>Ga0209536_100009034_pt1 | contig 14843 bp, 13 predicted proteins | sample DeeMarSeWOR28_12_FD_187461 | JGI IMG/M metagenome (GOLD analysis project Ga0209536, IMG submission 187461) | Marine sediment microbial communities from White Oak River estuary, North Carolina - WOR-2-8_12 (SPAdes) (version 2) | ecosystem: Environmental > Aquatic > Marine > Intertidal zone >...
GAATTGCCCAATGCGGCCGGGAAGGAGGCTGCGGAGTATCACATACGCGGGGGGGGTCAGACCAGCCTGTTGCGCATGGCAACAGCCACGGCTTCTGCCTTGGAGTTGACGTGGAGCTTCTGGTAGATGTTCTTCACGTGTGAGCGGACAGTGTCGATGCTGACGTGGCGCTCGTTGGCGATCAGCTGGTAGGTGTGCCCTTTTACGAGCCCGGCGAGCACCTGCTGCTCCCGCTCGGTGAGATTGGCATGGTTGGGGCGCTTGGTTTCTCCCTGCTGAAACGAGCTCAGGACTCGCCGGGCGACCTTGGCGGTCATCGGCGCCCCGCCTGCTTTGACTTCCTGGATCGCTTCCAGAAGCGCTGCCGGGGGAGTCCGTTTCAAGAGATACCCCGATGCCCCGGCACAGATCGAGTCAAAGATCTTCTCCTCATCCTCGAAGACCGTCAGCATCAGCACCTCGGTGCCGGGTAGCAGTTGCTTCAGACGGCTCACCCCTTCGATACCCGACATCCCGGGCATCTGGATGTCCATCAGCACCACCTCTGGCCTCGCCTCCTTGATGCCGGCGAGCATCCCCGAACAATTGGGCCACTCCCCCACCAGCGTATAGCCGGGGGTCCCGCCAATCAGCTGCGAGAGACTTTCCCGCAGTGCGTGGTTGTCTTCGACGATTGCGACACGAATACTCATGGAGCCCGTGAGCGGTGGTGGACCACGTGCAATATACTACTTGGGCAGATGGGCGCAATCACATGCTTATGTGATCGGGAAGGATAGCTCGAGCCTCGTCCCGTGTCCCGGGGCTGAGTCAATCTGGAGGGTTCCACCGAGGGCCTCGGCGCGCCGGCGCATGTTGCGAAGGCCGTTGCCCGCCGCCTCTCCTCGGGCATCGAACCCTTTGCCGTTGTCGCGGAGCTCCATCTGGATACGCTCGGCCTCGACGCGCAGAGTCATCTCCGCCTTGGTCGCCTGCGCATGACGGAGCAAATTGTTAAGAGCCTCACGAAAAATCAGATAGAAGTTACGGCGCTTGTCGAGTGGAAGCTGCTGCTCCTGGATCGACCCCTCGATTGTCGAATAATACTCGATGCCGCGCAGACCCAGGAGCTCACGTGGATACTCCTCCAGGCGCTCGACGACGTTGCCCAGGAGATCATTCTCCGGCTTGATCGACCAGACAATTTCATCCAGCGTATGCATGGCGGCGCGAACATTGTCTTCCACCTTCTGGAGCAGCTTGCCTGGCGTTGTGCTTGCCGGTTCGAGGGCCTGCTTGGCCATCACAGCGTAGATCGAGATGCTGCTTAGAATGCTACCGATGTCATCATGCAGATCTGCGGCGATCTGCATGCGGAGCCGTTCCATGCGAAGCCGCTCCTCGATGGAACGCAATTCGTTCATGGCGCGCTGTTGCTCGGTGACGTTGCGCCCGAAGGTGCTCACAGCAACGACCTGGCCCCGTTCACCAAACACAGGGTAGAGATGCGAGTGAAACCAGAGCGTCTCTCCGCGCCAGACTACGGGCTCCTGCACGGTGAGACCCTTCCGCGTGCTGACGATCGTCCGCAGGCGGCTCATGATATTCTCGGCGGTGTCTCGATCGAAAAGGTCATAGGGGTTCTTACCCACGACTTGGTCGGGCAGGATTCCATAGCTGCTGGACGGATTGGCATAAATGTAGACACCGTCAGTATCCTGCATCAGAACGACATCGTCGGTGCTCTCAATGAGCAGCTGGAGGATTTCGCGACTCTGGTGGGCCGAGTCTTCGGCCTCCTTTCGTCCGCTGATATCGATCATCATCCCACAGATGAAATCTCCGGCCAGGAGACGGACATCCTCAAGGACCCAGAAAATCGAGCCGTCCCGTCGACGCATCCTGGTTTCGCGCGCCTTCAACGAGCCATTTGCGCGGAGCTCATTCAGGAACGCTTCTCTGTCGCTCGTGGCCGGATAAAGCTCCCAGGCAGGAATAGAGCGAAGCTCCTCGATACTATCGTAGCTGAGCATGCGGGCAAAGGCGCAATTGGCGTCGAGAATACGGCCCGCTGCCGTCGTCAGATACATGCCGGCCAGATTCTTTTCAAAGAGCAACGCGTACCGCTGATTGGAATCGCCCAGGACTCGGTTCCGAATCTCATCAACGCTTTCCGACTCTCCCATCAGCCCGGAGTTCGAGATATGCGGTGTCACGTTATCTGCTGGCATGGAGAGGCGCCCGTACCGAGGTGTAGTTTGACGCAGCTGGAGCAAAGTTAAGAGAGTCGGAAGAGAATTGACAGAGCTCGAACAGAATTATCGAACCCTATCTCCTGAATTGTTGTGCACTGCGTCACGGGAAGAACATACGAACACTGCACCGAGTTCTCGCAAATATCGGCGACGCTCGATGTCGTTCAACTCGACGAATTCTCCTCTGCACCGTACACAACCTCAGGGACGTCGGGTCCAGCACTCCCTGAATCGGATCGCACTGTCTCCGGGGCGTTCATTGAATGTCAGAGAGGTCCTCTCTATATTGTCCCGCTCGAGGGGTGATGAAACGGCTCAAATCCAGATATGTCTGCCAGAGCTGCGGTCACGAGTCGGCTCGCTGGCTCGGCAAATGCCCGAATTGCGAGGGGTGGAACACATTTACGGAAGAGCTCTCGGGGCCGGTGCGTGGGCCCGGCAGACGGGGGAAAACTACGGTACGCCCGGTCCCGCTCACAGAGCTGGACGGTTCGGCCGAGTCCCGGCTGAGCTGTGGGATCCCTGAACTTGACCGGGTACTCGGAGGAGGCGTTGTCCCAGGTTCTGTTGTGCTGGTTGGAGGCGATCCTGGCATTGGCAAGTCTACGCTCATGATGCAGATGGCCGCGGCTATGGGGGAGAAGGTCGTGCTCTATTGTAGTGGTGAGGAGTCCGCCCGACAGATCCGGCTCCGCGCCGACCGCCTCAAGATCCGTCCTGCGGCGAACCTCCTCCTTCTGAACGAGACCGATCTTGATTCCCTCGAGGCCGTCCTACAGCACTCTATGCCAGATGTCCTGATTGTCGACTCAATCCAGACTATGGCCCGTCCCGGCATGGAGAGCGCACCTGGGACGGTGAGCCAGGTTCGGGAGGCCACCGCTCTCCTGATGCGCCAGGCAAAGACCCACGGCCTTCCCGTCTTTCTCGTGGGACATGTCACGAAGGAAGGGTTGATTGCGGGTCCCAAGGTCATCGAGCATATGGTCGATACGGTCCTTCAGTTCGAGGGAGAACGGCACTATGCATACCGCATTCTCCGGGCCATGAAGAATAGGTTCGGATCGACCAACGAAATAGGGATCTTCGAGATGCAGGACGGAGGGCTCGTCGAGGTCACCAACCCTTCAGAAGTCTTCCTCGCCCAGCGAAAGCACGGGGCCTCGGGCTCCATTGTCATAGCGGCGCTTGAGGGGAGCCGGCCCCTGCTGCTCGAGGTCCAGGCACTGGTGGCGCCGACCAGCTATGGCGTGCCGCAGCGTACGGCAACCGGGATCGATGGTCGCCGTTTACAGATGATCTTGGCGGTTCTGGAGAAGCGTGTGGGCCTCGGGATGGGACAGTTCGATGTCTTTGTCAATGTGGCCGGTGGTGTCCGTGTTGATGAACCCGCCGCTGACCTGGGCACGGCCCTGGCGATCGTCTCGAGCCTCCGCGACGTGCCGGCCGATCCGCGGGCGGTGGCGATCGGCGAGGTGGGCCTGGCAGGGGAAATCCGCCGCGTGCACCAATCCGACCGCAGGATTGCCGAGGCGGCGAAGCTCGGGTTTGAGCGCATGGTGCTCCCCACCCTCAGTGCGGAGAGTACGCGGAGGGTACGCGGGCTTGAACTGATTGAGGTTGACACCGTCGACAAGGCGATCGAGGTGGCGATCGGAAGGGGCCGATGAGATCGGTGCTGATCAAAGCCGGGCAGGTCCTGACGATGGACCGGGAGGGCCGCGTCCTGGAGGGAGGAGGGCTCCTCATCGCGGGCTCGACCATTGCCCGGGTCCTTGACCGCGATCAGCTCGCCCGGCTGGGAGCTGTCGACGCGGAATCAGTCGATGCCCGCACGATGGCGGTGATGCCCGGCTTTGTGCAGACGCATATGCATCTCTGCCAGTCACTCTTTCGCGGGCTTGCAGAGGATATGGACCTCCTGGACTGGCTTCGGACCCGGATCTTCCCCCTGGAAGCGGCACACAGTGCAGAGTCGATCGTTGCTTCTGCGCGCGTGGGTCTAGCCGAACTCATTCGCTCGGGCACAACGACGATCATGGATATGGGAAGCATCCGCCATCAGGATGATCTCATCAGTGCCATCGAGCACTCAGGGATCCGCGCGGTGGTGGGAAAATCGATGATCGACCGGAACGAACTGTATGCACCGTTGCGAGAAAGCACCGATGAAACCCTCACCTCAACGCGGGAGCTGCTGCAACGGTGGCACAACGCCGCCGAGGGGCGCATTCGCTACGCCGTTGCCCCGCGGTTTATCCTCTCCTGCTCGGATAGATTGCTGCGGGAGGCTCACACGATCGCGCGCGAAGTCCCCGGAGTGCTCTTCCACACACACGCTTCGGAAAGCCCCCGCGAACTCCAGGCCGTACGGGCCCGGTGCGGGATGGACAACATCGAGTACTTTGCGCACCTCGGGATTCTCGACAGTCGGAGCTGTCTTGCACATTGCGTCTGGGTTTCTGAATCCGAACGAGACCTCATTGCCGAGCGCGGGGCGAGAGTCTTGCACTGTCCCACCGCCAACCTCAAGCTCGGGTCCGGGCTTGCCAACGTCCCCGCGCTCCTTGAGCGCGGGATCAGAGTGTCCATCGGCGCCGATGGGGCGCCCTGTAACAACACGCTGGACATGTTTCATGAAATTCGCCTTGCGTCGCTCCTGCAGAAGCCAGGACACGGCCCTCAGGCGATGGATGCGCGCTCGGTTCTCGAGATCGCCACCCGAGCCGGAGCCGAAGTGCTTGGGCTTGCCGCGGAGATCGGCTCGCTGGAAGAGGGGAAGCAGGCGGACCTTGTCCTCCTGGACCTCGAGCGCATCTGGAACCCCCTGCACCACCGTGACCTGTACTCGGGTATCGTCCACTCCGGCACTCCGGAGAATGTCCGCTCCGTGATGGTGGCCGGACGGTGGCTCTATCGGGACGGTCACGCCCTGACGCTTGACCAGGACGAGATCCGCCACCGCGCCCGTCACGAACTCGGTGCGCTGCTCGAGCGCACCTCATTGTGAAGTGAACGCATCAGGAGCTTCCATGGCATCACTGCTGGTTGCAACAAACAACAGGCACAAGGCGGAAGAGATCGAGGCACTCCTCCGAGAGCTCTCCGTCAGCGTTAAAACACTCTCGGACTTCCCCCAGGTCGGGACCATCGAAGAGAACGCCGCAACACTCGAGGGGAATGCGCTCAAGAAAGCCCGGGAGGCGTTTCGGGCCACGGCCTTGCCGACCATTGCCGATGATACTGGACTGGAAGTCGGCTACCTGAACGACGCGCCGGGTGTCTACTCATCTCGTTATGCCGGTCCGCAGGCAAGCTATGCCGAGAACTGCACCCTGCTCCTGCGACGCCTTCGCGGGGTCCCCCCCCGGCGGCGCATGGCCCGGTTTCGCTCGGTGATTGCGTTCATCTCCCGGGAAGGGAAGGAGGATCTGGTCGAGGGGATCGTGCGCGGGGTGATCCTCGAGGCCCCACGCGGAGGGCAGGGGTTCGGCTACGATCCGGTGTTCCTCCCGGAGGGCCACGACTGCACCTTTGCCGAGATGAGCCTGGAGGAGAAAAATCGGATCAGCCACCGGGCGATGGCACTCGCCCGGCTGAAGCCGCTCCTGGTTGCCTCCCTCAGCTAGAGCGCTCCCTCCCGTTGCTATTCCCTCTGGCGATCGGTATCTTGCCCTCGGTCTGTCGCTGACACGGGTTCCATGGGACTCCTCGATCTCTTCAGGGCCGGTGGACTCCGGCCGGCCTGGACCTACTCCGTTGCCGGAACCCTCTGGCGGGTCATCCCGGCACCGCCGGGAACCGTTGTGGGGGAAGAGCGCGATACGAAGTCCAAAGTGGCCACGTTCTTTGCGCTTGATCTCGCGAGCGGTCGCGTTCGCTGGAGCGGACGCCGTTTCCATGACGATTGGTGGGTGGGGGTCACCGTGGTCCACCGGAATGTGCTTCTGCTCCACGGATTCGCGACACCGGATATGCCAGGGCACCGCGGCTTGGTTGCTGCCGACGTCTCCACCGGGGAGGTCCTATGGTCGGACCCCGCATGCACGCTCGTGGAGCTCCGCGGTGAGGTGCTCCTGCTCTCCCGCGAGACGATCAACGGCTTTGAACGCGAAGAGCGGAGCCTGCGAAACGGCGCGCGGACCTCATCGGCTCCACCCGCGCGCGGTTTCGCAGGAGCCACCCTCGAGGATGCCTCCCGGGAGATCATCATCCCACACGTCCTGCGCTACGGAGAAGAGATCGATCCGGATACGGAGCGGCTCCTCCGGCCGTTCTCTCCTGGGGAGTCTTCTGCCTGGCCCGTGGAAATCATCGTGCATCCGCGCACAGCAGTGCTGCTAACCCATGAGCGAGTCCCGTCGTCCTCCGGACCAGATCTGCTGGCGGCGCGCCTGAGGGTCGTGGGGCGGAGTTCCGGCAGTCTCCTGTATGAGGAGGTTGTCCAGCGGCACCTTCATGCGCCGGTTCAGAGTACGTTCTCGGTGGTGCACGACCTGCTCCTCTATATCAAGGACGGACGCTCGCTGCGGGCGATCCCCCTGTAGGAAACGCCGATGCCTCCCTCGGACACCGATGCTATGGACGCACCGTCACCCTTGCCGCACCACGCCATCCGCCGCCTTCGGGTGAAACAGCTCGACGCATTCACCGACCGCACCTTCGCGGGAAACCCCGCGGGGGTGGTGCTGGAGGCGAACGGGCTGAGCGACGAAGTGATGCAGGCTCTGGCCCGGGAGGTCAATGCCTCCGAGACTGCCTTCGTGCTTCCCCCCACTTCTCCGGGAGCAGATATCCGCATCCGGTGGTTCACTCCGACGGTGGAGGTCAACCTGTGCGGGCATGCGACGATCGCGAGCTTTGCTGCCATGGCCGAGGAACAGATGCACGGTATGACCGGGGCGGGAACATTTGCATTCCGCCTGGAGACGAAGTCCGGCATACTCCCGGTGGAGGTCCTCAGGAGTGAGTCGGCCGTTACCGTCTTCTTCGGACTCCCGGTCCCGGAGTTCGAACGTGCGGGGCAGTGGAAGCTCGACCTGATGCAGATGCTGGGGGTCCAGTCGGAGGATTTTGAGAGCCGCCTGCCGATGGTGACCGCCGGCTACTTGTATGTCCCCTTCCGCCGGTTGCATGTGATCTTCTCCATGAAGCCCAACTTCTCATCACTCCGACAGTTCCTGATTAACCGAAACCTCGGCGGCCTCTGCGTCTTCACCACCGAGACCGTCGAGCGCACCTCTGCGGTCCACTCGCGGTTCTTCGCACCCCACTTGGGAATCGATGAAGACCCCGTGACCGGATCGGCGAACGGCCCGCTGGGTGTCTACCTCTTCGAGCGGGGTCTGGTTGAGGCCCCGGGAGGGCGGCTGCGCATCGTCGGTGAGCAGGGGGATGTCATCCGGCGGCCGGGGCGTGTAGAGATCGAGGTACGGATAGAGGAAAAGCGCGTGACCTCCCTCCGCATTGGCGGGCGGGCCGTGACCGTCTTTGACGGATGGATGCCCGTGCCCTGATCGTCCCCCGCGGGCGGCGGTTGTGCTTTTGGAAGGGGCGCCCTATATTCCACCAGCCCATCGCACCTCCGTCCATCTCCGGGACATCTCGATGACGTTTGAATCCGCCCTCTTTGCCCTTGTGCTGGCGGCAGCACTCGGCTTCTTTGCCTTCAACGTTCGCCGACTCATCGGCTACCTCCGGCTCGGGAGGCCGGAGAACCGATGGGACCAGCCGACTACACGGCTCGGGAGAGTCCTCCGTATCGCCTTCGGCCAGACCAAACTGCTGCGGGAGCCGCTGGCGGGGATGTTGCATTTCCTCATCTTCTGGGGATTCGTGATCCTCCTCTCGGCGGTGGTGGAGGGGATCGGGGAGGGCCTGGTGCCCGGGTTCTCCCTGGTATTTCTCGGGCCGCTCTATCCTGCTCTGATCTTCCTTCAGGATCTCGTCGGACTGCTCGTGGTCATCGCGGTGGCGGTGTCCCTGTTCCGTCGTATCCTAGCACCGCCGAAGCGCCTTCAGGTCGAGGGGCCTGCGCGGTGGGATGCGGTGCTGATCCTGGGGCTGATCCTGGTCGTGATGCTGACCATGTTCGGGCAGAATGCGACGCGACTGCTCATGGCGGAGGATTCGGAGACCCAGGGGACCAGGCTTCTCTCGGCAGCTCTCGCCGGCATGGGGGGCGATGCGACGGCTGAGGAGGTGCAGCCATGGTTCCACGGCTTCTTCTGGGCACACATGCTTGCGGTGCTCGGTTTCCTGAACTACTTGCCCTACTCGAAACACCTGCACGTCCTGACCTCCATTCCCAATGTCTACCTGTCGAATCTGGCCCCCCGGGGGACACTCAAGCCCATCAACCTCATGGATGAGTCACTCGCCCGGTATGGCGTTGTGGATATCGAGGACATGACGTGGAAACAGCTTCTGGACGGATACACCTGCACCGAGTGCGGTCGGTGCACGGCCTCCTGCCCTGCGAATAGTACGGGGAAGCTGCTTAGCCCCAAGCAGATCATTGTGGACATCCGCGCCCGTACGATGGAGAAGGCGCCTGTCCTGGTTGCCCGGAAAGACGGCGGAGGGAGCGACAGCATCCTCTCCCATCAGCTCCTGGACAACTTTGTCTCCGAGCAGGAGCTCTGGGCGTGCACGACCTGTCTGGCCTGCGTCCAGGAATGCCCCGTCATGATCGAGCACGTCGATGCCATTGTGGATATGCGGCGGGCCCTAGTCCTCAATGAGTCCCGCTTCCCGGAGGAACTCAAAACCACCTTCTCCAATCTCGAGCGGAACTTCACCCCGTGGGCCTTCTCCCACGCTTCGCGCGCCGATTGGGCCGAGGGCCTTGAGGTGCCGCTCATGGCGGAGAAGCAGGAGGTCGACGTGCTCTTCTGGGTCGGCTGCGCGGGTTCCTATGACAGCCGCTACCGGAAAGTGTCGCGTGCCTTCGCGACACTCCTGAAGATGGCCAGTGTGGATTTTGCGATCCTCGGGAGCGAGGAGAAGTGTAACGGCGACCCGGCACGGCGCATGGGGAACGAGTACCTTGCCCAGACGCTGATCACCGAGAATATCGAAACGCTCAAGAACTACCGCTTCCGGCGTATCGTCGTGACCTGCCCCCACTGCCTGCAATCGCTTGGAAAGGAGTTCCGGCACTTCGGTGGGGCATACGAGGTGGTCCACCACTCCGAGCTGCTCCAGGAACTCGTCGCGCAGGGAAAGCTCCGGCTGACCACCGAACAACGGGTGCGCCTCACCTTCCACGACCCGTGTTATCTGGGGCGGTATCACGAAACGTATGATGCGCCGCGCGGGCTCCTCGATCGTATCCCTGCCGCCGGGCGCATCGAGATGCCCCGGTCCCGGGACCGGAGCTTCTGCTGCGGCGCCGGGGGAGGACGGATGTGGATGGAGGAAACCGAGGGGACCCGCGTCAATATTGAACGGAGCCGCGAGGCACTTGCAACGGGCGCCGACGTCATCGCGACAGGGTGTCCCTTCTGCATGACCATGCTGACCGACGGGGTCAAGGCCGAGGAGGCCGCCGAGCGGGTCGAGGTGAAGGATGTCGCCGAGCTGCTGCTGGAGGCGGTGCGGCAGAACGAAGCGTGATCCCTCCGGTCGGTCGACCCGGAGAACCAATGCGTGAGAGCCAGCTGTGAGAAGGCCCGCCCAGTGGGGAGGGGGAAGAGTCTCTCATCCTCGTCCCGACTTTGGAGCAGGTCGTGGTCTCACCGGCGGAGAGATGACCGGGCTCTGGCCCTCTGGCAGAATGTGATGTGTGACGCCGCCACGGACTACGTGTCTCATTGATCTACAGGAGGCCACCATGAAGACTGCAACCATCATCAGCATCATCCTCGCCATCGGGCTGGCCGTCACGAGCTGGCTCCTCTACGACTCCATGACAAATGCACGGAGCGAGATTCAGGACCTGAGTAGCTCGAAGGACGACCTCCTGGTCAAGGTGAACAACCTCGAGCGGGAGAAGGCTGCTCTGGAGCAGGAACTCGAAGATCGTCTGACAAGCATTTCTCAGCAAAAGGAGGACGAGATCCGCCGTGTCCAGGCAACCTACGATACCTTGGTCAGCGACCTGAAGGCGGAGATCGAGCAGGGGCAGATCACCATCACCCAGCTGGCTGACCGGCTTTCGGTGAGTATGGTGGACAGGATCCTCTTCCCGTCGGGGGAGGCCGCCATCACAGCCGAGGGATTGAAGGTCCTCGAGCGGGTTGGCAATGTGCTGAAGAATACCGAGCGCAAGGTCATCCGGGTGGAGGGCCATACGGATAACATCCCGATCAGCCAGAAGCTCGAGGAAACCTTCCCGACAAACTGGGAGCTCTCGGCGGCGCGGGCAATCAATGTCGTCCGATTCCTGCAAGATCGGGTGGGTATTGCCCCGGCCCGCCTGGAAGCGGTCGGGCTGTCGGAGTTTCACCCGGTTGCCACCAACACAACCTCTGACGGGCGGAGCCAGAACCGCCGTATCGAGATCTCACTTCTTCCGGATCTGGGCGAGACTGGCGTGCAGACGCCTGCGGAGGAGAGTTCTCCCGAATGATTCTCGCATCCTGCGAAGAACCGAGGATGGTCCACCTCCTCTAGCTCTTTGCGATGCTGGAGTCTCGATCGTGGCCGACAGAGCTTGAGGGTTTCCGCTCTTCGGTATTCCTGCGATTCAGCAGAGCCGTGGTCGCTGGGCTCAGGCCCCCTGCTGTGAGGCGTGAGATCCGGTCCCCCATCAGGCCGGCTGAAGCGCGACGACTGTTTCGATCGTGCTGGTGCCCGGGAACATGTCCAGGGGAGTGGCCTTGACTAGGCGATACCCCGCCTCGGTCCAGCGACGAAGCTCCCGGGGAAGCAGGTCGATATTGCAGACGAGGTGGACTACACGGTGAGGGCGCCGCGCAGCGGCAGCCTCGAGGACGCCGGGGCCGGCTCCACTTCGTGGCGGGTCAAGCAGCACCCGGTCGGATGCACCGAGCCTCCGGAGTAAACTGTCGATTCTCTCCTTGGTAATCTCTGCCACCTGAAACCGAGCATTGGATACACGTTGACGCTCGGCATTGCGCCGAGCTGCGGTCACCGAGAGTGCAGAGACCTCTACCCCGAATACGCTGTGAACGCGATCGGACAGCGAGAGAGCGAAGAGCCCGTACCCGCAGTAAAGGTCGTAAAGCGTCCCCCGGGGGTCCGGTTCCAGCAATTCTGCCACGGTGAGTATCATCCGCTCGAGCAGAAACGAATTCACCTGGGAAAAGACGAAGGGAGAAAAGAGAAACGGCCTTCCCAGCACGCGCATGAAGAGCTCGGGCTTGCCATAGAGCTTGCGGACGGTCGGTTGCGCACCCGCTCCTCTCGTGCCGAGATAGTGCGACCCGCGAGTGGTGTCCTCAAAGAGAAAGGCGCCGACGATTGTCGGGACTCGCCCGGTGAGAGTTTTCGAAAGTCGGTTTGCGCTCCGGATGAGCGGACCGGTAAGCGCTCCCACCGTCAGGATCAGCGTCTGCTCGGCCGATCCGCCCCGGATGACGACGTGGCGTAACAGCTCTGCAAGGGGAGAGCCGGACGAACTTGCGAGAAACTCCCCCACGAGTCGGTAGATCAGGGTGTGGATGGGCGGCTCGATCACGCAGTTCTGGATCGTGAGTGCCCGCAACCTTCCCTCGTCGTCGGGCTCGATGAGGCCGAGGTCGATCCCCCGGCGAGTGCGGAACAGTTTTCGCTTTGTCGTAGTCCGGTAGGCCCTCCCCTGCGACGAGGGGACCAGTGGCTCGAATCTGGCACCTACGAGCGCCGTATCAGCGAACTGGCTGAGGGCTGCCTGCTTCGCTTCGAGTTCTTCTGTGTATGAAAGCCTCGAGGCATGACAGAGCGCGCAGACCTCTCCGCCCTGCGTCTGGCACTCTCCCGGGGGGAGGGCTCTGGGAGGAGCCTCCCGAACCCGGGCCGTCAGCATCCCGTTGAACCGTGGAAGCGCGGGTGTTGTCATGAATCAACCATGCGTGGCAGAGTATACGAGGAGCCCGGCGAAGAGTCAATGCAACCGCGCTCACGGCCGCGAGGGATCAATCATGAGTCAATTCGCGGGATTGCATCTCCGGGTTTGTCTCCGTAGGTTGCCGCCACCCACCTATCAAATGACAAGTCTACCATGCCTGTTCTGATCCCCGCCCCCGCGATCATCGCCTCTGCGGGCAACAAGCCAAAGCACATCGAAGAGTATGCCGGCATGGTCAACTCTGGCCACCGGCAGGTCAGTGTCGCACGAATGGTCTCGCCCGAGGGCTGGGTCGAGCCCGGCCAGACACCTGAGTTTGAGGAGATTACAGTGGTTCTCAAGGGGATGCTCCTCGTTGAACACAAGCAGGGGTCGATGGAGGTTCGCGCCGGGCAGGCCGTGGTGGCTAGGCCCGGTGAGTGGGTCCGGTACAGTTCCCCCGAGCCCGGTGGGGCGGAGTATGTGGCCGTGTGCCTTCCGGCGTTCTCCCCCGAGACCGTTCACAGGGACAAACCGTGAACCGCACACCGGACGGAAAGACGGCGCTCATCGTCGGTGCCACGGGGCTTGTGGGCGGCGCATGCCTGAGACTCCTCCTTGCCGCCGACCGGGATACGCGTGTGCGAGTACTCCTGCGGCGTCCCTTCCCTGAACTGCCTGCGAGCCCACGACTCGAGGTCCAGGTGGTTGAGTTTGATCGCCCCGAGACCTACGCGGGCTTCCTCGGGGCGGACCATCTCTACTGTACCCTTGGGACGACGATCAAGACGGCGCGAACACGGCAGGCATTTCGAAGAGTGGATTTTGAGATCCCACTGGCCGTTGCAGAAGGGGCGCGAGAGCAGGGCGCCAGTCACTTCCTGCTGGTCAGTGCCATCGGGGCGAACCCACACTCCCGCACCTTCTACTCGCGGGTCAAGGGTGAGCTCGAGGAGGCGCTCCTTGCGCTCCACTATCCCTCGGTGACAATCCTCCGCCCCTCGCTCCTGCTCGGGAAGCGTACCGAACGGCGGCTGGGAGAGGAGCTGGGCGCGCTGGCCACGCCCCTGATTCCCCTTCGATGGAAACCCGTCCCGGCTCTGGTCGTCGCCGAGGCCCTGGTTGCGGCCGCCGGCGAAAACCGTCAGGGCGTGCACATCATCGAAAACCTCGAGCTCCAACGCAGGAGTCAGTCGCGAAATGACCTCTAGGGACCGCGTGCACGCAGCCCTCAACCGGCTCCCGGTCGACCGGCTCCCGGTCTGGTTCTGGTTCCACCCCGAGATCTCCGCGCGACTTGCCCGGGACCTCGAGATTCCGCCGCACCGGGTTGGCGATGCCATGGGTGACGACGTTCGCCAGGCCTGGGTGGGGAACAACTTCGCGATGGAAGGGATCGTCCACGAGCAAGAGGGCGAAGGGCACACCGATGCCTGGGGGATCGAGTGGGTGAGAGAAGGCGGCTTCAATCAGATCAAACGCTCGCCCCTCGAGCATAGTGATGAGGCGGAGGTCCGCGATTACAGCTATCCCTACAGCTATACCGAGGAGCTCTTTGCCAGTATGACACCGGTGGTCGCCTCCGAAGGAAGGAGCTTCATCGGTTGCGACATCTCCCCCTGTCTCCTCGAAATGCTCTTCCGCGTTCGCGGGATGGAGCAGGCACTGATCGACATCGCTGGTGCGCCGGAGCTGTCTCGCAGCATGCTCCGCAGCGCGGCCAACTTCTCCCTTCACCTTGCGCGCGAGGCCTGCAACCGGTTCTCGCTTGACTGGCTCTGGACGGGCGATGACGTGGGGGGGCAGGAATCGATGATCCTCAGCCCGCAGCGCTGGCGAGAGATGATCAAGCCGCTGCTGCAGGAGATCGTGCAGGTTGGCCGGGACCACGGCCTCTGGGTAGCCTATCACTCCTGCGGCGCAATCCGCCCGATCATCCCGGACCTGATCGAGATCGGTGTGGATGTGCTCAACCCCGTCCAGACCACCTGCCCCGGCATGGACCCGGTGGAGCTGGCGCACGAGTTCGGCTCCCGCCTCGCATTCATGGGTGGGGTCGATACCCAGCAACTTCTCCCCTTCGGGACCCGCCAGGAGGTGTTCGAAGAGACGCGACGCTTGATCGATATGATGATTACGAATGGTGGAGGGTACATTCTCGCTGCCTCCCATGCGGTTCCGCCCGAGACGCCGCTTGAGAACGTTTACGCGCTCTATAATGCCGCGGGTGTCTCGGAGGAGGAGATTAGGGATAGAGCGGCTGCGATTCGTACAGAACCGACCACCAAGAGCACCGGGGTAATGCAATGACCGCACACGAAGCAGTCTTCGCGCTCTTTCTCTGCACGCTGGCGCTCTATGGGTGCTCCGACCCCGCGCCCGAATGGTCGCCCGAGGAAGGAACGCTGTTATTTATTTCCCGACACGGAGGCAATGCGGACATCTACCTCACCCACGGCCGCGTGGAAGGTGAGAGCTACCTGTGCGCCGTCGTGCACCCGGTCACTCGGCGCAAACGGACAGAGCGGGCGTTGCGGGAATCGGAGGAGAAGTATCGCCTCCTGGTGGAAAATGCGAACGAGGCCATCTTCATCGCGCAAGACGGCGTCGCGAAGTTC
>Ga0209536_100009035_pt1 | contig 14842 bp, 11 predicted proteins | sample DeeMarSeWOR28_12_FD_187461 | JGI IMG/M metagenome (GOLD analysis project Ga0209536, IMG submission 187461) | Marine sediment microbial communities from White Oak River estuary, North Carolina - WOR-2-8_12 (SPAdes) (version 2) | ecosystem: Environmental > Aquatic > Marine > Intertidal zone >...
CCCGCCGCGCGCCCGGGCGCGCGTCACGGCGCGCGCCGTCGCCTCCGGCAGCTCGAAGCGCTCGGGGTGGAGGCGCCGGCTCGCGAGCTGCTCCTCTCCCAGCGGCCGGAAGGTGCCAGGACCGACGTGCAGCACGACGTCGGCGCGCTCCACCCCGCGGTCCGCCAGTCGCCGCAGCAGGGCGTCGCCGAGATGGAGACCGGCCGTGGGCGCCGCCACCGAGCCCGGAACGCGCGCGAAGGTCGTCTGGTAGCGCTCCGCATCCTCGCTGCGGGGCGCGGCGCGATGGATGTAGGGGGGCAGGGGCGTCTCACCCAGGTCGTAGGGCGAGGCGTCGGCGGCAAAGGCCAGCACCACGGCCCCATCGGGCTCGATGCCGGCGATCTCCGCCTCGGCGGAGCGGTCGCCGCGCTCGAACACGAGCTTCTGCCCCACGCGCTGACGCCCGCGGGCGCGCAACAGCGCGCGGTGGTGTCCGCCACCCCGATCCTCGAGCAGCAGGGCCTCCGCGCCTCCCCCGGAGTGCTTGCGACCGCGCAGCCGGGCCGGCACGACCCGGGTGACGTTCACGACCAGCAGGTCTCCCGGCGCGAGGCACTCGGGCAGGTCCACCACCCGTCCGTGGATCCGCGCGCCGGTGGCCCGGTCGAGGCGCAGCAGCCGCGCTGCGTCGCGGCGGGCCGGGGGCTCCTGGGCGATGCGGTCCTCCGGCAGTGCGAAGTCGAATGCGGTCAGATCGATCGGGGGGCGCTCACTCGACAAGGGGCGTCTCCGCCGCGACCAGGGCCGCACGCAGGGCCGGCTCGCTCTCGATCGAGTCGTAGGAGAAGAGCGCCTCCGCCGGGCTGCCCGCCTGCCGGATCAGGTCGATCTGGGCGAGGGCGCGGGCCGGGTCCCGAGCGAAGAGCCAGGTCCCGAGGCCGATCCAGATCCGATCGCCGTAGGGCAGACCCGCGAAGCTCTGGGCCTGGTAGCGCAGCAGGCGATCGTCGACCGTGTACGACATGGGCACGGCGAAGTCGAGCAGGCCCGACTCGAGCCAGCCGCGCCAATCCTGGGCGAGCACCAGATAGCCGCGGTCGGCGTAGGTCCAGACGGCGGCGGAGAGCGTCACGCCGGGGCGCGCTGCGCGGGCGGTCTCCGCGATCCCGGCGACGAGGGCGGTCAGCTTCTCGCGCCGCCATTCATCCCAGCGATTGGCGGGTCCGATGCGATCGCCGAGAGGCGCCTCGAGCCCGGTCTCCTGCTGGAAGCGCTGCCGGGTGGGGAGTCCGTAGCCGAAATCCAGACCGACCCCGAAGCGGCTTCCCGGCGCGAAGGGCAGCACGTCCGGGTAGCGGATGTAGTCGAGGTGGAGCCCGTCCAGGGCCGGGTAGCGCAGCAGCAGCTCGGCGAAGACGACCGCGAGCTCCTCGGCGACGCCGGGCGCGGCGGCGTCCAGATACACACCGGGCGTCCCCATGCGGTAATAGCGGCGGTCCGGCTCGGGCACCTCGAAGTCGGGGTAGTCGAGCAGCGAGCGGCCCTTGCGATCGACCAGGACCGCATCGCGTCCGAGTCGCTGGATCAGTGGCGCGTCGGTGTTCCGGGCCAGGGCCAGCACGTTTACCCAGGCGTGGACCCGCAGGCCTGCCGCCGCGGCCTGCTCGAGGAGCGCGCCGAGTGAATCGATCCCGCTGGCGTCCCACTGGGCCTGGTAGGGGGCGCGGTCGGCCCGATCCGAGTCGAACCAGGCGCGACCGGCTCGATAGACCTGGACGAAGAGATCGGTCGATCCCAGCGCCCGAGCGGTGTCGATCAGGCCGGGAATGCGGTCCGGATGATCCAGGACGCGCTGCGAGCCCTCGGCCAGCACCCACAGGGCGCGCTGGCGGGGCGGGGCTGCGGAGGGCGGCTCCAACGCCGGGGGCACGGAGGCCGCAGGCTCGGGCGCCGGTGCGGGCTCCGAGTCCGCGCAGCCGAGCAGCGCCAGCGCGGTCAGGGCGACGGCGAGACCCGCGGGGGCGCGGCGCAACGGGGTGCGGAGCGGGTTCAAGGCGGCGCAACCCTACCGGAGCACTCCGGAGCGGACAACGCGCGTTGACAGCCGTCTGGCCTCCCGCACACTCGCTGCGGGATGAAGGGGTCGAAGGGTTATCGGGCGCCCCGCAGGCGAATGCGGACGCTGGTGGGGCTGGGCGGGGCGGGGCTGCTTCTGCCCCTGGCCCTCGTGCGTGCGCTCGCCACGCCCGAGAGCCCTGCCGCCATCGCGGCCCGGGTGACCGAGCCCGGCCCCGCGCTCATGCAGGCGGTGCGCGCCATCGAGGAGGGGCGCAGCGAGGAGGCCAAGGCCCTGCTGCTCGCGACCCGACAGCGGCATCCCATCATCGGCGACTACGCGGACCTCCTGCACGTGCAGCTGCTGGTCGAGGCGGAGCGCTACCGCGAGGCCATCGAGCTGCGCAAGACGGCCACTGCGGACGGACCGCTGACCCGGGTCGAGCTCCTCGATCTCGTCGGACAGGCCCACGCGGCACTCGGCGAGGAGGAGCCCGCGCGGGAGTCGTGGGGGCGCGCGGCCGATGCCACCCCATCACGAGAGCGCGCGGCGAACCTCCACGCCGCGATCGCCGAGTCCTTCCTGCGCAGCGGAAACCTCGAAGGGGCCGCCAAGACCTATCGGCGCATCTGGACGCGTTATCCGGAGCTGCCCGCCGGCGACGTGGCGGACCGAGGTCTCGACACCCTCGAGCCGGAGCTCGGCCGGACCCTGCGCAACGCGACGACCACGCTCACCCGGGCCCAGTCCCTCTACAGCCGCTATCGCAACGAGGAGGCACTGGCGGCCTTCGACCGGGCCCTCGCACTCGGTCTGCCCTCTTCGAAGCGACAGCGAGCCGAGGAGGGACGGGCCGCCGCGCTCTTCCGGCTGCGGCGCTATCCGGAGGCGGCCCTCGCGTACTCGGGGCTTCCCTCCACGGAGGAGCGAGAGATCCAGCGGGCGCGGGCTCACGCTCGCGCGGGAGACGTTCCGCGTGGCGCGCGAGAGCTCGAGATCCTGGGGCGTGGATCGCGCTCGACCCAGGGAACCCGCGCGCTGCTGATCGCGGCGCTGCTCTGGGACGGCGAGGACGCCCACGACCGAGCCGAGCGGCTCTTCCACATGATCATCGAGCGCGCGCCCCGCTCGGAGGCGGCGAACGTGGCGCTCTGGCAGCTGGGCTGGGCCGCGTATCGGCAGGGCCGGTACGACGCGGCCAGAGCGCACTTCGATGCGTTGACGAAGATCGAGGACGACCCGGTCGCCGCGCTGCGGCCGCGCTACTGGGCCCTGCGCGCGCGCGAGCGAGACGGCGATGCGGACGTGGCCTTCGGATACGCGCTCCTCGCCCGGGAGCTCCCACTCACCTACTACGGCTGGCGTGCGAGAGAGCGCGCTGTTCATGTCTCGGGCCCGCCGCGAGAGCCGCTCCCGGTCACCCTCGGGACGCGAGCGGTGCACGGCGACGACCTGAAGCGACCCCGCATCCTGATCGAGGCGGGCCTCGACGACCTGGCACGCGGCGAGCTGCGCCGCCTCGACGGACGCGCGCGGGGTCTCGAAGATCGTCTCGCCCTGGCCCAGCTCCACGCCGACCTCGGATCCTACGACCGGGCCCAGCGGCTGGCGCTCGACGCCTACAACGAATCCCTGGCACGCGGACCCGTTCCGCAGCAGATCGACCTCTGGTGGCACGCCTGGCCCGCGCCCTTCGAGGAGGAGATGCTCGAGGCCGAGGCCGCCGGGATGCGGCTCGAGCGGGGCCTCGTCTACGCGATCATGCGGGAGGAGAGTGGCTACAAGCCCGGTGTCGTCTCCGCCGCAGGGGCCCGGGGCCTGCTCCAGCTCATGCCCGAGACCGCCGAACGCGTCGCGCGAGGGGAGGCCCTCGTGCCCTTTCGGGTCGAGGACCTGTTCGTGCCCCGCGTGAACATCCGGCTCGGTTCGGCGTACCTCGAAGGGCTGGTGCGACGCTTCGACGGTCGGCTCTCCGCAGCCATCGGCAGCTACAACGCTGGTCCCCACGTGGTCGCGCGCTGGGTCGCCAAGGGCCCGACGGAGGACGACGAGTTCGTGGAGGAGATCCCGTACAACGAGACGCGGAACTACGTGAAGCGCGTGATGCGCAGCCTTCACGCCTACCGCGTGCTCTACTGAAGCGCGGCGTGGACGAGCCTCCGCTGCTCGCTCCAGACCGGCGCACCGGAAGCCTGCTCGGCATCGGACAGATCTCCCTCGACCGCGTGGTGCAAGTGGACCGCCTGCCGCGCCCCGGCGAGAAGCGCAGGGTTCTCGCCGAGCAGACGTTGCCCGGCGGGCAGGTGGCGACGGCACTGCTCGCCGCCGCACGGCTCGGCGTGCGCTGCGCGTTCGCCGGTGCCGTGGGGGACGACGAGGCGGGCGTGCGCGCCGCCGCGCCGCTGGCCGAGGCGGGGATCTCGCTCGAGCACCTACGTCGCTTGTCGAGCGTGGCGAGCCGGGAGGCCCTGGTGCTGGTGGAGGAGGGCAGCGGCGAGCGCAGCATCCTCGAACGACGACCGGGGGGGCTACGGCTTCCGGTCCCGCCCGTGCCCGGCGCGGAGGTCGCCGCAGCCGGGCTGCTGTTGGTGGACTGCGAACACCTCGAGGCGGCGCGCTGGGCCGCCGGGGAGGCCCGCGCAGCCGGCGTGCCCGTCGTCGTGGATGCCGACCGCGCTTCCGAGCCCGTGCTGGAGCTCTTGAGATCTGTCGATTTCCCTATCGTTTCCATGGGCTTTGCCGATGAGATCTCGAGAGGTTTCTCTCTTCCCGACGCGCTGCGAGCGCTCCGGGGCCCGCGGACCCGCCTGGCCGTGGTGACCTGTGGGGCCAGGGGCTCGCTGGCGCTCTATGGAGAACGTGTGATCCAAACCCCCACGCTGGAGACCCGGGTGGTCGATACGACCGGTGCGGGAGATGTATTCCGCGGGGCCTTTGCGTGGGCCCTGCTGACCGGACGAGGGCCGTCGGACGCGCTTGAGGCGGCGAACGCTGCGGCGGCGCTGAGCTGCCGCGGTCTGGGCGCCCAGGGGGCGCTTCCGAGCGTCGAGGAGATCGAGTCGCGACTCGGCTGAGGTCGCGATCGTCATCGCAGGGCGACCGACGCGGGTCGCTGGAGGTGAGCCATGGCACAGACGACGAGGCGGCGACGCAAGAAGAAGAAGAAAGGGCGGGGAAAGCTGATCTTCCTGCTGGTACTCCTGATCGGCGTCAGCACCTGGAACTATCAGCGCAATGCCGCGATCGAAGAGGCGAAGCCCCGCCCCTACAAGGCCTATGCAGACGCGGAGCTCGAGCAGCTGCGCGCGGCCTACGAATCCCAGGCAGCGGCCCTTTCCGGTCGCTACGCGCAGGCTTCCTCACAGCGCGCGGGCTCCCGCGAGGTGAAGCTCGTGGCGGAGGGGGTCGAACAGTTCCAGCAGGTGCAGCGCGCCAGCCGTGCCGTGCGCGACCTGGGCTCCCAGCTCTCCCAGGAGGAGGCATCGCTGCGTGCGATCGAGGAAGAGCAGGCGCTGCGCGCGAGACTCGGTGGGCCGGTCATGACCGTCCTGACCCGGGCCTTCACCTACTGAGCTCCTGTCGGAGGCGGCAGCTCAGGCGTCGTCGTCGTCCGCGTCCTCGTCGACGTCGTCGGGCTCGTCCACCACGCCCAGGGCCAGGTCGAGGCCCTGCTCGTCCTCGATCACCACCTCCTCCTCGTCCTCGTCGAGCAGGCGCTTGCGTCCCCGGGGAGCGGGCTCCGGCTCCGGCTCGGGCTCCGGAAGGAGGGGGCGGATGCGGGTGGTCTGGCGCGGCGCGTCGCGCTGGTCCGCCTCGCATTTCGGACAGATCGGATCCGGTCGGTTGAGGTCGTAGAACTTCGCGCCACAAGAGAAGCAGACGTACTTCGTGCCGAGACCGGGCGCGGCAGGTGCCAGCCGCTGCGGTTTCAGGTCGTCCGTGAACTGGATCGGCGGCTTCGGCGCCTTGCGGCTGCGCCGAGAGCTGCGCTTGGTCGCGGTGCCCTTGCTGCCCGGCTTCTGCGCCGGCGCCTTCTTTGCGCTCGCCTTCACCGGTGCCTTCTTCGCAGCCGCCTTCTTGGCCGGCTCCTTCTTGGCGGCGACCTTCTTGGCAGACGTCTTCTTCGCGACGAGCTTCTTCTCCGGCGCCTTCTTCTTCGCGGGCGCCTTCTTCTTCGCCGGTGCCTTCTTCTTCGCGGGAGCCTTCTTCACGGCCTTCTTCTTCTTCGACCGCGCGGGTGCCGACTTCCGGCTCGCCGCCTTGCGGGCCGGCTTCTTCCCCTTCGCCGGGGTCTTCTTCTTCGTGGTCTTCTTCTTTGCGGGACTCATGCCTCGTCTCCGGCGGCGATACGGATGACGTCGCCTGCTTCACTGGCGCGCCGGATCCCGAGGGCGCGAGCATCCTCGGGGCCGTCGACGCGGGAGTGGTCGATTTCGAGTGCGGCGTCGGAAGGGGGCGGCTCGATGTCCGCAGCCGCCAGCCAGGCGCGGTAGGTCGCGCAGAGATCCTTGCGCGCGGTCTCCGGGGAGTCCGTCCCCTCCGCGTTCTTCACGGGGGAGTACTCACGCTCGCGCGAGGCTTCGAGGACCAGCACGTGTTCGCTGGCGCCGAGGGCATCGAAGACGAAGCGCTCGAGCTTGTGGCCGTTGGGCTGATCGGGAGCGATGGTGCGACCCTCGGCGTCTACGGTGGGGATCTTCTTCGCCGAGGCGTGGAAGGGGAGAAGCGTCGCTGCGCTCCGGGCCACGCGCCGGATGAATCCGGTGTCGAAGACGTGGGTCGCGACGTTTCCTGCCGCGTAGACCAGATCGCCCCGATCGTTGCGCAGGTTTCGCGAGTGCTCGTCGATCTCGGTGTACTCGACCACCCCGGCCCGGCCATCGAGACGTGCGACGACGCCGACCTTCTCCTCCGGGTCTTCCTTGCGGACGACCTTGCAGGAGATCTCGGCCCCCTGGGCGGCGTGGAATCCCAGGAACGTGGGGTCCGCGATGCGCACCAGCGGGTTGTCCACCTGGTAGTAGAAGAGCGTGTCGATACCGCGTCTGGCCATGTCGTCGAGGGCTCCAGAACGCTCCAGTGCCGTGAGCGATCCGCCGTGCCCGTCCGGGTTCTCGAAGATGTGGTCTCGCCGTTCGAGCATCATCCGGCCCTCGAAGTCGAAGCTCGGCACCATCGACTGGCGGAAGAAGAAGATGTCGCTCGGCGGGAGCCCGAACTCGTCGTTGACCCGGAAGAAGGCGCGGGTCGCCGAGTCGGTGGCAGGGCTCGTCATCACGTACCAGGGGATCGGTCGGTCGAAGCGCTGGCGCATCCGCCGGAGCTTCTGCGCCTGGATGGCGAACAGGGAGCGATCGGTGATGGGGCCGATCGGGAACGAGCCCTTCGGCCCGGGAAATCCGAGCCGGCTCGCCTGGCCGCCCGCCACCACCATGACGCCGACCCGACCGTCGGCCAGCAGGGCCTCGCCCCGGGCGGCGGCCTCCTTGAAGGCCTGGGGGTCTCCCCCGCGGTTGGGCAGCGCGACCACGTCGATCGGCTCCAGGCGCGGCGCGGGTTCCCCCGTGCGCGCCATACAGTCGTGATAGCCCTGGACGGCCCCGTCCAGGTCGATGGACTCCGCCTGAGCACGGAGACGCTCGCGCTCGCTCTCGTCCAGATCGTCCCAGAAGCGGAAGACGTGGGCCTGCCCGCGCTCTTCGAATCGCGCCTTCAGCTCCGCGAACTCGGACCTTTCGGGGCGGTTCGACGCCACCTCGCCCCCCTCGACTAGGCTGGTCGCTCCCTTTAGCAAAAGCGTCGCCCCAGGGCGAGGATCCGGAGGCATTTGCTGGCGCTTTCTGGGTTCTTCCCCGAGGGGGGCGTGGCGAGGTCGGGCCTGACGCGGCACGCAGAGGGCCTGAGGGTGCCAGAGCGGACGCACAGGGGGCATCGCGGCCTCGGAGCGGGGAAGGGACCGAGACGAGCGTGGACGCCGGACTGCGCTTCGAATCCCTCGCGCAGGCGGGCGCCGCCTCGGTCTTCACGCCGGACCTGCGCGGACACGGGGAGCGCCCCCAGCGCCGCGGGGACGTCGACTACGTGGACCAGCTCGAGGACGATCTGGCGGATCTGGTAAGCCACGTGCGCGAACGCTGCCCCAGGGCGCGCTGCATCGTGGGGGGACACTCCTCCGATGGCGGGCTCGCCGTCCGCTTCGCCGGCAGCCGCCATCGCGACCTGGCCGACGGCCTGCTGCTCCTGGCGCCCTTCCTCGGCCACGACGCCCCCACCACCCGACCGGGCTCCGGGGGCTGGGCCCGTCCGCGGATCCCTCGCATCGTGGCCTTGAGCGCGCTCGACGGGCTCGGGATCCGGAGCTTCCAAGGCACCACGGTCATCACCTTCGCCATGCCCGAGGAGGTGCGCGATGGAACCGAGACCCTGGCCTACAGCGATCGCCTGAACGCCGGCCTGGCGCCGAGAAGCTATCGCCGCGATCTGGCGGATCTCCGCGTGCCCCTCCTCGCCCTGGTCGGCGCCGACGACGAGGCGTTCTACACCGAGCGCTTCGAGCCGGCGCTGGCGCCGTTTTCGCAGGCGGAGGTGGCGGTGATCGGCGGGGCAGGGCACCTGGATCTGCCGGGTCACCCCGACGCCACTCGATCCATCGTCCGCTGGCTCGCCCGCTTCGCTTGAGCCCGCGATCTGCGCGTGCCAGTCTGACGTGGCGTAGCCCGTGTCCACCGGCCCGGGGTTCAGGCAGTTCACGGTGATGCCGCGGTCGGCCAGGGCGTCGGCCAGCGTGCGCGTCATCTGGTGGACCGCGCCCTTGCTGACCGCGTAGGCGATCTCCCGGGACATGGGCGCGATGTGCTGCCCGCTGGTGAAGAGCACCACGCGGCCACCGGGGCCGGGCGCGCGGCGGCGGCCGAGCTGCCGGGCGAGCAGCAGGCTGGCCCGGGCATTGATCGCCCAACAGCGGTCGATCTCTTCGGCGCTCACGCTCTCGAGGTCGTGTTGGAGCTGCGGGCGTGGTTCGCGACGACGATGTCGATCTGGCCGAAGCGCTCGACGCAGGCATCCACTAGAGCGACGGACGTCGCTGCGTCCGACAGGTCGCAGTCCCAGCGCTCTCGAGCGCCGCGCCAATGCCGCGACGTCGCGAGACGCCGGTGACCAGGGCGACCCGACCGGCCAGAGGCCCCGTGTCGGACATGCCTACACCTCGCGGTCGAGGCCTTGGAGCACCGTCAGGGCGTCGGCCAGGGCCCGGACGTCGTGGGTCCGCAGATAGTCCGCTCCCTGGAACGCCGCGTAGAGCTCGGCGGCCAGGGTGGCGGGGCCTGCGTCCTCGACGGCGCGATCCGTGAGGGCACGCAGGAAGGACTTGCGGGAGACGGACACGAAGAGGGGGCGCCCGAAGCGGGCGCGCAGCCGGGGCAGGGCGCGCAGCACCCGCAACGACGTCTCCGGGTCGGGACCGAGGAAGAACCCCATGCCCGGGTCGAGCACGATCCGCGACTCGGCGACCCCGGCCCGCATCAGCGCAGCCAGGCGCACCTCGAAGAAGCGCTCGATGGCGTCGATCACCCGGTCGGGCGAGAGTCCCGCCTCGCGCGATGCCCGCGCCTCGCCGAGCACCGAATGCACTACGACGAGCGAGCAGCGGGCGTCGGCGAGCGCGGCGTGGAGCGCCTCGTCCGGGAAGCCCCGAACGTCGTTCAGGAAGTCCACACCCCGGGAGATCCCGAAGCGGAGCACGGCGCCATCGGTCGCGTCGATGGACAGGGCGGGCCCCAGATCGCGCAGGCCGTCGAGGACCGGCTCGAGGCGCTCGATCTGCACGGCTGCCGGCACCGGCTTCGCGTCGGGATGGCTCGATGCGGGACCGAGCTCCAGGACGTCCGCGCCGTCCCGGGCCAGATCCCGCGCGTGAGCGATCGCAAGTTCGGGATCGAGGTAGCGCCCGCCGTCCGAGAAGGAGTCCTCGGTGAGATTGACGATGCCGACGAGACGGGGACGCACCTTCGAGACGGTAGCGGGCGCGACCTCAGCGGCGGTAGTCGAGCGGCGGTGCGCGATCGCCCAACAGCGGCACGTAGCGATAGCCAGGGCCGCGCCGTCGTTCGAACTCCGTTCGGGCCTCGTCGAGCAGGGCCGGGTCGCGGAAGAGCTCCGCGCCCGTCGCGGCCAGGGTGCGGGCAGCCACCATCATACCCGCCTCGCCCACGGCGCTCCCGCTGGCGGCCGCCGCCTGCCACGTATGGGCCGCCGTGCCCGGCACCCAGGTTGCCGTCTTGAGGCCCGCGGTCGGCGCGTTCCAGCTCACGTCGCCCACGTCGGTCGAGGCCCTCCAGAGGCGCGCCTCGAAGGGCTGGATCTCGAAGGCCGACTCGAGGGGCGGGGCGCTCTCGGGCAGGCTCTCGCGCATCTGCTCGGCGAAGCGGCGGGCCTGGGGGCTCCAGCCGGGCCCTCCCACGCGCCGTAGATTCGCGTCCATCACGCGGGCAAGCGTGTCGTTGGGCAGGATGCTGTGGTTGCCGTGGATCACCTCGTGGTCGACCCGGGTGCCGGTCCCGAGCGCGGCGCCCTCGGCGGCCGCGAGCACGCGCTGCCAGACCTGCTCGAGGATCGCGGGGTCCGGATGACGGACGTAGTAGAAGACCTCCGCGCGCTCCGGCACCACGTTCGGCGCCGCGCCGCCGTCGGTGATGACGTAGTGGATGCGCGTGGTCTCGGGCACGTGCTCCCGCAGCAGGTTCACCATGTGGTTCATGGCCTCGACGCCGTCGAGCGCCGAGCGACCGCGCTCCGGTGCCTGGGCGGCGTGGGAGGTCACCCCGCGGAAGCGGAACTTCGCCGACTTGTTGGCCAGGTTCTCGGTCGGGCTGGCGTCGTTGCGGTCGCTCGGGTGCCAGTGCAGGACGGCGTCCACGTCGTCGAAGAGGCCGGCCCGGGTCATGTAGACCTTGCCGGAGCCGCCTTCCTCGGCGGGCGTTCCGTAGAGCCGCAGGGTGCCGGTCGTTCCGCTGGCCTCGAGCCAGCGCGCCAACCCGATCGCCGCCACGGTGGACCCGGCGCCGAACAGGTTGTGGCCGCAGGCCTGGGCCGCGTTGCGGTCCGGGCGCGGCCGGCGCTCCGCCACGGCGGCCTGGGAGAGGCCCGGCAGGGCATCGAGCTCCGCCAGGAGCGCGATGACGGGCTCTCCACGGCCCCAGCTGGCCACGAAGGCGGTCGGAAGGCCTGCCACGCCGGATTCGATGCGAAAGCCCGCCTCAGAGAGCTCCTGCCTGAGCAGTGCCGAGCTGCGCTCCTCCAGGTAGCCGAGCTCGGCCCAGTCCCAGAGCTGCCGGGAGATCGCGACACCGCGCTCGCGCTGGGCATCCACGGCCTCGCTCGGGGACGTCGCTCCAGCGGCGGCCGCCAGCGCGAGGATCGGGGCCGTCGACAGGAGTGCCAGGCGCGCCGCGTGCACGACGCGGCAGGCTACCAGATCGCCGCGAGAGTTCTCCGGCGCCTCCGTCAGGGGCTTGCGCACCGGGCGCGCCGATGCCGATTCGCGGACGGGATGGATCGGGTGTGACCCAGAGGGCCCGAGCGGGCGATCCCTCCCGGGCGGGACGGGGGCGGGACGGAAGAGGATCTGCAGGGGCCTTCAGAAGCCGGCTCGGTCACCGAACTCGGCCGGGTCCTCTACTTTACATAATCTATCTTATCGGACGTGGGGATCGGGTGAGGGGACTCGGGAAGCGTTTCGAGATGGGCCGTGTTCCTAGGGCGCATCGCCCTCGGTGGCGTAGCCCAGCGATCGCAGCGCCTCGAGGATCTCGGGGTCCAGGGGGGCTCCGGACGCCTCGGCGGCCGCGTGGCCGGCGCGCCAGGCGTCGATCAGCCGCTGCATCCGTGCCGCGACCTCGGGCCGGGCCGCGGCCAGATCGACCGTCTCGGCGGGATCCGCCAGACGATCGAAGAGCGCCGCCGGTCGCCCGCCGCCTTCCACGAAGTGCCAGGCCCCGGACGTCACCGAGGCCTCCTCGCCCGCCAGCCACGGGCTCTGGGGCGCGCGTCGCTCCTGCTCCGTGAGATGACGGCGCTCCGCAAACGCCGGCTGGGGTGCCAGCGGCTCCCCGGCCAGCAGCGGCACCAACGACCGCCCCGAACACGGAGCCGCACAGGCCACCCCCAGGAGGTCGAGCAGCGTGGGCATGATGTCCAGGATCGAGACCACGGCGTCGTGGACGCCCCGTTCCGGCAGACCGAGCGCCCCGGGCGGAAGCGACAGGACGAGCGGCACGCGGAGCTCCCGACCGTGAAGGAACTCCCCGTGGTCGAAGGCGTAGCCGTAGGACTCGAGCAGCTCGTCCAGGGTCTCGCCGTGATCCGAGGTCACTACGACTACGGTGTCGGCGCGCAGCCCCAGCTCCGCGAGCGCGTCGAGGAGCGCGCCGACCTGGCTGTCGGCGAAATGGATCTCGGCGTCGTAGGCGGCGACGGCGTGGGCGCGAGCGGCGCGCGACAGCGCCGCCGGATCGCGCACGAAGTCCCGCACCGGGGGCTGTCGCCCGGCCGGGACCCCGAACCGGGCCCGCGAGGGTGCCGGCGCCTCGTACCAGGTGTGGGGGTCGTAGAAGTGAACGAAGGCGAAGAAGCGCTCGCCTTCGCGGCGGCGCAGCCAGTCGAGCGCGCGCTCGCGGGTCTCGTTGGCGGGTCGCTTCACCGGAGGCTCGTCGTAGTGATCGAAGCCCTGGTCGATCCCCAGCCGGGCGTGGAGCGGAACCGCACTCACGAACGCCGCCGTGGCGAATCCCGACTCCGCGAGTCGCTCCGCCAGCGTGTAGGCCGTCGTCGGCACCGTGGCGCCATTGCTCAGCACGCCCAGCTCCCGGGGATGGAGGGAGGTGAACATCGCCGCGTGGGCCGGCAGGGTCGAGGGCATCACCGTGTAGGCGGCCTCGAAGCGGTGTCCCGACTCGGCGAGGGCGTCGATCCGAGGTGACGTCGGCCGCTCGTAGCCGTAGGCCGAGAGGTGGTCGGCCCGGGTCGTGTCGAGGGAGATCAGCAGCAGATTCTTTGCCGCCCCGGCACGGTCCCCATCGAGGCAGCCCGCTGCCAGGAGCGCAGTCAGCCCGCACAGCAGCGCAGCGCGGCGTGACACGACCTAGAGGCTCGACGACGCCTCGAGCTCCCGCTTCTCGACGCGCTGGTGATCCGGGAGCCGCAGGTCCGGGGCCTCGTCGTCGAGTCGCGCGTACAGCGCGCGGGCCCCCTCGCGATCGCCCGCCATGCCCAGACAGCGTGCGGCATCGGCGAGCGCCCACGCGTACAGCGGATAGTCCGCGATCGCGGCCGCCTCCTGATGGCGCGCCGCCGCCTCCTCCCAGCGCCCGGCGTCCTCCAGGGCCTGCCCCGCGCTCTGGAGCACCAGGCCTCGCAGCGCAGGGCTCGGCGGGTCGTCGGCCAGGATCTCGTCGAAGAGCGCCAGGGCGCGGTCGAAGTCACCGGCCTCGATGGCGAGCTGCGCCACCTCCATACGGGCCAGCGCCCCCGAGACGGTCCCGCGATAGGCGTCGGCCACGGCGCCGAACTTCTCGGAGTACTCCTCGCGAATCCGCCGCGCGGCGTCCTCGTTGGCGAGCTTCGGAACCTCGATGGCGCCCGGCGGTGCACCCATCGCGCTCAGGTAGGCCGTGCGCGTCTCGGAGAGCGCACTCGACGCCTGCTCCTCGCTGCGGATGCGACCCGACGCCACGTAGGACGCGGCGCCGGCGGCGATCAGCAGGCCGGCGATGGCGAGCACCACCACGCGCAGGTTCTCCTGCACCCACGCGCCGAGCTTGTCCGCCACCCCCTGAATCTCGTCCAGGGCCTCGCTGGCTACCGGCTGATGCTTTCGCGCCATCGAACTCCACCTCTCCGTCGCGGCGCTCCACCCGCCTCGCGGCCGCGAAGTGTATCGGACCCGCGCCTCGCCGGGAGTCCGGCCCCGGGGCCTCAGGCCCGCCGGCGAGCCCCGCCCTTCTTCTTGTGCGGCCGGGTCCGCAGGCGCAGCCGGACCGGGGTCCCCGCCAGGTCGAAGCGCTCGCGCAGCTGGTTCTCGAGGAAGCGCCGATAGGAGGCCTGCACCGCGCTGGGCTCCGTGCAGAAGAGCACGAACGTGGGGGGGCGCGTGGAGGTCTGGGTCGCGTAGAAGAACTTGAGTGGACGGCGCCGCGTGCCTCGCTGCGCCATCGCCGGCTCGTGGCGTTCGGTCGCGTTCCGGAGCCAACGGTTCAGGTCGGCCGTGGGGATGCGACGCTCGGTCGCATCGCGCAGCTGCTCCACCAGTCCGAACAGGCGATCCACACCGGACCCGGTCTTCGCCGAGATCGCCACCACTGGCGCGTCGGACATGAAGCGCAGCCCGTGGGCGATGGAGCGACGGATCTCGTCTCCGCGCTGCGAGTCCCGGCCGCCACTCACGAGGTCCCACTTGTTCACGAGGACGGCGACGGCGCAGCCGCGATCGCGCGCCAGGCTGGCCACCTTCGCGTCCTGATCGGTGAAGCCCTCGCCGGCGTCGATGAGCACCAGCGCCACCTCGGCGCGCTCGAGGGAGCGCACCGTCATCAGCGCGCTGCCGCGCTCGGCGGTGCGCGTGCGCCGCCCGGGCCGGCGCAGCCCGGCCGTGTCTACGAAGGTGAAGAACTCGCCGTCGCGCTCGACCCGCGTGTCGATCGAGTCGCGCGTCGTTCCCGGAACGTCGGAGACGACGATCCGCTCGGCGCCGATCAGCCGGTTGGCGATGGAGCTCTTGCCGACGTTGGGGCGGCCCACCAGGGCGAT
>Ga0209536_100009036_pt1 | contig 14841 bp, 9 predicted proteins | sample DeeMarSeWOR28_12_FD_187461 | JGI IMG/M metagenome (GOLD analysis project Ga0209536, IMG submission 187461) | Marine sediment microbial communities from White Oak River estuary, North Carolina - WOR-2-8_12 (SPAdes) (version 2) | ecosystem: Environmental > Aquatic > Marine > Intertidal zone >...
TTGTATCCTGACACCACAACGATGAAATTTGCTGATTTTAAAAAGATATACGACGAAGTGCGTCCCGAAAATATAAACGTGAGTGGTTTGGGCGAACCTTTCCTGAACTCTGAAATCTTCTCAATAATACGACACGCCAAGAAGAACGGCTCAGCTGTTAACTGTGCTTCTAATTTTACTCTTGTGAATGAACACCTGCAGGAAATCCTTGATAGCGGCATTGACCAAATTAAGATATCGATCGACGCAGCTGATAAGAAGACATTTTATCAAATAAGACAGCGAGATCTATATAAGATTTTAGTAAACAATATTAAGAAAATTAATAAGTTAAAAAAAGAACAACGTATACAACAACCCATTTTGCGCTTTAATTATGCTTTGCAGCAGGACAATATTGATCAGCTTATAAATACAATCAAACTTGCGCACGAGTTAAAAATATCAAGTATTTATATCCAGTATCTTGAGTATATTGACAGAGAAGATAGAAAGCAGAAATTAGTCGGCAGAATCACTTATGACAAATTGCGCAATACACTTATGCAAGCAAATAACATCGCAAATAAACTTCATATAACTACAAATATAAACATATGGATGAAGGACTTCGATTTGTTCTACAACAAGATGGAACCAAGATCTTATTTCAAACCCAACAAAAAGAAATGTTACTTCCCCTGGTTCACTTCTTGGATCGATGCTGATGGCTCGGTTAGACCTTGTCCTATCATTCCATGGCAAAGGAATGTTGCAGTTATGGGCAATGTTTTTAAAGAACGGTTCACTGATATATGGAACAACTCAAAGTACAAACGATTTAGAAAGGCGCTAGCAAGAGGTGAACGGCCAACTAAGCCTTGTGAGACATGCATCCCTCAGGGGCTATTTAACATCTTTCATGTTCGAACCCGAATGCTGCCTTGGAGATCATAAATGTGTGGAATTAGTGGATTCGTAGGTGATTTTACTGAAGGTGACCTCGAAAAGATGAACAGTGTCATGATTCATCGAGGGCCTGATGACTGTGGAATTTATTTTAAGAGTAATGTTGGTCTCGCTCACCGAAGACTTAGCATTATAGATCTGGAAGGTGGACATCAACCTATGTCTAATGAAGACAATACGGTGTGGATTGTATTTAACGGTGAAATATATAATTTTCAAGATTTGCGAAAACAACATCTGGGCAGTCACAAATTTAAGACCAGGTCCGATACAGAAGTAATAATTCATCTTTACGAAGAATATGGTGAAAAATGTATTGATTATCTTCGGGGCATGTTTGCCTTTGCAATTTGGGATGAGAGACGACGAAAATTACTACTTGTTAGGGATCGGTTTGGCATTAAACCACTGTACTATGCACAAACGAACAATGGCTTTATTTTTGCTTCAGAGATGAAGGGGATTTTGGAAATAGAGGCCTTACCTCGTAAGATTGATAAGCAAGCATTGAATCTATTTTTGACTTTTAGATACGTACCAGGCTCGAGAACAATAATAAATGGGGTAAAAAAACTGGAGCCGGCACATTATCTTATTTATGAAAATGGGCGTGTAAGAATCCAACAGTATTGGGATCTCTCTTTTCAGAAGGATCGCAACAAAAATGAAGACTATTATAGCAATGCATTAACTGAATTATTGAAGGAATCCATTGAGATGAGGTTAATGAGTGAAGTTCCTTTGGGTGCCTATCTTTCTGGAGGACTCGATTCAAGCTTTATGATCGGGCTTATGAGCGAAATGCTGGACAAACCTGTAAAAACCTTTACCGCCGCCTTTGATAGTGGATGGCATGACGAGTCCTCGTTTGCTAACATTGTTGCCAGGGAGTTCAAAACTGACCACCATGTATTGAACACAAGAGCAGATGCTGTTAGTGTACTAAAGAATGTAATCTGGCATTTAGATGAACCTCTGGCGGATGCCGCCACAATCCCAACCTACCTTTTGTCACAGCTTACAAAAAAATATGTCACGGTCATATTAAGCGGAGAAGGCGCCGACGAGCTTTTGGCTGGATACGATAAGTATAAATTGCTATCTCATAGAGAAAAGCTATCTCCATTTGTCTACGGACCTCTCTTTTGGTTCATAAGCAAAATTTTTGACAAGTACATAACATTACAAAGGGGTTTTGGCTTACTAAGCTGCAACGGGCGGCCTGCGCAAACTTACCTAGACTTTATGTCTGTTTTTACGCATTCAGAAAGACAGAGACTATTAGGGCCAAAGTTAAGGGAATTAGCGAACGGGGCGCTTGAGCCGTTGAAAATTGTATCTACATATCTGGATGATGATGGAAAAGGGGGAGACTTTTTAGATCGATTGATGTATCTCGATATAAAAACATGGTTGCCAAATGACGTCCTATTGAAGAACGATAAAATGACTATGGCGCATTCAATAGAGGCTAGAGTCCCATTCCTTGATCATAGATTTGCAGAATTTGCGATGACTATCCCCAACCATTATAAGATAAGAGGACTCTCTGAAAAATATATTATGAGAAGGTCAATGAAAGGTCTTATTCCAGAACGTATCATAAATAGGAAGAAACATGGTTTCACCGTCCCTATTTCCAGTTGGATGCGGAATGAGTTGGGAGAATATGTTAGCAGCTTGCTAACCAAGGATAGGGTATGTAGTTTCGGCTTCTGGGACTACTCTTATATAAAGGAATTGATGGAGGCAAACCTCGACAACGTGTTTGTTAAGAGGCAGTTTTGGACAATTCTGACATTTGAAGTATGGCATCAAATCTTCATAGAAAGAACGGGTGGATTATAGATCGAGCACATGAATTTAATTCGTCTCTAGAATTCAATGTGCTAACACAAAAAAATATCTCATCGCTGACACGCAAAAAAATCGTAGGTGTACAATAAGATTGACAATACCGCGACTGGTTGAACATTTTCCTAATAATTAGGGCGACTCCTTGACATAGCCTTAACAAGCCCCAGCGTGGCCTCTAGAACGGCTGTTCCAGGAATCACGAGGCTCTCTTTTTTGCCACCATTGCTCAGGTCACATTCTAGACTCTCTGAATAAAGATAAGAGCTATTCCTTTTTTAGATCCTTGAGTGACGAATCTAGTTTTTTCCTCTTTAGGCAAATTCTATTTCCCCACAATAATCATGCTTGACTCAAGAACTCAATGGGCAAAAACCTGCTGAAATTGTTCGGCCAAGGAGCAGAGGTCCTCGATTTGAACAAGATGAACGAAAGACTAAGAGTGTTTTTTACGTTTTCAGCATCTAATACCAAGAAGCTCTTTTTCTTGGTAGTTCTGTTGGCTTCTATCATTCGTCTCTGGGGTATTTGGCATGGCTATCCCTATTCATACTACCCTGATGAAGCCCACTTTGTTAAAAGAGCTCTTTCATTTGGCTCAGGGGATTTAAACCCTCATTGGTTCCATAAACCAGCTTTTTATATGTACCTACTTTTTTGTGAGTATAGTCTTTATTTTTTCCTCGGTAAAATAGCAGGCTTTTGGTCTTCCATTTCTCAGTTCGCCGTCTTTTTCATTAAGAACCCTGGTCCTTTTTATCTCATCGGCCGTTTTACTACCGTCTTATTTAGTCTTGGAAGCATCTGGGTTGTGTATAGGATAGGCGAAAGGCATTTCAGGAAAAATACCGGGATCATTGCAGCCTTGCTTCTCAGCCTCAGCTATGGACACATCGCAGCAAGCCAGGACATAAAAGCCGATACTCCAGCAATGTTTTTTGCTATTTTATCAGTCTTGTTTCTCCTCAATTATGTGCAGAAAGAAAAAAATAGAGACCTAATCTGGGCAGCTGCCTTTGCGGGTATAGGAACAGCGACCAAATATTACCCTATCGTGATGCTCATGCCAATTGTATTGGGAGTGATCCTGGTCTATTGTTCTGCAGAACCTTCTTTCGCCGGACGAACGAGCAGAATGGCCTGCCTAATAGCACTTGTGTTTATAGCATTTTCTTTATTTAATTTTATCTGTTCGCCTTACAACTTTTTAGATCCGCTAGGCCGCAAATCAACATTTGGACCAGTCTCTTCACTAGTTGGGCAAATCTCGCAGATATTTGGGCCTGAAAAAATCGAGCATTCAGGAGATTTCATAGGACAAAAAATGTCTGTTCTCTCTGGTACAATCGCTTATCTAAAAGTACTTACCCAAAAAGCCGGCATGGGGATAATTATAGGAACTATTTCTATCTTGGGCTTTTGCCGTTTACTTTTGAAAATGAACAAAAAATACTTCCTATTTTTATTTTATCCGGCAGTATTTATGCTCACTTCGGTTTTTTTGTATCCAGGTTACGCGGAACCGAGGCACCAGCTACCGATCTATCCGTTTCTAGCGCTCACAGGAGCTGCCTTAATTGTTTGTCTTGCAAAATCAAAAAGTTGGCCTAGTTCACCAGTTTATATTGGACTGATCGTTAGTTTGCTTTTTCCGCTTTATAACATCATCGATCGAGCTATTTCTGTATCAGGAGAAGATACAAGAAACATTGCTAAATATTGGATAGAACAAAATATTCCCTCTGAAACCAAGATTTTAGTGGATGAAAACGGTCCACAACTGTTAATGAGTGAGAAACTTATTGACAAAATGCTAGAGAAGGCTGAACAAGCTGACCCAAACGGGCAATTTACAGCACACTATGATAAATATCTGAGATATCAACAACTGGCCGCTGGAGGGGAAGTGACATATGATCTTCATTATATTAGATTTCCATGGTGGCGAGAGAGGGAAGTTCAGAGTGGTATTCACGAATTAACTTCCGATTATGACAGAGATATGGGAAACCCGTTATGGTATGTTGGAGTAGAAAGCTATGACTATTACCTTCAGAAAGGTTATCAATACGCCATAGTCAGAAGTAATCGCTATGGGATGTTTTTAGGTGACGGTCATTATACAACCGCATTTCCTTCATTTGCTAACTTTTACAATGAGTTGTTTAAGAGAGGTGAGGCAATCAAAGAATTCTCCCCGTATGGAGATAACCGGCTTGGTCCCCTTATCAAGATCATCCGCTTAGTTCCATAATCGACTCACTAATAATTCCGACCTTCGCTTTGCCATATTTGAGTTTTAGTGATGCGTAAAGAGATCGTCACTCATCATTATATCCGAAAGCACAGCCACCTCAGCAAATCATAACAACAGAAAAGACGCGAAAATATGAACCTAAAGGGCAAAACAATAAGGGCGTTCTTGTGGGTTTCGTCAGCTAAAGGTTTTAGCCAAGCGTCTTCCTGGCTTGTCACCCTTATCCTTGCTCGCCTTTTGTTGCCTGCCGACTTCGGCCTGCTCGCCATTGCCTGGGTTTTCATAGGACTGCTCGATTTAATCAACGAGTTAGGAATAGGAGCGGCGATTATCCAGAAACAAGATCTCAATGAGCAAGACCTTCACAGCACCTTTTGGTTCATAATAGTTACTTCTTCCCTTCTTTATTTACTTAGTTATCTACTTGCACCGACAATTGCCAGGTTCTTTCAAAATGAGCAGTTGACTCCTATTTTACGAGTTTTAGCCTTGATTCTTGTTATCGGCGCCTTCAAAATTATACCGCTAAATCTACTTACCAAAGAGTTAGATTTCCCGAAAAGATCAACCGCAGAATTTCTCTCCGTGTTCACCGGGGGATTATTTTCAGTCGTATTAGCCACTCTGGGGCATGGTGTGTGGAGTCTGGTATTCGGCACGCTTTTACGACATACGATACTAACCATTTTGGTCTTTTGGCTATCACCTTGGAGGCCGAAGCTAGTTTTCCAGTTTAAAAGAATCAAACGCATTTTGAGCTTCGGTGTCACTGTGGCAGGATCAAGTGTCGTTTGGTATTTTTATTCAAACTCTGATTCAGTCATCATCGGAAAGCTCCTTGGAGACAAGCTACTTGGATATTATTCGATCGCATTGAATTTATCCAATGCACCAATAGGTAAGCTGATGAATATCATCAATCAGGTACTCTTTCCAGTTTTCTCTAAGCTGCAAAATGATATGGAAAATTTGCAGCTATATTTTCTGAAGATAACTCGGTTAGTCTCCCTTGTAACTTTCCCAGCCATGGTTGGACTATTTTTAGTGGCCGAAAGCTTTATTCTCGTTGTTTTGACTGATAAATGGCTGCCAATGTTGGTTCCATTAAGGATGTTGTGCCTTGTTGCTATGATCAAATCCATAAGCCAGATTATTCCAACACTCCTTTATGCTAGAGGCAAAGCAAAGCTTGTCCTCAAATATAACTTCGCGTGTTTATTTATCGTTCCTATTTCTATTGGTTTTGGCAGCCAATTTGGCATAAATGGTGTCGCCTTAGCCATGCTCATCGTTTATCCGCTGCTGTCACTGTATTATTTCTGGTACGGTCTAGTAGAACTGGATATTAGGGTCTTTTCCTATTTAGCTAACCTAATTCCGGCAACCGTTGCCACAGCGTTTATGGCATTTATCGTCGTAGGTCTTCAGTATTCTTCACGTCTTTTCTTGAAAAACAATGTCTGTTTTACATTAATTGGCAGCTGTGTAATCGGCGCTATTGCTTATCTTTCCTTTCTTGCCGTGTGTCATAGGAGTATTTTAAATGAGGTCGCTGGTATTTTTACTTCTCTGAAAATGAGGCGCCTTGAAGATCAACCTGTATAGAGAAATGTCACCTGAGTCTCTAGTTAACCCTAGCCCGGATATTTCATGAATTGCTGTCGCGAGACCACTAAGATGGGCGTGCCACCTGGCAACCACAGGGTGTTGGTTTCGAGGCGTACCTGAACGGTACGTCGCAGGGGCCGACACCCAAGGACGCCAGGAAGGACGGCCATATCTGTGGTCGCAGCAAGTTATTCATGAAATATCCGGGCTAGGACTTCATCCGTGACACGATTGATTTGGTAACATTTACATCCCGAGGACAATTATAAAATTTGCGGCATTTTCGGGGCGAACTCCACCTTGCTTCGACCTCACCCCATGGAGGGAATACAAACTCAGAAACATTCTACTATCGAAAGTCTCCTACGACCAGGCGAGTCTCAAGACATAAGCCGCGACAGGGTATTATGGAAACTTTTGGTATTCGAGATTTGGTGTTCTTGCTTCTCAGAGAATTCTTTTTTTCTACAAGACAGATATTTCTAATTACCCACTATAAAAGGAAGATTTAGATATGAGTGGTGTCTGTGGAGTCATTTACAACGAAAAACACAGAAAAGCTAGTCAAGACTTAGTAGCAAAAATGTATAATTCAATCTCTAATAGCAGACGCAATGCTCGCACCTTTGTCCACAGTAATATCGCTTTAGGAGGTACTAGTCATAATTCTTCCCGGACTGATGATTCATCACCGCAGGTTGTTTTTGAGGGAGAGATTTATAATCTAAAAGAAATAAATCAACTATTGAATGGAAATGGCTATGAATCACCATATCACGATGAGCCTGATGCAATAGCCAGTTTGTACCAAGAATATGGGCTCGATTGCTTAAAGAAGTTGCGAGGCATTTTCGCACTTGCCCTCTGGGATAGCGCGAGACAAATGTTGCTACTGGCTACCGATAGCTTCGGTATTATGCCCTTGAATTATTTCTTTGACCATGAAAAATTTATCTTTGCCTCCAAGATCAAAGGTATCTTGCAATGTAAGATTTCACCTGAACTCAACCATAAGGCTATACTGCAGTACCTCAATTTTACAACCATACCCACTCCAGCTGCGATATTCAAACACATTTACAAATTACCTCCAGGACACATGCTTATTCTGAGAAACGGCCAGACAACCATTCGTCAATATTGGGATATGGAATATCCTGAATTGTCTAATAGCGATGAATATACTTGCGCTGCAAAGCTCAGAGAGAAGATAAGAGAATCAGTAAAGATTCATCTAAATTATGATCATTTAGAGAACATAGGAGCCTTCTTAAGCGGGGGTACGGACAGCAGCACCGTTGTCGGGATGCTTGCAGAAATCAGTCGTAAAAAAGTGAAAACGTTTTCGATCGGCTTTAGTGAAGAACGCTATAATGAGACAGAGTATGCACGGATTACAGCAAGGCATTTTGATACCGAGCACTACGAATACTTCGTTACTCCAAGAGATGTATTGACATTTATCCCCATGCTAATCAAAGAATATGACGAGCCTTTTGGAAATTCATCCGTAATTCCAACGTACTATTGTGCAAGGATGGCAAAAGAGCAAGGTGTTGATGTTTTGTTCGCGGGCGACGGTGGAGATGAGCTTTTTGCAGGGAACGACAGGTATCGCACTGACAAGATTTTTTCACTATATCAAGGGGTTCCACATATTTGCCGAAATAGACTTGTTGAACCAATTCTATTCAACCTTCCTTTCCAACCATCTTTAATCGCAAGTGCTCGAAAATACGTTTCGCGGTCTAACATCCCGAATCCTAGGAGATTTTTTTCTTACGGTTACCTTCTTTCAACTGATATCCAGGAAATATTTACTGCCGAATTTCTAAACACGGTACCACAAGACTCACTTCTTGAATTGCCTGAAATGTACTATGCCAATGTTAACGCTTCATCTGATCTAAATCGGCTTCTCTATATCGATGTGAAAATGACTCTAACTGATAATGACTTACCTAAGGTGACCAGAATATCGGACTTCGCCGGCGTCAGGGTAAGATATCCGTTACTGGACCAACAGTTAGCTGAATTCACAGGAACAATTCCGAGCCATTTCAAACTATATGGGTTTAAGCTAAGATACATCTTCAAAAAGGCTCTGAGTGATTTTCTTCCTGACGAAGTGTTAAAGAAAAAGAAACACGGTTTTGGGCTACCTGTCTCGCTTTGGTTGAAAACCGACACAAATCTCTCTGCATTTGCTCGAGATACATTGTTGAGTTGCAAATGTATTCAAAGAGGTTATTTCAAAAAGAAAGCCATAGAGAATTTGTTTGCTAAACACGGGGATGATAGGACAGCATACTATGGCGATATCATCTGGCTCTTCCTTATACTTGAGCTATGGCACAAAGAATACTTGGATCGGTAGTCATGAAAAAGATTAGAGATTTGGGTGCTCTCGGTTCCTATTTAAAAAATACTTTTGTGAGAATTTTTGCTTTCTGTCTTTTTCACTCACGTCTCTTGAAAATCATTAATCATTTCATCGCTAACTACCAGATTAGAAGAAATGGGAACAGGATACCTGACTTTCCTTACGTCAAGAGAAGAAGGTGCAAAAACGTCCAGATACTTTTGTATCACAGAGTGCATGATGATTGGGACCCTTTCTTTCCTGCCATTTCTGTGGATACTTTTGAGAAGCATCTCAACTTTTTGGCGTCGGAATTCAACATTTGTCCTTTAGAGGAAGTTATTGAACAAATGAACGGCTACTCCGTTCCGGATAATGCCATTGTTATTACCTTTGATGACGGCTACAAGGACGTTTACTATAATGCCTTCCCAATACTCCAAAGGTTGTCAATACCTGCAACTGTTTTCTTGACGACTGGCTCCATTGGCTCTGGTAATTTACTTTGGCATGATACGGTATTTTATGCTTTTAGAGAAACGCAAGCACTCTTTCTCGAAGATTTTGGAAATGAAGGACAAATATATCCATTGAGAAGCTTAGAAGAAAAGCTTTTTGCCCAAAAGGAGATTCTGAAATTCTTATGGTCACTTGGAGAAGATGAACGATCGTATTGGATTGGGCGTTTAGTGGAAATGCTTGATGTTTCCGCTGAGGTCAACGGATCAGATCTTATGCTGACATGGGATGAGGTAAGATTGATGCACGCAAGTGGTATTTCCTTCGGTTCCCACACGGTGAGCCATCCCATTTTGTCAAGTTTATCCGCTGACAGGGCTCAACAAGAAATATATGAGTCAAAAAGGATCATTGAAGAAAAACTGGCGGTCACAGTAAAAACATTTGCTTACCCAAATGGGAGAAAATGCGACTACAATGAAACAACAAAAAGCATTTTGAAGGAAGCAGGATATTACTGTGCGCTAACTACTATCTTTGGCGCCAATCAAAATGGTCAAGATCTTTTTGAACTAAGAAGGGGTGGGCCCTGGGAAGAATATCTTCCTGCATTTGCTGCGAAGTTGAACTGGTATAAATTTTGGCACCAAGATCTCGTGTGAGATGAAGGACGGACCGCAATGATAATCCGTGAAGCTGATATTGATGCAGATCGCGCGACTCTCATAGATTTTCTTCGTGAGAATCTCACCAGTCAGTCGGACGAGAAGCGGTTTGACTGGCTCTATCGAAGTAATCCCTATGGCGAGGCTCGGGCGTGGATCGCCTTCGATGAGGGAAAAGGTAGTGTGATAGGGGTGGCAGCTGCGTTTCCCCGTCTTGTCCGTGTCAGTAGCCAAGATCTTCTTTGCTGGAATTTGGGTGATTTCGCCATTAAGAAGGGATACCGTAGTCTCGGGCCGGCTCTTCTTTTGCAGCGCGCCTGTCTTGCTCAGGTTAATGAAGGGGAAATCCCGTTCTTTTATGATCATCCCAGTGATCGCATGATGGCCATCTATGAGAGAATTGGAATACCAGCAACCGGCCGAGTTGTCAGATTCGCAAAGCTAGTGGGGATTGACCTCAAAGTCGCCCAGTTCCTACAATATGGACCTCTAGCGCAGGGAGTGAGTGCGCTAGGTAATTTGCTTTTGGCAGTCAAAGACCGTAAGCGAGCTGTGCATAAAGGTCTTACAATCAGTCTTTGTACAGGAAGATTTGGCGAAGATTTTTCGCACTTAGACGAGAAAGTGTCGGGCCATTTCAAGATCTATGGTCGAAGGACAACGCAGTATCTGAACTGGCGATACGGGGACAATCCCTTGCAGGAATACACAATTCTTACTGTGCGTCATGATGCAGAACTTCTAGCCTATGCTATCTTTAGTCAGATCGGACAAACTGCAGTGCTCGTTGACCTTTTTGGACACCCTCAACCCGACATTATCGCATTCCTGTTAGCTGCGCTTGTAGAGGGTCTTCGCCAACGAGGCATTCTGACCCTGAGTGCACCGGCCTTAGAATCCAGTCCGTTCAATTCATTTCTGAAACAGGCAGGTTTCTTTGTGCGAGAGAGTTCCTCTTTCATTGTTTATACGCAAAAAAATGGCCCCCTCGATGGAGTAGTGACCGAAGCTGGCAACTGGTTTTTGACACATGGAGATCGTGATATCTAAGGAGAAAGAAGATGAATGGAGCAAACGCTACGCGGGAACAAATCAGGCAATTTGTAACAAGTCACTTTCCACTGGCAAGACAATCGCCAATTACGGATGAGGATTCTTTGTTGGGTAAGGGAATCATAGATTCCATGGGAGTATTAGATCTGGTCAATTTCGTCGTGGACAAGTTCAATATTCCCATTACCGACGAAGAACTCCTTCCCGGAAATTTTGAATCAATCGAAAAGCTCACCTTTTTTGTCGAACAAAAGCAAGCTCGACTGCGAAAAACTGCTTGAAGCTACCTGAATGTCGTCAAGATATAATCGCAACCTGCCAGTTCTGATCTTTCGTTTTCCATCTAAGCTCTAGCCGTTTTGACAGAGCTATTATCTCTGAATTGCATAGCTAATACACAGAAAATGAGTTTTGATATTCCTGCTTTAGTGGTTGGTTTGTGTAGTCATGGTTTGTCAATTTGCCGTTCCCTGGGAGGCAAAGGCGTACCAGTATATGCACTCGAAAGCGACAAGAAGTTGCCAGGCCTGAAAACACGCTATGCCAGAAAAAGGCTTATTTCAGACATCAATGGTCCTGGATTGATCAGTGATCTAGTCAAAATACGTAAAGAATTCAAGACTAATCCAGTATTATTTTTAACCAACGATAATATGGTTAGGACTATAGCTGAGTCCTATGATGAAATTGAAGGATTGTTTTGTCTTAATTTGCCGCCACAGGATCTTATTCTGGATTTGCTGGACAAGAAGAATCTGACACGTTTTACTCAATCCAATAGCCTTCAGTATCCACGTACTTTTACAATTTCTCGCAGCCAAGACTTAAATCAGTTGAAGGATCTTCTTCGCTACCCAATTGCACTGAAACCTTCTACACCTCTTTCACCGTTCAAGGCTCTTAGAATCAATAATGAAAATGAGCTCCGCGGACAGATAGAGCACTATCAAGATAGCGTTAAACTATTCTTACTGCAAGATTGGATATCAGGGACTGAGAGAAATATATTCTTTACGAACTTTTATTTCGATAAGAATCATAAGTCGATTGCAAAGTTCGTGGGTAGGAAAATACGTGCGTTTCCACGGAATACTGGCGGGGCATGCAGTGCTGAACCATGCTACCGAGACGATTTATTGAAAATTGGTCTCGAATTTTTTGAAAAACTGCCCATTAGAGGTCCCGTGTCTCTGGAAATAAAGGAAGATGAAGACGGATATCAATACGTAATTGAGCCGACTGTTGGCCGATTCGATTATTATATTCTCTGTTGTATTAGGAACGGTGTTGATATGCCATATATTTCATATAAATATCAAATCGATAATACTGTAGTGAACACAAATGAAAACAGAAGACATACAATCTGGGTAGACTTTGAAAAAGATTTTCCCGTATATTTGGAGTCTTTTCAGAACAAGGGAGAAAGGAAGGAAGCAATCCTCTTTCTATTTAAAAGAAAGGTTTTTGCGTTGTGGGCCTGGAATGATATGAAGCCTTCTCTTTACACTTGGCCGAAAAGCCTCAAGAAATACTTCCAAAAAAGTATGTCAATATTCAAAAAAATATTCAGAAGACAGAAAGGAGCTTTTGCATGGTCTACCTTGTTCATCACCTTCTCGAATCTTCTGCTGAGCAAGATCCTGAGAAAGAAGCTTTGGTACAGGGACAAGAACGATTTTCTTATAAAGAGGTAAGAGATTTGACCAACCGCCTTGCAAACGGACTGCTTAGTGCTGGTCTGAAGCGGGGTGATCGGGTCGGAATTTATCTGAACAAAAGTGTTAACCAGGTTCTTTCTATATTTGCTATCGCCAAGGCCGGTGGAGTTGTCGTTCCTATTAACCATTTATTATTTCCTGACCAGGTTCGCCATCTCATTAATGATTGCAGGATAACCGGGGTAATCACCTCCGGGACGGGGTATGAGTCGCTTCAGAAGATCCTGCCAGAAACGCCTTCGGTTGAGTTTGTGATTGCCACTAGTAACAATGTTGTCGACACATCAACACCAGGATTTGTGGGTTTAGAGAAAATTTTGCAATCGGAGTCTGCGAGTAAACCGCCAGATGCCAATATCAGTCAAGATTTGGCGGCGATTCTTTATACTTCAGGATCTACTGGTCGGCCAAAAGGGATCATGTTGTCCCATGCAAACCTGGTTGCCGGAGCGAGGATCGTATCTAGTTATGTTCGGATGAACCAAGAGGATCGCATTCTGAGCATTCTGCCTTTCAGCTTTGACTATGGTCTGAACCAACTGCTTACAACCTTCCTTCATGGAGGCACATTGATTCTTCTATCATTTCATTTTCCCGATCAGATTGTTCAGGCACTTATCAAGGAAAAGATTACCGGGCTTGCAGGAGTCCCTCCCCTCTGGAGGCTTCTTACCCAACCTAGCTCCTCTTTCCACCGCCACGCGTTCTCTCACCTTCGATACATTACCAACTCTGGTGGAGTTTTGCCTATTGCGGCCGTGGAATCGCTCCGGAAAACCTTGCCAAAAACGAAGATCTACTTAATGTATGGGCTAACCGAGGCCTTTCGGTCCACCTATCTTCCGCCGGAAGAATTGGAACGAAGACCAACTTCTATTGGGAAGGCTATCCCGGATACTGAAATCTTCGTGCTTAAAGATACCGGCGAGCCGTGCAAACCACAGGAGGTGGGAGAATTAGTTCACCGTGGTCCGACAGTTGCGATGGGATACTGGGGACTGCCCGAGGCGACGTATAAGGTTTTTCGCCCCAACCCTTTCCTTCCACCGGAGACCCCGCAGTCAGAGAGAGTCTGCTATTCTGGGGACCTAGTTAAGATGGATGAGGAAGGGTATCTTTACTATGTCGGCAGACGCGATGCCACCATTAAGTCCTCCGGCTACCGAATCAGTCCGACGGAGGTAGAGGAGGTGCTCTATGCCACCGGGAGGATCCGTGACGCTGCGGTCATAGGCGTCCCTGATGGGATTTTAGGACATTCTATTAAAGCATTTGTTGTGCCCCAGAATGGAGAAAACATTCAAACGGATGAACTTCTCGCCTTTTGTGCTGCAAAGATGCCCCGCTACATGGTACCACGTCAAATAGAAATTCGCGGGGATCTCCCGAAGACCGGCAGTGGAAAAATCGATTACCAGGCACTAAGAAAACATCAAAGTGAACAGTATCAAAGGGATTAAGGAATAGGGGATATGGGCCAGTGGATGAAAGGGTGTATTGGCTGACAAAGTCGAAATCGGAAGTTATCTATTTGTTCACTGAAGCCTTTGATAGAAAAGAATGCGTCAAGGCAAATCCGCTAACCCCCTAAGTATTAGGATTGGAAATGAGTCACGCTTGCAGCATTGTTGAGCGCTACTTTGGTCACCGAGGGAACGAACTTCTGATCGGAGGAGTTCCTGTCAGTGAAATTGTAAATCTTTATGGTACGCCACTTTTCATTTACGATTGCAGTGTACTGCAAAGAAAACTGGAACTTCTCCGCAGGGCACTGCCGGCTGGATTCAAAATTTACTATGCCATCAAAGCCAATCCGAACCAGACCTTCTCGGCGAGTGTAAATTTTTCCACCAGCGGATATGACAAACAAAACTCATACTCTGCTCAGAATTATCTTAGAACACAAAAATCGTC
>Ga0209536_100009037_pt1 | contig 14841 bp, 11 predicted proteins | sample DeeMarSeWOR28_12_FD_187461 | JGI IMG/M metagenome (GOLD analysis project Ga0209536, IMG submission 187461) | Marine sediment microbial communities from White Oak River estuary, North Carolina - WOR-2-8_12 (SPAdes) (version 2) | ecosystem: Environmental > Aquatic > Marine > Intertidal zone >...
TGACGATTCCGTTCCTGGTGAGCGACGGGCCGACCACGATCCGTATCGGCGGGCGATCGAACGAGTCCGAGAACAACAGCGGTCTCGGCGAGATCGCCATCTCGGGAAGCCATCTCTTCGATCCCTTCTTCGAAGGGCTGCCCTTCGTCGAGCTCGGGCTGCAGGTCACCTTTCCGACCCGTAGCAAGCGGGAGCTCGGAGCGGGCGCCTTCGTCTTCGAGCCGCGAATCGACCTCTTCGACGAGTGGGGACGCGTGACGCCCTTCGCGTCCTACGATTGGTTCGAGGACTACTCGCGAAGCACCCAGGACGACACGCCGGACGCCAGCGAGATCGCGCCCTTCCTGTCCTTCGCGATCACGCCGCGTTGGTCGACGAGTCCCTACGCCGTCTTTGGCCTGACGGAAGGATCACCGGATTACGGGGTCGGGCTGAGCGTTCGATTCGCACCTTGATCCGACCGGGGGCGAACGGATGCGCACGAGCGCTCGCTGCGCTGACCGCTGGTCCGCGAACGCCGCGCCGGTTTCGGGGTATCGTGACCCTTGTCCGGCCCCGCCCGCCCCTTGGGTCGCATCCGCCAGGAGAAGCCGCCATGAAATTCGGTCTCATCTTCGCCAACGCCGGCCCTTTCGGTCAGCCCGAGGGCCTGACGCACCTCGCTCAGACGGCCGAGTCCGTCGGCGTCGAGTCGCTCTGGACCGTCGAGCACGTCGTCGTTCCGAAGGGCTATCAGTCGCAGTACCCCTACAGCAAGGACGGCAAGATGCCGGGCAGCGAGGAGAATCCGATCCCGGATCCCTACGTCTGGCTCGCCTACGCCGCGGCGGTGACGAAGACGATCAAGCTCGCCACCGGGGTCATCATCCTGCCCCAGCGTCATCCCTTCTATGTCGCGAAGGAGTCCGCCACGCTCGATCAGCTCTCCGGCGGACGGCACCTGCTCGGCATCGGGATCGGCTGGCTCGAGGAGGAGTTCAAGGCGCTGAAGGTGCCCTTCGACAAGCGGGCCGCGATCACCGACGAGTCGATCCAGGCGCTTCGAGAGCTCTGGGCCGAGAAGCCTTCCGCGCATGATGGCGACTACTACCGCTGGCCTGCGGTCGAATCGAATCCCAAGCCCGTGGGTGGATCCGTGCCGATCGTGATCGGCGGCCATACCAAGGGGGCGGCTCGGCGCGCTGCCCGACTGGGCGACGGCTTCTTCCCGGCCCGCGCGGACAAGCTCGAGGAATGCATCGCCGAGATCAAGGCCGAATGCGGTCGCATCGGACGCGACCCGGGAGAGATCGAGATCACCAGCGGCGGCCGACCGACGCTCGACGAGCTGAAGCGCCTCGAGGACCTGGGCGTCGAGCGCTTCGTCACGGCTCCGCCCGGCTTCGCCCCCGACGACCTGAAGGCCGGCCTCGAGAAGCTGGGGGATCAGCTGATCTCGAAGCTCTAGATCGGAGGCGGTCGCGTCGCGGTCCGCGAGCCGAACCGCCTCGACTGCGCGACAGTCCCGTCCGATGCCCATCCTCGACGCCAGTCAGCTCCGGAAATTCGTCTCCGATCGAACGCTCTTCGACGACGTCCAGCTGACGATTCGGCGCGGCGAGAAGATCGGATTGGTCGGGCGCAATGGATCGGGCAAGTCGACGCTCGGCCGGGTGCTGGCGGGGCTCGAAGAGGCGGATGGCGGTCGGATCTCGCGCCGCCGGGATTCGACGGTGGCCTACCTGCCGCAGGAGCCGCGCTTCGAGCCCGGGCGGACGGTGCGCGAGGTCGTGCTGGAGAGTCTGACGGAGTGGTCCGCCACGCGTCGGCGCTTCGATGCCCTGACCGAGGCATTGTCAGCGGCGACGGATCCGGAGGTGCTGGCGCGTCTGGCGGCCGAGCAGGCCGAGGTGGGCGAGACGCTCGAGCGGCATGGCGGCTGGGAGCGGGAGCACGAGGCCGAGATGACGGTCGGGAATCTCGGCATCAGCGATGCCGGGCGGCTCGTCGAGACGCTGAGCGGTGGCGAGGCTCGACGCGTCGCCCTTGCGCAGCTGCTGGTCGGCGAGCCGGATCTCGCGATCCTCGACGAGCCGACCAACCATCTCGATCTCGCCACGATCGAGTGGCTGGAGGAGTACCTGCGCGATCGCTTCAAGGGAGCACTGCTGCTGATCAGTCATGATCGGGCGGTGCTCGACGCGGTGACGACGCGGACGCTCGAGATCCACGACGGTCGCGTCGACAGCTACGACGGCGGCTACGCGCGCTATCTGCTCGCGAAGGCCGAGCGCGAGGCGCTCGCGGATCGCACCTGGCGCAATACCCAGAACTTCCTGCGCCGCGAGGTGGAGTGGCTGCGCCGCGCGCCGAAGGCGCGGGGGACCAAGCAGAAGGCGAGGATCTCACGGGCGGAGGCGGCGCTCGACCAGAGGGCGCCGAAGGCCGAACGGCAGGCAGACCTGCGTCTGCAGTCCGCGCGACAGGGCAAGACCATCCTCGACCTGAAAGGTCTCGCCCTCGAACGCGCCGGCAAGCAGCTCGTGACTGATCTCGACCTGGCGCTGCGCCCGGGCGATCGGATCGGCATCGTCGGGCCCAACGGATCCGGCAAGACGAGCCTGCTGCTCGCGATCCTCGGCCAGCTCGCGCCGCTGCGCGGCGAGATCGTTCGCGGAACGAACACGCGGATCGGCTACCTCGACCAGGCGCGCTCGGAGCTCGACCCGAAGGCCAGCGTGCGCGAGGCGGCGGTGGGCGACGCCAGCGAGATCGCGATCGGCGAGGAGCGGCTGTCGGTCGGCAGCTATCTCGAGCGCTTCCTCTTCGATCGCAAGCAGCAGCGCGTGCGGGTGGGCGAGCTGTCGGGCGGCGAACGGGCTCGCGTCTGCCTCGCGCGGCTGCTCGCGCAGCAGAGCAACCTGTTGATCCTCGATGAGCCCACGAACGATCTCGATGTGGCGACGCTGGCCGCGCTCGAAGCAATGCTGCTCGATTTCGACGGCAGCATCCTGCTCGTGAGCCATGACCGCTGGCTGCTCGATCGGGTAGCCACCGGCATCCTGGCCTTCGAGGGCGACGGACGCGTCGAATACCATGTCGGGAACTACTCGGACTATCGCGAGCGCCGTGAGCGCGCGTTGGCGGCCTCGAGCAGCCAATCGACGAAGTCGGCTCGTGCCGCGAGCGCGCAGGCCGGGCGTGCGCTCGCGAGTGCCAGCGCGAAGAAGGACGCACCGCAGAAGCTCAGCCAGAAGGAGCGTCGGGAGCTCGCGGGGCTCTTCGAATCGATCGAGACGGCGGAGCAGGTCGTGGCGGATCTCCAGGCACGGCTCGCCGATCCGGAGACCTATCAGAGGCCTCGGGAAGAGGTGGCGACGATCCAACGGGATCTCGAGGCCGCCGAGAGCGAGGCGGCTCGGCTGACCGAGCGGTGGGAGGAGCTCGAGGCGCGCAGCGCGGCGGAGTCCTCCTGAGCGAGTCGGGCCACGCGGCCGCTCGTGTCCGAGGGGGCGAGCCTGGCCGCGAGCTAGCCGGCGAGGTAGATGACGGCCGCGAGCACGACCAGCAGGCCCACGAAGATGACGATGCCCCGTCGGGCCGAGCTGCGGGCGCGGTCGGTCTGCCACCAGTTTCTCGGTCGCATGCCACGCCAGACGAAGGTCAGGATCGCGGCCAGGGTGACGGCGGTGATGTTGCCCCCCGCCAGCAGCAGCGCCGACGAGGCGCCGCGCCACTCGCCCGCGGACGCGAGCATCCCGCTCGCCACGGCGGGCGGGAGCAGCGCGACAGCGACCATCACGCCGGTCAGATAGGTCGGCGCTCCGGTCGTGAAGGCCAGCGCGCCGGCGCAGCCCGCCGCCAGCGCCAGCACCAGGTCCCAGCCGCCGACGCGCGTGCGCGAAGCCAGCTCGGGGATCGTCGGGTCGACCTCGAGGACCAGGCCGAGCAGCACGGCCAGTCCGAGCGTCAGCGCGAATCCGACGCCCGCCGCGACGAGCGCGCGTCGCACGAGCGGCAGGTCGCCGAGCACGAGTCCCAGGGCGATGGCCATGTTCGGACCGAGCAGCGGGGCTACGACCATGGCGCCGATCACGGCCGCCGTATTGTCGTGGGTCAGCCCGATGGCGGCGACGATCGCGGCGAGGGCGACGAGCAGCAGGTAGTTGCGGTGGACCTTCGCGCCGTCCGAGATCGCCGCGTAGACCTCCTCGCGAGAGACGGCGGCGGCGCTTTGGAGCTCCTCCTTGCGATTCGACGATCGGGTAGCGAGAGGGCGGGGCAAGACCGCGTCGAGCGGCTCGACTAGCACCATCAGCCTGCCGCGGTCGGCAATGCTTCCGTGAAGCGCGTCCAGCGCAGGCCCGGTCTGACTCGCGCCCATCACCGAGCGGACGACCTTCCCGAAGCGACCGCCGTCTTCGACCCAGGTCTGCGATCCGAGCGCCTCGAGTGTCTCCTGCGCTGCCTGCAGGAGCGGCTCGGATACGTGGGCTTCGACGATCTTGAGAGCCATGGATGATGCCTCCGATCCGAGGTGATGCGTCGCGATGAGCGCCTCGGCGAGGCGAGAGAGTAACGGAGCGCGCGCCGTCGGGACTGCGAGTTCCGCGGTCGGCGTCGCCGCTGCGGGGTCGTGACGCTACCGTCGCCTGCTCGAGCCCCCAAGCATCGGAGTCCCCCATGGCCATCGATTTCAGCTTTCCCGAGGAAGTCACCCACGTCGTTCACAAGGTCCGCGAGTTCTGCGAGCAGGTCGTTGCACCGTCGCAGAAGGAGATCGAGGCGAACGAGGGAAATCGAGAGGTGCTGGTCGGTGAGATCATCAAGATGCGCAAGGCCGCGATGGAATGGGGCCTGTGGCTCCCTCACATGCCCGAGGAGTACGGCGGCATGGGCCTCGGTCACGTCGCGATGGCGGCGGTCTCGGCGGAGGCGGCGCGGCTCTCGAGCTTCGGGCCCTTCGCGCTGAACGCCCAGGCGCCCGACGAGGGCAACATGCACACGCTGCTGCATTGGGCGACGCCGGCGCAGATCGACAAGTACCTGCGCCCGCTCTGTGACGGCAAGGCCAGATCGTGCTTCGCGATGACGGAGCCCGAGGTCGCGGGCTCCGACCCGACGCTGATCCAGACGACGGCGGTGCGCGACGGCGACGACTGGATCATCAACGGCCACAAGTGGTTCATCTCGGGCGCCCGCGGCGCGAAGTTCGCGATCCTGATCGCCCGGACCGAGGAGAATCCCGAGATCCCACAGGCCGCCAACAGCGCATTCATCATCGACCTGCCGAGCGAAGGCTGGGAGATCGTGCGCGACGTCGAGACCATGAGCGGCAGCCACAACCACTGCGAGATTCGCATCACCGACCTGCGCGTCTCGAACGACCAGATGCTGGGCGGGCCCGGCCAGGGTCACCTGCTCGGTCAGGCCCGGCTCGGCCCGGCGCGCCTGGCGCACTGCATGCGCTGGATCGGGCAGGCGGAGGTCGCGCTCGAGATGATGGTCGAGCGCTCGCTGAACCGCTTCGCACACGGGTCCTTGCTCGCGGAGAAGCAGGGCATCCAGTGGATGATCGCGGACTCGACCATGGAGCTCTATCAGTCGAAGCTGATGGTGCTTCACGCCGCGTACAAGATCGACAAGGGCGAGGACTTCAAGAGCGAGGTCTCGATGGCCAAGCATTTCGTGGCGAACTCGCTCGGGCGGATCATCGATCGCGCGATCCAGGTGCACGGCGCGCTCGGCTATTCGACCGACACGCCGCTCGCGAAGATGGCGACGGCGGCTCGCTGGGCGCGCTTCGCCGATGGCGCCGACGAGGTCCATCAATGGCGGATCGCGTCGCGCACGATCGATTCCTGGGTGCAGACCGGGAGCATGAAGGCGGCGACCGGCGGGCTGCCGCTCTGAATGAATCGCGATTCGGGCGCGCGCCGCGCCGCGGTGCTCTGGCGCTCTGAAAGCGCCGCCCCCCGAAGAGCCCAATCCAGCGGAGCGCGGTCGACGAGAGCGTCATCGCGAGCTGCGACGCTCCGCATGCTGAGGTGAGAAGATGTCGAGGCGACTCACGCCGCTTGGCCCGGATCGATTGAACGATGAGCAGCGAGCGCTCTACGAGCGGGTCGCGGGCGGGCCGCGTCGCAAGATGGGGATCTCGCTCCTCGACGAGCAGGGCGCGTTGCTCGGGCCTTTCAATGCCTACCTGCACACGCCCGAGCTCGGGGCGCGACTCGAGTCGGCGGGGGTGGCGCTGCGCGAGGTCGCTTCGCTGGCGCCGCGCCTGCGCGAGATCGCGATCCTGATGACCGCGAAGCATCATCGTTCGCAGTTCGAGTGGTACGCGCATGCGAGCATCGCCCGGGACGAAGGGCTCTCCGAGCAGGCGATCGAGGCGATCAAGCAGGGTCGGGATCCCGGCTTCTCGGACCCGACGGAGGCCGCGGTCCACGCCTTTGCCGCCGAGCTGCTCGAGAAGCGCCGGGTCAGCGACGCGACCTTCGATGCGCTCGCCGCCCGCCTTCCGGAGAAGGAGCGCGTGGAGCTGGTCTTCGTCCTCGGGTATTACGCGCTGGTCTCGATGACTCTGAATGTCTTCGAGGTGCCGCTCCCGCAGGGCGAGCAGCCACCTTTCCCGGAGGCCGGGGCTCCCGACTAGATCTTGCGACGAGATTTCCGGAGCAGGCGCTCCGGTCTGGAATGGCGGCCCCGGCCCTGCCGTCTACTGCCGCCCGGAGTGCGGCTCGATCGATGCAATCGCCGCCGCGGGGAAGCGTCGCTGGGATGTGCTAGGTTGCGCGCCAGCCAGAGCGACCGGAGAAGGCCCCGCTCCTCACCGAGCATCTCCGAGTCCGTATTCGATCTCCGATCGACACACCCGAGTGTTTCCCGGCCCAGAGTCTGCTCCGTTCCCTGGACTCCGCCTCCGACTTGCTCCCGAAAGGGAAATGCAACCGAGGCCGAGCGAACGGCCTGCAGAGAAGGGTCCACGAGAGACTCTTCACCTGCGACGAGAACATGACGACCCACGAGAATTTTGCGGGCTTGCCCGCACCGATCATTGCTGCCCTCGAGAAACAGGGCTTCGAAGACCTCACCGCCGTCCAGCGAGCCGTGCTCGAAGCGACCTCCGAAGGTCGCGACCTGCGGATCTCCTCCCAGACGGGATCGGGCAAGACCGTCGCGATCGGTCTGGCGCTCGCGGATCACTTCCTCGCGGCCAACGAGTCGGCCTCGTCCCCAGGGAGCGGACCCCGCAACGGGCGGAGCCCCGACGGCGCGGCACACCCGACGGCGCTGTTGATCGTTCCGACGCGCGAGCTCGCTGCGCAGGTTCGTGACGAGCTCGGTTGGCTCTACGCGAATCTTCGCGGCTTCCAGGTCGAGGTCGTGACCGGGGGAACCTCCATCGTGATGGAGCGCCGTGCGCTCTCGCGCGGTCCGGCGCTGGTCGTCGGCACGCCGGGGCGACTGCTCGATCACATGCGGAACGACGCGCTCAAGTGCGACGCGATCGAGCACGTCGTCCTCGACGAAGCGGACCAGATGCTCGACATGGGCTTTCGCGAAGAGCTCGAAGCGATTCTCGAGCAGCTTCCCGCGAAGCGCTCGAGCCATCTCGTCTCGGCGACCTTCCCGCGCGCCGTCCTGTCGCTGGCCAATCGCTATCAATCCGATCCGCTCGTGCTCGAAGGCACCCGGCTCGGCGAGGCGAATGCCGACATCCAGCACATCGCCTACGCGATCCGGCGTCACGAGACCTATCCGGCGCTCGTGAACGTGCTGCTGATGGCGGGCAGCGAGGCCCGCGTGCTGCTCTTCGTGAATCGCCGCGTCGACGCGACGGACCTCGCCGAGAAGCTCGCTGGCAGTGGCTTCGGTGCAGCGCCCTTCAGCGGCGAGCTGCCCCAGGCCCAGCGTACCCGCACCCTGAACGCCTTCCGGAACGGCACCCTGCCGATCCTCGTCTCGACCGAGGTCGCCGCTCGCGGCATCGACGTGCCGGGCATCTCGATGGTGATCCACGTCGATCCGCCGCGCACGCCGGACGCCTACACGCATCGCAGCGGTCGCACGGGTCGCGCTGGACAGGCCGGTCGCAGCGTTCTGTTCGCGACGCCCGCGGACATGGGCCGCGTCAATCGCATGCTGAAGTCCGCGCGGATCGAGGTCTCCTGGCAGCCGGTGCCGACCCCCGAGAAGGTGGAGAAGGCGCTGCGCAAGCAGGCGCGACGCGAGCTGCACGCGAAGCTCGCCGAATCGCAGCCGCAAGAGACCCAGATGATGTACGCAAAGCAGCTGCTCGAGGATCGCGACCCCGTGCAGGTCGTGGCGACCCTGCTCGATCTGGCTGCGCCGACGGCCTGCTGTTCGCCGATGAAGGTGGTGGGCTTCGACCCGAAGACAGAGCGGGGACAGGGCCGGTCCGACTCCGATCGGAATCGGCGCGAGGAACGCGGCGGTCCACGCCCCGATCGAGGCGGGAGCGCCCGGGACAAGCGCCCCTCGCGCGATGCCGCGGAGTACACGCGATTCTTCGTGACCTGGGGAGAAGAGAGCGGTGCGACGGCCGGTCGGCTGCTCTCGCAGGTCTGTCGACGGGGCGGCATCGAGAGCCATCAGGTCGGTGCGATCGAGGTGGCCGCGCGTGTCTCCTTCGTGGGAGTCGCGAATGACGTGGCCGCGGCATTCGAAGCGCGTGCGGCTCGACCCGACAAGCGCGATCCCGGGATCGTGATCAAGCGCGCCGACGAGAAGGCACCCCGACCTCGATCATCCCAGACGGAACCCAACGCGCATGCGACACGCGAGAAGCGCTCGCCCGACCGGCCGGGTCATGGCCCGGCCAGGGGGCCGGCTCGGGGCCGCTACGGTGATTCAGCGCGTGGACCGCATGATCCGCGACGGAGCGGAAAGCCCTCCGGCCCGGGTGGATTCGCGGGATCCGATTCCGCGTCCGGGGCGACTCCGACACCTCCGACACCTCCGGCCGGCCCCGGCCATCGCCCGCGATCGAAGAAGCCTTCGGGCGCGAAGCGCGCTGGCTCGTTCAAGCCCAGGAAGCCCGGACACAAGCCTGGACGTTAGGCCGAGCCTCGCTCTGCCGCGCACGCGCGGATCCCGCCCGTGCGATGGCGGCCCGCGATCTCTCGCGGCGAGCCGCGCTCCGATGGCCGGGCCGAGTCCTCTGCGGCCGCTCGAGCGGGGGGCGGCGCCCCTTCTTTGTGCCTAGGCTATCGGTCGAGGCGAGGGTTCGGAAGGACTCCCGGATCGCAACCAGCACGAGGAGGTCGAGATGGCGGATGGCAAGAGCGCGGGTGCGCCGACGCTCACGAAGCAGGGAATGGGAATCGTCGAGGGGATGCCGCTCGAGATCGCGGATGACAGCCCGGGCGCGATGCGCGACGCGCTGCAGATGCTGCTCGACATGGAAGCCATCCGGCGCGTCAAGCACGCCTACTTCCGCTGCATCGATACCGGCAATTTCGACGAGCTCGCGGGACTCTTCCATCCCGACGTGAAGGTCCACTTCATCGGCGGAACCTACGAGTGGAAGCTCGAGGGCCGGGAGGAGTACCTGGCCTCGATCAAGCAATCCTTTCACACGCGATCCGTCGGGCACCACAACGGTCACCACCCCGAGATCGAGATCCTGAGCCCGACGAAGGCCACCGGTGTCTGGTACCTCACGGACAACATGTGGATCATGAGCCAGAAGAATTTCACGACGGGTACGGCGATCTACTGGGATACCTATCTGAAGGTCGACGGACGCTGGCTGATCGCGGACTCGAAATACGAGCGCATCTACGAGCTCAACGAGCGCCAGGACGTGGAGCCCAAGTTCGACTACCACTACCTCGGCAAATACGGCCGGCCGCCCGCGAGCTAGGCCGGACGCAGGGACGGAGAGGTCCCGGTCTGGCCTAACGAGGCTGGCAGTCGAACACCGGAATGTTGCGATCGGTCCGCTTGCGGTAGTCGGCGAACTCGTGATAGTGCTCGACGCAGATCGGCCACAGCTCCTCCTTCTCGGTGTCGTCGACCTGGCGGGCATAGAGCTCCATCCGCTTGCCGCCGTACTGGGCGACGATGTTCGGGTCGGCCTGCAGGTTCTTCACCCAGACGGGGGACTTCGGCGCGCCACCCTGGGAGCCGACGATGATCACGCCTTCTTTGTAGGGGACGTACATGAGCGGGATCGTGCGCTTCTTGCCCGACTTGGCTCCCGTCATCTCGATCAGCACGACCGGTCGACCCTGGAACTTTCCCATCAGGCGCCCGCCGCTCAGCTTGTAGACGAAGCTGTTCAGTCGTGAGAAAGGCTTGATGAAGCTTCGGAGAGTCTTGAACTCTTTCTCGGTCATCGGATTCTCGGCCATGGTTCGCAGCTCCTTCGAGTTTCTGTCGCCGGGACGCGGGCGAGCGCAGCGCGCCGCGGAGATGACGAGCGAGGTCTCGATCTCCGCGATGCACGTCCAGTCTAGCAGCGCGGCGCTGGAAATCGGTAGGCTTCGTCCATGACGACCATCGTGAAGACCGAGCGCCCCGCTGCGATCACCAGCCGCATCGTCGCGACCCGAAGCCTCGACGTGCACGTTCGCGAGACCGGCGAGGATCGTCCGGGCGAAGATCCCGTGATCCTGCTGCACGGCTTCCCGCAGACGTCGTACATGTGGCGACATCAGATGCAGGCGCTCGGCGATCGCTTCAAGATCTATGCCCCGGATACGCGCGGCTACGGCGGAACGGACAAGCCGCGGGTGCGGCTCGACCGCAGCCTGCTCGCGCGCGATCTGATCGACCTGATGGACGCGCTCGAGATCGAGAGTGCGCGATTGGTGGGGCACGATTGGGGCGGCATCATCGCCGCCGCCGCCGCTCTCAAGTACCCCGATCGTTTCAGCCGACTCGGATTGATCGACACGCTGGTCTCCGTCTGGATCACCTGGGGCATCCACGGCTATTGGTTCAAGGCCGAGCCCGAGGCCGAAGAGTTCTTCGCGCAGCACAATCGCGCCTTCATCCGCTCGACGCTCGGCGGCGAGCAGGCGCCCTATGGAGGTCCACCGGATTCACCCTGGGCACCGGTCGAGGGCTCGGAGGGCAGCGCCGCGCTCGACGGTTGGGATCCCACGAAGTTCTGGACTCCCGAGGACGTGCGTCACTACGAAGAAGCCTTCTCCGATCCCGGCTCCTGGTTCCATGCGATCGAGTACTACCGGCACTGTCTGCCCTTCCACGTCGCGATCCCCGACGAGAAGGCGCGTGGCGGCGTTCGCTTCGAGTTCCGCACGAGTCGCCAGATCGCGGCCATGTGGCATCACCCGGGGCTGATCTTCTCCCATCCCGAGTGGGCCGAGAACTTCATGGTCTTCGCACCCGAAGATTGGCACCTGCGTTTCGAGAAGCCGACCTTCTACCTCTTCAGTCCCTTCCTGCTGCCGCAGGCCTTCGAGAACGGCGAGCTGCCGCCGGACGACTACATCCCGAGCGGCAATCCCTATGCCGACTCCTTCGCGCACCATTTCCCCGATCTCCGGACGCGCGGCGCGCTCTGCGGACATTTCATTCCGGAGGAGGCGCCCGAACGCACGAACGAGCTGCTAGGCCGCTTCCTGACGGGCGAGATCTAGCGGGCACCGCGCGCGAGGGGCGGGAGCAGGGCTCCCGGATTCAGGCGCCGAGGCGTCGCCTGAGGATCCGGATGATCTCCTCGTTGTTGCGTCGGGTCGGTTCGGCCTCCAGCAGGAAGGCCGATCCGTGGAAGGTGCCGGCGTAGTTGTGGAGCTCGACCGAGACACCGGCCTGGAGCATACCCAGCGCGTATTGGATCCCCTCGTCGCGGAGCGGGTCGAACTCCATCGTCGACACGTAGGCGGGCGGTAGGCCCGACAGGTCCTTGGCGCGCGCGGGCGCAGCGTAGATCGACGGCTCGCCCTCGTGATCGGGGCCCAGGTAATGCTGCCAGCTGAAGACCGCGTTCGGCCGGTTCCAGAAGGGCGTGTCCTGGAACGCCCGCATCGAGGGCGTATCGAGTCGGTCGTCGATCTCGGGGATCTCGAGCAGCTGGTAGCAGATCGCCGGGCCGCCCTTGTCTCTGGCCATCAGGGCGAGGCCGGCCGCGATCCCGCCCCCCGCGCTCTGGCCGCCGATGGCGATGCGCTCGGGATCGACGCCGAGCTCGGAGGCGTGCTCGTGCAGCCAGCAGAGCGCGGCATAGCAATCTTCGAGCCCGGCCGGAAAGGGATCTTCGGGGGCCAGACGGTAGTCGACGCTCACGACGATGACCCCGACCTCGGCGGCGATCGTCTGGCACCAGCCGTCCATCATGTCGAGATTGCCGAACATGAAGCCGCCCCCATGGATCTCGAGGAAGCCCGCTCGCGGCGTCTGGCTTGCTTCGCGTGGCCGATAGACGCGCACCGCGATCTCGGGCGCACCGTTCCAGCCGGCGATCTCGCGATCTTCCGTCTCCACGTCTTCGCGAGGCGGAAAGGGCTGGAAGGCCTCGTCGCGCATCGCGCGGATCGCCTGGATCTTCTCGGCGGTCGAGTAGTCGCCGACGCGCGGGAGCTCCGGGAGGAAGGGCAGGAAGTCCGGGTCGAAGGGGTAGGGCGTGTATTCGTCGGCCATCGCGTCACGATAGCAACGGCGAGCCCCATGCCAGCGGGACGCCCCGGACGCCCGTGATGCTCCGCGTGTCCCGGGCGTCCGTCCGCGGCGTCACGGGCCGGACGTGCGAGCGAGCGCTCCGCGGCGGCCTAGAGCTTCTCGACGAAGGTGCGCGGCGGCGGAGGCGTGGCGTCGGCGCCGACCCAGCGGAGCGCGAGCGCGCCACGGCGATGGCCCGCGGTGTCGATCCAATTCGGTCGACCGGGATCCCGGGCGCAGATCGAGATCCGAACGGTTCCGTCGTCCTCGACGACGGCGGTCTCGTGGTTGACGTGTGTGTCGTAGTGGAGGTAGTCGAGCGATTCGAGCCAGTGATTGCCGATCTGCAGATTCCAGTAGTCGAAGCGCGCGGGCGGCTCGAGTACGACCGTGTAGACCTCGTCCTGCGCCAGCTCCCAGTAGCTGTAATGATAGGTCGTGTTCGGGTCACCCTGGGCGACTGCGAGGAATTTCGGGTCGATCTCGCGGATCTCGAAGGGGTGCGCCTCGAAGGAGGCCGTCCAGGCCAGGAACTGGTCGACGATGCCGCTCACCATGCCGCCCACGCGGTCGAGGGTCTGGACGAGCTGGACGGGCTCAAGCGGGGCGGGCGCCGCGCCCGAATCGATGCGCGTGAGCTCGAGCGTGGCGGGCTCTTGCTCTCGGCGACGCAGCACCGTCTGCCGGATGTTCAGCGCATTCGATGCCGGTCCCATCGGGAGCCAGTTGCCCGGCTGCTCGTCCCGGCTGATCTGCACCTCGAAGCGGCCATCCTCCGCGATCTCGATTTCGTCGCTGGTGCGATAGGCATCGCGGATCAATCCCTGGGGCGTTCCGAGCGCCCCGGAGAATACGCCCATGCCGAGCATCGCCGCGTCATTCATGCGACCGGAGAGGCGGTAGCGGTAGTCCGGTGAGAGGCGGGCTCCGGCGTAGACATAGTCGGGGTTGTCGAGCCCGATCTTGGGGCTGGTCGTCGAGAGGGTGGCCGTGGCGGGATCCGACTCGTCGAGCGCCGAGCGCAGGAAATGACTCGTCAGCCGGGCGAGGTAGCGGAAGCCCTCGGCGCGGTCGAAGTCGTCGTCGGGCGCAGCAGCGAGCAGGCGGTCGCCCGTACTCTTCAGCCGGTCGCAGAACTCGTGCCAGGCTCGCCCGCTCGCTAGCCGATCGTGCGTGTCCCCGCGTGGGTCTGCCGCGTCTCTCGTACTCTGATCGGACATCGTTCCCCCTTCTCTCACCGGTGCCCCACGCTGCTTCGTGCGACCTAGAGCGCCTCGAAGAAAGCGTTCAGGACGGCGAAGCCGGTCGGCCCTCCGACCAGCCCCATGCTCATCTTGTTCATGACGTAGCCGAAGCCGACGCCGGTATCCGGATCGGCCAGGCCGATCGAGCCGCCTGCGCCGGGATGCCCGAAGGCGTTCGGATTGGGCGAGAAGGGCATGAAGTCGCTGCGCAGCATGTAGCCGAGCCCGTAGCGCATCGGCATGCCGCCGAGCGTCGCATCCGGCCCGGATACCTGCTCGGTGCGCGCTCGCAGGATCGAGTCGGGCTCGAGCAGTCGCACGCCGTCGACCTCGCCGCCACGGGCCAGCGCCCCGTAGATGCGCGCGAGCGCGCGGGCGTTGCCATGGCCGTTGGCGGCGGGGAGCTCCGCCTGTCGCCATGCGGGCGTGTTATGCGCGCCCGAGCGGATCGGCGGATTGTTGAAGGCCGCGCCGACCATGGTCTCGGGGTCGGCCATGTCGCGCATGAAGTCCGCCATCGGCCCCTTGATCCGAGCGACCGTCTGTCCGGGCTTCGCCTGCTTGGGGAGCTTCGGTGCCGCGATGCTGCCGATCAGGTTCGACACGCGGTCGTGATGCTCGGGCGGCAGGCCGATATGGAAGTCGGCGCCGAGGGGCTCCGCCACCTCCTCGCGAAAGAGCCGACCGATGCTCTTGCCGCTCGCGCGGCGGATGACTTCGCCCACCAGGAAGCCGAAGGTCATCGGGTGGTAGCCGTGCTTCGAGCCCGGCTTCCACCAGGGCTCGGTCGCCGCGAGGGCCGCGCACATCGCGTCCCAGTCGTAGAGCACCTCCGCCTCGAGCTTCTCGCGAATGGCGGGCAGACCGACCTGGTGCGTGAGCAGCCAGCGGACGGGGACCTCCTCCTTGCCGGCCTGGGCGAACTCGGGCCAGTAGCTCGCGACCGGCGTGTCGAGGTCGATCC
>Ga0209536_100009039_pt1 | contig 14837 bp, 13 predicted proteins | sample DeeMarSeWOR28_12_FD_187461 | JGI IMG/M metagenome (GOLD analysis project Ga0209536, IMG submission 187461) | Marine sediment microbial communities from White Oak River estuary, North Carolina - WOR-2-8_12 (SPAdes) (version 2) | ecosystem: Environmental > Aquatic > Marine > Intertidal zone >...
CAACCAGGAAGAGAGCGAGCCGGGCGAGTGGCGATCCCATGGTCGCCATGAGACTACGATCGAAAGGGTCGCGCAACTACCGGGCCCCGGGCCGCTATTGCAGCGGCGCGCCGGCGTCGATCCACTGCCGAACGGCCTCGATCTTGGGCTCACAAAGACCGTCCGGATCCAGCTGAGGCATCCGGGTTGTACCGGGTTCCATGTCGACTCCCAAGAGCTTGTTCATCAGATAGGACGCGTCGCTGTCGCCCGCTGCGACCCGAAGGCTCGTCGGGACCTGGGTGGAAGCTTCGCCGACCAGGTTCTCTTCCGATATGGCAACCGAGCTCAGCTCGAGACCGGCCTGCTGCTGGCCCGCAGCGCCGTGACAATTGCTGAACGTGCAGCTCAAGCTGAAGACTGCAGCCTGGACCCCATCGTCTCCGGCCAAGGTCGGGGTGACCTCGTTGATGCACACCCCATCGCACGACACCTGACCGGTCGGGCAGCCATCGCCACCGCTATCGCCGTCGTCACCACAAGCGGCCATCAATACGCCCAAGCCAGCCAGCAAGGACAAAACAAGAGGACTCCTCTTCATGAGTGGGCGTATAGTTGTTGAAGCGCCGCTGGTAAAGAACTTACCCTCGAGCCGAGGTGCGCATGGTGGTTTCCCGGCTCAGTGGGTTGGCTTTCGGGCTGGTTTTTCTCGCGACTCTCGGCTGTGATTCGGCGGAGCCAGAGAGTGTCCAGGACGTGACCCTGGCGTCACCGAGCGGCGAGCTCGAGCTCATCGTGGAGACCGACGACGCGGGGCGGCTCAGCTTCACGGTCACGAAGAATGGCGAGACTGTCGTCGAAACCAGCCCGATGGGTTTGTCGTCTACCACGCACGACCTGAGCAGCGGCGTGACCATGTCGCGCGGCTCGAGTCGAACGATCGACGAGTCGTACACGATGCCCACGGGCAAACGCAGCGAGCGACGCGTACTTGGCCGAGAGACGATCGTTCCGCTCGAGGGCGCCAATGGGGAGCGCGCAGAGCTGCTCTTGCGCGCCCACGAGGACGGTGTCGCGTTTCGCTACCGCTTGCTGGGGGAGGGCGAGTCCGAGGTGACGAGCGAGTCCACGGGCTTCGCGATTCCGGATGGCGCTCGAGTCCTCACCCGCGCGTACGATGGGGGGGACCTCGTCTTCGTACCGACCGCGGGTGAATACCAGCAGCCTCCAGTGATCCTGTCGCTCGGAGAATCCATCGAACGGACAGGCTTTGCATTTCCGACCGCATTCGAGCTCAGCGATGGCAGCGGTTACGTTCTGTTGTCGGAGGCCGACCTCGACGGGAGTTACTGCGGCACGCGGCTCGACGAGATGCCGGAGGGCAATCTCTATCGAATCCGCTTTCCGGACGAACGCGAAGGCAAGGGCGTCGGCGAGGTGCTTCCCAAGTCGCCATTGCCCTTTGCGACTCCATGGCGCGTCATCCTCGTTGGAGAGCTCGCCACGATGGTCGAGTCGACCTTGATCGACGACCTCAGTGCTCCCTCCGCGTTGCAGGACGAGACTTGGATTCTTCCCGGGCGCGCCGCATGGTCGTGGTTCAGCCAGGAGACGGGAACGCCCGAGCTGCAAGCCGAGTACATCGACTTCGCAGCCGAATACGGCTGGGACTACGTTCTCATCGACGCGAAGTGGGACCAGTGGGAGGACGCGGAACAGCAGGTGCGTGACCTGGTGGCCCAGGCCGAGTCCGCAGGGGTGAGGCTGTTGCTTTGGTACAACTCCGGAGGACCGCACACGCCTTCTCCCTTGGAGACACCACTCAACCGAATGATCGAGCCGAATCGCCGAGAGGAGATGGAGAAGATTTCGAGTTGGGGTGTGGCCGGGATCAAGGTCGATTTCTTCAATAGCGACAAACAAGACCGCATCCATCAGTACCTCGGCATTCTCGAGGATGCGGCGGATTTCGAGCTGCTCGTGAACTTTCATGGCTCGACGGTGCCGCGAGGGTGGCAGCGCACCTATCCGCATCTGGTCACGCAGGAAGCCGTCAACGGGGCGGAGGTCTACAAGTTTGCGTCTGTTCAAGGGGCTCCGGACGCGATCACGAACGTACACCACGCGCTCCTACGTAATACGGTGGGGTCGATGGACTACACGCCCGTGGTTTTCGAATCTGCGCTCCGAACGGTCGGCTTGCCGTATGCTCACTCGCTCGCTCTGTCGGTGGTCTTCGAATCCGGCGTTCAGCACTTCGCGGACCGAGCGGACTCCAACGCCGATGCGGGATATCGTGCGGTGTTCAACGCGTACCCCTACGTCGCCGACTTCATGTCGACCGTACCGGTTGCCTGGGACGACACGCTCCTCCTCGGAGGGAGCATCGACAGTCACGTGATCCTCGCGCGGCGCAAGGGCGCCGATTGGTACTTGGGAGGCATTCACGCCGCGGGCTCGCCCGTCGAGTATTCTTTCGAGCTCGACTTCCTCGAAGCCGGTGCGAGCTACGAGATGACGCTGATCGAGCAGGGCGAGGACGAGGCTTCGTTCCGGCGCTCGACCGTCACGGTCGGCGCAGGAGATCCGTTCGCGATCATCCTGCCGGCCAGCGGGGGGTTCGTCGCGTCGTTCTCTCGCCGTTAGTTAGGAGGTGGCCGTTCCGAAAGGATCGGGTTTCCACATGCGCACGCCGAGCATGAATGGAATGACCCAGTACGGACCGTTGAACAGCCAGAAGACGATTGGATTCCCAGGCGGCGGCCCGATCCAGTATTCGTAAATGAGAAATTCGGTGCAGCCATGAAGCATTGCACCGACGTAGACGAGCGCCGGTGTGCGGATCCAGTTCTTCCCTTTGATGAAGGCGTACACCAGTACGAGGTAGAAAGGGCCGTAGATCATGCCCGAGATCCCCGTGTTCACCCGGACGTAGGGATGGTCGGCGAGAAAGAAGTAGTCCTGAGCGACTTCCCCGTACCAGCGGTTGGCGCGCGGCCAGAAGCCATCCCCTTCGAGCAAGCCGAGCGCGTGCCACGAGTCCGAGAAGAACGACGAAAAGGCGAAAAACGAAAAACAAACGACGAAGAAGATGTCCTTCTTACGCAAGCTCAGCGGCAAACCATCAGTCGATGCACCCATGGGACCTCCAACGAACGGCTCCGCTTATAACATCAAATGATCTTCGCTTGCGAAGCCCCACCCCCTGCGTCTACAAGAAAAGGGAAAAGAGAGGGTGAGACTCCCCTTGGAAGGCTGAATTCTGTGACTGTCGAGGCCGCCGTGCCGGCCCCTACGAGCCCTGTACCGAGCAGGCCGATCCCCCGCCGGCGCGGGCATTGGTTCTGGGGGTGCTTGATGGAGATGATTCAGGACCGTTCCGGCTTCCTGATCGAGAAGCACGAGGAGCACGGCGATGTCTTCATCTCCCGCGCGCTTCTACGAGACTTGCTGTTCGTCCGCGACCCCGCTGTCGTCTATGCGATCAACGTCACGCATTGGGCTGACTTCTACAAGCCGGATTACATCAAGCACATGTGGAAGCCGTTTCTCGGAAACGGCCTCGTCCCGAACGACGGGGAGTCTTGGAAACGACAGCACAAGCTCATCCTCCCGGGGTTTCACAAGAAGCGCGTCGATGCCTATGCGCCGACGATGGTCGAGTTCACCGAGCGGATGCTCGATCGCTGGAAGGAAGGGGAACGTCGCGACATGCGGCTCGAGCTCAACGCGCTGGCACTCGAGGTCGTCGCATCGACGTTGTTCGACATCGACATCGGCAAAGAAGACTCCAAGACAATTCGTGACGCGATCGGCGATGTGAGTGAGATCCTCGTCAAGGACGCGGACAACATGATTCCGCGACCGGACTGGTGGCCTTCGGCCAACAACCGTCGAAAAAGGCGCGCGATCTCGCAGATCGAAGACATCATTCGCCGCGTGCATCGAGATCGCCTCGCCAATCGCAAAGATCGCGGTGATCTCTTCTCTCACATGGTTTTCGCCGAGGACGAACAGGGCGCGATGAGTGAAAAGCAGCTGCGCGACGAAGCGATGACGCTGATCTTCGCCGGCCACGAAACGACCGCGCATGCACTGGTTTGGACTTGGTATCTATTGGCCAAGAACCCGGAGAAAGTCACCAAGATGCGTGAGGAGCTCGATCGCGTCGTTGGAGGCCGGCGCGTCGTCGTGGACGATCTCCCGAAGCTGCCCTATCTCGAGATGGTCGTGAAGGAGTCGCTGCGTTTGTATCCGTCGGTGTGGGCTTATGCCCGCCAAGCGCAGCGCGACCTCGTCATCGAAGGCTACGAGATCAAGAAGGGTCAAACCGTGACGATCGGACACATCGCCATGGGCCGCAATCCGAAATACTACGACCGACCCTTGGAGTTTCGCCCCGAGCGCTGGACCCGCGAGTTCGAGCGCCAGCTACCGAGAGGCGCGTACACACCATTTGCGGGTGGGCCCCGCGTTTGCCTCGGCAAGCAGTTCGCCATGATGGAGATGCGGATGATCCTCGCGACCTTGGTCCGCCGGCTCGAGGTCACCGTTCCCGATGGCTTCGAGCCGGATTTCGTGACCGAGCTCTCGATGCACCCAGGCGATCGGGGCATGCCGACCGACGTGCAGCTTCGTCGTGCGTCGGACTGATGAGACGGCGACGTTGGCAGATTCGTGGGCTCCGATCGAGGCGCGTCCACGTGTTCGACTCCGTCGAAGTCACTTCGATGGGAGCGACCGAGGTCGATCCGGCATCCGTGGGCTTGGCCCCCGATGCCGTCGAGGCGATCTGGTCCGCCGTCGTCGATTTCTACAACACCGGTTTTCATCCGGCGCTCGGGCTCTGCATCCGCCGACGCGGAAAGGTGATCCTCGATCGCACTATCGGCCATGCGCGTGGCAACGCGCCGGGTGCTAGCGGTGAGCACGAGCTCGTCCTAGCGACGCCGCGGACGCTCTTCAATTTCTTCTCGGGCTCCAAGTCCGTCACGGCGATGCTGATCCATTTGCTGGCGCAGCGGCAGGCCCTGCACGTCGACGAACCCATTGCGACCTTCATTCCGGAGTTCGGACGCCACCGCAAGGACGGCATCACGATCCGCGATCTACTCACGCATCGCGGCGGCATCCCGGCGGCGCCGAGCGATGCCGTCGATCTCGACATGCTGGAGGACCCACGCCAGCTCCTCGAGCTGATCTACGAGCTACGGCCGACCTACGAGCCGGGCACGGTGCCCGCCTATCACGCGGTGACGAGCGGATTCGTCTTCGCGGAGCTCGTCCAGCGGATCACCGGCTCCGACATCCGCAGGTTCTTGCATGAAGAGATCTCGAAACCACTTTCGATGACCCACTTCAACTACGGCTTACCACCTGAGAGGCTTCACGAAGCCGCCCACGATGCGTGTACGGGCCCGCGCCTCGTCTGGCCCTTCAAAGACATCTTCGACCGCTCGCTCGGAGTTTCCGTCGATGAGCTCATCGAGCTTTCGAACGACCCGCGCTTTCGAACCGGCATCATCCCTTCCGCGAACCTGTTTGGAACCCCGAACGACATCTGCCGCTTCTTCGAGCTGCTGGTCTCGGGCGGCGAGCTGGACGGCATGCGGGTCTTCCGCGAGTCCACCATTCGAAGGGCCATCGCCCCGCAGACGCCCTGGCAGCTCGATCGAATGATCCTGCTACCGATGTCGTATTCCATGGGCTTCATGCTCGGCACCGACCCGGTCGGTCTCTACGGGTTCCGTTGTGGGCACGCGTTCGGGCACGTCGGACTGAGCAACATCCTCGCATGGGCCGACCCCGCCCGCGACATCTCGGTCGCGCTCATGAACTCTGGGAAGCCGCTCGTAGCGCTGGATACCGCGTATTGGCCCGAGATCGTGCGACGGATTAGCACTCGCATTCCCCGGGATGGCGGCCGCCTGAAGAGCACTCTTTTTGCGACGGAGAAGAAAAGAAGTTAACTAGGCCCGATTCATTCGTTTCAGGGGAGGTCGAGGCCGACACCGCGATCGTTTGCGACGCGGGCTTCACCGCTGCCGTGACGGCATGCGGAACGTCCAACATCGGCGCGGGCGCGGAAGCCATCGCAACTTGCGTCGCCGATGACACGGGCACCAGCGCCGAGTGCGCAACCTGCTTCGGAGAGACGACGCAGTGCACGATCGACAATTGCATTCAGGAGGGCTGCGCAGCCGATCCGATGGGCGAAGAATGCACGAATTGTCGCGCCGAGAACTGCGACGAGGCTTTCAACGCCTGCGCGGGCGCATTCGACTGCGGCGCCTAGGAACAGGTTCCGTTGAACGATCGAGACCGGCGTTGGCTTGGCCAGCGCCGGTTTTCTCGTTCAAGCCCTAGGTTCGAGGATCACGACGGGGATCACCCGATCGGTCCAGGCCTCGTAGCTCGCAAAATCGGCATAGTGTGCCACGAGCCTCGGCCAGAGCTCGGCGCGCTCCGCTGAATCTGCGGTGCGGGCCGTCATCTTCACCTTCCGCCGCTTGATCTGCACTTCGCATTCGGGATCGGCTCGGAGATTCTCGTACCACAGCGGGTTCTTCGGCAGACCGCCTTGGGAGGCTACGACGACGACGTCGTCGCCGTCTTCGAGGAAGATCAGCGGAGCCGTTCGCGGCTGGCCCGTCTTTCGACCTTTCGTGGTCAGCAGCAACAGGGGAACCCCCCATGGGAACGCGCTGCCGACACGCCACTTGGAGCCTAAGAGACCCCCGGTCCACCGGTACACGGCCACGTTCACCTTCGACATCGCTTTGATGATCTTCCCGACGTAGGGCTTGTCGAGGCCATCGGGCTTCGGTTTGATCTTCATGGCCTCAGCCTTTCTGGGCACGCTGCAGCACGGCGATGTAGAGGCGATCGGATGCTCGTAGCGGCAGCGCTTCGAGCGCCGAGCGCAGCTTGTCGGGTTTGACCGAGTACACCGGCTTCGGGCGCTTCGCGTTCAGGGCCGTCTCGATGACCTGAGCAAGAATGTCGGGGTCGCGGGCCGATTCGATCTCCTTTCCAGCGAGCGACTTCAGCTTGCGGAGCACGGGCGCGAACTTGGGCGTCTCCGCTTCGGCTGCCGTGAATGCCTGCTCGATGCCCGCCACCATGTTGGTGCGAAATGCGCCTGGCTGAATCGTGATCACCTTGATACCCAGGAGCGCAAGCTCTCGTCGGAGCGCGGTGGAGTAGGCTTCGATCGCGTGCTTACTCATGGCGTAGGGGCCGTTGAATGGCGCCGCGCTCTGCCACCCCGTCTCGGAGCTGAGGTTCACGATGCGTCCCTTGGCAGCCTCCACGAGTGGCAGGAACTTCTTGTTGACCCGGTAAGTGCCCATGACGTTGATGTCGAGGATCCGAGCGAGACGTTCTTCCGGGATGTCCGTCAGCGAACCCACGCCGATGATCCCGGCGAAATTGATGATCGCATCCAGTCGATCCGTCTGACCGGCGACGACGTCGTACGCGCTCTGAATGCTTTCGTTGTCGGTCACATCCATCACGACGGGTACGGCATCGGGGTCGTGCATCGACGAGCGCAGCATCTCCTTCGAGATGTCGGCCTCGAATACCTTCCAACCATTGGCGATGAGGCGTTCCACGGTCGCATGTCCGAGTCCCCCGCCGGCTCCCGTTACGAGTGCTGTTTTCTTCGTCATGATCTCTTCCGTGATCCGACTCTAGCGCAACTCCATCGCAGATGCTGCGGTCGATTTGAGTCGCGCGTTGACGGCGCGACCCTCGAATGCCAATCCTCCAGCGCGGCGCATGCCACACGAGACCGACAACCCACCGATCACGCTGCCCAGCGTGGAAAACGAGATTCAAGTACGCTTCTCCGACACCGACGCGATGGGGCATATCAGCTCGGGTTCCTATGCGGCTTTCGCCGAGGTGGGGCGTGCCGCCTTCTTCAAGGCGATTCCAGAGCCACGCGAGGCGATCCCGTGGTTCGTGCTGGTGCACCTCGCGTTGGATTTCGTCTCCGAGGGCCGCTACGGTCAGGCGTTCACCCTCTCGACCCGCGTCGTCAAGATCAGCCGCAAGACACTCACCTTCGAACAGATCGTTCGTGCCGATGGGGAGGTTGCGTGCAAGCTCGAGGTCGTTCTCGTCGCCTTCGATGCGAAGAACCGGACGTCGATCGAGTTGCCCCGGCACTGGCGAATCGACGATTGAACGCTATCCCAAGGCGTGCACCCAGGCCTCGGTCTCGTTCCAAAGTCTCGCGGCGACAGTGATGTCTTGCGCTTCGCTGCTGAACTCGGCGGGCGCGCACTCCTCATAGTAGAGGCCGCCCGGCAGTCCTGGCGCAGTCGCGCAGTGGATTTGGGTTTGGGCGCCTTCTTCGGCAGATTTGAGGAACACGCCTTCGACGGCCAGCAGCGCGTTGCGCACGCGCCCCGCGAACGTGCCCGCCAGGCCCCTCTCGGCGACGTTGGTCGACACGGCGCCCGGGTGCAGGCAGTAAGACTGCACGCCGCATTTCTTCGCAAGACGTCGCTGAGCCTCGAAGGTCGCATGCAACAGCGCGAGCTTCGAGCCGCCATAGGCCTTCCACGAATCATACGGCTCGGGTCCTCCAAAGAGAGCCGCGTTCGAGCCCTTGAAATGAATCTTGGAACCGACGTTGACGATGCGCGCCTCACCATGATTCGCCGCGGCATTCTGCAACGCAGGCAGCAAGAGGTGCGTGAGGTGCATGGTTCCGAGGTAGTTCGTCCGCCATTGAATCTCGAAACCGTCGTTCGAGAGGTGGGGCTCGTTCCACTGAGACATCAGATCCAGATGCACCCCCGCGTTGTTCACGAGCACGTCGACTTCTCCTCCCTCGCTGTCGAAGTACCACGCGACGAATCGTGTCACGGAATCCGCATCGCAGAGATCGAGGCTGTGGCCTTTCACTCGAACCGCTGCGTCTTCCCCGCCGATCGCACCGGAGAGCGCCACTGCCGTGGCCTCGGGGTTCTTCCGGGTCGTGATGGCGACGGTCGCGCCCCATTCCGCGAGCGTGCGCGCGGTTTCGAACCCTAGCGAGCGCGGGCTGGCGCCGGTGACGATCACGTGCTTGCCCCGCATGTCGACCTGCTGGGCGATGGCAGTCCTGACGAAGAGACGGCGCTTGCTCTTGGGCATCGGCCAAAGAGAGTAGCAAAGACGCCGCCGCCGGTGTCTTCTTCCTCGCCCAGGCCTGTCGACACGCCATGAGCGTTCGAGTACACCCAAGGCCGCTCGCGGGCGCGATGAACATGAGCCATTTCGCCGGAAAGATAGCCATCGTGACGGGTGCGGCGTCCGGGATCGGGCGCGGTATTTGTGAGGCGCTGTGCCAAAAGGGTGCGGTCGTCTACGCGACCGACATCGACGAAGAGGCGCTCGAGGCGCTCGTTCATGTGGCGAACGGAGGAGGGGTGCTTCGGACCCTGGTGCTGGACGTCACGAAGGAGCCCGATGTCGCTGGCCTCATCGAGGAGGTGACGGCCGAGCACGGTCGCCTCGACCTCATGATCAACAACGCGGGCGTGGGCCTCGTTGGCGATTTTCGTCTCCTCGATCTCGACGACATGCGCAGAACGACGGACGTCAATCTCTGGGGCGTCGTCTACGGAACCAAGTTGGCGTACGAGGTCATGGTCGCGCAGGGTCACGGCCACATCGTCAACGTCGCCTCGCCGGCAGGCGTCATGCCCGTTCCCATGCAGACCACCTACGCCATGACGAAGCACGCCGTGGTGGGCCTGTCTCGATCCCTCCGCATCGAGGCGGCCGTCTACGGGGTGAAGGTCAGCGCCGTGCTTCCGGGCCTCGTTCGATCCAGCTTCTTCGAGGCTGCGAAGAGCGTCGGCGACTACGACTACGAGGCAGAGATGGAAAGCCTGCCCATCCGACCGATTCCGCCGCGCCGCGCAGGCGAGCTCATCCTCGCCGGCATCCGCGCCAACCGCGAGCTGATCAGCTTTCCGACGAGCAACCGTCTCATTCTGTGGCTGTTCCGCCACTTCCCGGGGCCGCTGACCCCGCTCCTCGCGAGGGCCACGGTCCGCACGGCGAAGCGCGACTAGTTCACGCCGCGCTCCTGGTCGCCCCAGAACTGCTTTCGGAGCGCCTTCTTGTCCGGCTTGCCGAGGGCCGAGAGCGGGATCTGGGCCACGAAGTCGACGGACTTCGGCGCCTGAACCGACCCTTTCGCTTCTTTGACGGCGCCCTGAAGCTCGGCGGCGAGCGCGTCGCTGCCCTCGTGACCGGGTCGCAGGACGACCACCGCTTTGACCGCCTCGCCCCAACGCTCATCGGGCACACCCACGACGGCAACCATCGCGACCGCAGGGTGAGCCGAGATCACGTCCTCGATCTCCCGCGGGAAGACGTTGAAGCCGCCGGTGACGATCATGTCTTTCTTCCTGTCGACGATGTGCAGGAACCCTTCCTCGTCGAAACGCCCGACATCTCCGGTGTGCAGCCAGCCGCCCGCGAATGCCTCTTCCGTTTGCTCGGGCAAGCCGTTGTAGCCTTCCATCACCAGGGGAGCGCGCACGCAGATCTCGCCGGCCTCTCCGGCGGGCGCGGGCTGGTTGTCGTCGTCGAGCAGAGCCAGATGAACCCAAGGGCTCGGCCGTCCGCAGGAAGCGAAGCGTTCGGGCTTCGAGAGGTCGTGTTCCTTCTTCTTGAGATGCGTGAGCGCCATGGGCGCTTCGGATTGGCCAAAGCACTGGAAGAAGATCTGACCCCACTTCTCGACGCCCTCTCGAAGGCGGGCTGGGCTCATCGGGGAAGCGCCGTAGAAGAGCGTTTGTAGGCTCGAGAGGTTGGCAGTTTCAGCCCGCGGATGATCGAGAAGCGGATAGATCATGACCGGCACCAAGAACGTGGCCGTGATCTCGTGTCGCTCGATCGCGTCGAAAAACAGATCGGGCGTGAACCCCTGCAATGCGACGAATGCGCCACCGGCTTGCAGCGTCGGAACCACGAATGCGGCGGCCGCGTGCGAGAGGGGCGTGGCGATCAGGAACCTGATCTCCTCGGGCCACTCCCACTCGGCCATCTGCACCATCGTCATGTATGCCGCGGAACGATAGGGCTGACGCACACCCTTTGGGCGACCGGTCGTGCCCCCCGTGTACACGATCGTGTTGAGGTCGTTGGGTGCGATGTCCGGGGGCACCAGAGGCTTCGGCTCGAAGGTCGCGGCGAGCGCGTTGAGGTCGTCCCCTGCATCGCTCGGGCCGAACCCGAGCAAGTTCTTCAAACCGGGCACACGCTTCGCGAGCTCCGCGGCTCGCTGTCCGAAGTAGGCGGAGTCGTAGACCAGGGTCTCGATGCCCGCATCTTGCAGCACATAGGCCTGGTCTTCGGCCGACCCGAGCGGATGCAGCGGCGTATTACAGGACCCGATGACCAAGTTCGCGCAGAGGTTGTAGAGAACCTCGGGGCGGTTCGCCGAGAGGATCGCCGTGCGCGATCCCTTCCGAACGCCCTTCGATTCCAACGCTTGGGCGAAGCGGCTCGCCTGCGATCGAACCTCCGCATAGCTGACCGTCGCGTCGCCGAGGAACAAGAAAGGGCGATCGTCGTACCGGTTGAGCCCATCGATTACGAGATGGGGTAGCAGCGGCATGTCGAACAGTCGGTCACGGGTCATTGGCGTTCTCTCCTTCGGGCGGGAAGTGTCTCAGAATGAACTCTGCGACGGATTCGGTGAATGCGTCGTTGCGGTCTCCCGCAACCATGTGCGCGGCGTCCTTGAGATCGACGTATTCGGCGTGAGGGACGGCGTCGAGGAACTCGCGCGCGTTGTCCTCGGACACGACGTCGCTGAGGCGTCCGCGGATGAGCAATATCGGGAGCTCGAGCTCCTTGGCCGCATCGAGCCGGGCCTGAACCTCTTCTCGGACGGCCTCGGTGTCGGTCCAATCCTCCGGATTCCAGGATCGAATCATGTCGGGGTCCCAGTGCCATCGGTACCTGCCGTCGTCCCCGAGGCGCAGGTTCTTGGCGAGTCCCTTGTAGTCCGTGCGGCGCTTTCGGTGAGGAAGATACGATGCGATGGCGTCCGCAGCCTCCTCGAGTGAACCGAAACCATCGAGACCATCGAGCATCCAGTTGAGCACCCGGGTGACCCCGGCCACCTCCATGCGGGGCGTCGTATCGACGAGCACTAGGGCTTTGGCGACCGGTTCCTCGCTGAGCGCCTCGGCCCGCAGCGCCGAGACCCCGCCGAGCGATGCGCCGACGATGATGGGCGGCTGGTCGAAGTGCTCGAGGAGCTGAAGGAGGTCGTTCGCAAATACGTCGAGCGTGTAGCCCCCTTCGCTGTTCCAGCTGCTATCCCCATGGCCCCGGTGGTCCGTGCAAACCGCATAGAAGCCGAGTTCGGCGAGGGTTTCTGCAGCCCCGCCCCAGGCATGCCGGGTTTGGCCACCGCCATGCAGAAACAGCACGAGCTGCTTCGATGGGTCGCCGAAGGCATCGGCCGAAATCGAGATGCCGTTCTCGAGCTCGAAGTGGAGGGCGGGCTTTGGCGAGTCGACCATCACAGCCCCCTTTTTGCGGTACCAGCCTTCACGTCGGCGACGATCCGCGACGCGACGGCGGGGTCGAGCTGGTACGTGGTCATGATGCTGAGGCGGTCGACCCAGTCGCCGAAGCGCTTCACGAGCTTCGGCCCGATCTCGTGAGGCTCCCCGACGACGGCGAACCGTTCGCACATCTCGTCCGTGATGAGCTGGCCCATCTCGAGCCAGCGGTTCTCTCGGGTCATCCGTCGCAGAGTCGGGTGGAGGTCTCCCCAGCCCTCGGCCTCCAAGGCTTTCGCGTAGATTGGCGTCGAGCCGTAGAACGCGATCTGGAACCGCGTGCGAGCGACCGCCTCGGCGTAGGATCGCTCATCGGGGCCGGTTGCGATCATGCACTGGGCCGCGATCTTCAGATCACTCCAGGACCTCCCGCCCGCGTCGAGACCCTCGCGAAGCGCCGGGAACGTCGTCCCCCGCACGAGCTTGTCGGTCGAGAAGGGAATCACCACGAACCAATCGGCGAGCTCGCCGGCGGCGCGGGTCATCGGCGCTCCGATGGCGCCGAGCATCAGCGGCGGGGGTCCGTAGGGATTCCGCTTGGGGGTGAACATCGGCTGCATCTTCGTGTGCCGGTAGTACTCGCCCTGGTAATTCAGCGGCTCCCCCGTCTGCCAAGTGTTTTGGATCGCGCGAATCGCCCCGATCATGTCGCGCATCCGCGTCACAGGTTTGCCCCACGGCATGCTGAAGCGTTTTTCGATGTTCGGCTTCGCCTGCGTTCCCATTCCGAGAATGAAACGGCCCTTCGACAACATCTGCAGGTCGTTGGCCTGGTAGGCGAGCGTCAACGGGTTGCGGGCGAACGCCACGGCGACCTGTGTGCTGAGCGTCTGCGTCTCCGTGTGCTCCGCTGCGATGACGAAGGGCATGAACCCATCGCTCGAACCTTCGAACGAGTAAATCCCGTCGTAGCCGATGGCCTTGAGCTCCTCGACTTTCGCTCGCACGTCCGCCATGTCTTCGAAGATCAGGCCTCCGTCGACGGCGATCGGCTCTCTCGGGATGGGCGGCACGTGGTTCGACGCCATCACTACTTACCCATGAAGGGGAGCTTCTTGATCCACGTGCCGTACACGTACTTGACCATCTGGTCGAGCTCTTCGGCGGTCTTCTCCGTGTGCGGGTACCAGTGCTGCTCGGTCTTGCGCGTCCAACGGTCGATGATGATCGGTTGCTGGAACGTGTAGCTCCGCAAGGCCCCCTTGCCGTTGACCTGCCCGAGCCCGCTCTGCTTCATGCCTCCGAACGGAGCTTCGAGAACGCCGTAAGAAATGGACGCGTCGTTGATCTGTACCGAGCCGGTCTCCATTCGCTTGGCGATCTCGATGCCTTTCGCGTCGTCCTTCGTCCACACGCTCCCGCTGAGGCCGTATTCCGAATCGTTGGCCATGCGAACGGCCTCGTCTTCGTCTTTGACCCGCATCACCGACACGATGGGGCCGAAGGTCTCTTTCCGCATGATGTCCATCGTGTGGTCGACGTTGCGCACCAAGGTCGGCTTGTAGAAGAGCCCCCCGCGCTTGTCGGCTTCGCCTCCCACCGCGATGTCCGCGCCCTTTTGCCTGGCGTCCTCGACGTGGCTCTCGATGATCGCGAGCTGCCGATCCCAGAACAGCGCGCCGATCTCGGACACCTCGTCGCTATGGCTCCCCGCGTATCGAACCGCGCGGACCTTCTCTTCGAGCAGGCGCTCGAACTCGTCGGCTACGCTTTCGACGACGTAGACGCGCTCGACTCCCATGCACACGTGGCCCGTGTTGAAGATCGAGTTGAACACCGCCCCATTCGCCGCCCGCTCGAGGTCCGCGTCGGCGCAGACGATCATCGCGTCCTTCCCGCCGAGCTCGAGGGTACAGGGGATGAGTCGTTCGGCGCATGCGAGTGCAATCTTCTTGCCCGTGGCGACGCTGCCGGTGAACGAGATCTTCTGCACTCCTGCGTTCACGAGCGCCGCGCCGGTCTCGCCGTCCCCGTGTAACACCTGGAACAGGTCTTTGGGGACCCCCGCTTCGTGCAGGATGCGCACGGCCCAATCCCCGCTCCGTGGCGCCACCTCGGAGGGTTTGAGGAGCACCGCATTGCCTGCCAAGAGCGCCTGGACCGACGGGTTGACGGCCAGTGCAAACGGACCGTTCCACGGTGTGATGATGCCGACCACGCCGAGCGGGCGATAGTGCATGATCAGCTTCTTCAGAGGCCTCATGAACGCGTGCGTCTTTCGCACTTCGTCAGACAGGTCCCTGACCGCGCATGCGCTCCAGTGGACGATGG
>Ga0209536_100009040_pt1 | contig 14837 bp, 10 predicted proteins | sample DeeMarSeWOR28_12_FD_187461 | JGI IMG/M metagenome (GOLD analysis project Ga0209536, IMG submission 187461) | Marine sediment microbial communities from White Oak River estuary, North Carolina - WOR-2-8_12 (SPAdes) (version 2) | ecosystem: Environmental > Aquatic > Marine > Intertidal zone >...
CAGGGAGCGTTTCTTACCGGGTGTTCATGTCACGTTCTGCCCTTCGCTCGTAAGGTTCGTCGGTAGGGCCAAACGAGGTGACTCTGGACTGCTGTGCCTCCACACGGGAACGAAGCTGCTCCAGCTCGTTGCGAATCTCTTCCACTTCTTGAGCTATGAAGGCACGAAGCTCGTCAGGGGAGTTGGTCGGTCGTCGCATGGATTTGTGTCTCCGTTAATAGGAGTGTCAGAAACCAAGCTGCTGGGCCACATGCGGCGCGATGGACCGCCGTGCCGTTTTCGACGTCCTGTCAGTTGTATCCGGAGCATCCGCGGCGGGGATGATCGTGAAGCACCAGGTGTGAGGAGGGAAGATCGGACTCTAGCCAGTGCGCCGCGGAGTTGCTAGCAATCTTACGTGTTACACCAACAAGATGCAAGAGAGGAACACGCTGGGAACGGATTTCTTGCGCGGGATCACACTTCACAATATGGTCGAAACAGGACGGTGTGAGCCGTTGTCAGAACTAATGTTACAGGTTGAGCCTGGAAATATTCCGGGGGAACCGTTCACTCAATCAGTGACTGAGATGCAATCTCAGACGGCCGAGGAGTCATCAGGCCGCTCGACCTTGAACCGTATGCGAAGGACCCCATCGTTGTACTCCGTGGAGACGATCGTGAATGCGCCGATCGATCCCGTTGATGAGACGTGCTCACCGCGACACGGGCAAGCATCGTAGTCGCCGATTCGGATAATGCGCAACAGTTCGCCAGCCGAATCAGGCACCCGGCCCAGATCAAACAACGCTTGGGCATCTTCGCGTTTCATATGCTCCTCCCGGACGGGAAGGTCTGCGGCGATGACGGTATTGACTGCCCGCTCGATCTCGGAGCGCTCTGCCTGGGTCAGGTCGCGCTCGAAATGATAGTCGCACTTGGATTTGCGCCGTTCAATATGTGAGCTGAACGAACGTCCCCTCTGAAACTTGCGCACCATCGTCTGATTGAGTATGTGCTCGGCGGTATGCATTGCCGGACTGGCGTACTCTTTCATCGTGTCTCGACTCCCATCTCCCGGAGCAGGTGGGTGGCTCCACCCAGCTTTTCCGTAATGTACATGACATAGCGGATGTCAACCGATATCGTGCGCTGAATGGCTGCCTCGTACTCCCAGTCGCTGATCAAGGCCTCGTAGTTGCCATCGAACGCCAGCCCGATCAACTCGCCCCTGGCATTCATCACCGCGCTGCCACTGTTCCCACCGGTAATGTCGCAGGTGTGAGTGAAGGCAATGGGGACATCCTTCAGCACGGGATCGGCCCACTGCCCGAAATTCCGTGCACTGGACAGGTCGAGGAGCGCCTCGGGCATGTCAAACGGAACCTCTCCCGTGGCCTTCTCGGCTGCGCCGCGCAGCGTCGTGAACGGCCGGTACGTCACGGCATCTCTTGGATCATACCCCTCAACCCTGCCGAAGGTGAAGCGCATTGTGCTATTCGCATCCGGGTAGATACTGGATCCGTTCGCCGAGCGTAGCAGTCGCAGAAATGTCCGTCGCGCGTTGTTGATCCGGGCATCGAACTCCTCTTCCTTCCGTCGGGCAGTTTCGATGTCATCAAAGAGGAGGGAGGCGAGATCCAGGAACGGATCATCGAGCCCGTCGAGATCCCTCCGGGAGAGCCGGTAGAGGGGTCTTGCGGCCCCCGCGCTGGTGAGCTGGGTGGTGGCATAAGCATGGTCCAGGAACGCATCCAGGGATGAGTCGCCCTCACCGATCAGGCTGAGGAGTGCGTCGCGGCACTGGAGTTGCTCGAGTCCTATGATTTTGCTCAGGGCACGGCGCAGCAGTGCCTTGTCTGCGGGAGCAAAGAACCCGTAATAGCGCAAGTGGAGTCGCTCAACGGTCCGTTCGATAGCTCGCTCTGAGAACTCGGGATCTCGAATCTCTTCAGGCATCTCGCGCTGCCGGGCGGTGTTGTAAATACTGAAAGCGAGCGAGGGGAGCACGCCCGCGCCGGACCCGCGGAGGAGATTCAACACGCGGGCGCGGTGTTCGGGCTCCGCCCTTCCAGCATACAAGTCCCTAACGTTGTCCAGGAGCTTCCGCGCCACTTCACGATCCCCAGGCTGAGACAACCTCGCGATCAAGGCTCGCTCTCGGGCTTCTCTGCGCTCCTCAAGGGCAAGACGATGCATCGATTCGACCACGCCGAGATGCTTTTTCAGTGAGTTGTTGATTCCTGAGACAGTACTGGCCAGGGCAAGCTCCCCTTCCGGCGAAGTCCGGGTCGCGCTCTCAATTGCGGCCAGGCGTTCCTCGTAGTCGCGGATCACCGCGGGGTACACGTTGTCCCTGAAATGACGCACGCAGGGAGAACATCGATAGCGGGTGGTTCTCCCGGGGAACCCGAGGATGAATGTCAGATCCCCCTCCGTCAACGGTGTGCGCGCAATCCTCAGGTGCCGGCGGGGTCGCACGGGGATGTTCGCAGGGTCATAGCGCGCTCCGGAGCCGTCCGGCGCCATATAGGCCCGCAAGTAGGTAAAATCCCCGGTGTGTCGCGGCCACATCCAGTTGTCAATATCACCGCCGTACTTGCCCACCGAGAGTGGCGGCGCATACACGAGGCGGACGTCACGGTATCGTGTGAATTGGAATAGGAGGAACTGGTTTCCTTCGAACATGTTGGCAACCACCACCAGTGCGTCGGTCCTGCCGCCCTCCCGAGTGTCGCGTATGGAGGTCATGACCTGTGCAAGCTTCCTCGCGTGGGCAACAGGATCGGTGAGATCTCCGACCTCGCTCAAGACCTGTGCGGTGATATCTTCGACCGTATCGAGAACCGAGGCCGTGAAGCCTATGGCCGGGATTTCCTCGTTCCGTGTTCGAGCGACAAAGCCGTCGTGGAGAAGGTTTCGCTCAACGGTGGAGGACCGCTGCAGCGCCGAGTAGGCGCAGTGGTGGTTGGTGAGAATAAGGCCCTCGGGGGATACAAAGGAAGCCGAACAGCCCCCGAGCCACACCACCGCGTCGGTGAGTGAGGGATTCTGCGGGTCGTAGATTTCCTGAATCGGGATCGCGAGCCCCCGCTCCTGCAGCCCGAGGCCGTCGATCTGCGTGAGAAGCCACATGCCCTCCTCGGCAGGGAGGAAGGGAGCCACAAGGATCACAACGAGAATGAGAGCGACAAACCTGCACATGGTTAGGTTCTCGTGCTGTTGGAACTGGGTGGGAAGAATACACGTGGTGACTGTGGAACGCTGCAGTCAAGGTACGAACAATGCTGTCCTAGTTCAAGGACGGGACCGGGTAAGGAGCCTGAGGGGCGGTGCTCTCAGGGAATCGTGTCAGAAACCTAGGCTGCGCGCAGCGTCCTGAAGCACCCGGGCGCTCTGTGCCAGGGCCTCTTGCTCATCAGCGGAGAGCGCAGGGGGAAGTGTTTCGGTGATGCCGGCGCGTCCGATCACGCGCGGGAGCGAAAGACTCACTCCGTGGAACCCCGCGACCCCGTGCAGAGTGCTCGAAAGAGTCAGGACCGATTGCTCATCGTCGCGGACCGCACGGACAATTCGTGCGAGGCCGGCCCCGATACCGTAGTACGTAGCTCCCTTCCCCTCAATGATGGAGTACGCCGCGCGGCGCACTCGGGTATCGATGGTGCGTCGCCGCTCTTCACTCAAGAAGTGTCGGCTCTGCTCCGCGAATTCATGCAGAGGGACCCCACCCACGTTCGCACTGGACCAGACCAGGACTTCCGAGTCACCGTGTTCACCGACTACATAAGCGTGGATCGACTGCGGAGAGATGGCGAGGTGCTCGCCGAGGAGTGCCCGGAAGCGGGCAGTATCAAGGATCGTCCCCGAGCCAAGAACCCGCGTGGGAGGAAGTCCTGAGAGCCTGACGACCGCCTGGGTCATCACGTCCACAGGGTTCGATGCGACGAGCAGAATTGGTTCGTGGGTATGGTGAAGAACCTCCCCTGTCACCTGATCGAAGACCCTTGCATTTCGCTCCAAGAGTTGGAGACGCGTCTCGCCGGTGCGCTGGGCGACTCCGCAGGCCAGGATGACAAGCCCGGCTCCCTCCAGCTCCCGATAGCTCCCCGCGGAGATCCTCGCGGGCCGGGAGAAGGGTGTCGCATGGAGGATGTCCTCTGCCTGGGCACGAGCCAGCGGCTCGTTGATGTCAACGAGCACAATCTCGGTGACCGTTCCGCGCAGGACCATTGCGAAGGCCGCGGAACTCCCGACCTGCCCCGCTCCTATAATGCCCACCTTCATAGTTGGCTACCGTCCCTGCGGTTGCCGCGATCGAGCCGCAGAAGCTCGATCCGATGATTCGCATCGGGACGCTTCGGAGAAGGACCCTCGACGAGGATTGCCACCCCTTCACTCACGCCCCCGAGGGCGAGCTGGCTCCTTACGTAGGGGACCCAGTTGTCCGGAAGGGTTGGCTCAAGCAACGGCTGCACGCCGTAGGAGAAGCGAAGAGCGCTGCAGGTGGAAGGCGAGGAGCTCACCGCCGCGATCCAGACAGCATGCCGAAAGCGTGCGATATTCCTGGCCGTCGCACCACTCTTGGTGGGCACGACAATGAGCAGGGGGGAGGAGTACTGAAGCATTGTCTCCAGGCTCAGGGCAATCAGATCAGCGGGAGTGGCCTCGCGCTCACGACCGTAGGCGCGCAACGCCTCATGCACAATTCTCCGTGGCACGTTCGGTTCGGTCGCCGTAGCGATTCGGGCGAGCATCGAGACCGCCTCGACCGGATATCGGCCCATCGCAGACTCTCCGGACAGCATTACGCAATCAGTGCCATCGAAGATGGCATTGGCGACATCGGTGGCTTCCGCCCTCGTGGGCAACCGGTGGTCGGTCATCGATTCCAACATCTGCGTCGCTGTTATGACAGGCCTCCCGAGCCTGTTGGCTTTCAGCATCAGACGCTTCTGCGTTACGGCCATCTCTTCGATCGGGATCTCGACACCGAGATCCCCACGCGCAATCATAATGCCGTCGGCGGTGCCGAGGATCGCGTCGAAGTTCTGGAGTGCTCGTGCCCGTTCGATCTTGGCAATGACAAAAGGGGTATGTCCGAGTGCGCGTGATGCTTCACGGACACGTTGAACATCCTCTTCCCCCTCGACGAATGACTGACTGACTGCTTCCACGCCCTCCGCTAAGGCCACCTTCAGGCACGCGTGGTCATGGTCGGTAAACGCACTGATTCCCAGATCGATGCCGGGGACATTCAGCCCCTTCCGTGAACGAAGCTCTCCGCCGACCTGGACAAGGGTGCGGACCTCTGACCCCTCGATGCGCTCTACCTCGAGTTGGATGATTCCGTCGTTGAGAAAAAGCTTATCGCCCGGTGATACAACCATCGGGAGGCGGTCAAAACTCACTGAAACGCGCTCTGCGTCACCCTCGATCTCCTCTGTGGTCAGCGTGATTCGGTCTCCGCTGCGGAGCTCGATCGGCTCCGGGACCACAGAGCCGACCCGCATTTTCGGGCCGGGAAGATCTGCCATAATGGTGATCGGACGGCCGGCGGATTCGGAAGCCCTTCGCAAATCCCTGATTATCTTCCGGTGGCTCTCGAAATCTCCGTGGGAGAAGTTCAGACGGGCAACGCTCATGCCGGCCCGAATCATGGCCTCCATTGTAGAGACGGATTCAGAGGCAGGACCGATCGTGCAGACGATCTTCGTCTTGTGTGAGGGGACATTCATTCTGGACTTCCTCTGTGATTGCTGCCCGTGAGCTGGCAGGAGGGTGCGGCGGTATATGCGAGCTCCCTCCAAGTATACCGAAGCGGTTCGTCAGCTGCAACAACGCGTCCTTCAGCCGGAACCGGTCCGGTCATGCGGGAGACTAGACATTGGAGTTCCTTTTTTGTATATGGGACCATTCCACAGCGTTGGAGAAACGATGCCTGTTGCAGATTTCGCTACCTATTGCCGGATGATTGACAGCGCCCGGGGCGGACGCTTCGCCTATCCGGGCATCAACGTTTCGTCGATGTCAACGGCGAGCGCTGTCCTCCGAGGACTCGCTGAAGCACGAAGCGACGGGATTGTCCAGGTCTCGACAGGAGGCGGAGCATTCGCGTCGGGTTCAGCGGTCAAAGACAGCGTTCTCGGGGCCATTGCCCTCGCCGAGTACGTCCACCGTGTCGCCGATCGATATGACATCTATGTAGCGCTCCATACCGATCACTGTCCGGTCGACGCCGTGGACTCATTCCTCATTCCCCTCATCGAGGAAACCGAGCGACGACGCAGCCGGAGCATGCCAAACCTGTTCAACAGCCATATGTTTGACGGGAGCGCAGTTCCACTTGGCGCGAACCTGGACCGCGCCGTCCCGCTTCTGGAGCGATGCGCGCGCAACGAGCTCATCCTGGAAATCGAGGCGGGTGTCGTCGGCGGGGAGGAGGACGGGATCTCCGCGGAGGGTACCGACCCCTCGAAGCTCTACACCACGCCGGAGGACATGCTCGAGGTCGCGCGGCGGATGAAAGGCGTGCCCGGGGCGCGATATCTGCTTGCGGCAACTTTTGGGAACGTCCACGGTGTGTACAAACCTGGCCAGGTCAAGCTCAAGCCTGAGATTCTCCGGGAAGGGCAGGAGGCCGTGGAACGCGCCTACGGCGGGGAGGCCCGGTTTGCCCTGGTATTCCACGGCGGATCTGGCTCTTCGGTGGCGGAGATCCGCGAGGCAATCGACTACGGGGTCGTCAAGATGAACATTGACACCGATACCCAGTATGCGTTCTCCCGAGCAGTGGCCGACCATGTGTTCAGACACTACGATGGCATGCTGAAAGTTGATGGCGAGATGGGCGCCAAGAAGCAGTATGATCCCCGCACCTACCTTGGGATCGCCGAGAGTGCGATGGCCGACCGGGTGCGACAGGCGGTTGAGGATCTCCGTGGAAGCGGAACGACCCTCTGTGCGCGAGGCTCGCGTGGCTGAACCCCGCTCCCTTCTCACCATCGCACGCCTCGGAGCGTGCACCATCCCATCGCCCCTGCGGGACGTCGCCTTCCTCGATGAAACGGCGCATGTGCTCCGGGATTCCGATCTGGCGAGTCTGGAGCAGGCGCAATCTGAGGGGCGCAGGCCCGACCACTTTGACAAGGCCGGTCCCCGTGCACGCATCTATTTCGACCCCTCAAAGCTGAAGTGTGGCATCGTTACCTGCGGTGGCCTCTGCCCGGGGATCAATGACGTAATCCGGTCTCTGGTGATGTCGCTCCATTACCAATACGGGGTCAGGAGTATTCTCGGCTTCCGCTACGGGTACGAGGGCTTGACGCGCCGGCACGGACATGCACCGGTGGAGCTTAGGCCGGAGGACGTCTCCCATATTCACGAGCATGGGGGTACCATCCTGGGTTCATCCCGGGGCCCCCAGGATGTGGGGGATATGGTCGACACTCTTGAACGGATGAAAATCGGAATTCTGTTTACCATCGGCGGTGACGGCACGCTCCGCGGGGCACACGCCCTTGCCGGGGAGATTGCCGCTCGGGGCCTGAAGATCGCCGTTGTCGGAATACCGAAAACAATCGACAATGATATTGCGTCCGTTCAGACCTCTTTCGGGTTCCATACAGCAGTGTCGGAAGCCCGACGGGCAACCTATGCCGCTCACAACGAGGCGCGGGGAGGACGCAACGGCGTCGGACTGGTCAAGCTCATGGGACGGGATTCCGGCTTCATTGCGGCCTACGCCACGCTGGCCGACTCGCAGGTGAATTTCTGTCTGATCCCTGAATCCTCCTTCACGCTCACGGGGTTCCTCGGAGCGCTGCGTGAGCGCATCGAACGACGGGGTCACGCCGTCATCGTCGTGGCCGAGGGCGCGGGACACGCTCTCTCGGAGGCCGTGCAGGGCACGGATACCTCCGGCAATGTCCAGTATCGCGATATCGGGATCCTGCTCCGCGAATCCATCCGGGAGGACTTCTCCGCCACCGGCCTGGAACTCAACCTCAAGTACATCGATCCTTCCTACATCATCCGGAGCATGCCGGCGAACGCGTTTGACTCCGCTTTCTGCCAGGTGCTCGGCCAAAGCGCAGCCCATGCGGGCATGGCAGGCAATACCGATCTGGTCGTTGGTGTGTGGAACGACCAGTTCACACACGTCCCGATTCCCGTGGCGGTGTCGGAACGGAAGAAGGTCGATCTCCGCGGATGGCTCTGGCGATCGGTGCTGGCCTCGACTGGCCAGCCGTTTGAGATGCTCTAGCGCTCTGGGCGGGCTCCTGGTTGCCCCGTGAAGTGAATCTACACGATAGAGGAGATCGCATGGCGAAGGAGTTGCAGCACACGGATGCCATTCCGCATCTACCGCGCGGAAGAGTCGATGCCGTACTCGACCCGCTGCGCCGGTTCATGCATATTGAATCAGCAAGTGGCGTGATTTTGCTTGGCGCAACCGCACTTGCTCTGATCCTGGCCAACTCCGGCTGGGCAGAGGAGTTCCACGGGATCTGGGAGACCTCCCTGGGCTTTGCCGTGGGTTCATTCTCCATGTACCATTCCCTCCACCACTGGATCAATGATCTCCTGATGGCGGTCTTTTTCTATGTAGTTGGCCTGGAGGTCAAGCGGGAACTCGTTCTCGGAGAACTGCGTGAGATGCGCCGGGCTGCACTCCCCATCCTTGCTGCAGTGGGTGGCATGGCGGTTCCCGCCCTGATTTACCTCGGACTTGAGAGCGGCACTCCCGCCAGTCGAGGATGGGGAATTCCGATGGCCACCGATATCGCGTTTGTCGTGGGCTGTCTCGCCCTGCTTGGCTCGCGAGTTCCCAACACGCTGCGGGTGACACTCCTCTCCCTCGCAATCGCCGACGACATCGGCGCAATTATCGTCATTGCCGTGGGGTACTCCTCGGGCCTCGACTTCGGGTCGCTTGCGCTGAGTCTGGTGGGTATCGTCATTATGATCGGGCTGATGAAGGCGGGGGTTCGTAACGGTGCGGTCTACCTTGCGATGGCGCTTTTCATCTGGTTCGAGTTCCATGCCTCCGGTATTCACGCCACCATCGCGGGCGTCATACTCGGTCTGCTCACGCCGACAACGAGCTGGGTGAGCGAAGGGAGGCTCTTCCGCATCGTCCAGAACACCATGGGCTTCATGCAAGGAGAAGGCTGGCGATCTCCCCGGGAGCGGTATGCCATGATTCGCGAGATGGAACTTGCCGCGCGCAAGTCGATTTCACCTATCGAGCGATTTGAGACCGCGCTCCACCCCTGGGTGGGATTCCTCATCATGCCGCTGTTCGCCCTGGCCAACGCAGGAGTCCATATTGAGCTAGCCGATTTCGTGAGTCCCGTCGCGGTTGCCGTTGCAGTCGGGCTCCTGGTCGGTAAGCCGCTGGGAATCGTGGGGATGAGCTGGTTGGCCACAAAGACGGGGCTGGCGCGGCTCCCGGAGGGGCTGACCTGGCCCGTGATGGTGGGTGGCGGTTTTCTGGCCGGAATCGGCTTCACCATGGCACTATTCATTGCCGGCCTGGCGCTCGCGAGCCCCTTGCTGGAAGAGGCCAAGGTGGGGGTGTTTGCCGGATCGCTCCTGAGCGGGGTGCTGGGCTACCTCGTGCTGTCACTCTCATTGCCGGCTGCAATCCCCTCCAGATCTGCAAGCGGATCATCACACTGAAGGATCCGGAGATCGCACGATCGCCTGGCGCCTCGAGTAGGGCTACTCCCGGCGCCAGGCCTTCCCTCACCAATCTCTGCCACTTCCTACAGATAGCTCAGCCACCGACTGCGGCTCTTGCGCTTGACCGCAGCGAACCAGCGACAGACGGGATAGAGCCCCACTACAACCCCGATCCAGATCGCAAAGACAACCGGGAGCGAGAACCCAAAGCCCTCGGGCCACTCCCATGGAGGGTTGTTCGCGAACATGAACCAGGGGTCGTGTCCGGAGGCCAGCGCTGCCAGGACCGCCAGCGCGTGGCCGACGATGATGTGCAAGACATAGTAAAAAAGAGGAACGCGACCGAAGACGATGAGTGCCTGCACCAACCATCCGCGCCATCGCTCCAGGAGCGGAAGCAATAGGATGGCCGGCCCGAGCGTCATGAGGAGGTAGAGCAGGGAGGGAGGGTACTTTGTCGTGTTGAGGATGGACAGGATCGTGAGGTGTGCCGAAGGCTGAACTTCCCATAGAGAGGGGTCGCCATAGATGTTGCTCACCCTGAGGAGAAGAAACAGACCCGTCGCCACGCCCCCGATCCACAGGAACGCTCGCCGGCGCCTGGCGGGCTCCCAGCGGACAATCTCCCCGAAGGCGTATCCAGCGGCCATGACGCCGATCCACGGAATGAGGGGGTAGGCGGTGACGAAGACAGCTCCGCTGCCGAGCTGGATCTGCTCCTGGACGTGCAAGATCTTCCAAAGCCAGCTCAGACTCCCGAAGGAGTCCGGTTCAATGGTATCCGTCAGGTTGTGCAGCGCAATGATCGCTACCCCGAAGACCGCACTCCATATCGCCGGGAATCGGACGAGCAGCGAGAGGACGACCATCGACCACCCGATGGCCCAGATCACCTGACCGAAGCTGAGCGAGTAGTCGAGGTTGAACAACCAGGCGAACCGAACAACGGTGAGCTCGAGAAAGACGAGCCACAGGCCGCGGGTAAGGAGGAACTGGGAGAGCTGCCCGCGGGATCGCCCCCGGGAGAGGGAAAGGAATGCGGCTGTCCCCGCAAGAAAGACGAACCCCGGTGCACAGTAATGCGTGATCCAGCGCGTCAAGAAGAGTGCGGTGCTGGTCTGGGTCAGATCCAGTGGATCGAAGCGAACGTTTGTGAAGAAATCCCGGACGTGGTCAAGCGCCATGAGAACCATCGCAATGCCCCGCAGCAGATCGATAGAGTCCAATCGAGGGGGACGTTCGGGAGGGGGAGCGGTCGCGGGGCTATTGTCGGCGGCAGTGCCCTCGGGTGCGAAAAGGGGGTTGGGGGTCCTCATACGGGGGGGCCCTTCCTGAGCATGTCGGAAGAACGGTGCGGACGACCTGCTCGGTCTGCCCGGCCATCAAAACGCTCCGGCCGGTCCGTCACAGGCCGGCAGCAAGGAACACTCGCCAGAGCTAAGAAGCAAGGCCCACGCGGGCCGCACTCCTTGTTTCTTCGCTCGATCTGTCCTACATTTTCTACGGTAGGAAGGGCACGGCACGTGCCCTCCCCCGTTGGAACGGGAGACCCTCAAGCATGACGCACCGCGATCGCATTCGCACAGCTCTTGGGCACAAGGAGCCGGACGCAATCCCGATCGACTTCGGAAGCACCGCGGTCACGGGCATCCACGTTAGTTGTGTGGCGGCATTGCGCGACCACTTCGGGCTCGAGCGGCAACCCGTGAAAGTCCATGAGCCTTATCAGATGCTCGGCTGGCTCGAGGACGACCTTCTCGAGGCAATGGACATCGACACGATCGGCGTCCCCCCACCACGGACGATGTTCGGATTCCCCAACACGGGCTGGAGGGAGCATCTCCTCCCGTGGGATCAAGAAGTGCTCGTTCCAAGTGGCTTCGTGGTCCGAAAGGATGAGGCGGGCGACCTGCTGATACACCCCGAAGGGGATCCCGCGGCCCCTCCCAGTGGGCGCATGCCTCTCGGCGGTTTCTTCTTCGATGCAATCGTCCGGCAACCACCGATTGATGAGAACCGCCTGGATCCGAAGGATAATTTGGAGGAATTCTCTCCGATCACTGATGAAGATCTGGAGTACTTCCGAACTGCCGTTCAGGCACGGCAATCCTCCACGCGCGCCGTTGTGGCAACATTCGGCGGGACCGCATTCGGTGATATTGCCCTGGTTCCCGCCCCTTTTCTGAAGCAGCCGAGGGGAATCAGGGACATCGCTGAGTGGTACATCTCTACCGCAACCCGCAAGGAGTATGTCCATGCTGTCTTTGAACGGCAGGCGGAGATCGCCCTTGCCAACCTTGAACGCATCCACACGGTCGTGGGGGATGGAATCGATTGTCTTTTCGTCTGCGGGACGGATTTCGGCACGCAAACATCGAGCTTCTGTTCGCCCGCGACCTTTCAGGAACTTTACGCGCCGTACTACCGGCGCGTGAACGAGTGGATTCACTCGCGGACGGCTTGGAAGACAATGAAGCACTCCTGCGGTGCGGTCGAGCCGTTTATCGGCCATTTCATCGATTGCGGCTTCGACATACTCAACCCCGTTCAGTGTTCTGCAGCGGGAATGAGTCCGCGTCACCTGAAGGAGCGATACGGCGGGAGGATCATCTTCTGGGGCGGCGGGGTGGATACGCAGCGTACCCTTCCCTTCGGGACACCAGATGAGGTCCGTGCAGAAGTCCTGGAGCGCTGCGAGATCTTCTCTCCTGGCGGAGGATTTGTGTTCAATACGATCCACAATATCCAGGCCCGCACTCCCGTGGCAAACATCCTTGCCATGCTGGAGGGGGTCCGGATATTCAACGGATATCCCGCGGTTCATTAACTCATCTTCGCCACCCTGCCGGTGAGGCGGAACGATCCTTCATGTAGTCCCACAGTTCTCTCAAGGGGAAGACAGGACCCGTGATGATGATACGAGTGATCCGACGTTCGGCGTGCTGCCGTACGTCGCTGTTGGGCCGATGGCGCGGCGGGAGTGTCTAGATGAAGCGATGGTCTGTACACGCCTTCCTGCTGATTACCCTCTCGACTTCGGCATACGCCGCAACGAGGCCACACGACCTGCTGTACGTCTCTCCCCGCCCCGATGCGAGACTGGTGCGCGCCGAGAGCAGTATCATCGTCCGGTGGAGCGGCTTGGAGGTCTCTGACGCCTCTCTCCTGAACACAATGGTCTCCGCACGCGGTGAGTCAAGCGGTGACCATCCAGGGACGGTTGTCGTCTCGGATGACAAGCGCACGGTTGTCTTCCACCCGCAGTTGCCGTTTCACCCGGGGGAGGATGTGAGCGTGACATTGCGCGGGCCCAGAGGAATTGTGTTCGCCTACTCATTCTCCGTTTCTCTCGGACAGGCGCCGCGGCCGCAAGCGGTGCAACTGGACCCCTGCGTTGAACCTACCGCTGGGTCCCCCGGAGCTGCCGGCCGGCGTCTCATGCTACCGCAGAAGGCCGAAGCTCTGGGCGTTACAGCTGACGGCCCTCTGAGAGGTCAAAATCCTTTTTCGGTGTCTATTCCCTCCGATTTTCCCCCCCTCGGAGTGTCGATCCAGGGGGAGACTGCCGAAGGAAGGCTCTTCTTCAGCAACTGGGGGGGGACGCCCTACCTCCTTATCGTGGAAAATGACGGCACTCCCGCCTTCTACAGGCGAATGCCGTCCTTTGCCCGTGATTTCAAGATCCAGCGAAATGGTATGCTGAGTTACTTCGTCGGCGGAGAAATCCTGAGATTCTATGTCATGGACTCCACCTACACAGTTCGTGATAGCGTCGTCTGCGCAAATGGTTACGAGACCGATGAACACGAGCTTCTGATCCTGCCCGACGGTCATTTCCTGCTCATCGGAAAGGACTACCAGAAGGTGGACATGAGCCAGTACGTGACGGGGGGAAAACCCGAAGCCACCGTCATCGGGAATATCGTGCAGGAGCTTGACCGAAACCATCAGCTCGTGTTTGAATGGCGAAGCTGGGACCACTTCGAGATCACAGATTGTGATCATGTCGCGTTGACCGCCACGACGATCGACTATGTTCACATGAACGCGATTGATCTCGACGAAGACGGCAACCTCCTGATTTCAAGCAGGAACATGAGCGAGATTACGAAGATCGACCGGACAACGGGTGAGATCATCTGGCGCTGGGGGGGAAAGAAGTCCATGTTCTCTCGCGTCAGCGACCCCATCGGGTTCGTCTTTCAGCATGATATCCGCTCAATCGGAGAGGGACACTACACGCTGTACGACAATGGTAACTACCATGACCCGCCAGAATCCCGCGCACTGGAATATCAGCTCGATACCACGGACATGACCGCGACGCTCGTGTGGCAGTACTCGCACAATCCGATCCGTTACAGCTGGTGGCTGGGGAGCGTGCAGCGACTGCCGAACGGGAACACGCTGATCGGCTGGGGAGATGCCTCCCTTCCGGTACTCACCGAGGTTCGCCCCGATGGGAGCATCGCCTGCGAGCTTGAATTCGAGCACTATGCGCACTCGTATCGTGCCTTTCGCTTCCCCTGGGCCGGGAAAGCCTCTCGGCCCTACCTCCTTGCTGAGGCGCACAACGATACGGCCAGGCTGTTCATGAATACCTTTGGTGATAGCTCAGTGGTCGGCTACCGGATCTATGGCGGCACGACACCGGGCTCTCTGGAGCTGTTGGATTCAAGCGCCTCGACGATTCACAATCTCCTCGGTCTGGAGCGCGGGGTGCGGTACCACATTCGAGTTGCGGGGGTGGATAGCTCTGGGACCCAGGGTCTGTTTTCGGAAGAGATTTCGATCCAGCTCCGCTCCAGCGAGCCAGGAGATGACATGGTCCTCAACGGTGACTTCTCCCACGGACTGGACGAATGGGCCTTCGTCCAGAACGAGGGCGCCATCGCACGGGCCTGGGTTACGGAGATGGGAGAGTGCCGCGTGGATATCAGCGATGGAGGGCTCCAGACCTGGAGTGTCCAGTTGAAGCAGGAGGGTTTCGAGCTCCACAACGGCAGAGACTACCTGTTCGAGTTCAGGGCGCGTGCTTCCGCCTCGCGCTCGATCGAAGTCAAAATCGAGGACAGCGCCCTTGCGGGCAAGAACTACAGCAGGACGGGCACCACCTATGTTGCCCGAACGTGGAGACAGTACTCCTTCCCCTTCACGATGCTGGAGCCGACTGA
>Ga0209536_100009041_pt1 | contig 14835 bp, 13 predicted proteins | sample DeeMarSeWOR28_12_FD_187461 | JGI IMG/M metagenome (GOLD analysis project Ga0209536, IMG submission 187461) | Marine sediment microbial communities from White Oak River estuary, North Carolina - WOR-2-8_12 (SPAdes) (version 2) | ecosystem: Environmental > Aquatic > Marine > Intertidal zone >...
CGCGCCGCCAGGCTATGTCGGCTATGATGAGGGTGGTCAGTTAACCGAACTAGTTAGGCGCCGCCCTTATCGCGTAATACTGCTTGATGAAATAGAAAAGGCTCACCCGGAGGTTTTTAATAGCCTGCTGCAGGTGCTTGACGATGGACGTCTTACCGATGGTCACGGACGAACGGTGGACTTCAAGAATACGGTGATTATAATGACCTCCAACGCTGGAGTAGAGCTTATAAAACGCCAATCCATCATCGGTTTTACTGTCCCGAAGGATAAAACGAAAACAACTAAAAACAGCTATGAACAAATGAAGGAAAAGGTTATGACAGAGGTTAAAAAGACTTTTCGGCCCGAATTCATCAATCGCATTGATGAAATAATAGTCTTCCATGAACTCAACGAAGAGCAGTTGAGGCAAATCGTTGACTTGATGATAAAAGATCTCCAAGACCGGTTGATCGAACGTAAGCTGACGATAGATATCTCTGATAAAGCCAAGACTTGGCTTGTCGAAGTCGGCTACGATCCGATTTATGGAGCAAGACCATTAAGGCGGGCCATAGAACAGCATCTAGAAAATCCCCTTTCAAACAGTCTGCTTCGGGGTGAATATAGCCCAGAAACTACTATTTTCGTTGATTGCGGGACCGACGGCCTGACCTTTACAGCGAAGAAAAATAGAGCGGCAATCACAAAAAAACACCCACGGCAGGAGAAGGTTGCAAACTGATAAAGTAGAACGATACAGCAGGTCTAATAGTCTGAAAACCACCCTGAAAAGATGGGAATTCTGGGTGGGAATAATGACGATAGGTCTCACCTCCAGTCTGGCGATACTGGTTGTTGTTTACTGGCAGTCATTCCAAGAAATGGCTGGTTATAGTTATCTCGGTATGTTTTTCATCAGTATAATAGGCGGAGCCACCGTTATCATTCCGGTACCGTCGCTGGCGCTACAATTTACAATGGGCGCTGTGTTACATCCTGCAATAATAGGTGCTGTCGCCGGTCTCGGTACCGGAATAGGCGGCACCCTGATTTACCTTTTTGGTCGTAGCGGACGCAAGCTCTTTTCCTACACTGAATTTTCCATAAACAAGTATGATAACTTTATCACCCGCTTGTTATCACGAATTACAGGCTGGACACAGCGGAGAGGTTCGTTGACTGTCTTCTTGATGTCGGCAGTACTCAATCCCGTCTTTTTCCCGATGGCACTCGCCATTGGTGCTAGTCGCTTCAAATTATGGCGTTTTTTTACAATGTGCTGGGCAGGAAATACGGTAAAGAGTATAATTATTGCCTATCTTGGCTATTATGGCCTCGGGTCACTGCTTCGCCTACTGGGGATAGAAGTTTAATGTCTAATATTAAACTCCCTATTAGTGGTAAACCGCTTATTAACCTATGTAAAGTTGAATTGACTGGAAAACTTCCATGTTCTATAATGAACTGTTTGCTGATCTTAAATTATCCAAGTTTTGCTTGAACTAAGATACCCCGACTTGTAAGAGGTAAGCAATTTTGCGCGAAGCCTGCGGTGTTTTTGGAATATATTCTCAAGATGAAGATATAGCCAGGCTTACCTTTTTTGCTCTCTTCGCCCTTCAGCACCGGGGCCAGGAGAGTGCCGGTATCGCCACCACCGACGGTAACATTATTCAGGTATATGCCAAGATGGGACTGGTTTCCCAGGTTTTTACCGAGGATACCCTCAGCAAACTTACCGGGCATATTGCTATCGGTCACAACCGCTATTCCACTAGGGGATCAAGTCGCATATCTAATGTTCAGCCAATTATTGTTGGCCAGAATTCAAATACGTTAGCTATCGCCCATAATGGCAATATTACAAATGCGGAAGCACTTTTTAAGGAATTATCAGATAAAGGTTACATCTTTCGCACCTCGACAGACACCGAGGTCATTGCTAATCTCATCCTATCATCCCCGGAAAAGGTTTGGCTAGATAGGATAAAGTATGCAATGCGTCGCCTGCAGGGAGCGTATTCTATGGTTATTATGACGAAAGATACGCTCTACGGTATCCGCGATCCCTTGGGTGTTCGCCCTCTCTGCCTAGGAACCATCGGCAATGGTCACTACGTATTGGCTTCAGAAAGCTGTGCCCTCGATCATATTGGCGCAAAATTCCTAAGAGAGATTAAACCAGGTGAGATAGTTTCCATTACCGATAAGGGTATAGACAGCTACCAAGAAGAGACAGATAAAAAATCGCTCTGTATTTTTGAGTATATCTATTTCTCCCGCCCCGACAGTAATATTAACGGACGCCTACTCCACGCGGTACGCCAAGCAATGGGTGCTGGTTTAGCCGAAGAGCACCCGGTAGAGGCTGACCTTGTGATCGGAGTGCCTGATTCGGCCACTGCTGCCGGCTTCGGTTACGCAATTAAATCCGGTATCCCTCCAGGTGAAGGTCTAATTAAAAACCGTTATATGGGACGTACCTTTATTGAACCTGACCAGCGAATAAGAGATCTCGGCGTCCAGCTTAAGTTCAATCCCCTACAGCCTATTTTGGAAGGCAAACGTGTAGTGCTGGTTGACGACAGTATAGTAAGGGGTACAACAACACCCAAGGTAATTAAGCTTTTAAAAAGGAGCGGCGCCAAAGAAATCCATATGCGTGTCTGCGCTCCACCTATACGATATCCCTGCTTCTTTGGCGTGGATATGGCTACCCGCTGGGAGCTTATCGCTGCCCAAAAAAATATATCTGAAATCAGGAACTTTATCGGTGCTGACTCACTCGGCTACCTTAGCATCGATGGACTTATAAAAGCGGTGGCTCTTCCTAAAGAAACGTTTTGTCTTGCCTGCTTTACTGGAGAGTATCCGGTCCCGGTGCAACTTGAGATGGATAAACTGGCGTTAGAGTCAGCGATAATAGGTGATGTGGTGCCCGTTGAATGGCAATAATGCCAAACGTTCCAAACTATACTTAACTGTCTTTTTGTTTGATTGCATCAGTTATTTTCAAGTGTTATCATTAATTCATCCTTCGATAGAGATCAGAGATCTGTTTCCCAGGAGGTTAATAACTATGGGTTGTAGCGCAATAATGGGTGCAGCGATCCCTGGTTTTTTCGTTAGTTCCTGGTTCGGCATGCTCTTATGGGGTGTAATAGCACCTAAGTTTGGTGTAGTAACAATAAGCTATGTTGAATCAATGTTGATAACCATCAGTTTGTGGATTGTCGTCGCACCACTAGCAGCAGCTGGTAAAGGTAAGTGGTTTAAAAAATAATATATCAAATCGATAATGAGCCAACAAATTAAACATACTTATGCTGCAGCCGGGGTTGATATCAAAGCCGCCGATAGCATAAAGGTGCTTCTAAAACAGCAAATAAAGAGTACATTGGGTCCTGAAGTGTTAGCTGGCCCAGGATTATTCGGCGGTTTATTTGAATTAAAGGGATACAAAAGCCCAGTTCTTGCGTCGAGTGTCGATGGAGTCGGCACCAAGTTAAAAATCGCCGAATCCCTTGACAAATATGGCACAGTGGGTGTTGACATTGTCAATCACTGTGTCAATGATATATTGACCTGTGGTGCCGATCCGCTGTTTTTCTTGGATTATATAGCTACGGGTAAGTTAATAGCGGAAAGGGTAGCCTCCATTGTCAAAGGTATGTCAGCCGCATGTCAACAGGTTGGTTGTGCCCTTATCGGAGGTGAGACCGCCGAGATGCCGGGTATATATGCAGCCGATGATTATGACTTGGTAGGTTTTATCATCGGTGCTGTAGAAAAGGAAAATATCATCAATGGAAATTCAATCTCAACCGGTGATGTAATCGTTGGCCTACCTTCCAGTGGCCTGCATACCAATGGATATTCATTAGCCCGCAGGGTTTTGGGCGACACCCCTTCGGCATTGAACAAATACCTTCCCGAACTGGGGAAGACTATCGGTGAGTCGCTTTTAGAACCTCACACAAACTACTATGGAAAACTCAAGCCAGTTTTACCAATTATTAAAGGAATAGCACATATAACTGGCGGTGGTTTAATTGGTAACCTGCCGCGCATATTGCCCGAGAGACTGACAGCGCAATTGTATGTTAAATCCTGGTCCATACCACCCATTTTTAATGTAATACAGAACAATGGCCATATTGATACGCAGGAGATGTACCGCGTATTTAATATGGGAATTGGTATGGTAGTATTTTGTTCGCCCGATGGGGTTGAACAAATGCTAAACCAATTGCCCGAGGCTATGGTTATTGGTAAAGTGGTGAAACAGACTACCAAAGAACGAGTTATAATTAGTTAATTAAATGAATCCGGGGGAATTATGCGAGTAATAATAAGCGTCTCAAATAAAAGTGGGGTGACCGAATTTGCTAAGGAATTAAATCGACTAGGTTTTGAAATCTTTAGCACCGGTGGTACTAAAAAAGCGCTATCGAATGCGGGTATAGCGGTAAAGAGCGTTTCTGAAATCACCAATTTCCCAGAAATGCTGGACGGTAGAGTAAAAACCCTACATCCAGCTGTCCACGGCGCTTTGTTAGCTAAACGTAACCAGCCCAAACATATGAAGGAACTGGGGGAAAATAACATCCAACCCATTGACATGGTGGTGGTCAATCTATATCCATTTGTCCAGACTGTGTCAAAGGAAAGCGCAACTCTAGATGAGGCACTTGAGAATATAGACATTGGTGGACCAACGATGTTACGGGCATCCGCCAAGAATTTCCCTTACGTTATAGTTATTGTTGACCCTGCAGACTACAGCCCAATACTTGAAAGGTTAAAAGCCGGAGAGCTGCCTTTGGAAGAGCGTAGGAGGTTGGCACAGAAGGCTTTTCAGCACGTTGCAAGTTATGATTCAGCTATCTCGCAATACCTCAGTCAGAATGTAAAGGAACTACCTAATGAAATGACAATAGCCCTGAAAAAACGTCAGGATTTGCGTTATGGCGAGAATCCACACCAAGCGGCTGCCTTCTATACCGAACAGGTGGTGGCTACCAAGACAGATACTGGTATAGCCCAAGCAAAACAACTATGGGGTAAGGAATTATCCTTTAATAACATACTGGATGCTGATGCCGCCTGGTGTGCTGTCGTTGATTTCGCTGAACCTACGGTAGCTATTGTCAAGCACACTAACACCTGTGGACTTGCTAGCCACCCGAATATTGCCGAAGCCTATAGGCGAGCTTTCAGCGGCGATACTGTATCCGCCTTTGGTGGTATCGTCGCTGGTAATCGACCAGTCACCAAAGAAATGGCTGAGGCAATGAAAGACGTCTTCTACGAAATAGTTATTGCTCCAGAGTACACCGCGGATGCGCTAGTAGTTCTTAAAAAGAAGAAAAACCTGCGTATTTTACTTGTAGAGTTACCACCGAGTTATGGCGGATCTCCGTTGCCCTATCTTGATTATCGCCGAATAAAAGGTGGTATTTTGGTTCAGTTTTCGGATTCTTTAGCCGAAGAGGATGTAAAACTACAGACGGTAACCAAACGCGAACCAACAGCAAAGGAGCTGGAAGACTTACTTTTTGCCTGGCGTGCGGTTAAGCATATAAAATCCAATGCCATATTGTTTGTAAAAGATAAGACCATTGTCGGTATGGGAGCCGGTCAGCCCAATCGCGTAGTGAGCGCTGAGATTGCCAGCAAAAAAGCTGGTGATAAAGCTATAGGTAGTGTAATGGCTTCCGATGCTATGTTTCCATTTCCAGATACCGTACAGCAGGCAGCAGCAGCTGGTGCTTCTGCCATTATTCAACCAGGCGGTTCCATAAGAGACGATGATTCCATAAAAGCCGCTGACAACCATAACATCGCCATGGTCTTTACCGGGGTAAGACATTTTCTGCACTAGTACGCATAATTTATAGGAGAAAAAAATGTCGCATGTAGTATTGGTAATAGATATGCTGCGTGGGTTTTTAGAGGAGGGTCATCCCCTGTATATCGGTAGGGAATCCCGCAACATAATCCCCAATATTCAGGATCTTTTGGAACAGGAGATCGTTGGAGGATCAAAAATTTTCTTTTGCTGTGATAACCATGATCCGGATGATCTCGAATTTAAGATGTTTCCACCACATTGCATCAATGGCACAATAGAAGCCGAGTTAATTCCAGAGATAGCAAAATACCCGGGTGAAACAATCACCAAAAAGCGCTATAGTGCCTTTTTTGAAACAAACCTTGAGGAAAAACTTCAGCATCTGAGACCCAGTAAACTCATCATTTGTGGTGTGCTAACCGATATCTGTGTTATGCATAGTATTGCTGATGCCAGAAACCGCGATTATCAAGTAGAGGTACCAGTAGACTGCGTTGCCGCTCTTGACGAGGAAACACAGCAATTTGCCCTTGACCACATAGAGAACGTGCTTGGTGCTAGACTGACCAAATCAAGGGGGAAAATTAAAAATGGCAGAATTTAAAACCTCCAGAGATATTTTAGACGGCGATACGGCTGACGTTTACTTCGCTCGTACCATTGAAATTCTAATAAAAGAGGGATTAAACCCGGTGGTTACGATGGAGGTATTCTCAAGCCGTGCTGGAATACTATGCGGCATTGAAGAGGTCAAAGCTCTTCTGTCAATGGCTCTGTCAAATATTCAAGGTGAGGTTTGGTCATTGAATGAAGGTGAAGCCATAGACCGGAAGGAAGTGGTATTGCGCATAACCGCCCCGTATCAGAGCTATGGGTTATACGAGACTGCCATCTGTGGCATTCTGGCACACTGCAGTGGTTGGGCAACCGCTGCAAGAGAGTGTGTTGAAGTTGCCGGTGATATCCCGGTCATAAGTTTCGGCGCTAGACATGTCCACCCTTCGGTGGCGGCCGTTATGGATTATTCGGCAATCATCGGTGGTTGTAAAAGTTGTTCCAGCATCTCTGGTGCTAGACTTGCAGCTATAGAACCATCCGGCACTATCCCTCATGCCCTGGTTCTGGTAATGGGTGATACGGTAACAGCGACTCTAGCCTTTGACAAGCATATGCCACCTAACGTCCCTAGAATATCCCTTGTTGATACCTTTAAGGACGAAGCAGAGGAGAGTTTACGGGTTGCCCAAGCACTTGACAATGGCCTTGACAGTGTTCGTCTGGATACACCTGGAGAAAGGGGAGGGGTTACCATCGATCTCGCCCGGGAGGTGAGAGCTAGATTGGATCTTGCCGGTTTCAAACAGGTTAAGATATTTGTGAGCGGTGGTTTAAATGTGGAACGCATAAAACAGTTTATTGATAAGGGAGTACCCGTTGACGGCTTCGGTGTCGGTAGCTATATTACCAGTGCATCCCCGATAGACTTTACAGCCGATATTCACGAAATAGAGGGAAAGCCAGTAGCCAAACGTGGTCGCATTCCAGGTATAACGCCTAATCCCAGACTAAAGCAATTTATATAAACGGGCTATTTAACCTCAGCAACGTTTGAATTTCAACCTTAAAACCCTTTTTGTCTTTTTTGTAACCTTCGCACGGTCATCAATACGGTAGCCTACCAACCATATAATATGTTCCGGTGAAAAAACGATCGGAATGCGCTGGCGCCAATGGCGGGGTATTTTTTCATCAATCATAAATTCATTCAGCTTCTTCATTCCTGTCATACCTAGCGGTTGAAATCTGTCCCCCGGCTTTCGGTGGCTAATTTTCAATTCAAGACCGGTTTTGTCAAGATCAAAACAGGCAACAAAACCGTTCGCTTCTCTTGTCATCAAATTCGGTTCTACAATTTCTGCGTTTACCAACCATCCCGATACTGCTGTTCTTCCCGGAACTTGAATATGCTGTTCGTCACTTATAACAGGGTATGGACAGGTATTGACATTTATAATACCTATTACAAACCTGTCATATTCTATGGACAGTATAAGGCCACTAGGCAAATCTATTCGCCTACCTGCTGGTTTATCCATTACCTCTAAGATCGCTTCAATATGGCTTGTTTCAATATCTTTTAAGCTACCAACCAAATTCTCAATAACCGCCCTTAGGAGATGTCTCTTTAAAGCCAAGGGTAGTTTATTGAACCTGTCCTTCTTCAGTATGACAAAACTATCTCTTTCTATAATCAACAGCGGCCAGAGGTGGCTAACTACGGCATCAAGTAAGTCAATTTCGTCTCTAGCAATAGTAGAGATGCGCAGTAGAGCATCTACCACTCCAGGATTGTAGCTTTCAAGCAAGGGTAATAACTTCTGCCGTATCCGATTTCTTAAAGGAGAAAGTGATAGATTGGATATATCTAGTCGTGGCTTGATCTCATTCTCCCAACAGTAATTCACCGTTTGCTGACGGCTTACCTTAAGCAATGGTCTTGCGATGTAAAACCTCTTATCATTAAGCTGCCATCTACTAATTGGCTTCAAACCGATAAGTCCCCTTGTCCCGGTACCCCGAATCAGATGCAGTAACAGCGTCTCCGCATTATCATCTAGTGTATGACCAGTAACTATATAATCAGTACCGATAGCGATGGCTGTATCAGAGAGAAAGTTGTAACGTACCTCCCGCGCTGCTTCTTCTAGCGAAATCCCTTTTCCCTTTTTGTAAGCCTTTACATCCATCTTGTCTATGGTTACTGCCACATTAAGATCAGCCGCAATTTTCCTTACATAATCAGCATCAGCTTCAGATTCTTTGCCACGTAGTTGGTGATCAAGGTGGGCTATATGTAGCTTTATATCCAGTTCTTGCCTAATTCTGAACAGGATATATAAAAGACAGACAGAGTCAGGTCCACCGGATACCGCCAATAGTAGTTGCGAGCCCCTGGGAAACAGTTTATTTTGTTGTACGAAGTAGGCTACCTGTCGCTCCAGAGTGGACTGTTGTTTTCCTATCACCATTTTCGCCTTAATTATATTCAGGAAGTTTAAAGTGGGCAATCTCTAAGGGAACTTGGCTATATAACCAGTATCGTTAAACAACTCCAACCGCGCTTCCTTTTCATCAAGATTGAGGATATTGATACAGCCAGTACTCAACCTGAACCGGGTAATATGAGATAAAGGCACCATTAGGGCTGAGCATAATATTGTCAGAACGGCAAAATAATGACTGACAACAACAAGCTCACTGCGGACATGCACGCGGTTTATGCTTTGTATAAAATTCCAGCTCCGTTGTTGCAAGTCGACAAGCGATTCTCCTTTCGGTACTCTGTATGACACGCCATCCCGCGTTAGTAGCTCGCTAAATCTCACTCCAAGCTCGGCTGAGGTCAATCCCTCCATATCGCCTGCTTCAATCTCCCGAAGTGATTTTTCAACAACGACCTCAATATTGTGATGTTTGGCGATCATCTGAGCTGTCTCAAAGGCACGCTTTAGCGGACTGGAATAGATAGCTTGGATATTGCACCGACTCAATCTTAAGGCTAGCTTTTCAGCCTGGTACCTGCCTTCCTCATTCAAAGGGGTATCACTGGAACCACCTTGAATGCGCAGTTCCTGGTTCCAGTCTGTTTTGCCATGCCTCACTAGTATGATCCTTGCCATTTTTACCTTCCTAAATATCTATCTACTGTTCCGCTTTAATTCATAGCCCTTAACTGCAAAAGATATTGTATGTGGTGACTTTTTATCGCTTAAATCAGCCATATTAGTTCGTTTCTAATATCAACCGAGTGCGATGAATGGATAGTGGTTGTTTTGATCCTAAGGCTTTGACAACCTGTTCTGGTCTGCCTGAACCTTGGTTATCACAACGTAATCGCATACCGACAATGGCACAATCGTCATACCAATCAACTAACCACAGGTCATCAATCAATGCTCTCAGATCATATTGGCGAGGTCCGGTATCCCTCCAGTGTTGCCACTGCAGTTTTTCTCTTGCCAGCAAAGCGTTGAGAGATGGCAGGAGATGATCTTTCCTTTTTGGTGACTCGATTTTTACTTTATATTCAGCATAACGCACTTGCGCCTGCAATGAGGGTAATGTAGTAGCTATGTTATTAACTTGTATTATCTCCATACCCAGCGGTAGCTGTTGGCTTATGCAAGTTTTCATTGAATGAGGTGAGACGAAACCAGTTGTGTATACGTCCATTAGCTCAGCTTCACTGGTTACTCCAATAGCAAGTGGTGCTGCTACTGATATTTTGGGGTGGGGATGAAAACCCTTAGAATAAGCTAGCTCAATACCAGCTCGACGAAATGCCCTATACCACAGTCTGACGATATCTAAATGGGAAATAAATCTGATTTCCACTCCACGCTCGAATTTAATCCGTAGCCGATGCATCCTTCTTTTTCTTTTCTTTGGTGAGCAAAATTTCTTCTATTTTATGCCCCTTCATCTTGGTGATGACCATTTTTAAACCCTTATACCTTAACTGCTTGCCCTGCTTTGGAATATGACCTATGAGATGGAGAATAAAACCGGCGACGGTTTCATAATCACCCTCGGGCAATTCTAGATTTAACTCTTCATTGGCTTCTTCAATGCGCATACCTCCATCAACCTGAAAAGTATATTCGTTGATCGATTCATACTCCTTCTCGGCTTCGGCAAGTTCATCACCCACTGGGCCAACTATCTCCTCCATTAAGCGGCTGAGGCTGACGATACCAGCAGTACCACCATACTCATCAACGACAATGGCCATACGGTAGTTCTTATCGCGCATTTCGCTAAACAATTCGCTAATACGCTTTGTCTCTGGAGTAAAATACGCTGGTCGGATAAGTTCGTCAATTGGAGTTTCTGTAGTAATCGAACCTTTCGCTAAAGCCATCAACACGTCTTTAATCGATAGAATACCGACAACATTATCCATATTCTCTTCATATACTGGAAAACGTGAAATGGGAGACTCCGAATATTTCTTAAGGAATTCTGTCAGTGTCTCGCCTTTCTGAATACCAACAACCTCGGGTCGTGGTACTAGCACCTCGCTGACAGGGCTATCGCCAAAGTCAAAAACAGCGTGCAACATATCAGCCTCGGCTCCCTCCACCGTACCCTCCTTATGTCCCACGGTTATCATTGTTCGAATCTCCTCACCACTTACAATCGACTGCGGTACTGGTGTACCACCAACAAGCTTAGTTAGTTTGGAAGCAAGCCAGCTTAAAATTAATACCACCGGTGAGAAAAGCCAGGAAATTATCTCCACCGGCCTAACAAACAGCAACGATAGTCTCTCTGCATGGCGATTAGCGTATGTTTTGGGAACTGTCTCAGCAAATATAAGTAAAACAAATGCCACACCGAAGGTGGCAATAATCATACCTAATTCCTGGCCCCAAATGGATACAGCCAAGATGGTGGCTAAGGCAGCAGCAGCTGTATTTACTAAATTATTGCCCAATAGGATTGTCGACAGAAACTTGTCAGGCCGTTCGAGCATTCTGGAAACCCTCTTTGCCCCTTTAACCCTAGTTTCAACCATATGCTGAATGCGGAATCTCTCAAGAGAAATAAAAGCCGTCTCCGAACTCGAGAAAAAGGCGGAAAGGAGAATACAAATAAAAAGAAACACTATATATAGTGTTTCAATAATGGACATACCACCTCACCTCTCTTTTTTCCAAACTTTATTGTTATAAACAGCTACAGGCAGATTCCAGTCAATAATAGCATTGACAAGTGGGTGTGTCAAAGCAAAAAACTCTTAAAATAATAGACCTGTGCTATAATTTTTGGTATATGAAAGTTCTGGGCATTGAAACCTCCTGTGATGAGACGGCTGTAGCCGTCGTCGAGGATGGTGTTAAGATTATATCTTCTGAAATTGCATCCCAAATTGAACTGCACGCCCGATACAGGGGTATTGTTCCCGAAGTAGCTTCAAGACAGCATATGCTAGCTATTATCCCTGTTATTTCTAAAGCAATTAACAAAGCGAATATTGGCTGGCACGAACTAAATTGCATCGCTGTTACCAGGGGTCCGGGTCTAGCCGGATCGCTTCTCGTAGGTACGAGTGTCGCCAAGTCAATCGCCGCTGTTAAGCAATTACCCCTTATCGGAATCAACCATCTCGAAGCGCATATATACGCCAACTGGCTTTCCAATCAAAAACCCGAATTCCCTGTGCTATGTCTTATCGTTTCTGGGGGACATAGCGACCTAGTACTCATGCGAGACCATGGGAAATATACAGTACTGGGTAGAACAAGAGATGATGCTGCAGGTGAAGCCTTTGATAAAGCCGCCCGCATATTAGGGCTAGGCTATCCCGGTGGCCCTGCTATCGACCGAGCAGCTACAAAAGGAACCGCTTCTATCGACCTTCCGTACGCTTGGATGAAGGGAACTTTTGATTTTAGCTTTAGTGGCCTCAAAACGGCCTTGTTTAGACTTGCTGAGAAGGGTAATATAAAGAACATGGCTGATGCCGCCTCTAGCTTCCAGCGAGTAGTCGTGGATATACTCGTATCTAAGACTATAGCTGCTGCCAGACTGCACCATGTCAAGCAAGTCCTTCTTTCTGGAGGAGTCGCCGCTAATAGTAGATTGCGCCAGCAGCTAAAAGAGGATTCCCCAATACCAGTACTCATACCTGAACCGGTCCTATGCACCGATAACGCGGCTATGGTAGCCGCATGCGGATATTTTCGCTTCCAAGCAAGCATAACCCATGGCTTTGATATGGATGTGGTCCCCAACCTTAAACTGGATCAGAATTAATATTTAAAATATTTACAAGCAGCTATTATAGTATTATGGACTATAAAGTCGTTTTTTAAAGAATAGAGCATAATATAAATAATATATTGCTATCAACGTTTGTTAATCGTTTCTAACCAATATTTATCCGGTTGCGATATAATACGGATTGCGCTATTATATTTATGTTAGCAGTCTCGTCTTGAGACTGCTAATAATTGAATTGCTACATTATTAACATAAGGAGGAGAAGATGGCGATCAAAATACAACCTTTGGCTGACCGTGTTTTAGTTAGACCTATCGAGCGAGAGGAGGTAACTAAAGGTGGCATTGTTTTACCAGATACGGCTAAAGAGAAACCTATCGAAGGGGAAGTGTTAGCTGTTGGACCAGGCAAGTTAGCTGACGATGGTAAACGGCTACCAATGGATATTAAAGTAGGTGACAGAATAGTCTATACAAAATATGGCGGTACCGAAATCAAGGTTGATGAAGAAGAGCTAATCATATTGAGTGAGAGCAACATTCTGGCTAAGAAGAAGTAGTGGAAAATATTTTTAATTAATTCAAGGAGGAAAAATAATGGCAAAACAAATAATTTTTGGAGATGAAGCCAGGCACGCGCTAAAGAAAGGTATTGACGTACTGGCTAACGCGGTAAAGGTTACTTTAGGACCCAAAGGTCACCCGGTAGCTCTGGATAAATCATGGGGTGCACCGACAGTAATCGATGATGGTGTGAACATCGCCAAGGAAATCACCTTACCTGAACCCTTTGAAAATATGGGTGTCCAGCTTGTAAAGGAAGCTGCTAGCAAAACAAACGACGCCTGCGGTGACGGTACAACAACATCAACCATCCTAGCTTCGGCAATCATTAATGAAGGTTTCAAGAATATTGCTGCTGGTGCCGATCCCCTTAGCCTTAAGAAGGGTATCGAAAAGGCAACAAATACCATTCTTGACGAACTAACAAAGGTATCCACTCCAGTAAAAGGTAAGGAGCAGATTGTTCAGGTAGCAACCATCACTGCCAAGGATATTGAAATTGGTAACCTGATTTCCGATGTAATGGAAAAGGTGGGTAAGGATGGCGTTATCACCATCGAAGAATCTAAGGGTACCAAGTATGAAACCGAATACGTCGAGGGCATGCAGTTTGATCGCGGTTATATAAGCCCCTATTTTGTAACAGATACTGCCCGTATGGAAGCAATACTAGAAGATCCTTATATCCTAATAACTGACAAAAAAATATCCGCCATTTCCGAAATACTACCTTCGCTAGAGCGCATATTGCAGATAACCAAAAACCTACTTATCATAGCCGAGGATATGGAGGGAGAAGCCCTAGCAACAATGGTGGTCAATAAACTGCGGGGAACGATGAATGTCGTAGCCGTAAAAGCCCCTGGTTTCGGCGATCGTAGAAAAGCAATGCTAGAGGATATCGCCATTTTAACCGGCGGAACTGTAATCTCCGAAGAGGTAGGTCGAAAACTTGACTCCGTTAATCCAGAGGACTTGGGACGTGCCCGACGCTTGGTTTCTACAAAAGATAAAACCACTATCATAGAGGGGAAGGGTTCTGCAGAGGATATTCAGGATAGAATCAAACAAATAAAAACCCAAGCGGATGAAACTGATTCCAGTTTTGACCGTGAGAAACTGCAGGAGAGAATGGCTCGCCTGGCTGGAGGCGTGGCCGTCATAAAAGTAGGTGCTGCTACTGAGACTGAGATGAAGGAGAAGAAGCACCGTGTCGAAGATGCGTTGGCGGCAACCCGAGCAGCAGTAGAAGAGGGCATCCTACCTGGTGGCGGAATTAGCCTACTCAATGCACTAAAGTCTCTTAGTAAACTTAAGCTAAGTGGTGATGAAGCCACCGGACTTAACATAGTTAAAAAAGCGGTCGAGGAACCCATCCGACTTATTGCCGAGAATGCAGGAAAAGACGGTGCTGTCATCGCGGATAAAGTAAAGAAGAGCGCGGTTGGCATTGGTTATAACGCTGAGACCGATGAATACGGCAATATGGTTAAAATGGGTATCATTGATCCAACTAAGGTGGTTAGGTCAGCCCTACAGAATGCAGCTAGTATCGCCAATATGGTCTTAGTAACAGAATCACTAATCGCTGATATCCCCGAGAAGGAGAAAACCCCAGCTATGCCGCCAGGTGGTGGTATGGAAGGA
>Ga0209536_100009042_pt1 | contig 14834 bp, 17 predicted proteins | sample DeeMarSeWOR28_12_FD_187461 | JGI IMG/M metagenome (GOLD analysis project Ga0209536, IMG submission 187461) | Marine sediment microbial communities from White Oak River estuary, North Carolina - WOR-2-8_12 (SPAdes) (version 2) | ecosystem: Environmental > Aquatic > Marine > Intertidal zone >...
TTGCGAAAATTCTTGTTGTATTGACCGGTGTGATGATTATTGCTGTTGCCCTGGTCTTTGCCATGGTCCAGAACAGTTGACCAGGTTCTGCAGGCTAATGTTATTCCACTTCACTAAAAGCTTCTCTGGGTGCAGTGCATATGGGGCATTTTTCAGGTGGACTGCCTGTGCTAACATAGCCGCAGAAACGGCAGACAAAATAGCTTGTGTCTTTATCGGCTTTCACATCCCTGTTGTTCCGGGAGTAGAAGGAACGCAGCCTGGTTTCCGCTGCCCTCAGCTGGGAAACTGCATTGACTATGGCCGGCCTTCCATCTGCGGCGGTAGTAATGAGTTCAGTGTAGCGGTCCAGAATATCCTGCACCTCTTTTTCAAAAACTGTTGCCAGATAATCGTCTGACTTGTCAACTCTGCCGATAAGGCTGTTGAAAAGACGGCGGGCCTGGACAGCATCAGATGCAGCCATGGCGCGCAGGAAATGGGCAACTTCGGGACGGCCGTCTCTGGCTGCCTTATGCGAGTAAATCTTTCTTCGGGCAGCAGCCTTTGACAGTTGGGCAAAGGCAAGGGCGAGGTTTTTGTTGGTTTTAGTCTCAGGCATAAATTTTCTCAATGGTTAGATGACAATCCTGAAAAACGCTTCAAATTCCCCATTATCAGCTGGCTTCAAATCCACAGTCTGCTGTTCAACCTGTGATGTCATGGAAAAGCGGTCGGTTTCTTTCGAGTGGTCCCTGAAATATATCTGGCTGGTGAGTATTACTTTTCCAGCCTGCAGCACCTTGTAATGAATATGAGCCGGCCGGGGTTGGTAGGCACCGGGAACAATTGTCCTGAAAGAGAACGTGCCGTCAGTGGTTGTAGTTGCCGCACCCCAGTATTGGAAATTCGGGTCTCGCTCGCCCGGAGATGAGTCTCCGGGATGTTTGTATCTGCCATGCGGGTCGGTCTGCCAGATCTCAATGATGATATTTTCCTGGGCTTCACCCCTGGTGTTCACCACAATGCCCGACAGGTTCAGAATATCACCTTTGGCAATTCCGGTCTGACCTTTAACCTGTACAAGGTCGTTATCAATATCCTGCTGTTGGGTCACAGGGTAAAAAGGCCCTTCATAATCAGCAGGGGTCCTGACAAGCTGCTCTTCCGCAAAAGAATTTTGCGTCACTATGCAGAAGTAAGACAGCAGGACAAGAAGTATTGTTTTCAGCAGTTGACTCGTGTTCATGATTAACCTGTTACACGCTAATTTTTGCCATGTAGTTTGAGAATTTCATCGATTTCCGCCATGGAGAATTTGTTGAGTTCTATAATTGTCGCATGAGGACGGTAGGCCGGCGGCAGGATGTTTCTGGCATCTTCCCTGCTCTCCGTTTCAATGGTTATCCATGCCTTGTGCACACCGTCTTTGCAGCCCCAATCAGCATTTGTGGCAAAGTGGGAGCCGTAATTCAGGAAACTTTCAACAACCTGTGCGCAGGCCAGCAAATCTTCGTCATGCGGTACTTCAATGAGAAATTTTGGCATAATCCCACCTCCCTGTATTAATATAATAAGCAATTTTTTTTTAGGCTGTATGTGAAACTATAATAACGCTTTGTAAAAATTCCAGGAGGATAACAGGGGTGGCATCGGCTTATTTTTTCTGCAGCGACCGGGCAAATGAAACTCCCCGCTGAACCCAGATTGATAAATCTTCTTCTGAACCGCAGCCGTTTCCTGAAACCATAACCCAACCATTCATTGTTCTTCCGGTAATATCAAATTCCCTGGTGTGGGGCAAGGCAAGCGCTTCCGCATACCCTTCAGGTCCAACACGGACGATGAGATCATCATTTAAAATTCCGCAGACCATGTTGCCATGGAGCAGAAAACCTATGCCTCCGAACATTTTTTTATGCTCTAAACCTGGGGTTTGCTTCAGGAGCGCATGAACTCTTCGCGCCAATTTTTCATTGTAAGCCATTTTATCACATAGTCCGCCAGCTAATGGATTTGTGAGGGTGAATGCCCTTGCAAACAGAAAACTAATGTATAAGGTTACAGGTAAATACAAGCAATGTTAACAATAAGAGTAAAAAAAACGAGAGGCCAGGAAAAATGACTTTTATCCTCAGCATCCATCCGGCAGCCCAGTTGGTTGCCATTCTGATAGCTTTTTACGCCTTCTACCTGGGATTTCAGCGCTCCAAAAGCCTGTATTTCGGTAAATCCGTGAAGTTTCTCCGGGAGCGCCATGTCATTGCCGGCACTATCGCACTCATCTCCATGCTGGGTGGTATTGCGGCAGGGTTCATCATGGTCAACCGGTACCTGCTCAGTCCTGACATGGCACTGCATGAAGCAGTTGCCATGATAATCCTGCCGTTCGGGGTGTTCGGCATATTTTCAGGGTTTTTCCTGTATCTCAACCCGAAGCCGCGCAGATTTCTCCCTGCATTCCATGGTATAAACAACCTTATCATTCTCGTCCTGGCACTTGCACAGATCATAACAGGTATTCAGGCGTATCTGCGCTATGTGCTGCGCTTGTGAGGGCGATAACTGCTGGATGCCATGTATTTTGAGGCCTCCTGTGGTTTGTTTCCCTAAAGGTGAAGCCTGTAAAGGCGAAGTCATTACCGGCTAAAAGGACTCTGGGTCTGTTCCGGTTCATCCGGGCATTCCACCTCGATAGCGCATTTCCCCTCCTGCCCATTAAAAAAATCCATGCCGTCCGGGTCGTCATACTGGGTTGCATCGATTGATATCTCTTCAGGCGCCTGGCCGAAGCATGTCTGGCTGACAAAACGGATAATGGACCCTTCACCCTTGATAAAGGTGAGCCCATCCTGGTTTTGTACAAGCAGGACCGGGATGGTTGAAATGTCCAGTATTGAAAGAACGACCCGGTTCAGGGAGGGACTGTAGGAAGGGGTATACTCCAGCTCGGGAATAACAAGGGTCTGTTTTTTGTCAATGGGGTTGAAATGGAATTCACAGCTGTTGCAGTTCTCCAGAACTGAGAGAACATTTTTACAGTGCGGACAATCCGAAGAAAAAAAGAAATAGAGTTTCTTCGCAGGCACAGCACATTTCTTAACTGCATAAGTTCCTGATCCAAGGGTTTCACTTCTGAGGGCCAGCAGCGAAGCCGGGCTGAAATTGAGCACGGCGAAAGATGCAATCATAACAGTGAAAAGCGGCAGGCTGAAGCGTATCTGCTGCCAACCGCAGAGTATGTTGAGTGCGGCAATGACGGAGAAGATAATAAGGCAGTATGAGCAAAAACTGTGAATGATGAATATCTGGTAGCTCAACAGCACACCCTCAACCGCCAGACCGAGCAGAAGCAGCAGGCGTGGCCGGTCAAAACTGTTGCTGGATCGGACCTTTGACCAGTGGCTGGTGCCGTATAGAACGATAAAGTAAAACAGGCCTGCAAGATTGATATAGAGGGGAGGGATGGTGGTCAGCTTTTCAACGATCCGGCAGCCCTCGTTCAGGCAGAATGTTTCCCCCTTTGCCAGGATGAATACAATCTGCAGAGTGATAAATCCGGCTGTCAGCAATGAAACCCACTGGATGATCGTATCGCGCTTGCCGGACATTGAAGGTTTGCTGATAAAAAAGTAGTAATTCTGTATCAATACATGGTTCGATACTGTTTAAAGGGTGGAATGTCATGCCGAAAATTATTGCATGACATTCGGCAGCCATTATCTGCCAAAGTACTGCAAATAGTCAAATATAATTTTTTGTAAACCTGTTCCCGGGATTTTCAGGATTTGTTATCGGCTTTTTGTCTTAATGGCCTTTAAAACATAAGGATAGACAGTTTGGGCTATGATCAGGTGGCCTGCAGGGGTCGGGTGGATGAAGTCCTCCAGGTTCAGGGAGGGATTACCTGCCACCTGTTCAAGAAAAAAAGGGATGAGAATGACTTCCTGTTCTTCTGCAACTTCAGGATAGACCGCGGCAAATTGTTTTGTATAAACCGGTCCGAGGTTCTGCAGCATCTGCATGCCGGCGAGGACTACCTCCACACCTGCTTCCTTTAAAAGACCTACGGCCCGGCTGATATTTTCCCTGATGAGCCCGGTGGGAATACCACGCATTCCGTCATTGGCACCGGTTTCCAGGATGACGATGTCAGGCTGCTGGGCTATTATCCAGTTGATTCGGGCCAGAGCGCCGCTGCTGGTTTCGCCGCTGATACCTGCATTGATAACCTGCCAATTATAACCGTTCTGCTGCAGTTTTTCTTCCAGCAAAGCCGGGTAGGCTTCTTCTTCGGCAACGCCCATACCGGCCGTCAAACTGTCGCCCAGGGCTATGATGGTGCCGTCATAGATTTTTTTCGGCTGCGGTAACTGCGGTCTGGTATTTGCAGGACTGTCCTGACGGTCGCAGCCAGTAAAGAAAAAAAACAGGAGCAGGAGTATGCTGAGCTCTTTCCTGCCGGATATTTTCCTCCATATATTCATTTCTTAACCCTCGTCCCGCAGAAAACCGGCCGGTTTTTGCCGAAGTATAGATAACGACGCTCCGGTCCCCACACCGATGACCAGGAGGGTGGTTATGGTGATCATTATCAACGTGCTGCCGGGCCTGGGATCATAAGATATGGCAAAGACACGGCTGCAGACTAACCAGCTCCCGGTTTGGGCGATGAGTGCCGCCAGCATGCCGCAGATCATAGCAACCACAAGATTCTCAAGGGTAAAAACCTGCAGCACAAAACCGGCCCGGGCACCCAGTATCTTATAATACACCGCTTCTCGGATTCTTGCCAATCGGGTTGCAAAGATTGAGCTGATGATGATAAGCAGTCCGGCAATGATTGAAAACGAAGTGAAGAACTGCACTATGGCGGAGAGCTTGTGCATGATCCTGGCTAAAACCTCTATGGTTTTGGCGATGTCAATAACGCTGATATTCGGCAACTCATCGGCCAGTCGCTTCTGGATCCTGGTAAGGGTTGCCCGGTCGATTTTCACAGCGCTGAAAATCGTCTGCGGAGCAGCTTTGAGCGTTTCTTCCTGAAACACGAAATAAAAATAGGGTCGCACCTGGGATTCTGTCCTGGTCCGCATGCTTGTCACGCGGGCCCGGACGGGAATGGATTGCACCTTGAAGACCAGCAGATCACCGATCTTGATGTCTCCGATCTCGGCCACCGTATCCAAGACCGAGACCGGCACTTCACCTCGCTGCCTCAGCTGTTCGGTCTGGTTGCCGAAAAATGAATCGCCCTCCAGAAGCTTTTCGTCTTCGAGCAGAAAGTCGCGGTAGGTAAGATTGAATTCACGGGACAGGTTGTCCCTTTTCCGCTGCCTTTCCGCATCGCGGTCAATAGGCCTATCATTGATGGCGGTGAGCCGCGCCCTGACAATGGGATAGAACTGCGCTTGAGTACCGAGGATATCGGAAAAATCCTGGAGCTGGGAGGTCTGAATGTCCAGAAAATAGGCATTTGGCAGGTCCGGGGGATACGATTGGATATAGGTGGCCTGCAGGTTCTGTTCAATGAGAAAGATGGAAAAAATGACGGCCAGCGAAGCGGAAAGGGTAATAATAATGGAGCGGGTAACGTTTCTCGGCCGGAATAATCCTCTGAAAGCCTGGCGCATGACCAGGGCATGCGGCGGGTTCCGCCGCATGGTTCGCAGCAGAATCTGGGTGATAATGGCGGTCAGTCCGAGCAGGCCAAAAAGACCGAGGACAAAATAGATGCCTGTGGCAACATCTTCAAGCTGCCAGATGGTCAGTCCGACAAAAAAACAGAAGATGATACTTATGGCTCCATAGTAATCAAATCCTTTGCGTGCGGTGGTGCTTTCCTTGCGGAAAATAACGGCCGGCTTGAGATTTCTGACCTGCCGCAGCGGCATAAAGGAAAATAAACCGACCACTACGGTGCCCAGCAGTAATCCTTCGAAAACCGCACTCCAGGAAATCATCAGCTTGACGCTGGCCGGCAGGATGCCGGCAAACAGGGTGGGGAAATAGAGCTGCAGCAGGAAGCTTACAGTCAGACCAAGAAGTGTGCCGAAGGTGCCGAGGAGCATGATCATGATTATAAAGTGGCTGCAGATAAAGCGGTTGGTGGCACCCATTGCCTTCATTATGCCGATGGTGAATTCGCTGTCACGGAGTAGGGCGTGCAGGGCTGTCTGGATGCCGATGCCTGAGAGCAGCAGGGTGAATATGCCAATGAGGTTGAGAAAAAAGAGAAAATTTTCAAAAAATCGCTTGACACCTGATTCGGCGTTCTCAAAGGTATTGACCCGTTCCTGGCGGTCGTCGGCAACCGCTGCAAGCTCTGTTGCCAGGACATCGACCAGGCCTGGATCGTGGACTTTGAGCAGGTAATTGTAATGGATGCGGCTGCCCATCCTGATCAAGTCGAGCCGGTCCAGGTCGGCAGCGGCAATAAAGATGCGCGGCCCGAAGGAAAAGAAGGAAACCGGCCGGTCCGGCTCTGAGATCAGGGTGTCGGCAATGGTCAGCTCAGCCGAACCTATCTGTAAACGATCGCCGAGTCGGGCATCCAACCGCTCAAGAAGCGGCTGCTCAACAATAATTGTGCCCCTTGTGAGAACTTCGGTGAATGGACGGCCCGAGGCCAGCTCGACCTTACCGTAAAAGGGGTAGCCATCCTCGACCACCTTAAGATGGCTGAGGACTGATTTCTCACCAGTCGGATTGCTGGCCATGCTGTAGAATTCATGCACCAGGGCGGCGGCTGCCAGCCCCTTTTTCTTGAAGTTTTTTACCTCTGCTTCCAGGCCGGGGGACAGGGGATAATGGGAATGGATAATGATGTCGGCGGCGTGCAGCTGCCTGGCATCCTTGAGCATTGAAGTGCGCACTGATCTGCTGAAGCCACCTAGAGAAACGAGGGTGAGCAGAGACAAGGCTACGCAGAGAACGAAAATAAGCGCCTGTTTGTTGGAACTGCGGATCTGCCTGAATATGAAGCGGAAGTGGAGCATTCTACCTGCATTTACCCCGGGGGATTTTTCAAGGGATTTTGATAATTCACGACGATATCCTGCCGTCAAACAGTCGTAGGATGTGGTCGGCCTTGCTGCTGATCTCCCGGCTGTGGGTTGCCATGACAAGCGTTGTATCGAGTTCACGCCGCAGCTTCAGAAGAAGCTGCAGAATGGTTTCGCCGCTGGTGGAGTCGAGGTTGCCGGTGGGTTCATCGGCGAAGACAATCTGCGGGCTGTTGATCAGGGCGCGGCAAAGGGCGACTCGCTGTTTTTCACCACCCGACAGCTGGTGCGGAAAATTATCGTCCCGCTGGAGCAGGCCGACGCGGCGAAGCAGTTCTGCGGCCTTGGCGGCCGCCTGTGGATCATGGTTCAACTCAGCCGGAAACATTATATTTTCCAGGGCGCTCAAGGAAGGAACCAGGTGAAAGGACTGAAATACGTAACCGATTGTCCGGTTGCGGAAAGGTGCAAGTTGGTCTTCACTCAGCCCGGTGATATCTGTGCCGTTCAGAATGATCCTGCCTTTGTCAGGCTTGTCGAGCCCTGACAGCAGGCTCAGGAGAGTGGATTTGCCACTGCCGCTTTTTCCTTCAATGACCAGGAACTCGCCCTTTTCCACCGCCAGGCTGATGTTGTCAAGCACGGTGATTTCGCGGTCATCCACCTGGTATGATTTACTCAGTTCAAAAGCCTGCAGTACCTGGTCTGCCATGCTGTACATCCTTTTTATGTCTTGTGCTGTGACAATTCTTCCGATATAAAATTGTGCGTGATCATTGTCTACCCGGCTCCATAGAGCAGAATAGTGCAGCTTTACCCCTGGCACAACAACAAAATACGATATGTTTTCGATATTGCTGCATTTTATATTTACCGGGATCTACCAGGGCACGGTCTCTCCCAAGTGAAAGAAGCCGCCGCTCGGTCCGTTTTTGTCCAGGGTGGCAAGAGTTACTCCGGTCTTGGCACCTTCCACCGTATCCATAGGAGCCTCCTGGCCACCGAGATCTGTTTTCACCCAGCCCGGGTGGGCAGAATTGACCTTGATTGAAGTATCCTTCAAGCCGGCTGCCAGATGTATGGTAAATTGATTGACTGCAGCCTTGGAAGCATCATAGGCAAGGGGCTTGATATCGTCGAGTCCGGCCTGGGGTGAACTGTGAAGGGTGAGTGAGCCGAGCATGCTTGAAAGGTTGACGATGCGCCCGGCTTTGCTTTTTCGGATCAGCGGCAGCAAAGTCTGGGTCAGTTGCACCAGTCCGAAAAAGTTCACGGCAAAGGTTTCCTGCAGAACCTGGCTGGAAACAGTTGCGGCACTGTTGGAAAAAAGAGGTTCATCGGCATGAGCTATACCGGCATTATTGACAAGGATATCAAGCCGGCCGAACTTTTTATCAATGTATTTGCGGACAGCGGCAATATGATCCTTGCTGGTCACGTCAAGCAGCAGAAATTCTACATCAAGCCCTTCAGTCTGTAGTTTCCCAGCCGCGGCCGTTCCCCTTTTTTCATCCCGTGCACCCATGAGCACTTTGATGCCTAGTTGGGCAAGCTGGCGGCAGGTTTCAAAGCCTATTCCCTTGTTTGCCCCGGTCACCAAGGCGATTTTTGTATCGGTCATGGTTTGTCCCCATTGTCTTTTTTTTCACATCGTATTTTTCTCTTCTATCGCCATGGCATCCATCGCTCCAATTATAATAACCGCCGCTGCTATTATGATTTTCATTTAAGATCTTTTGCGAGGACTTTATATCTGAAGCAATCGGTTGTGTGATCGTTCACCATACCGACCGCCTGCATGAAGGCGTAGCAGATAGTGGGGCCGACGAACTTGAATCCCCTTTTTTGCAATTCTTTGCTCATTTTCTCCGACTCCAGGGTCGTGGCAGGAACTTCACGGATATCTTTCCAGGAATTACGGATGGTTTTGCCTCCGACATAGGACCAGATGAATGTGTCGAAACTGCCGAATTCCGCAACCGTTTGCAAAAATGATTTGGCGTTGGTTCGGGCCGCTTCTATTTTGCGCCTGTTGCGAATAATACCAGGATTCTGCAGCAAGGCTTCGATCTTCTCCTGGTCCCACCGGGCAATTTTCACCGGATTGAATGCATCGTATGCCTGTCGGTAGATTCTCCGTCTTTTTAGAATGGTCAGCCAGCTTAAGCCTGCCTGGGCGCCCTCAAGAATAAGTAATTCAAAGAGTTTGCGGTCATCATGGACCGGCACACCCCATTCATTGTCATGGTAGGCAATATATGTCGCATCGACCGTTGCCCAGGCGCATCTTTTCTTTTGGTTCATAATTTAATGTAATTTCACTGCAGCAGAAGAGAAATAAAGAAAACCAGAATGATTTACAGTAATTGAAATCCCGCATCCCAGTCTTTGCGGACAGGGTCGAATCCCTTCAGGGTGATAGCAGCGCACACCTCGTCAATAGAGCGGTGGTCGCCGATGGCAAACTGTTCTCCGGTGGTCTCCGGATTGGAGTAACCGCCTGGGGCGGTGCATGAACCGGCAGAGTAACGGGTGGGGCCAAGACCGATCATGCCGTTGCGATAGCGGGCCTCTTCACGTGTGGACAGGATAATGCCCACGTCAGGATCAAACAGACGCAAGGCAAAAATAAGATGGCTGAGGTCTCTTTCCGTTACTTCACAAAGCGGCTGGAAATCTCCAGCAGCAGGCCGCAGCCTCGGGAAGGAAACAGTGAGTGCAGTACGCCAGTAATTTTTGCGCAGCCAGGCCAGATGCATTCCAAGAGCAATGCCTTCAGCGCGCCAATCGGAGAGCCCAAGCAGGACACCGATGCCCACTTCGCGCATTGCACCGGCAGCAGCCCGTGCCGGGGTGTCGAGCCGGAATTCAAAGTCGCATTTCGTGCCGCTGATATGCACTTTTTTATAGGTTTGCCGGTCATAGGTTTCCTGATAGATGGCAACCCCGGTGATGCCGGCTGCAAATAGCCTGGCATATTCCTCGGTTGAAAGGGGCTGCACCTCGATGGAAATGGCGGCAAACCGGTCACGCAGCCGCAGGGCAAGTTCTTCCAGGTAATGGATGCCAAGTTTTGCCGGTGCCTCACCTGACACCAGGAGGATATGGTTGAAACCACGCTGGTGCAGCAGCATGGCTTCTGCTTCAGCTTCATCAATTGAGAGAAGGCGGCGCTCGATCTTATTGTCAGCGGAAAAGCCGCAGTAGCTGCAGCGGTTGGTGCAGAAGCTGGAGACATACAGGGGGGCGTATATCTGTGTTGTTCTGCCAAAACGCAGAGCTGTCAGTGCGGCTGAACGTGCGGCCATGGACTCAAGGTGGCTGTCAGCCGCAGGCGAGAGCAGGGCAGCCAGGTCGTCAATATGCAAATGATCAGCTGACAGGCCGCGCTGGACATCTTCTTGCCCGGCGGTATGAATTTTTTCCTGAAGCTGCTGAAATGGCGGTATTGTAAACATTGTTTCAGCTTTTGATAAAATCCAGGCCTGTCAAGGGAGAGGAAGCTGCGGCTTCCGAGCTTTTGCTGCCAAGTCCTGCCTCGAAGGCGGTGCGTCCTGCTACAACGGCCTGGGCAAAGGCTGCAGCCATCTTTACAGGATCACCGGCAACCGAGATGGCTGTATTGACCAGGACGGCATCAGCGCCGATTTCCATGGCCAGAGCCGCATCGGAAGGAGCACCAAGGCCGGCGTCAACCACAACCGGAACCCTGGCCTGCTCGATAATGATTTCGACCTGGAATCGTGTAATGAGACCCAGGTTGGTGCCAATGGGAGCACCAAGGGGCATGACTGCAGCTGCTCCTGCATCCTGCAGTCTCAGGGCCAGGATGGGATCGGCATTAATATAGGGCAGGACGATAAAGCCCTCCTTAACCAGTTCTTCCGCAGCTTTCAAGGTTTCAATGGGGTCAGGCAGGAGAGTGCGCGGGTCAGGGGTTACTTCCAGTTTCAGCCAGTCGCCGCTTCCTGCGGCACGGGCAAGTCTGGCCAGCCGGACCGCTTCTTTTGCATCCCTGGCCCCGGAGGTGTTCGGCAGAAAGAGATATTTGTCTCTGTCCAGGACATTCATGATGTCATCGGCCGGGTCATTGAGATCCACGCGCCTCAGGGCCACGGTGATCATCTCGCTGCCCGAAGCCTCAATGGCTTTTTTCAAAGTTTCAGCAGAAGAGAATTTCCCGGTTCCGAGAAAGAGACGGGAACGGAATGTTCTGTCAGCAATTTTCAGCATATCACCCCCCCTCCAACAAAGCGGATCAGCTCGAGTACGGTGCCCTCCTGCAGAACCAGGGTCTCGTACTCATCCCTTTTGATGATCGTGCCGTCACATTCAGCCACTACTGTGTCGGGATTCAGATCCAATTCCATGATTAATGACACCAGAGTCGTGTTTGGGGGTATTACTTTTGTTTCGCCGTTACACGTAATTTTCATGCTAAACCTTATGTTGTATAATAAAACCTTCCTGCGGCAGATGTTCCGTCTCCAATAATATAAACATTGTCACAAATTTTTTTAGTCGGGATGATATTGTTGTCACCATATCCAGCCAGGCCTGAGACTCCAACATAACGGATAGCTATTGACAATGTAAAGGTCTGCCTCCGGCTTGTAACTGCGGACAAGGTCCTTGACCTTGATTCCTTCCTGGTACTGGACTGTCAGTCCCTTTATTTTCAACATTTTCTTAGCCGTAACCGTAAAAAAAGAATCACTACATCTAGCAGATATGTAAAAAATTTGCTTGTGAAAACAGACTGCACTGACTGGCTGAAGTGCCCCTGTCTTTATCCGGGACGTTATAATCGTTTTTAACGGGCAAAATACCCGGCCGGCAGATTATTTTTTCGAGGCTGACAAAATAAGGAGGGCAGGGGTGATTTTTTCAGTTCTGCTTCAAATTGCTATGCGGCTTGACAGTTTGATTGTTTTGCACTTTGCAGGATGTGAGATTGCAGAATGGTTCAATGACTGCATTGTCACCGATTAAACAGTCATGGAGAACTACATCGGGACCTATGGTGCAGTTTTTACCGATAATGGATATGCCTGAAATCTGGACATTGGCATTGATCACCGTGTCGCTGCCGATAAGAACTTCCTGCTGGATAAATATAGTTTCTGGATCAATGAGGCTGACGCCGTCAGCCATTAAGTCGCTGTTCTTCTGATGCTGCAGATACTTGTTGGCTGCGGCCAGTTCGGCCCTGGAATTGACGCCAAGTACTTCCTCGCTGCCGGCGCCGGAAAAAATACCTACCTGGAGTCCCATTTCAATCGCGATTTTGACAATATCCGTCAGGTATATCTCGCCCTGTTTGTTGTTGCTCCCCACTTTTTTCAAGGCTCCAAAAAGAAAGGAGACCTCTGCACAGTAGATGCCGGCATTGATCTCCCTGATTTTCTTCTGCCTATCAGTCGCATCTTTTTCTTCAACAATTTCCAATAGTCCCCCCGTACTGTTGCGAACAATCCTGCCATAATTTGTAGGGTCTTCAAGGGTGGTTGCCATAAGGGTCAGGGCAGGTTTATTTTCTCTGTGATCGGCAAGCATGGCACGCAGAGAATCGCTTTTGACCAAGGGCACATCACCACTGAGTATAAGCACAGTGCCTCCGGTCCTGCTCAGTTCCTTTTCGGCGCAGAGAACCGCATGGCCTGTTCCCAGCTGCTCTTCCTGGGGAATGCAGTCTGCCCGGTAGCCGGCGACAAGTGCAGCAACCTTTTGCCTCTGGTGCCCGACAATTACATAGGTGTGGTCCAGGTTGAGGCTTTTGACCGTATCCAGGACATGAATGAGCATAGGCTTGAACAGGACCTCGTGCAGCACCTTGGCCCTCTTTGACTTCATCCTGGTGCCGAGGCCTGCTGCCAGGATCAGTGCGTTAATCGGATTATCAGTCGGCATGTCGTTGAGCTATGATTAAAATAGCAATAGAAGTGATACAATATTTTTATTGGGGAACAAAAGAACACCTTTGCCTGTTTTTGTGAAGATTTTTTTTAGACAGCCTCTTGACTTCTGAAAACTATTGACAATTTTCTAATTTAGATGTCAATAGCTGCAAAATTAAGGGGCATGCCGCAAACAAATAACATTAGTGAAACAGAATGATAACTAAACTTCATCTGGACATTTCCATGCAGCCAGATGATACCACCTGCGGTCCGGCCTGTCTGCACTCCGTGTATGAGTATTACGGTGACTCGATATCCCTGCAGCAGGTTATCGCGGAAGTTAAGAGTCTCGGGGGGGGAGGCACCCTTGCTGTGCTGTTGGGAAACCATGCCTTGATTCGGGGCTATAAGGCAACCATCTACACCTATAACCTTCATGTTTTCGACCCTACCTGGTTTGCTGAAGATGTTAGCCTGCCCGAGAAACTCAAAGCCCAGGAGGCAGCTAAAAATGATGAGAAACTTTCGTTTGCAACACAAGGGTATCTGGAATTTCTCGAAAGAGGCGGCAAGCTGCTTTTTGAGGATCTGACAATCGGTTTGATCCGGCATTTCCTGAAAAAATCAATACCGATCCTCACCGGCCTCTCCTCTACCTATTTGTACCGTTCAATGCGTGAGAATCCTGACAATAACCTGGATGATAATATTGCCGGAACACCAACGGGACATTTCGTGGTGCTCTGTGGGTATGATAAAAACAACAGGGAAGTTCTTGTGGCCGATCCCTATAAAATGAACCCTGTGTCTAACGATCACTATTATATGGTGTCAATCGCCCGTCTGCTTGGCGCAGTTCTGCTTGGCATTCTGACCCACGATGCCAACCTGTTGGTAATCGAACCCAAATAATAATTACAACGTACATCTTTAAGCCATGCAGATACTCCTCGTAGTTAACCAGAATGATAAATGGCCTTTGAATATTGAAGGCGTGCAGATCGTCACCTCCCGGGCCTACCTGAGTGACCCCCAGTTCAGTCTTATGAGGCGGGTCCGGGTGTTCAATCTCTGCAAGTCGTATTCCTATCAGTCCGTAGGATACTATGTGTCTCTGCTGGCAGAAGCCCGTGGACACAAGCCTTTTCCCGATGCTTACAGCCTGATGTCCATGCGGTCCCAACAGGTGGTAAGATTTATCTCAGATGATCTTGATGAACTTATTCAGAAAAGTCTGGCCCCGTTAAAAAGCAACCGTTTTGATCTGAGCATCTATTTTGGCATGAACATGGCCAAGCGCTATGACAAGCTTTCGCTGAAGCTGTTTAATACCCTCCACGCCCCCTTTCTGCGGGCCAGCTTTGTGAAACAGAAAAAATGGATTTTGCAGAAGGCTTCACCCATTGCCTCCAAGGATATTCCCGCAATGCACTGGTCTTTTGTCGTCAGTGCAGCTGAAGATTACTTTCGCAAAAAACGAAAGATTGTGCACCGGAAAAGGCCGAGCCGTTTTGACCTTGCCATTCTTGTCGCCCCGGAGGATAAGCAGCCGCCATCAAATGAGAGGGCAATAAAAAAATTCATGAAGGCCGCCGCTTCACTGGATCTTGGCGTTGAAATCATCCAGAAGGAGGATTACGGCAGGTTGGCGGAATTTGATGCACTTTTTATCAGGGAAACAACGAGTGTCAATCACCATACGTACAATTTTGCCCGGGGAGCCGCTGCTGAAGGCCTTGTGGTGATCGATGACCCGGAATCCATTTTAAAGTGCACCAATAAAGTATTCCTGGCAGAATTGCTGCAGCGGCACAAGATTTCAATCCCCAAAACCATGATCGCCCATCGTGAAAACATGACACAGGTATCTGCCACGCTGGGCCTGCCCTGCATACTCAAGCAGCCAGACAGCTCATTTTCCCAGGGTGTCATGAAGGTTACAACGGAAGAG
>Ga0209536_100009043_pt1 | contig 14833 bp, 17 predicted proteins | sample DeeMarSeWOR28_12_FD_187461 | JGI IMG/M metagenome (GOLD analysis project Ga0209536, IMG submission 187461) | Marine sediment microbial communities from White Oak River estuary, North Carolina - WOR-2-8_12 (SPAdes) (version 2) | ecosystem: Environmental > Aquatic > Marine > Intertidal zone >...
TTTCCCCCCCCAGAGAATGGATAATATACTTTCCCAGGTTCTTGGTGAGAAAAACATTCGGCAGCTTCGCATCGCTGAAACGGAGAAGTATGCTCATGTAACTTTTTTCTTCAACGGAGGCGTTGAAAAACCGTTCCCGAATGAAGACAGGGTCCTCATCCCGTCTCCAAAGGTGGCGACCTATGATCTCAAGCCGGAGATGAGCGCTTTCGAGGTGACGGACAGGGTCATCGATGAGATCGACAGGGATATCTACGATGTAATTATCATGAATTATGCCAACTGCGACATGGTTGGGCATACGGGAATACTTAAGGCGGCGATCTCGGCCGTTGAAACCGTTGATTCATGCATAGGCAGGGTTGTTGGGAAAGTTCTGGAGAAAAAAGGCGCAGTGATGATCACGGCGGATCACGGCAACGCGGAGCAGATGGTCGACGAAGAATCAAAACAAACTCACACAGCTCATACAACAAATGCCGTTCCTTTTTGTTTTGTAGGAGAAAAAGCAAAAGGCGTGAAACTGAGAAAAGACGGGATCCTGGCAGACATAGCCCCGACCATGCTTGGCTTATTAAAGATAAAAATTCCCAAGCAAATGAACGGCAGATCCCTGCTGGAGAAGTAAGATGAGAAAGCGCGCGGGATTTACACTTCTTGAAATTATCCTGGTGATTGTAATAATCTCAATTATTTTCACTGCGATGGGAATAAGTATTTCATCTCTTCAGAATGAGGCCAGGGTTTCTGTTGTCAATGCCGATCTCAAAGAACTTCAATTAGCAATTGAATCATACTACAAGAACTATATGTACGAATTCCCGCCGATGCTTGACTATCAGAGAATTTTGCTTGATGCGACGCCGAGAATATTGAACAGGAATCTCATAGACCCTTTTGGCGACACACCCGCTTCACTTTATGTATATGCATTGTCTCCCAATGAGACCTATTATGTTATCTATTCGCTAGGAGTCCGTCGCCGGGGCAGGGCGGCGGTCTCCGATGACGGAGATTTAATGACTTCAGGCAATCCAATTTTAATTACGAACGGACGCCTTTAATACATCCTTGACAAAACTGCTTCCTGTGATACACTCTTAAGCAAATGAAAAGCCTGTTGCTTGTATTTCAGCTCGTTACTGCTCTGGCGCTGATAGGGGCGATTTTGCTGCATAGTGCCAAAGGCGAAGGTCTCGGGTCAATTGGCGGACAGGCCAGACTGTTTGGTTCTCAAAAAGGGCTTGAGCAGGGGCTGGACAGGATCACCGCCGGGTGCGCCATTGCTTTTATGTCCGTATCTATCCTGCTTGCTATTGTTGGCGCTTAATGAATTCTTAAGAAAGGGGGTGCTCAGGGAAAGGAAAAAATATTTTGCCTCTTTTTTCGAAAGGAGAGGATTGAATTATCATGATTTTTCAAGAAATGTTAGCATCAGTAGCAATGGTTCTTAATATCCTGCTTCCGCTTCTGCTAAGTCTGCTCTATGCTTTGGCTCTCATTCTCGTTGGCTGGATAGCCGCCAGGGTTCTGCAATGGGTCGTCGCGTATGTCCTCAAGGCTCTGCAGCTCGACAAGGGCTGTCAATCAATCGGCCTTACTCCGCTGCTCACAAAGGGAGAGATAAAGAGGGCTCCGTCCGATCTGATTGGTGACATCATTTACTGGCTTACCATATTCGTTGCAGTGATCGCAACCGCGGATTTCCTAGGATTGAAGGGCGCGGTCGTTCTTGTGAAGAATCTGGTTAAGTATCTTCCCAATCTGGCCATTACCGCTGTTATACTTGGCGTTGCCATACTTCTGGCAGGACTGGCATCTGCGCTGGTGGTTCTTGTTGCCAATAACATCGGACTTGCTTACGGGAAGACAGTTTCCAGAATTGTTCGTTACGCGGTAATAATTTTCGGTTTTGTTGTCGCACTCGGCATGCTGGGCATTCCCGCAAGCTACATAATGAAGGAATCGTCGCTTGTGGTGGGAATGGTGGCCCTTGCCGGCGCCATCGCTTTTGGCCTTGGCTGCAAGGATATTGCCGGAGATTTCATAACGAATCTGTTCAAGCAGAGATAGTTGGCAAAGGGGGACATGGGGTTTTTTCATGTCCCCCTCTCCGACGACAAAATTTCTTGATGCGGTTTCTTTATAATTGGCTCTTGACAAACAAATATAGTTCTTTAAAATTTAGCTTGACAACGCAATAAACGGAAATATAATATGCTGTCAAAGCCTCTGTCAGAAGGCAGAAGGTTAGCATTAAATAATCCAAAAGCGAAAGGAGGTGAACAAGATTCCTAGTTTTATGAGCGCGCTCATAAAAAAAGGAAGAAGTCTATGAAGAAAGTACTATTAGCATTATCATTGGTTGCTTTCATGGCTACTTCCGCCTGCGCATTAACAGTTAGTTTGGACGTCATCGGAGTTCTCGGGGGAACTGGAAACCTCGTCAGTATCGATCCATCGATGGGGACAGCTTCACCGATTTCCGGACCTCTCCAGGCAACCGCAGTTTCGTTCGGCCTCACTGATGATCTCAGTGCCGCAATCGGAGTTATCTCCGTTGCAACAGACGCGGATCACGTAATGGATGTTTCAAATACAATCGGGGTGTATCTGAACGGATACTACAGGTTAATGAAGGCGGGAGCAATCAGCCAGCATGTAGGACTCGAATTCGCAACGATGAGCGAAGCCGAATCAAAGCTTACTGCCACGACCATCAACATTCTGTACAGGGCAGCGGCAAAGGTTCTCGGCCCGGTCAGCTTGCTGTTCGATGTCGAGCTGATTTCTGCTGGAAATTCAGCATATGACGGTGAATCACAGGGAACAGTCACCACATTGCTTGAAACAGCAAAGGTTGGCTTCTCAGTGCCGATAATGTAAGCACTGCAATTAGCTGATTGTGGAGACCCTCATTCTCATGAATGGGGGTCTCTTTTTTTTGTTGACTTGCCCGCTGGAAACCGCATATAATTGAAGCCGGGAGGTGAATGATATGAAGAAAACAATCGTCTTAGGTTTGTTGTTGGTGGTCTTCGCATCGGGATCTGCTTTTGCTTCGGAGTTTCTGGGCGGCAGGTGGGGGGTAGGCATTGAAACTCTGTTGATAGGCGGTGCGGATGAAGATTTTGTTCCTCTCGTGTGCCAGAATCTTTTTGTTTCCTATGATCCTGTTGCTCTTCCTGCTCTTCAGATGCGCCTTGGTTTTGCCGGAGAAACTTTTTTGCGTGAAGGTGCTACAGATCCTGATTCGCGATCGAAAATCACTTTAACCGGCTTATATAGGCCCTGGGATGAAATGATAGCTCCTTATGTAGGCGTTAAAGTGGGTGCTGAGAATTATGCTGCCTCGCTCGGAAAGGATGAGCATACAATAAAGTCTTTCATGGCAATTTTGCTGGGTGCGGAATGGCGCGCACTCGATTTCATGTCGCTGTTCGTGAGCTGGGTTCCGATGAGTATGCATACGACCACAGATACAGACAACAACCTGATCGAATCTAATACAACTATAGCTCAGGACATTATTTTCCTGGGAATGCTCTTATACCTGTAAAACCGGCTCCAAAGCGTGAAAAAGCCTCCTATTAATTTCAGGAGGCTTTTTGTCTTAACCAAGCGCGAAAAGTCTGCTATAATTTAACCTCATGAAACTTCTGATGATAATATTATTTATCCTGGCAATGAGTACGGGCTCCGCGCACGCGTTTGTGTTGAACAATGCCAATACCTTGGGGTCCGGTAAAATGGCGGTTTCCGGGATTTACTCAGTTACAAGTATTACCACGCAGGTTCCCGATGTCATCACCGCGGACATTTCGAATTATACTTACGGCATTGTCTTTCAGTACGGGCTGCTTGAGGATCTGGATCTTATGGCGGGCGTTGGGACGCTATCATATTCCATAACCCCTGATGTTGCCGGTGTGCTGAGGATGGACGGCGGCATGCTTGTAGGTTTAGGCGCAAAATACGAGCTTCTCGATGAAAATGACGGGTTCCCCGTTTCTTTGGCTTTTCTGCTCCAACATTCTTCGTTTCCGGCAATTCTCATTGACTCAGGAGATGAAAAGCCGGGATGGGACAATGACACATATTATAAGCTGATTATTAGCAAGATCTTTCCTGCGTTTTTCCCGTTTGCCGCGGTTGGCGTAAATTCCAGGGAGCTAAGGGTAGGGGATACTGCCTCGTCAAGTTCAATATTTCAATTTGATATCGGCTACGGGACCGCGGTTTCAAGGAACATTTTCATTGGCGTTGAGCTCAATTGGTCCGGCAGCTGGAACGACCCTGTTTTAGATGATATATTGGACGCCGAGACACGCGCTGATGCCCTGGGATACAGCTTTGGCGTTCAATATCTGTTCTGAGCAAATATGAAGAGAATACTTTATTCATTCCTAATCGTCTTTCTTTGTTCATCCCCGCTAATGGCGCTTGAGACAGTTTCACCTCAACAGCTTTTTGATTTTGCCTCCAGCCTCCACTCATCCAGGGATTATTATGGTGCGGTAATAGAGTTCAAAAGACTCGTAAGCTATTTTCCGTCCGGTCCACTCACGGAAGAAGCCTCTTTCATGATCGGGAAAAGTTATTATGATGCCGGACGGATGGAAGACGCGGCAAAAACGTTCGAATCATTTGTTGGTGTATTTCCTGACAGCAAGAATATTGAGGCAGCTTTAGCTTTTATGGCAAAAGCTGATTACGCGTCCGGATATTATAAAAGAGGGATTAAACGTCTGCTGGACGTTAAGGTCGGGCTGAAAGATCAATCAATGATGCGAGCTTCGGATTATTTGATCGGCTGGGGGTATCTTGGCGATCATGATTTTGATAGATCTAACAGTGTTTTTCACTATGTGAGCACCAGTGAGAGTGAATACAGAGAGTTTGCCCGCTCTCTCGCATATGATGTTAAAAAGGGCAAAGATCTCCCGTCAAAATCTCCGTTACTTGCCGGCCTTTTCTCTTCTATCCTCCCGGGATCGGGACAAATGTACGCAGGAAGGTATTATGACGGCCTTGTTTCCTTCTTTTTTAACGCTCTCTTCATCTACCTTGCCGCCGACAACTTCAGGATAGATAACGATCCGACGGCGATACTTTTCACTGCTATCGAACTTGGCTGGTATACAGGGAACATCTATAGCGCCGTGGGAAGCGCGCATAAATACAATGAGGTGCAGAAGGACGAGTTTGTAGGAGGGCTTAAGATCAAATATGGGTTTGAGTTTTAAACAATTGATAATTCTAACTTGCGTCAGCGTTCTTGTCTCAGGCGTTGCCCGGGCGGAGTGGGGTCCCTGGGAAAAGGGGGTAGCCGAAAAAAACGATGCGGATCATTGTTCAACGTCCGTTCCGCAGATCTACGCCCAAACCATAATAGGATTCTATCAATGGTTTATTTCCCCTCAGCTTCGGGAACACAGGTGTAATTTTACTCCCAGCTGTTCGCGGTATTCTTCCGAAGTGATAAAAAAATTCGGTTTCTCAAAAGGTCTCGTGATGAGCTTTGACCGTTTCTCAAGATGCCACAGATGGGCCTGGGGCGAGGCATATGAAAAAGAATATTTTCAGATCGACCCGAACAGGAAGATCGGAAGACTAAAAGACCCTCCGGAGCAGAATGACTTTTGGTGATTAATTAAAAATCCCGCTTGCTTTCCATATTTGTGGTTGATATAATACGCGCGGATCGAGAAAGGGGGGAAACAGATGACAAAGAGGCTTATCGGTGTAGTTCTTACAATAGCTTTCTGCACGGTTTATTTAACATCAATAGCTTACGCGGGAGCTATAGTGCCTAAGGAACCACCACCTCCTCCACCGGAAGAGGAAGAGGTAGCACCGCCACCACCGCCACCGCCTCCACCTCCTCCTGAAGAGGAAGAAGTGGAAGAAGAAGAGGGCGGATGTTTCTTGTGGCCGTTCTAACAAAGGTTCTCGATCTTAGGTAAATAGAGATTTATTGCGCCTCTTATTACAGAGAACGCGAATAAGGGGCGCTTTTTCTTCTTTAAAATTCCCCTTGACAGAATTTATGTATACGTGTATAATTCTGTTTCTGTTGTTAGCACTCAATATAAGAGAGTGCTAACAGAATAATGTTCAGGAGGTGAGTTGTCTTGGCAAACAAGTTAGTGCCGATAGGAGACAGGGTCGTTGTTAAACCGGAACCGGAAGAAGAAAAGACAAAGGGCGGCATCGTATTGCCGGAAACCGCAAAGGAAAAACCGCAGTCAGGAACGGTTATCGCAGTGGGGACAGGTAAAACTTTGGAAAATGGTCAGAGAGTACCTTTGGATGTGAAGGTGGGGGACAGGATAATCTATTCCAAATACGGAGGAACAGAAGTCAAACTGAATGGCGAAGAGTATATCATCCTCAATGAAAGAGATATTCTCGCAATTAAGTCGTAAAATTTAAGGAGGGAAAAACAATGTCAGCAAAAAGAATTATTTTCAATGATGACGCCTGGAGATCACTGGAAAAAGGCGTCAACAAGGTGGCGGCCGCGGTCAAGGTTACACTCGGTCCGAGAGGCAGGAACGTAATCCTCGAGAAAAAATGGGGTTCGCCGACTATTACCAATGACGGTGTTACAATCGCAAAGGAAATTGACCTGGAAGATCCGTACGAGAACATGGGAGCGCAGCTGCTGAAGGAAGTCGCCAGCAAAACAAATGACATCGCGGGCGACGGCACCACGACAGCGACGGTGCTTGGTCAAACGATTTTCAAGGAAGGATTAAAGAGCATTGTCACCGGAGCGGCAAATCCGATGGCAATCAAGCGGGGAATCGAAAAAGCCGTGAATGCAGCTATTGAAGAGCTCAAGAAACTTTCAAAACCCGTCGAAAGCAAGGAATCCATTGCAAACGTAGCGACTATCTCCGCAAATAACGATTCTGAGATCGGCAACCTCATCGCAGAAGTGATGGAACAGGTTGGCAAGGACGGCGTTATAACAGTCGAAGAGGCAAAGGGCATTGAGACAACTCACGAAATCGTTGAGGGAATGCAGTTCGACAAAGGATACGCTTCTCCATACATGGTAACTGACAGAGAAAAGATGGAGTGTGTCCTGGAGAACGCGTTCATTCTCATGACGGATAAGAAGATCAGCGCGGTAAAGGATCTTCTGCCCGCTCTTGAAAAGGTTGTTCAGGCGTCAGCGCCGCTCCTTTTAATTGCCGATGAGATAGAGGGCGAAGCTCTTGCCACTATAGTCGTCAACAAGCTACGTGGAACATTGAACTGTGTCGCCGTAAAGGCTCCGGGGTTCGGCGACCGAAGAAAAGCCATGCTTGATGACATCGCCATTCTTACAGGCGGGGAGGTGATTTCCGAAGACAAGGGAGCCACTCTCGAGAAAATTGAGGATTCCTACTTCGGAAAAGCAAAGAAGATCGTTATTACAAAGGAGACAACCACGATAATAGAGGGAGAAGGAAAGAAAGAGGCCATAAAGGCCAGGGTAAATCAGATCAAGAAGGAAATTGACATTTCCGATTCTACCTACGACAAGGAAAAGCTCCAGGAAAGACTCGCAAAGCTCTCAGGCGGTGTCGCCGTAATTAAGGCAGGCGCGCCGACCGAAACAGAGCTCAAGGAAAAGAAGCACCGTGTTGAAGACGCCCTTTCAGCCACAAGGGCCGCGGTAGAAGAAGGAATTATTGCCGGAGGCGGATCGAGCCTCATTCACATAATTCCAGCGCTGGAAGCCCTCGAGAAAAAAATGACCGGAGACGAAAGGATCGGCGTTAGCATTGTGAAAAGATCACTTGAGGAACCTCTGAAGCAGATAGCTACAAATGCCGGATGGGAAGGCTCGGTGGTCATCGAGAAGATCAAGACCGGTAAGGCCGGGTTCGGTTTCGACGCCCAGAAGATGGAGTATTCAGACCTCTTCAAGGCCGGGATCGTTGATCCGCTTAAGGTAACCAGATCAGCGCTTCAGAACGCTGCCAGTATCGCATCCATGCTCATTACAACCGACGCGGTAGTCGCGGAAATTCCTGAGAAGGAAGAAAAGCCCGCGATGCCGGGAGGCGGAATGGGTGGCATGGGCGGAATGGGCGGAATGGGAATGATGTAGGGGTCAGAATATCGGAATATCAGAAGACCAGGGTATCAGAGAAATTAAAAAGGGACCAAGCTGAATAGGTTTGGTCCCTTTGCTTTTATGAGGGGAGTTCGCCGTTCATTATCGCATCGAACATCCGGCGTGTTGATGGATTGAAGGCGTCAATTCGAGACTTATCACCAAGCATTGCTTCTCTCGCGGCTACGCCAAGTTTCTTTCCATGCTCAACCCCGAACTGGTCGAAGCTGTTTATATCCCACATAAAACCTTTTGCTGCGGCCCTGTGTTCAAGCCAGGCCAATAATGCTCCTGCCGTGAATGGATTAAGTTCTTTTAAAAGCATTGAACTTGAAGGCCTGTTCCCCTCGAATGTCCTCGCGGGATCATCTGATACTTTACCGAAAGCAAGCGCGTCCGGCTGCGCGAGGAAGTTTGTCATCAGTTCATGATGGTGGTCAACTTGCTTATCAGTCATATTTCCGAGCGGATAAGCCGGCTTTATGAAGCCGATGAAATCGGCGGGAATGACCTGACCCTGATGCAGTTCCTGATAGAATGAATGCTGGCCGTTAGTGCCGGGCTCGCCGAAAACCACTTCACCGGTGTCAAACTCGACTTTTCTTCCGTGAATGTCTACTCCCTTGCCGTTGCTTTCCATTTCTACCTGCTGAGTGTGCTGCGCGATTTTCCACAACAATTGACTGTAGGGGAGAAGCGCTCTGGTCTTTAATCCAAGAAAATTGATGTTCCAGATATCTATCAGCGCGCCGATTACCGGAATATTCTTATCAAGGGGCGCCTTGAGAAAATGCTGGTCCATCCAGCGCGCGCCTTCGAGAATTTTCTCAAAATTTTCGTGCCCAAGATAAAATGACAATGGAGCAGCTCCAACCGCAGAAGTCGCACTGAATCTGCCGCCGACCCATTCCCAGAAAGTGAACATATTTTCAGGGTCTATCCCGAAAGCCTCAACTTTATCCCTTGCTGTTGAAACAGCAATAAAATGTTTTTTGATCAAATCCTCCTTGTTCCCATCAAGGTTGTTTAATATCCAGTCCTTTGCCGTTTCTGCGTTTTTCATGGTTTCCGCGGTGGTAAAAGTTTTTGATACAATCACGAAAAGCGTTTCAGCCGGGTCCAATCCCGATGTTTTTATCGCAAAGTCTGTGCCGTCAACATTAGCCACAAAAGCAAGTTTCATGCCATTTCTAGCGTACGGTCTGCAGGCTTCAGCCAGATATTCCGGCCCAAGGCTCGAGCCTCCGATGCCGATTGAAACAATATTCCTGATTCTTTTCTCGGAATGAACTTTTTTTGTGAAGGCGGATATCCTACCGAGTACTTCCTGGATGTCTTTTGACATATCTTTACCATCAATCACAGCCGGTTTTCCTGCAGGAACCCTCAATGCCCAGTGGCCGACAGCACGGCCTTCTGTTAAATTGATTTTCTCACCTTTGAACATTGAACTTATCTTGGCTTTAAGGCTGGCCGCCTCCGCAAGTGCAACAAGACCTTTGAGGATTTCATTATTAATTATTTGTCGCGAAAAATCGCAGAAAATATGTTCTGTTTGAACAGAAAAATCCCTGAATCTGGCAGGATTGTCACTAAATAGATTGCCCAAGGTCAAGTTCTTAAGTGCGAGTTTTTCCAGTTTCTTCCATTCGGGAGTTTCATTGATTTGAGGCGGAAATTTGTCTTTCATTAACTCTTCTCCTTTTGAGGTTTTCCAAGTATATCACAGGCGGTTCTTCCAAAGAAAGAGCTTGAATATTCCCGCTTTGCGTGATATAGTAATCAATCGCTGGGATAGTTAGCTTATGTAGAGAGTGGGAATCTTGCCCACTCTTTTGCGTTTAAGCTTTTTAAGCGTAATTTTGGAGGAAACCAATGCAAATTCAGGGCTTCAACAAGATGCTGGAACAGATCCATAAGGACAGAGGTATTCCCAAGGAAGCCCTTGTGGAGGCTATTCAAGCAGCAATACTTTCCGCCTGCAAAAAGAGATTTAAGGAATCGGAAAATCTCGAGGCAAAGATCGACGAAAACGGAGAGGCAAAAGTTTTCGTCAAGAAAACTGTTGTCTCAAAAGTAAAGGATGATTCGCTTGAAATCACCCTGAAGGAAGCGAAAAAGATTGATCCAAAAGCCAAGGCCGGAACTGAAATCCTTATTGACAGCACTCCTTCCGATTTTGGAAGACTGGCTGCGCAGACTGCCAAACAGGTTATTATTCAGAGAATCAGGGAAGCGGAAAAAGAAACAGCTTTTGAGGAATTCACTGGCAAGACGGGTGAAATCATAACCGGAATTGTGCAGCGCAGGGAAAGAATGGGATACCTTATTAACCTTGGCAGGGTAGAGACACTCCTCGCTTCATCGGAATCAATTCCCGGCGAGCTATACAAACCGAGAGATCATATTAAGTTATTCCTTGTTGAAACCAAAAAATCCCCGAAAGGACCGCTTGTAGTCGTTTCGAGAACACATCCGGGCCTGGTAAAAAAATTGTTTGAGCTTGAAGTCCCAGAAATTTCACAAGGGGTACTCGAAATCAAAGGGCTTGCGAGGGAGGCGGGAAGGCGGTCAAAGATCGCGGTTTTTTCAACTGACAAGAACGTGAGCGCCGTCGGGACGTGCGTCGGACATATGGGAACAAGAATTCAAAATATCGTTAAAGAGCTGGGAAACGAGAGGGTGGACATTATTGAGTGGAGCGAAGATCCAAAAGTGTTCATTGGGAACGCGCTTTCCCCGGCAAAAGCGTCTTCGGTAACGATAAACGAGGATGAACACATGGCAACCGTGCTGGTGCCTGAAAAACAACTTTCACTGGCAATAGGCAAAGAAGGGCAGAACGTGAGACTGGCGGCAAAGCTGACCGGTTGGAAAATTGACATACTAAGTCAGGAAGAAGTGGAAAAGAGCGGGGGCAAAAAGACAAAAGCGAAGAAAGAGGAAAAAGAAGAAGTCCCCGCAGAGGCTGAAGCAAAAGAACAAGTAAAAGTCCATGAAGTCGCAAAAGAGCTTGGTATCACCAGCAAGGAAGCGATATCCAAGCTCGCTGAGCTCGGCGTTGAGGCAAAAGGTCCAACGAGTAAGATTTCCGCCGATGCTAGGGAAAAACTTGCTGAAGGACTCGAAAAGCGGGAAGAACCGGAAAAATCGGAAGAGAAGGGCCAGGGATGATTTTAAAACCGGAAGAAATTGCCGCGATCGCAGAAAAGATCATAGATAAAAAAGTAAAGATCGATTGGTTGTCCGATAAATACAGGGACATCTTGATCTTCCTTCAGGAAAATCTTACTGATGCAAAGGATAAGGAAGAAGTGTTCGACGTCGGGATTGACGCGATAAACAGGATGGGTTTTGATTTCGCGTTCATAGCGATTTTCCGTGAGGACCGCAAATATTCTTCAGCCGTGAGAATCCGTGTCGATTCCGACCTCGTTAACCGAGTCGAGGATTATGCCCGCAAGATGATGCCCAGCATGACTGTTATGAGATACAGAATTCCCATATATGAAGAGGGAAGGGTGTTCAGGAGATTCTGTCTTGAACAGACCAAGCCTCTAGTCACGGACAGTGTAAAGGTCAGCGACAGGAGTGAGGTTTTCTCCGTGAGCATAACTGAATGTTACGAAAATCTTATTTCCAAGGACAGCCCTCTCGTTCTCTTGCTCCCGGCGTTTAAGAGGATCGTCCCTTACAAGTACGCGATTTCTACTCAGATTTTCGTTGACGGCACTGCTTTCGGCAATCTCGGGGTAGCAAGTGAAAGTGAGCTGGGAGAAGAAGATCTGAACGTATTGCTGGTTTTAACTGAAATGTTTTCCAGAGCTCTCGGGAAAACGGGCTTTGGCAAAAATTACGTGTAGTTTTGAGGTGTAGACTGTGGTAAAGAAAAAATCGGCTGCCGGTGCCAAAAAAAATACGGTCGCCAAGAAGAAACCGGCCAAGAAAAAGACCCCGGCAAAGGCTAGACAAAAGATAGTCAAGAAGAAGCCCGTTAAACCGGCGGAGCAAAAAGTTGAAAAAATTGTTCATCATCCGCCTGCCGCTGTTCCTCCTCCTCCGCCTCCTCCGGAGAAAAAGAGGATTTTAATTGACACCCCCGATATCGTCATTAAGGATCTTGCGGAAAAGATGGGAATCAAGATTGGTGACCTCATAAAGGCTCTAATGATTAAGGGTGTTCTTGCTACGATAAATCAGCGGATTGACGTCAATCTGGCCAGGACTGTGATCTATGAATTTGATATGGAGCCTGACATTAAGCTGAAGAAGGAAGGGGAAAAAGAGGAAAAAATCCCCAAAGCACATGAGGTTGAGCCTTCCAGAATGGCGCACAGATCGCCGGTCGTTACTATCATGGGACACGTTGATCATGGGAAGACGAAGCTTCTTGATACTATAAGGCAAACAAACGTCATAGCCAAGGAATCGGGCGGCATAACCCAGCATATCGGGGCATATCAGGCCGAAGTAAAGGGGAAGAAAATCACATTTCTTGACACGCCGGGCCATGAAGCTTTCACTGCCTTGAGGGCCAGGGGAGCCAAAGTAACGGATATCGCGATCCTTGTCGTGGCGGCGGACGACGGCGTCATGCCGCAAACCGTTGAAGCCATTGATCATGCGAGGGCTGCCGGCGTGCCGATTATCGTGGCGATAAATAAGATTGATAAACCAGATGCCAATCTGGACAGGGTTAAGAAACAGCTTTCCGAACACGATCTCATGCCAGAAGAATGGGGCGGAAAAACTGTAACCTGCCAGATTTCTGCAAAAGAAGCCAGGGGCATTGATGAGCTGCTTGAAATGATACTTCTGATGTCGGATATTCTTGAGCTTAAGGCTGACCCTCACGCTCCCGCTTCCGGCGTAGTCATAGAATCCAAGCTGGATAAGGGGAGAGGCCCTGTCGCGACGGTACTCATAAAGAACGGAACACTTAAAGTCGGAAATTCTTTTTCAATTGGAAGCACTTACGGCAGGGTGAGAGCGCTTGTTAATGACTTAGGAAATACTCTTAAGGAAGCCGGGCCCGCGACACCGGTTGAGGTTTTGGGTTGTTCAGAAGTTCCTCAGCCCGGGGATCTCCTCAAGGTTTCGGATTCCGACAAACAGGCAAGGTCAGATGCGACGCAACGCAAGGACGAGATCAAACAAAAATCCTTTGCCGGAGCAAGGATCTCCTTAGAATCCTTCTCCAAACACATGAAAGAAGGCGAAAAGAGCGACCTCAATCTCATCATAAAAGCGGACGTTCAGGGATCGCTTGAGGCTATCATTGGTGCGCTGACAAAGTTGTCAGTTGAGGACAAAAAAGTAAGGATCATCCATGGGGGGGCCGGCAACATCAATGAGTCGGACGTGATGCTTGCCGAAGCTTCACAGGCGATTGTGATCGGCTTTCACGTTTCCTATGAAGGTGAATCCAAGGCCGTTGCCGAGAGGGAAGGGGTGGACGTAAAGATCTATGACGTGATCTATAATGTTGTTGACGATGTCAAGCTTGCCCTTGAAGGCATGCTTGAGCCTGAATACGAGGAGGTTGTTGTCGGTAACGCTGAAGTAAGGGCAGTTTACAAGTACTCAAAGATCGGAACGATAGCCGGATGCTTTGTGAACCATGGAAGGTTCACCCGCGGCGGCATGATCAGGATAAAGAGGAACGGAGAAAAGGTACACGAGGGCCGACTGGAATCCCTGAAGCGTTTCAAGGAAGACGTAAAATCGGTTGAAAAAGGCTACGAATGCGGCATCGCTCTAATGGGATATCAGAATTTCAGGGTAGGCGATCAGATAGAAACCTTTGAAGTGAGAAAGAAGCCAAGAAAGAAATCCGCAAAATGACAAGGGCAGACAGAGTTGGGGAAATAATCAAGAGAGAAATCGACGACATCATCAGGAAAAAGATCAATGATCCTCGCATTGGTTTTATTTCGATAACGCGTGTCGAAATTACTGATGATCTCAAGTTCGCAAACGTCTACGTTTCTGTGTACGCCGATGACGAAAAAAAGAAACTCACCATGGACGGATTGAACAGTGCTCGGGGGTTCATAAGAGGATTGCTCGGTCCGCACCTGGATTTAAAATTTGTTCCGGATATTAATTTTAAGCTGGATAACTCTATCGAAAAGGCCAACCGTATCTTCGGCATAATAAACCGCCTTAAGGACGAAAAAAAAGGCAAGAAGAGAGATGGACAAAGAAGGCGTTCTTAAACGAATAAAAGATGCCTTGGCCGGTGTTAACCAAATACTGGTCTGCTCGCATGTTGATCCAGACGCGGATACCATTGGTTCAATGATCGCCACTTCACTTATGCTTAAAGACCTGGGCCTCGAGGTAGACATGTTCTGTCAGGACGCTGTTCCTCATACTTACGATTTTCTTCCCCACATAAAGGAAATAAAGCGGTCAATCCCTGAAAATATTGCTTATGATCTTATCATTACCGTAGATGCCGGCGATGAAAAGAGGGTCTTCCAAGGGAGGGAGATATTCAAGTTGAATGGCTTCGCCTAGCATGAAAAGAGTTTGACACCCGCGCTGGGGGGTTGTCAATTCATTTCTATTGACAAATCCTGAGAATGGGCTAAATTACAAGCTTTTAGAGATGCTTCGGACATGGAGGGCCAAGGGAGAGCCTTGTCCATTGAAATCGAAAAGAATGTCCTGGAAAACGCCTGCAAGGAAGTCATCGAGACCATTCTGTTTTGTCTT
>Ga0209536_100009044_pt1 | contig 14833 bp, 14 predicted proteins | sample DeeMarSeWOR28_12_FD_187461 | JGI IMG/M metagenome (GOLD analysis project Ga0209536, IMG submission 187461) | Marine sediment microbial communities from White Oak River estuary, North Carolina - WOR-2-8_12 (SPAdes) (version 2) | ecosystem: Environmental > Aquatic > Marine > Intertidal zone >...
TCCCGGCCCTGATAGCAACCCGCCAGGACCCGGCTGTGGTGCTGCATGAAGAGTAGAGAATACAGAGAAATCAAAATGCAAAGTGCAAAATGTAGAATTGAGGAAGTCATTGCCGCTACGCGGCAATTCCGCAATTTTGATATTTGATGTTTGATATTTGATTTTTCTTTTGACGTATGCTTGAGTTCAAAAATGTCACTAAGTGGTTCGATATCGCACAGGGCAAGGTAACGGCTCTGAACGAAATCTCGTTTTCGGTTCAACCGGGTGAGCTGCTGGCCGTACGCGGTCCGAGCGGCTGCGGAAAGACTACTTTGCTGCTGGTCGCCGGCGGCCTTCTGAGTCCCAACGCCGGGCAGATCGGCCTCGATGGCCAAGACCCCTACGAACTGGGCCCGGAGATGCGAAATAAGCTGCGGGCCCGGACGATTGGGTTTGTATTTCAGCAGTTCCACTTGATTCCATATCTTACAGTTCGACAGAACATCCAGGTCGCTTCGCTCGCTGTTGCCGCAAATGAGGCTGCCGAGCGCACAGAGGAACTTATAAGCCATTTCGGACTTGAAGATCGCGCAGGCCACGTCCCGGCCCAGCTCAGCACGGGCGAGCGACAGCGCACGGCTTTGGCACGCGCTCTGTTGAATCGGCCCAAAGTTATCCTTGCCGATGAACCTACGGGCAATCTTGACGAAGACAACGCCAAGACGGTTTTGGGCTATCTTAGCCAATACGTCACCGACGGGGGATGTGTCCTGCTTGTTACCCACGACGTCCGAGCCGCCGAACACGCCACCCGGACGCTAAAGATGAGCCGGGGGCGACTGGTCGAATAGCGTCTGTCGCCTTGGGCAGCACATCCTCGGCACCCAACACCAATAGAAGAATAGCTCCATACGATAAATGTCTGTTTCCAGCCAAATCTCACCAAAAAGATGAGATTGCTCTTGATCGTCGTTGCCATTGGAGGTAGGCTGCGGTGAAATCCTGGGTCCGGTTCGAACTGATGAACCGGCTTTGATGGTGAGCAGAAAGAGAATCATTTGAGGGCTTGATCCAACGACGATGCAGAGCAACCCCGTCCCATCCGCCGAAACAGTTATGGCTCGTTTCCAGGAACGGCTTGACTCATGCGCCTTCGAGCAACTCGTTTCCTGCTACATGAAGCCCGCTGTTGGCGTGGCACGGCAGATTCTCTCGGACCACGCCCTGGCCGAGGATGCTGTTCAAGAGTCATTCCTGCGGGTTATTCGCAAGCGCAACCAGTACGTCCCGGCCAGCCCCTTTTCGTGCTGGTTCTATCGGATCGTTCGAAACGTGTGCATGGATATGCTGCGCAAATGCAGCCGGGAGAAGGAAGCCCTTGAGAAAGTCCCCGCCGTGCGAAAGTCTGATTTGCCCCAAACCAACTCGCCGGAGATCCCAGAATTGTTGGGTGCCCTGGTACGAAGCGATCAAGATGTGCTCGTGCTGCGGGTTGTTCATGGTCTGGGATTTCGCGATGTCGCGGCGGCACTTGGCATTTCCGAAGAAGCGGCAAAGAAGCGGGCCCAGCGCGCCCTGAAACGGCTGCGCACAAAGATCCACGATTCGAAAAGCCAATCGGGAACCTTGCCGATCGCGCTTTAGATCAGGCTGTTGGCACGCCGAGGAGGGCTTTTTTTCCGGGGATGTCCCGAAATCACTTCCTCAAACGTATTACCCAACGACAGGAGCAGCAAGTCCATGGATTGTGCACAGGTAAATCGCAAGATCGAGTTGTTTGTACTGGGGGATCTGGGCGAACCAGAGCAGGCCGCTGTTGCCGAGCATCTGACATCCTGCCCGGCCTGCAGGGCAGCCCACGACGAGTGTTGTTTCCTGGTGGCTCAAATCAAAGGTTCAGCTCGATTGGATTCGCTCGGGCCCGATTTCAGTTTTGCGCGAAGAGTTCGTTCGGCGGTGAGGGTGGAAATTCGCCGGGCGACCTATCGAGCGATAGCGTGGCACATGATTCCTGTAGCCGCTTCGGTCGCGGCATGCCTGCTGCTTTCCTTCGCCGGCTGGCAGATGTGGATCTCGTCCGGCAGCAGGCTCGAGCCTGTGCTTGCGAATGACCGCCGGGGACAATCGTCTGTCAAGATTTCTGCCGCCCCTTCGGTCCTGAAGGTTTGGCAGCACAAGAGCACCCCCTCGGCGCCCGGGTCGACGGCGGATGCGGTTGTGATCCGCCGAGACTGTATGTATCTGCTTCAAACGCACGACCGGCAGAATTATGTGGCCGCGCTCGATACACGGACTGGCGAACAGAAATGGCTATCCGAGATCCAAAGTTGCGGCTACCTTCTGGCAGATGAGACGCGAGTCTATTGTCTGGCGCCGGGCGAGGCCGGCAAGCTCGATCTTGTCGCACTCGATGCAACCGATGGCGCGCTTCTCTGGAAGCGACAACAGGAGCAACCGGACAGACTGCAGAGGCCATGGCGGGCCAGCCTCATGGGCAAAGATCGGATCTGCTGGACCGCCGACCGAACAGTCCACACGCTCAGTCGCGCCGATGGCAATCCAATCTGGATACGTTCGATCCCTGGCGAGGGTACGCTCTCGGCGCCTGTGGCGGCCAACAGCGACCTCTACGTCGCGAGCACCTCAGGGCTCTATTGCCTCGATGCGGCCACAGGCGATGAAACCTGGCGACTGGCCTGCGGGGGGAACGCAGAGTCCAGTCAGTCAAGGTCTATGCTAGCTGCCGCAAACGGGCAGATCTACGCGTCCATAAGCCTCGGTCTTCGCCGCAGCCGACTATTCTGCATGAATGCAGCGAGGCGCGAGATAGTCTGGTCCAGGGTAGTAGACGGCGCCGCCCGACTTGATGCAGTCGGCGACGTGCTCTACGTTCGAGATCAGAACATCCATGCAGTCGATGGATCCACGGGACGATTGCTCTGGGCCCACTCGGCCGAGGGATGCAACCCTGTGACCTATGCGGAAGGCCTGGCTTATTTCGTAGATGCGAGCGATCAGGGCAGGCTTGTTGCTCTGGACCGATACACGGGCACCAGGGTGTGGGAGATGGCCGGCGTCAAGTCATGTGACGCGTTTATCAAGGTTAACGGCAAGGGCTTTCTCAGGACTGCCGATGGTGTCGTGCACGCCCTTGTCTTCAAAGGATAGACAACCTCTAAGTGGAGATCAATGTAATGACAGTACTGACAAGACGTTTCTTGTTTTTGGCCGTGGCAGTTTCGCTCTTAGCGGCAGGTTGCTCCGCCGGGAAATCATCTTTTGAGAGTATGCATACCGGCAAGAATGTTCCCGGCATAGTCAAAGCCAGCCGAAGTACACTGGCGCCCGTATACGCTCCGCTGGCCGAGCAACTGGTGTCGGATCTAGACCTGCGCGAGAAAGAGGGCATAGGAATTGATCTCGGAAGCGGACCGGGGACACTGATTATGGAGCTTTGCGAGCGCACCAAACTGCACTGGATCAACGCCGACATCAACCCCGATGTCTTTCCACATTTCTTTGAGCAGGCAAACGAACTTGGTCTTGGAGGCAGGGTCAGTGCGGTGTTCGCCGATGCACACGCCCTTCCTTTTCACGATAACTACGCCGATGTAATCGTCTCCAGAGGCTCGTTTCCCTTCTGGGAAGACAAGACCCAGGGATTCCGTGAGATATACCGTGTTCTCAAGAGCGGCGCCGTTGCTTACATCGGACGAGGTTTCTCAAGAAACCTGCCCGTCAAGACGGCCAGGGCGATACGTGCCAAACAGGGCAAGAAAATGAAATACGACCTTACCGAAGCGGCAGAGGAACTGCGCCAGATTATGATTGCTCTGAATATCGAGACATTCAGGATTCACAGGCCCCAGCCCCCGGCAAGCGAAGGTGTCAATTATGGTGTCTGGGTCGAGTTCTACAAACCGGCGAGTTAGAGAGAAAAGAACCAGATTTGAGAGGATAGACAACATGCGCGAACAAGACAGATCAAGGACCGCTTTTACGCTGATAGAGCTTCTTGTTGTCATTGCTATTATCGCGGTGCTGATGGCGGTGTTGCTGCCCGCGCTCGGCGGGGCTCGCAAGCTTGCGCGAAGGACGGTCTGCATGGCAAACGTAAGACGATTGGCCGTTTCGATCAGGCTCTACGCAGACAACCACGACGGTAAACTGCCGCCTGATCGATTGAGAAAGGCAACCGATTACATAGAAGTCGGCCCCTACAAGCGTTACATGCCAAGGTGGATATGGTTCCTGAACGAGGGCATGGGCTACGTCATAAATCCAAACAAGTATGAGACAGAAGAAGCATTCAACGAAGCCTTGATGATGGACAATGACTACTACATGTGCCCATCATTGAAAGACTATAAGTTTGCGCGCAGCATTCGCAACGGCGCCTACGGCTACAACTTCCAATATCTCGGCAACACGCGGGCCAATCCGGCGGGCACAGATTACGCCAACTACCCGGTCTGGCTCTCGCAGATCAAGGCCCCGGCTCAAACGGTTGTGTTCTGTGACAGCCGCGGCTCGGACATTCCGCACGGTTTGCATGCGTATCTGGTAGATCCGCCAAAGATGGCGGTCAGCAAGGGATCGATGCACTTCTCGCCGAAAAGCGCGTCGGTAGGCCCGCTGAAGTACTCTCCGGCCGATGCCAGGCATTATGGCGTCGCCAATGTCGCGTTTCTTGACGGTCATGCCGAAGCGATGGACTATGAAGAACTGGGATACGTGGTCGATCCGACAACAAAACGTCCCGTTGAAAAAGCCCTCAGCGATTTGGCAGGTCCCGGCAACAATCGACTCTGGACCGGGACCGGACGAGATGAGCCATAGGATGAGAAGTCCCACCTCAACGGGCTTCTTGACAATTTCAGACTTTTCGGTACTTTGTGGGTTATCTGAGAAATGGAGATTGTTGGAATGAGAATCTACAGAATTGCAGTTGTGTCGATGATTGTTACCGCATGTGGGTTGTTGAGCGGTTGCGGCAAGAAAGAGACTCAGAGGGAATCAGCCGAGCTGATGATCTTGTGCGGCAGCTCGTTCGTCGAGCCGACGGAGAAGCTGTGCGCCGAATTTACCGCCGAGACAGGCATCGAGACGGCAACGAGCGTTGGAGGCAGCGAGGACCTGCTGCCACACGTGAAACTTAGAGCAAAAGGCGACATCTACGTCACGCACGATCCATATCTTGACTATACGCGCGACGCCAACGCTCTGGGCGATCACGTACACGTGGGATTCGTCGCGCCCGTGCTGGCGGTCCAGAAGGGCAATCCGAAAGGCATCACCAGCATGGATGATCTGGCCAAGCCGAACTTGAAAGTCGCGCTTACCGATCCGCAGTATTCCACGGCCGGCGAACTCGTCTTTGCTCTTCTGGAGAAAAAGGGTATCAAGGACGATGTTCTCAGGAATGTCGAGAACCGCCTGACCAGAGGACACGGTGACCTGGGAACCTTCCTCAAGACGCAGACGGTCGACGCCGTAATCATGTGGAACGGTGTCGCTCACACGTTTAGGGACGATCTGGACGTCATCAAGACCCCCTACGAATACGACCAGGAAATCCGAGTTCACATCATGGGCCTGACCTATACCAAGCAAGCCGAAACGGTCGGGCAATTCATGGAGTTCGCCAAGCGCAGAGGCCGGGAGGTCTTTGAAGAGTTTGGGTATGTGAAGTAATCTGCTTGATACTCGATTCTGGATGCTTGTTGCTCGTCACAGACTCTGGGGAAAGAAGAAAATGAAGAAGCTCATAATCTTGGCCGCTGTCATTGTGGTCGCACTGGCTGGCTGCAAAGGGGGCAAGCCCGAGGGGTCCGAATCCACTGCTACAGAGCTTCTGCTCTACTGCGGCGCCGGCATTCGTCCGCCGGTGGCGCAAATGGCCGAGGCCTTCGAACGCCAGCACGGGGTGAAGATCGTCACGGACTATGCCGGCAGCGAGGTGCTTTTGTCGAAGATAAAACTGGCCCGCAAGGGTGATCTCTACATACCGGGCGACAGACATTATGTCGAACAGGCCGCCAGGGAAGACATGATTCTCTCGGAGAAGTCCGTCTGCTATTTCGTTCCAACCATCCTGGTGCAAAAGGGCAACCCGAAGAATATTCGCCGATTGCAGGACCTGCTCAACGAGGGAGTCAAGATAGGGCTCGGAGACGCCCAGGCTTGTGCAATCGGGCGAAAGACCAAGCAGATTTTTGAAAAGAACGACATAGCATGGGAGCAGGTCGAGAAGAATCTCGCCTTCCAGTCGATGACAGTCAACGAATTGGGCATGCAGATCCAGGCCGGGTCACTTGACGCCGTGATTGTCTGGGATGCAATCGCCGGCTACTACAGCGAGCACGGAACGCAGGTACCTATACCGCCGGAAGAAAATGTGATCTCCACTGTGAACGTAGGCGTGCTCAGCTTCACCAAGAACCGCTCGTCAGCTGAGAAGTTTGTCGAATTCGCCGTTTCTGAGGCCGGGCAGGCTATTCTTGCCGAGCACAACTACCGCACTGAGCCGGTACAATAGGATGGAATTGCGGAGCAAACGCGCCCAAGCGCGCGTGTTGTAGTCTCGCCGCCAGGTATTTTCCTTGTGAATGGTTGAGCGAGCCTTATAATGCCCAGTTTAAGCTACCGAGCGTGGGGCGGCTCGACATGGCCGCCTTCTGAGTTGTATAGCCGTCTTGGTTGCGTCCACGGGACTTTGTTTGGAGATCTCACATGTTGGGTCTATTGGCCGGTCATTGGTGGGCTTTTATGCTGTTGGGTGTTCTTGCCGGGGTTATCAGCGGCATGCTCGGCCTGGGCGCCGGGGCTGTGGTTGTGCCCGCGCTGGTCCTGCTCTTTGCCTATCCGCAGAAGTCCGCACAGGGAACAGCCTTGGCACTGATGGTCCCCATGGCACTGCTTGGTGCGTTTCGTTACTGGAATAATCCTCAAATCGAAGTCAGTCTGGTTATCGTGGGCCTACTTGCGCTGGGTGCCGTGCCCGGGGTTCTGGCCGGGACTGAGTTTGCCAGCCGCTTGCCGAGCTTTTGGCTGCGGAAGTTCTTCGCAATCTTTCTTGCGATCGTAGCCGTAAAAATGTTTACTGCCTCGCCGAAGCGAGGGCCTAAAGTCCCCGGCGAGAGTTCGATAAATCAGAACAATGTAAGTGTAGTTGAACCTGGAGGTCAAAGTAATGAGTCAAGAGAGCAATAATGGGCTCGTCCGTATTTTCAGTGCAAGGGCCTGTGCCGAACCTTTAGAAAAGGCCGCCAAGCTCTTCGAGGAGCAGACGGGGATTCATATAGCTATCGATGTATGCAGCCGGCATTGTGCCGAGCCGGTCGCCGAGGAAGCCACGGGCGAAACAGGTGGCGACGATTTCCTACTTGAGATTTCCGACGCCGGCATCCACGACCTCGCAATAGGTGGGGCTGAGTACCTGCTCGATGATGGCGAGGTCCGGGGAATTGTGCAGAAAGGCGAGCGGCGAACCATCGCCAGCCGTGCTTCAGCCATAATCGTGCCCGCGGGCAATCCCAAGAATATACGCACTGTCGCAGACATGGCCCAGCCGGGCGTACGGGTGGGCGTGTCGGTTCTGGACTGTTTGAAAGGGCTTTGGGAAGATATAAGCGGCCGATTGGGTCTTGTCAGCAAGATCCGGAATAACATCACATATTACGCCAACGGATGCATCGCTATCGTCGAGGCCGCTGCAGAGGGCCGGTTCGATGCGGCGTTCGGCTGGACGGCGTTCAAGCATTTGGAGCCGGGAAGAATCGAAGTTATAGAGCTGCCAGAAGAACAACAGGTCCTAAGAGGCACAGGCGTAGGCATGTTGTCCTTTGCCAAGAATATCAAGTCCGCGAGAAAGTTCATGGACTTCCTGACGACGCCCGAGTCGCGTGCGTTCTATCAGGAATTTGGCTGGGTCGTTGAAGACGACTAGTCCGGCGAAAAATGAAAACAGCTGCGAACACTTCCTTCGGTCCGCCGGGGCGGGCTAACGACAGGCCTGTAAGAGGTTGGCGCGATCGTGTCTTCTCTGCTGCGTCGTTTTTCTTCGTGTCTGTCTTTATCGTCTTCGTTCTTGTGCTGATTGTTGCCGACGTCTTGTATATAGACAGCCAAGCCGTCCTCACGGCTCTGACTTCAAGGTTTGTTCTCGGTGCCCTCTGGATGAGTGTCTGGACCAGTTCTCTCAGCACGCTATTGGCGCTGCTCTTTGCGGTGCCCATGGGTTATGCATTGAGCCGCTTTCGTTTTCCCGGTCGCTTCCTGGCCGATGCTGTGGTGGATCTGCCCATAGTCTTTCCACCGCTGGTCGTCGGCCTGACGCTGCTGGTGTTCTTTTCGCAGACGGCCCTGGGCAGGTGGATACAGGACGACCTTGGAATTGAATTTATTTTCCAGCCCAAAGGCATAGTGCTGTGCCAGTTCGTCGCCGCGGCCAGTTTTGCGATCCGCTCGGCAAAGACCGCGTTCGACGATGTCGATCTGCGTTTCGAGAACGTGGCGCTGACACTCGGCTGTACGCAATGGGGCAGCTTTTGCCGAGTTTCGCTTCCGCTGGCGCGAAACGGCATCATCGCCGGCGGCATACTGACCTGGGCCCGGGCGATGGGACTTTTCGGGCCGCTGATAATCTTTGTCGGCACCGCCGGCGGTGTCAGAGTCCTGAGCACAACAATCTTTCTCGAACAATCGGTGGGCAATCTCGAAGTGGCGCTGGCGATCGCCCTGCTTCTGATCTTGGTCGCCTTGATTGCAGTGACAGGCATCCGCCTCGTCGGCGGCTCGGCGATGGTAAAGCTTTAAGACAAAATGAGAAATCAAAATGCAAATGTCAAAATTGTGGAATCCGCCGGAGGCGGATGCTTTTCAGAACAGTCCCGCCAAAGGCGGGCTCCGAAATTTTGCAGTTTGATTTTTGATATTTAGTACTTTTCTCTATGATTCGCACCGAGAAAATCATCTTTCAAGTCGGTCAGTTCGAGTTGAAGCGATTGAGTATCGAGATCGCCGCCGGGGAATACTTCATTCTCCTGGGTCCGCCGGGTTCGGGCAAGACCGTCTTTCTGGAGTGTCTCTGTGGTCTAAAGAGGCTCAAATCGGGTAGGATATACATAGACGGCCGCGACGTGACTAACCTGGAACCCCGCCTGCGAAACATCGGGTACGTACCACAGGACTACGCGCTTTTTCCGCACCTTTCCGTCGAACAAAACATCTCCTTTGGCCTGCGCGTTCGCGGCCGCAGTCAAGATGAAGTCGCCGAGACGGCAGATATGCTCGGTATCAAACAACTACTGTCACGCTCGATAGCCGGTCTCAGCGGCGGTGAGAAACAACGCGTCGCTCTCGCCCGCGCGCTGGTTTTGCAGCCGAAGATCCTGCTGCTGGACGAGCCGGTCTGCGCCCTGGACGAGGTCACCCGGCAGGAGGTCTGCTCGCAGCTGTTGGCCATCCAGCGAAAGCTCGGCCTGACCACCATCCACGTGAGTCACAATCTGGAAGAGGCATTTTCCGTCGCGGACCGGGCCGGCCTATTGCATCATGGCGTTATGCAACAGGTCGGTCCTATGGACGAGTTGGTGAATGAGCCGAACAGCGAGTTTGTTGCACGTTTTATGCGGCGTGACAAACACAGTGAAATTCCTAAATCCTAACTTCTAAATCCTAAACAAATCCAAATGATTAAGACCCGAATGTTCTAAACTGTTTTGGATATTGGAGCATTTGAATTTGGAGAATTGTCTGGGATTTGGTGCTTAGGATTTAGAGATTCGCTTCTATCGTGCGAGCAGATTCACAGCCCGGACCGTCCGGGTTCTGTGTTCGATCTCCGGCGGCAGCGAACCCTTGAACCATGCCTTGGCGCGGTATTTGAATTCGTCGCCCTTGGGCAAAAGATCGACCGGACCCAGACGCATCGCCATAGGCCCCGGCCCGCCGGGACTCGGCGGTGCGGTATTCGGGATCTCGTGACATCCAACACAGGATTTGGTTTCATCGGCCCTTGTATACATCCACGTCAACTGGTTGCCCAGAACCCGGCGGTTGCTGTCGAGAACCTGGAACTGAAGCAGCCTGTCGGCGGGCACCTCGATGAAAAACGAGCCGTCCGGAGCAAGCGGCACCGTGCCCAGCACGCGGGCGAGTGTCCCGCCGTGATTCTTCCAGACCTCGTGCTCGTTGGTCTGTGTGCTGTGACGGGCAAAAACCGGAACGCCTTCTATCAATCGTATGTACCGGCCTCGCTCGGCGACGAACCTTTCCTGTGAAGTGAAGACCGAGGCACAGACAAAGTGCCCGCTATAGCCCTGGTGGCGCTGCTTGCTCGCCAGGATCGGGGGACGGCTGCGCGCAAATACGGGACGAGCTTCGAAGTCGGCCGCCGCCGGATCGTTGTAGAGCAGTTCCAGCTTCCTGGTTTCTGGGTCGAACACGTACAGCCCCAGGTCGACCTTGGTCCTATCCGGTGTCTTGAGCGTGGAGGCGCACATTATCCGCCCGTCGGGTAGAGGAAACGGCGTCGTGTACGAGCGCTCTTTGTAGTCGGGTGTTACGATCTGTTCTGTGTAGCGGCTCGGACCCACGAGCGCTAATCCACCCTGTGTCACGACAACGATGTTCTGGCTGTCAGGCATCGGCTGCGGCTGGGTCATGCGCAGCACCCGATGCGTCAGCGGCGCCTCCTGTCCGTCGGCCGGAGTGCGAGGGCCGTGGTCGAGGTCGCGCCAGAAGACGCGTCGTTCGGGACCGTACAGTACCATGTCACGCGTTCCGTCGGGATTGGCAGCGTGCAGAGTAAGCTCGGTTTTGTTGCGCGAATAGAATACTTCCAGCCGGCTAAAAACAATGCGCCCGTCGAGCAGGACCGCCGGTTCGGTATCGCGGCCGATGTTTGTGGCGATCGCGCGAAGATCCGTGCCGTCGGGATTCATCACGTGCAGGGACGTGCAGGGGTAGCCGTGATACTCATCGCGGATGCCGGCGCGACTCGATGCAAAGACGATCCGGCCGTCCGGCAGATAGGCCGGTCCGACGCCGTGATAGGGGCCGTGTGTGAGTTGCTCGAGTCCCGAGCCGTCGACGTTGATGCGATAGACGTGCCACCAGGGATTGTCCTGGCCTCGGTACGAGAAAACCACCTCACTGCCATCCCAGGAAAGCTCAGGCTCGGCGACGTATCCATCTTCGAACCGGGTAAGCGGCCTGGCTACCGCGTCGGGTCTTGCCGGACGCAGGATGTAGAGGTTTCGCCCGGGCCGATAGGCGGGCCCTGAATCGGTCACGACATAGGTCTGCCGCCAGCGGTCGGCCTGTTCGACAGTGCCGATCGTGTTGGGGATGTTGTTGTCGCCCTTGACAAAAACAATGGCCTCGAATCCCGAATCGCCGGACGCGCTCGCTGGCATCAGGCCCGGATCATCATATGGACCCGTTTGATCCGGCGAGTTTCCAAGAATGCTCAGAGCGTCTCTGGCAAAAACGCGAGTGCTATGGAACGGATGATCTCGGGCCGCTCGCTCAAGGGCGCGCTGCGAGGTCGGATTGCCCAGATCTGCAAGCGCCTCGGCCGCGGCGTGGCGGACTTCCATAACCGAACCTTCGTCCTCGAGTATCCCGACGATCAGGCCCGTGTGCTCGTGGGCACCGAGCAGCCCCAGGGCGCGCAAAAGCCCTTGTCGCCAGCGCGGCGCCGGATCTGCGTATTCCTCATCCTTGAACGTGCCGCTGTAGCCGTACTCGGCTTCGGACTTGGCCTGAGCAAGGACACGCGCGATAGGCTCAATAGCGCGTTTGTCACCAAGCCACGCGAGCGTCTTGGCGGCGTTTAGCCGGACCCAGCCGTCTTCGTGGCCGAGTAGAGCGATAAGCCGGGGCAGGTCCTCGCTCTCTGTGCAGACGGCGGGAAGCCACGTCGCCATCCGGCCGGCGTAGAATTCGGGCCATTGCCCAGTTGGCTTTGGTTTCGAGATCCTTCGAGGTTGACCCAGTATTTCGAAGGCATGCTCGCACGCCTGCTGGCGCAGGCCCGTCAGCTCCATCAGATGACGCGTCAGCAGGTGCCCAACCTCGGGCTCGTAAAGCAAGAACGTGTCGTGGTCGCCCGGCAGGTTTACCATAATCAAAGGGGCTATCTCCCGCACGGCGGCCCGGTCCAATGGAGAATCCGAAAGCAGACGGCACAAGGCAAATGCTATGTGGTACGGGGTCTCGAGCATTCGATCTTCGGAGGGAAAAGTCATCTTGTCGTCCCGCGGCAGATCACTAGGATCGCTGCCATCCAACTTCTTGCAGTACCTCAGATACGCCCCGGTCAAGGCCGGGATGGCGCGGCGATCCCCAAAGTCCCCCAGCGCATCTGCTGCGTAGCGCGCCCAGTAGGTATTATCCAGCAATTCCACCAGGTAAGAGAACCCGACCGCATCGCCCAGGCGTCCCAGCGAGCGAATCCCGGCACGTCCTAAAGGAAGATACTCGGTGCCCGCCGGAGGGGCCGGCCCCAGACGTCGGATAATTGCCTCGCTCGCGCCGGCGCCGCCCAGTGCGCCGAGAGCACGCAATCCTCTTTCGCATCGCCAGGTGGCAGACTCATCGGAAGCAGCCTCTGCGTCGGTGCCGCCGTCAATCTGGATTTCGAAAAGCGTGGTCGGATAAGTCGGATTCGCCGATGCGTGGCTGGTGAGCCGGACGTAGCGAGCCAGGCGCGGCTGAAAGCTTCTCGTCAGCGTGACCGGCGTCCTGCCCTTCTTTCTCTCGATTGTCTCGAACGTCTTGTTGTCGAGGCTCGTGGCTAGCTCATAGTCAGTCAGCACAAACCGCGCGCCGTATTGGTGGGCGGTAACCTTCGAAATCATCCGGGGCCCGCCCAGATCTACCGTGCACCACTGCGGGAAGGGAACGTTCTTGGTCTGCCAGTAACCTGGCCCGATCAGACCGTCGGTCAGAACGTCCGCCGGCCCTTTGTACGTCGAGGAGGCGGTCACTGATCCGGTTATCCGTCGATCCGTGAAGCCTTCGAGCAATTGGAGAGCTTCTTGTGGCACCCGGCCTGTTCGAATTGTGGCCCACCAGTCGCGCCAAGCCTTGATCTGAGCCGCACGCTGCGACCTCGGCGCCATCGAATTGAAGGGAGATTCCATTCCTGTAAGATTGGTCAGGGCAACGTATGCCCCCTGCCGGGTCATCGCGTCGGCGTCGTCGAGCGCATCGAGCAGCGGACCGACGGCCTTGCGACTGCCGCACCAGCCCAGTGCCATCGCTGCCTGCCGACGAACGGCAGCAGAACTGTCACCCAGTCGCTCGATCAGCGATTGTTCTGCACAGTAGGCCCTGAGAAAACCAAGTGCCTCGGCGGCTCCGGCGCGAGCGTATTCCGAGGTCGAGTCCAGCCTCGCCATCTGCTCGGCAACCTGCCGTGCATAGGGGTCGGGTGACTGTTGGGCAGCGACGCCGGTACAGGCTAAGACAAGGCATACGAGTAACAGCAGTTTTCGTGAGTATGGCATGGCAACCATTGTAACGGTGTGATGGTGCCACTGCAAGTGGCGAAAGTTGGAATTGGCATTTCCAACAGGATCGGCGTACAATGGACGTCTGCTGTATCAAGGAAGATCGCCATTAGCTTTGGGTTCTGAGTGACCGGCCGCCGGTTAGAGAAGATCCTATTTTGCCTGGAGAGAATCTACGCCTTGTCGGCTCCGTGAAACTATGGATGTTACGCGCGACTACATTGACGTAAGGATGACCCGGGAGAACCTCGAGAACATTCCGAAATGTGCCTTGCCCGCCGGCTATGCGATCCGATGGTACCGGCCTGGAGATGAAGACACCTGGCACAGGATCCAGTCGCTCGCCGACAAGTACACCAAGGTGACTTCGGATCTGTTCACGGGGGAATTCGGAACCGATGCGAAGGTGCTTTCCGAACGCCAGTGTTTTCTCTACGACGGTGACAACGATGCCATCGGTACCGCGTCAGCATGGTTCGCCGAGCAGGAAGGCCGGTACCTCGGCAGGGTCCACTGGTTAGCAATAGTACCACGATACCAGGGCAAAGGTCTGGCCACGCCGCTTCTCGCCGCGGTGTGCGACAGGCTCAAGAGCCTCGGCCACTGCAAGACATTTCTTACTACTCAGACCTGCAGGGTGCCTGCGATCAATCTCTACGCCAAGTTCGGATTCGTACCGGTGATCGAATCTGACGCAGACCGGCAGATCTGGAAGGAGCTTGCCAGACACGTCAAGTATCCGTTGCGGCTCTGACCGAGCGGCTCAGAGAGACACCTGAACTTCAAGAGGGAAGGAAAACCACTCAGGACGTTTGTCGGGCTCGCGCGTGTAGACGGCCTGGAAGCACTGAGTCATCTGCAATGCGTCAAAGTCGCAACCCGCAGGCCTCTGCATGAGATGCGCCGCGCCCGGCAGAAGCTGGTCGTCCGGCGAGCTGCAACCGACCAGCACGATTATAAGAACCGCGCATCTGATGTGCATCATTTTACACCGCATCGACATAAGATTCCTTGTTTGAATCTGTCCACTATCATACGATACTGATTGTACTCGTTTGACGGCAGTGTGCAAACTTGTCGAGGCACGATACTGGTCAGAGGAGATCGAGAATGTTCGACAAGACGAAAGCAAGACTGAAACTGATGATCGGCTACGGGCTATTATCTGCCTGGTTCATCTTCCTCTTGGCGTCTGTAAGCCACGGCAGAGCTACCGCCGACGAAATGAAGCCTGTTCGACTCTCCGCTGATCGGAGCAGGTTTGTTCTCGAAGGGACCGATCCCGACGCGCCGGGATTCACGCCGTGGGGATTCAACTACGACCACGATGA
>Ga0209536_100009045_pt1 | contig 14832 bp, 8 predicted proteins | sample DeeMarSeWOR28_12_FD_187461 | JGI IMG/M metagenome (GOLD analysis project Ga0209536, IMG submission 187461) | Marine sediment microbial communities from White Oak River estuary, North Carolina - WOR-2-8_12 (SPAdes) (version 2) | ecosystem: Environmental > Aquatic > Marine > Intertidal zone >...
ACCCGGTCCGGACGCTCGAAGGCGACACCCTGCGCTTCCGGCTCCGGAGTCGCCAACTCCGCGCCAACGGCAAACAAATCGATGTGCAGCAGCGCGTGGAACAGTTTCAGACCGTGACCGGTTACAACGGCAATATCCATCGTCCCAATTATCTGAAGGTTGTGTGGGGCACGATACAGGTCAAGCGCTGCGTACTTAAATCAGCTTCCATTGCCTACAAGCTGTTCAAACCCAGCGGCGTTCCGTTGCGTGCCGTTATCACCGCCAACTTTACCGATACCGCCGATGATGAAACGCGCGTCGCGCTGGCCCAGGACCAGTCGCCTGACCTGACCCATGTTCGACAGGTCAAGGCCGGGGACAGCCTGCCCATGCTGTGCAACCAGATCTACGGCAGCCCGGATTACTACATCGAAGTGGCCAGGGTGAACGGGCTGGATAATTTTCGCAATCTGCAGCCTGGAACGCGGCTGATTTTTCCGCCACTGGACAAGAAGGTAGCATGACATGACGCTGTCAAGACGCCTGCCAATCCCGATCCGGCGCCGCGAATTTACCATTCGCGTCGATGGCCAGGTGCTGCCGCGCAGCGAGCACCTGTTGTCATTGTGGATTAACAACAGTGTGAACCGTATCGCAACCGCCAGACTCGTGTTTCAGGATGGCTCGGCCTCGGACGGTGATTTTCCACTGTCGAATGCAGACACCTTCAAGCCTGGCGCGGAAGTGGAGTTCCTCGCGGGTGATTCATCTGAGAGCGAGCTGCTGTTCAAGGGTGTGGTCGAGGGCCACAAGCTCAGGGTTCGGAGTGGTGCGCCTGCCAGGCTCATCGTTGACTGCAAACATCACGCCGTGCGCATGACAGTTGCCCGGCACAGTGCCTACTTTTTTGACCAGAGCGACAGTGATGTCATATCCCGGTTGTTCGAACAGGCCGGTATCTCCGCTGATGTGTCGTCTACCGGCGTGACCCACAAACAGCTCGTGCAATTCCATGCCACAGACTGGGATTTTTGCCTGATGCGCGCACAGGCAAACGGCCTGGTGGTGTTGTCGAAAGAGGATGGCGCCATTGAGGTCAAATCAGCCGAAGCTACCGGGGACCCGGTCATCACGTTGCAATACGGTGCAACCATACTGGACCTGGACCTGGAGCTGGATTCGCGTCACCAGTACAAGGCGGTGAAAACGGTCAGCTGGGATATGGCAAACCAGGCGTTGATCGAAAAAGCGGCTGCTGACCCGGGGCTCAACAGCCCGGGTAATATCGGCAGCGCTGAACTGTCCGAAGTAATGGAGCAGGATGAATTCCGGCAACAGCACAGCCAGGTGGGCGAAGACGAACTGCAGGCCTGGGCCGATGCACTGTGGCACTACTCACAGGCCAACCGTGTCAATGGTCGGCTCAAATGCGAGGGCATCGGCAGCGTGAAGGTCGGTGATGTCATCACCCTGTCCGGGGTTGGCGAACGCTTCAATGGTAACGCATACGTGTCTGCCGTGCGCCACGATTACGATATCAGTCAGGGCTGGAAAACCCATTTCCAGGTTGGTGGTATCGAGGTACTCGATGATGGCAAGGGTAATGCGAGTGCATCGCCTTCAGCAGGCTTGTTACCCAGCGTCAATGGCCTGCAGATCGGGATCGTGGTCAGTAACGAAGATCCGGATGGTGAATTCCGTGTGCGTGTCAGGATGCCGTTGGTGGATAACGATGATGAGGGTACCTGGGCCAGGGTGTCGTGTCTGGATGCCGGTGAAGAACGTGGCGTTTTTTTCCGCCCGGAAGTGGGCGATGAGGTAGTGCTGGGTTTCCTTGAGGATGATCCGCGACAGGCTGTGGTGCTGGGCATGCTGCACAGCAGTGCCAAACCGGCGCCTGCCGAGGGCAGTGACGATAACCACGAAAAGCTGTTACAGACACGATCGCGGATGAAGCTGTCATTCGATGATGAAAATGTTGTGATGAAACTGGAAACGCCCGAGGGTAACAGCATTGTGCTGAGCGAACAGGATCAGGCCATTGTGCTGACCGATCAGCATGACAATTCAATTACCTTGAATGCGGATGGCATTACCCTGCAGAGCGCCAGTGCACTCAATCTGAAGGCCGACACGGACATCAAACTGGAATCCAGTGCGTCGATAGAAATCAAGGCCGGCAGCGAGCTGAAGTTAGAGGGTTCGGCCGGGGCGGAATTATCCAGCAGTGCCACGACCCGGATCAATGGCAGTCTGGTGAATATCAATTAGAGGTCAGCATGCCCGCAGCAGCAAGAGTAGGCGATACAACGAACCACGGCGGAACCATAGTCGGGCCGGGCAATGCCACGGTCCTGATAGGCAATATGCCAGCTGCAGTTGCCGGCGACACGCACGTGTGTTCGTTGCCACCGAATGCGCATCAACCCACGGCAAGCCCGTTTCCATCCGGCAGCAGCACGGTGATGATTGGCGGGATGCCGGCATTGCGCACGACGGACAGCTGTATCTGTGGTGCGATGGCTGCCGTGGGCGAGCCGACGGTGATGATCGGGTGAACAGGGACAGGAGTAATGGCATCGGAGCATAACAAAACGGCATACAGTTCCTTCCTGGGCACTGGCTGGAGTTTTCCGCCACGGTTCAGCCGGGACAGCGGCTCGGTGGAAATGTCGACTGACGAAGAAGACATCCAGGACAGCCTGAAGATCCTGCTGGGCACCACGGCCGGGGAAAGACTGATGCATCCCAAATATGGTCTGAATCTGCAGGAACTGTTGTTCGAGCCAATGAATACGACGATGCAGACCCTGCTCAAGGACCGCCTGAAAACCGTGATACTGGTTTACGAGCCGCGTATCAACCTGCTGTCGGTGGATCTTGATACGACGCAGCTGGTGAACGGGCGTTTAAACCTGATTCTGAATTACCAGGTTCGCGCCACCAATTCGCGTTTCAACCTGGTGTACCCGTTTTACCTGAACGACGGCAACGAGGTTGCCAACAGCCTGACGGCAGGTGGCTGAGATGGCGGGACAGGACATCATTCAACAGATGTTGCTGGCAAGAGGGTCAAGCCAGAAAGGCCGTATCCAGCCCGAACTGGATGCGCATTTCGTGGATGTCGATGAACGTTCGACAGAGGACCTGTTGCTGTTTCTGAAAAAGTTTTCCGAACATGTGCGCTTTTATGCCGAGGACAGTACGACGGCATCCGGTGACTGGCAGAACTTTTTTCCTTTCGATGTAAACACTGTCCGGCAGTGGCTGGACTCGGCTGTTGAAGATACGCCTGCACATCTCGGATTGCTGCTGTCTTTCCTGGAGTTGTATAAAAAACCGCAGGAGATCATCAATCGTTTCACTGCAAAACACCTGGATTTTTATTACGCTGATGTTCTCAGGCTGAATAAAAAAAGTGCGCTGAACGATCGAGCCCATGTCAGCATTGAACTGAAGAAGAATGCTGCACCGGTTGCACTGACAACGGACATGATGTTGTCCGCAGGCAAGGATGATATCGGCAAGGAGAGGCTGTACAGGCCCACATCAGAGACGGTTATTAACCGCGCGAAAATTTTTTCGTTACGCTCGGTGTTTATTGATCCATCGGATAAGGGCGTGGTGCGTTATGCACCGATAGCCAATTCTTCAGACGGTCTGGGTGGCGGGCTGGACAAGGAAGATGGCAAGTGGCGCGCGTTTGGATATGCCGGCCTGCCAGAAGCCGAAACAGGTTTTGCGCTGGCCTCTCCGGTGCTGAACATGCAGGAAGGCGTTCGAGTCATTAAGGTCACGCTGGGGTTGTCAAACATCAGCGCTGAACTGGCCAGTCTTGACCTGACGGAAATCTTTAACGTTTTTATATCCGGCGAAAAAAGCTGGATAGGACCCAGTCCCGTCACGCCGGAGCTGTCCGGTAACCGGCTGTCATTTGAATTGACCCTGGGCGAGTCCGAGCAGGCTGTAACGGCTTATGATTCGACCGTTCACGGCTATAACTTTGAAACCTCGACGCCCGTGATGCAGGTGTTTCTGAATACCGGTCAAAGCGGCCAGGCCGGATATGAAACCTTCAGGGACATCAGGCTTAACGATGTGCGCATCAAGGTGACGGTCAGCGAGTTCAGGAACCTGGTGCTGGAAAGCGATGCCGGCAGCCTGAATGCGGCCAGGGCCTTTCTGCCTTTTGGACCCCAGCCCGGAAAAGGATCACGTTTCATGGTTGGTTGCGCGGAAGCGCTTTCGAAGAAGCTCACCGATTTATCGCTGAACGTTACCTGGAAAGGCGTGAACAGTAACCTGTCGAATCACTATGCCAACTATGCCAGCTCGGTGACGAATTCCAGCTTTACCGCCAGCATTACCTTCAGTGATGCCGGCAGCCTGAGCGCAAGCAGCAGCGGTCGAAACCTGTTCGATGAAAGCAATGCCACGCTGGAGCATGAAATCAGTTTTTCGACATCGGCTTCGTCCGGCAGTGGTCAGTATTACAGTCAGGCACAGATGATGCAGACGCTGAGCCAGACGGGCAGCAGCTGGGCGCGGTATAACCTTTCACAGATCCTGCTGATGAAGCCGATTTATTTCTCGCTGGCCAGGCCGGCCGTGGAGGCGCAGCAGGGATTCATCACATTGTCATTGAACCGCGATTTTCTGCACAGGGAGTATCGCCAGGAGTATACGAAGAATGTGATGGCGTATGCCAAGGGAGATGACGCGACGCTGGTGATGCTGAATGAACCGTATACGCCGGAAATCCAGAGCATCAAGCTGTCGTATACAGCGCAGACAGACAGGGTGGAGATAGCCAGCACCGATCAGTCTGCATTTGCCAACCAGGATGTGCTGTTTTTTCAGTTGAGTTATTTTGGCCAGCGCCGCGAACACGCATACCAGCGTGATCAGTTCGATTTTATGGTCGATAAATCCGTGACCCTGTTGCATAAATACACGGCGGCGGGTGAGTTATTGATCGGCCTTGAAAACCTGCAGGCCGGGGACAGCGTCAGCTTGCTGTTCCAGGTTGCAGAGGGCAGTGCGAATCCGGACCTGCCCCAGGAACAGCTTTCCTGGTCAGTGCTTTGCGATAATTACTGGAAGCCTCTGGGGGTCGATGAACTGGTCTCGGACAGCAGCAACCAGCTATTGACCAGTGGCGTTATCAAGTTCGTCATTCCAGAAGAGGCAACCATTACCAATACGGTGTTACCTGCCGGAAAGATCTGGCTCAAGGCGTCCGTTGACGGTGATGTCAATGCATTGTGCCAGATGGTTGACATACTCGCTAATGTGATCGAAGTGGAATTCAGCGATCAGGATAATGACCCCATGCACCTGGCCTCATCCTTGCCGGCCGGTACGATCAAGAATTTCAAGCACAATATCAGCGCTGTTAAAAAGCTTGATCAGCCTTATGCATCCTTCGGCGGCAGAATGCAGGAAAACGATGAGGCCTATCGCAACCGGGTGGCCGAACGTCTGCGCCACAAGGACCGTGCGATTAGCGGCTGGGACATCGAGCGCCTGGTACTGGAACAGTTTCCACGTTTACACAAGGTCAAGTGCATTCCTCATGCGCGGCCGGGTCACTGGCTGTCGCCAGGGCACGTCAGTCTGATCGTGGTGCCCACGTTGGAGAACAAAAATGCCATCAACCCTCTGGAGCCCAGGGCTGACAGCAATACGCTGTCACAGGTACTGGCGTTCATCCAGCATAAAGGGGGCATGCAGGTCACCTATCACGTGCATAACCCCAGTTACCAGAAGTTGCGTGTGGAATTTTCCGTCAGGTTCAAAACCGGCTTTGAATTCAATTACTACAGTGCGCAGTTGAACCAGGTACTGAAGCAACAACTATCGCCGTGGGCCTATGACAATAGCAGGGATATCAGCTTTGGAGGCAGGGTGTACAAGTCTGCACTTATCGACTTCGTTGAAGAGCTTGAATATGTCGACTATGTCACCGATTTTAATCTGTACAGCTATGTTGACGCAGCCGATAACCGCACCGACAGCGACGAGGTTTACCCGGTGGCGCCGGACGCTATCCTGGTTTCGGATTCTGCTCATGTCATCACCGAGGCGTGCTAGGAGACGGGTATGCTGAGGGAATTAACAATAGCCCAAAACCCACAGCGTGAAGCAGCGCTGGACCATGCAAGCCTGTACCAGCTTGGACTGGAAAGAATCCAGTCGCTGTCAAAATCACTGTGGACGGATTTCAATGTCCATGACCCGGGCGTTACCACGCTGGAAATTCTGTGCTATGCGCTGACGGACCTGAGCTACCGTGCCTCTATGCCGGTGGCTGACCTGCTGGCAAGCAAGGAAGACAACGCCGCCAATATGCGCCAGCAGTTTTTCAGCGCGCGACAGATCCTTCCGAACCGGCCCCTGACGGTTAACGATTACCGCAAGTTGTTGATCGATCTCAAGGGCGTCAAGAACGCCTGGATTCAACCTGCAAAACACACCCTGTATGCCCACACTTACCGCAAGCAGTTGATGCCCGCGGACAATGGCGAGCCTGGCGTGACAGCCGTTGACGTCGCGGGGCTCTACAGCGTGCTGATCGATTTCATGGATGATCTGAAAGCAGCGGAAATGAAACAGGTGTTAAGCGATGTTCAGGATGTGCTGCACGCGAACCGTAACCTGTGCGAAGACTTCGTCAGTATCGAGAAGGTGAAATCGCAGGATTTTATTTTGTGCGGTGAATTTGAACTGGCGCGGAATGCGGACAGCGCAATCGTCAAGTCGCAGATTCTGTTCCAGGTACAGCAGTTTCTTGCACCGGCGGTCGCCAATTACAGCCTTGGCGAGATGCTTGAAAAAACGAAGCCGAACGGAGACAGGTATCACAGCGATGATCTATTCAATGGTCCGGCGCTGAGCTGCGGCTTTATCCCTGATGATGAACTGGAAACAGGCGATCTGCGCGAACAGGTCCGTCTGTCAGACATCATTAATATCATCATGGATATCGAGGGCGTCGTGGCCATCGGCGATATATTGCTGAACCCGCTAGCCCAGAGTAAACCACTGGACAACAAATGGGTCGTGGATGTCGAAGCGGGTAAAAAGATTAACCTGAGCATGGACCAGTCTCGACTCGTGTTACGCAAAAACGGTATGCCGGTGGTGCCGGCACAGGCCGACGTTGATGCCAACATCGCGGCACTGCAGCAGGCTGCCCGTCTCAAGCTGGAAACCGAACAGCTGGATGATTTTGATATTCCGGCTGGCCGCTACCGTAACCCTCTGAATTACCATGCCTTTCAGAATCATTTTCCAGCCGTGTATGGTCTCAGTGATGCTGGCTTACCGGCCAATGCGGATGAAAAGCGCAAGGCACAGGCCCTGCAGTTCAAGGGATACCTGCTGTTCTTTGAACAACTGCTTGCTGATTACCTTGCCCAGCTGGCCCATGTCAGGGATTTGTTTTCGACCGACCCGTCACTGACGCGCACCTATTTTTACCAGCTGGTCGAAAGTTTTCGGGACTACCAGGCGGTGTATGCCGATGATTCAAGTCCACAGGATTTAATCGAGCAAATAGAAGCCCCTTCGGTACTGGTTAACCGGCGTAACCGTTTTCTGGACCACCTGATCGCTCGTTTTGCAGAACAGTTTTCCCAGTTCGCAGATGTCATGTACAGCGCGTTTAGCAGCAACCCTGAAGCACTGGTGAGATATAAATGTGATTTCCTCAACAGCTATCCGCAGATCAGCAGCGATCGTGGGCTGGCTTACAACTACAGCCTGTCGGAGCTGACCGATATCTGGAATTCGAACAACATATCCGGCCTTGAAAAACGGCTGGCGAAATTGCTGGGTATAGGTAACTCACAACGTCGCAATCTCAGTGATGTCAGTTTTGACCTGTATACGGAGATCGATGCGACACCGGGTGATGAATTCCGTTTTCGTATTCGCAGCCGGGATGACGGCAGCATCCTGCTCAGCAGCAGCAAGAACTATGAGACTCAGGACGATGCCAGGATCGAAATGCGCATCGCTATCCTGGCCGGACAGGAAGACAGCGGCTATTCGCGACGCAGGACCTCGGGGGGCAAGCACTATTTCAACGTGGTCGATGGCGCTGATGAGATCGTTGCTCGACGAATTGAATATTTTGACAGTGAAGCTGAAATGGAACTGGCTATTGAGGAGGTCAAGCATTACCTGCGCATCAATTACAGCGAAGAAGGTATGTACCTGGTCGAGAATATCCTGCTGCTTCCTGAAGAATCAAGCGACCCCTTTCTTCCAGTCTGTGTTGAAGGGGAAGATGTCGAACACCTTGATCCCTACAGTTACAGGATTCATATCGTGCTACCAGCCTATGGCACCAGGTTTATCCATATGGAATTTCGTCGTTATGCTGAAAAGTTGATTCGTGACGAAACACCGGCGCATATCCTGCCCAAAGTGTGCTGGATCGACAAGGACGATATGGCGCAGCTCGAGCGGGCTTACCTGGAATGGATGAAACTCAAGCATGGTCGCAGCAGGGCGCAGCGTGAACAGAAAATGCGACGCTTTATCAAGGTGCTGTACTCGGTTAAGAACGTGTATCCGACAGAACGCATTTATGAATGCGAAGCAGAGGAGCAGAAATCCAAGTTTGTAATCGGTAGAAAATCACTGGGTTCATTTGAATAGTGTGAAACCGGCGATGTGGCCGGATTAACAGATGATGAGGGAAATACAATGACAACTCTATTTAACAGTCTGGCAGAAATATCCGACAGCTACACGGTATTTGAAAAGGACCAGGTGCTGACGGAATCACAGTTGAATAGTGTGTCCCGGTATCTGGATGACCAGGACCGCCTGAGCCGAGTCAATTTACATGGCGTGGGCATCGTTTGTGGCCTGAAAGTCGCACTGAACGGATCCACGGTTCGCCTCGAAAAAGGGCTTGGTATTACGACTGATGGCGACCTGATACGTGTCGAAGTCGACAGGGTTTATAACAAATTCAAGGTCTACGATAACCAGTATCCGAAGTATCCGCCCCTGTACGTAGACGACGAGACCATGTTGCCGGTGTTTGAGCTGGTACCCAGTAGTGAAAGCGATCCAATGGCGAGCAGTCTCAGCCAGTTTAATGGCAGCAGTGGATTCGATCTCGCAAACATGGCGGCACTGCTGCTAATGGAAAGTTATATCAAGGACAGTGATCTGTGTTCTGGCACCGATTGTGATAATCGGGGACAGGACTATATCAGCAGCTTGCGTTTACTGCTGGTGGAAAAATCATCGGTTTCCTCGTTAATGCCGGATATGCAGACCAGTGCAAAAGCGGCAAGAAAGCTGTCGCCACTGGTGGCAGGGCGCGTGGCTGTATCCGCCAGTCTGACCACGCAGGCGCAGCTGGCGGACCAGTACCGAACTGCCTGCAATGCGATGACAACCCAGCTGAACAACGAGTTGCCCAGGCTATGGACTCACCTGTCAGGTATGCTGAGTGAAGTATTCAGCGCCGACCCCACTGCGGGCTGGATATCAAGTCTGAATACCTTGAAGAGCAATTTCGCCAGCAGCCATCTTTATATCCAGTACTACTACGATTTTCTGAAAGACCTGGTTGATACCTGGAACGAGATGCATGACCTGCTGTTTGCTGAAAATGGCTGTTGTAACCCGGATATCAGCGGATTCGCCAAGCACCTGATGCTCGGCAACCTGAAACCCGATGACAGTGGTACCAGTAGCCAGATGGAGAACCGGCTGGATTTCTATCCATCCGTTGCCATACAGAGAGGTGCAAGCTTCCAGGAAGCCCGTTTCCTGCTGAAGAAGATCGATGCAATGATCAATAATTTCACCACTTCATCCATTGCCACACTAAGAATCACACCCAGTCGCACCCCGGCTGTGTCGCTGCAATCCCGCGCGATTCCCGGTTACTATCGTCATCACACGTCAAGGCCGATCCACGAGCACTGGAACTTCCGGCTAAGCCGGCACGAAATGGCACGTCATAACTTCGGTTATCGGGCGGGCGACTATAATGCCGAAGGTGCCGCGGCCAGCCCGCTCGAAAGCAGTATCGATAATAATGATTTTTTTCGAATCGAAGGCCATCTGGGTAAAAGCGTCAGCAGCGTATTAAAAAACCTGCAGGACCAGATCAGGAACTTCAATCTTCCTTTTACCGTGCGTTCAATCCTGCTGGGTACCAGCAAGGATAATATTCCGGACAAGAAAGGCGCGGGTTATACCGATCTGCACCGGTTTCATTACCTGTTTCGCCAGGACCTGGTGCACCGCCTGGATGAAGTGAAAAATTTCAGTGGTACTTTTACCGGCAAGATCAACGAAGCCGTAGCGAACAAGACTGTCAAGGATGATGTCGATGGCAATGACAGCGTCAGCGTAACGGCAATTGCCGCGGAAAAAAATGCCAGTATCAATAGCAAAACCGCGGCGGCCCGGAACAAGCTCAACAAGAGTTTTACCGACTATGCCAGGGACAGCTCATGGCAGTCTGATATCGGCGATACCTTGCTCGCAGCCGGCCAGTACAAGCATGACCTGGCCAAGGTGGTAACAACATCTTACGTGACATCCTTTGATCACCTGATCGGAAATACTACGTATAACTGGTTACCCTGGCTGGAAGGGATTATTCGTCACAAGGATGACAAGGTGGATGAAAAGAAACTGTTTCGAAATTTCATCAAGGATTACCCGGGGCTGGAACACAGCGGCGGAGTCATTCGGGGCGGAACTTTTGTCCTGCTCTATGATGACGCTGGTACGGTTATTGCGGATTTCATGCTATCGCATTACTGCGAAGAGATTGTTGAGGAAAGTGAGCCTGAACCACCATTACAGAAGCCCAGCATTCCCAAAGGCGAGATTGATCTGGGCGGTATACGTATTACGCCATCCTGGGATAACTACCTGTCGAATAAACTCGATACTTTCAAAGCGGGTATAGACCTGGAATTCCAGGACAAGCTCAATTTCCAGAACTCCTATGTAGATGCCTTCAAGGACAGTTTCCGGTTATTTGGCGATGCATTTTTTCAGAATGCAACACCTGGCACAGAGTATGGTATCGGAGGCGTTGATGGTGGTGTCGTTAAACCGGGAACTGGTGGCATCACGGGTGGTGGTTATGCCGACCCGCTGCCGGTCGATAAGTACTCCGACAATATTCTGATAATGAACGTCAATAGGGCCCGTGAAGAAATGACGCATATCAAGTTCCTGGAAGAGAAAATTGCTGACCCGTCAACCAGTGATGAAGAAAAGATCTCGTTTGAAAAAGAACGTGATAAATCGCAGCAGAACCTCAGCAACAACGTCAAGGATATCGTCAACCATGTGAGTAGCAAGGGATCTGATGTGACAGCAGGTGCTGAAGCCGCAATAGCGATGGAGAATGTCAGGCATGGTATGGACATGCTGAAAAGCAACAGCTCGATGATGAATGAATCGACTAATGCTCTAAACGAAGTCATGGATTCAACCAGTAATGAAGGGTTGAAGGCAAGCCTGGGAAGTATTCTGGGTCGGTAAGGGGCCAGCGCGTGGTAGCACAGACGTCACATCGCATCCAGCAGTTATCGATACAGGTCGCTGTGCGGGGTGATGAAGGCCAGACTCTTCGACAACAGGTAAGAGAACGCTGGCAGGACATGCTGCCGGTATTTGAACAGTACTTCGATCAGCTGGCGGGCGAAAACCAGTGGCTGCATATTCCGGCAATGCATATCAGGTTGACCGTTGAGAGCACCAACCAGCTACCTGAACACATGGCCGGCTTGTTACAGCAGGCTTTGAAAGATCAAAAATACGCACACCCCGGCAGCCAGACCGTGGAGGGGCCGGGCGGACCTGAGGGACAGGTTGTGAAGCCGCAAAAAACCGACCTGTCATCAATCGAGAACGGGTTTTCGGACATGGATTGTTTAAGCTTTTATCTGCAAAAGGGTCGCTTGCCCTGGTACATGAAACCGGACATGAACTGGCGAGCTGTTTTTGCAGGCCTTGTTGCCGGCGAGTCGACCCGGCTTATATTCGAGGTGCTCGAAACGGCACAGCCGGCCCCGGTTTTTCGACTGCTGGCCCTGATGGATTCGACGCATTTGCAACGGCTGGATCTAATCATTGCTGAAAAGTTTGCAGCGAATCGCAACAATGATGCCGATATCGAGATTCTTGTTTTGCACAAGCTTGTTAACGGCGAGCTTGAGGTCAGCAGCCGGCAGCAGAAGACCTGGTTATTGACAGCCCTGTTGTTGAACATGGGTCGAAAGCCCCGGGCTTTGCGGTCAGTATTGACCACAAAGATTCCTGCTGCGCAGTTGCTATCGACAACACAGGCCGCGCAGTGGCTAGCATCCAGTGCCTGGGACAGCAGGCAAAGAGCGCTCTTGAAACAGCGCATTCTGCCGTTCATCAGTGAAAATCTTGCTGGCCGGGATGCGAAGGTCGACAGCATCGAACAGCAGGAAGGCGACGATATTAAAATAACCCCTGTCGATTCCCAGCCTGATCAGGCTGAAGAAAAAAAAACCCGGCACGAGGATGATACGATTGCTGAATGGATTTACATGGCCGGCATAATCCTGCTGCATCCGTACATCCCCAGGTTCCTCAATGCCTGTGGAATCGATACATCCACCGATCGCATTTTGCCTCAACAGATAGACCGGTCCGCGGCTTTGCTGTCCTACCTGGTCAAGGGTGAAGAACAGGTGGCCGAGTATGAGCTGGAGCTGGTCAAGCTGCTGCTGGGTCTTGAGCCGGATGATGATCTGCTGCTGGCCGAGGGCCTGATCAGTGAACGGGACAGGCAGGAAGCAAACAGCTTGCTGGAATCGTTTATTTCGCACTGGAGCCAGTTAAAAGGTACATCCATCGCCGGCCTGCGCCAGGCTTACCTGTCACGAACAGGCCTGCTCAAGAAACAGGACAGTAACTGGCTGTTGACCATCGAGCGTACCGGCATTGACGTGTTGCTCGATTCGTTACCATTTTCATACTCGATTATAAAATTTCCATGGATGCCTCAACCGATCAACGTCGAATGGTAAGTGACGCCACAAGCAGCCGGCTGGATGTTGAGGCTGAGCTGGAATGGTTCGCAGAACTGCTGGATAAACGCCTGAAGTCCTATTTTGATGCAGATGATCAGGATCAGCTCAACGATGTGTTTCCACCAGCGCCGGATCTGGGTGTCGAAGGGGGGTATACCAGAACAGAATATACCCGGCTGGTGTTGTCACTGGGGCTTGGCATGGAGGAGCGATTGTTGCTGATTCTTGCCCTGATACCATTTATAAGACCGCAGCTGCTGGATGTGTTGTGGAGCAAGAACAACGCGACCGAAAGGGGCTTTACCGAGTTTGGCGGAATTTCAGGCAGCAGTCATGGTGGCTTTTTACCCACCGTTGAAACGGCGCTGTTCATTCTCAGCGGCGATGACATGGTACAGCGCCTGCGCGTCATGCGGTTATTACACAATAACAGCCGCTTGCTCAAACAGGGCATAGTGCAGGTGGGCGCTGTGCAAAACAACGAACCCTGGTCGAGCGGGCAGTTGAAAATCAGCCGCGAGTTCGTTGACCAGCTGGTGTACGGCACCAGTTACAAACCCGCGTTTGGCGTTGAATTCCCGGCCCGGCGTATCGAAACCCGCCTTGGCTGGGACGACCTGGTTCTGCCTGCCAGCATGCTCGATCAGCTCGACGAAATCAGGGACTGGATTCAGCATGGCGATACCCTGCTGGGTGACTGGGGCATGCGTGACAAACTGGCTCCCGGTTTTACCAGCCTGTTTTACGGGCCGCCGGGCACCGGCAAAACCATGTCTGCCTGTCTGCTCGGCAAGCGTTGTGATTGCGATGTTTACAAGGTCGACCTGAGTGCAATCGTCAGCAAGTATATCGGTGAAACGGAAAAAAACCTGGCACGTATCTTCGATGCGGCTGAAAACCAGGGATGGATACTGTTTTTCGATGAAGCCGACGCACTGTTTGGTAAACGTACCAAGGTGGATGATTCACATGACCGTTATGCCAACCAGGAAATCAGTTTCCTGTTACAGCGTATCGAGGATTTCGAGGGTGTTGTCATCCTCGCTACCAATTTCAAGAGCAATATAGACGATTCGTTTATTCGCCGCTTCCAGTCCGTTATCCGTTTTACAATCCCGAAAAGCAATGAACGACAACGTATCTGGGCCAACGCATTTTCTACCAGGGCTCGGCTGGAGAAATCCATCAACCTCGCCCAGCTTGCTTCCCAGCACGAGGTGTCTGGAGGCACCATTATGAATGTTGTCCGCTACGCATCATTGAAGTCGGTAAGCCGGGACAGCGACATCATCCTGCTTGAAGATATAGAAGAAGGCTTGAGGCGTGAGAAGCTGAAGGAGGGCAGGAACCTGTAACTGATAACCATGCAGGGCGCACTGAAAACAACACCGGGGAAAAACAATTCACAACCGGCAGCCAAGCCGGCCGTGATGACCGCTCCGCCCATCTCAACAGTGAACCGGATGCATGTTCAGACCCGCGCCAGGGTTTCTTCTCCTGATGATCCACAGGAGAAGGAGGCGGATAACACGGCGCAGAAAATCATGCGCATGTCGGTACCGGCTCATACCGTCTCGGCCAGTGCACAAAATACATTACTGCGCAGTGCTGCCGGAATCGGTCAGAATCAGCAGGACCGTGAAAAACTGATTTCACCGTACATTGCCCGTTTCGCCGGTGTACCCATCGTTTCGCGGCAGGCAGAGCGGGATGAGCCGCAGCGCCAGGCCGGGGAAGAGGAAGAGGAGACAGTCCAGCGCCAGGCCGAAGAAGAGGAAGAAGAGACGGT
>Ga0209536_100009047_pt1 | contig 14831 bp, 11 predicted proteins | sample DeeMarSeWOR28_12_FD_187461 | JGI IMG/M metagenome (GOLD analysis project Ga0209536, IMG submission 187461) | Marine sediment microbial communities from White Oak River estuary, North Carolina - WOR-2-8_12 (SPAdes) (version 2) | ecosystem: Environmental > Aquatic > Marine > Intertidal zone >...
CGTAAGCCGCCGGATGATTTCGTTGAGGTCGGGAAGCTGTCTGAGCAAATTAGAGCGCGTTAAAGATAACATCTTCGAAGTATTTCAAATTAAAACATAAAATCAAACTACTGAACGACATTCTAAAAAGCCATGGACATGTTCTCTTTTACGCGCTTTTGTTTGCGAGTTCTTGCAGATCTCAACGAAATTATCCGGCGGATGAAACGGAATGCTATTCTGACAACAGCTATAGTATAATATCGCCCTGGTGAATTCAACGGGTTGACCAAATAACAGTTAGTAAAGCCATTATCGTTTGGTGATAAGGTATTTAGGTATCACAAAAAAATTAGGCCATTGATAGTTTTATTTATCGCAGTGATCAAAAGTCGAATTACAGGAAAATATAGCTCTATTGGCGGGAAAGAGGGATTTGTTTTTTTGTATTCAATCTATAAAGATTAAACGTGTTATTGACGAATATCTTGTTTAGTCTATGGGCAAGTTTTTGTATTTCAAGATCAAATTGGCTGTTCTTTCTGCACACAATATAGTCTACACCAGATTCTTTAATTTTATCAAATTTAGTAATTCTTGCTGATTTTCTATGGGTATATAATGTTATTACTCTGGGCTTATCAAAGATTATAACACTATCTTTGTTCGTATGGAGTGAAATATAGTTGAAAAGCTCGACACTATCTTTCTGGTAAGGGCCGGGCATAATATTATCCTTCAAATTATGCTGTCTATATATATTAACGGATATTGTCAATAAAAACAGTGATATTAACGGTATTCCAGTCATTAAACCCATATCGATTTTTATATCTTTATTATATAATATAAAGCTTATCTTATTTATACCTGAAAATAGAAAATAAAGGTAGAATGGTATTATAGGAAATAAATAGCGCAAACCATCTCTTCCTGGTGCAAGAATGTATAAACAAATTGTAAATATCGAAAAAGCAAAATACAGATAATCTTTCGTTATTTTTTCCAATAATCCTAAAATTACAAAGGGTATCGTTATTAAATAAATGATTTTCCCGGATTTTGGTATTAAGGTAGAAAAGAAATGACCCAGCAATTTTGCATAATAGATAACATTTGAAAATATTCCTTTTAAAGTGATTAGTGCAAAATAATCAGCATAGGTACTTTCTCTTGGCAATGTCATACCCATAATTATTATCAAAACGGAAAATGCGATATATGGGATTGAATATTTTAAGACTGTTAAACACTTTCTACTATATTCTTTTATAGAATATTTATATTCTAAAATTTGTGCAAGTAACAGGCACGGTAATAGTATTATGCCATTTATACGGATGCTATAAGAAATAAACACAAATATTCCTATTAACACATAACAAAAATTTTCATTGAGCCAAATTTTTTTTTTGATTATGAACTGTTGTATCAGAAATATGGAGAATAATGAAAAAAACAAGAAAGGGATGTCAGATATAATATGTTCTTTAAAATGAAAAAAATATGGATTGTAAGCAATAATTGCTATAATTAACATATTTTGAATATTATTAATTTTGCCCTTTAAGATAAAATAGATGGTTGCTATCGAAAATAAGAAAAACAGATTAACAAAAAATTTCATTACTATAATATTAAATCCAAACAAGTGATAAATTGGCACCAGCAGGATTGGGAATCCCCAGGGATAAAGTTTAGGCGCTAGTAATACAGAGTCAGATTTTTCATATCTAAATGTAGAATTCTCCAGCAACTTATCAATTGTACCGTCATTTAAACTTTTGGCTTGAGCTATATATTGTGGAAAATCTCCTCCCCAATTATGACCCTCTTTAAAGCTTATCGAATTAATCAAAAAAACTGATAAAATAATAGCAAGAAGTATTATAGAATTTGTTTCGGTATCTAACTTGATGATATTTTTAGTTTTCATAATTTAATTTTCTTACTACATAACACTCGCTTTTATCCCTGTTTAGTTAAGGCCTTATTCGGGTTGGGCTTGATTAAAGATACCTGGCCATGATGCGAAATTCGCCAACTTGACATGTATCAAATTCGAACTGTAAATATCAAGCAAGGACCGTTTTTCAGAGATCGTTTTCTGATCTCAGATCTGACATTTGCTGTGATCTATTGAAACTATCTTACGAATTTAGACACCTTACCAATATATAATTCCAAATCTTCTTTAAAATATTGAAAAACCATTATGATACCAAAGAGAACTAAGAAAGGCACATTTATTTTGATGAGAAAATAGATTTATTACATTAAAAAGATTGGGATTATATTGCCATTAAAGGTTTAAATGCTTGATTCTAATTTTAAATTAATTTTATATAATCTACCGTGGTCGTTAAAATTCCTTATACACCCTTGCCAATGGGTGGCCGGGTGCTTTAATTTTTAGATCCAGAAAGTATCCGTACGGGGTTTGATCCACCGAGTAGCCTGCATTTTCAAGCCGTTCTTTCGTCCGATCCAGCAATGACAAAGCTTTTTCGGGATCTGCCTTTTCTTGCCCCAGATGGGTAAAGGAATGCAGAATGATACGGGATGTTTCCCATTTTCGAGCCAGCCATTTGGCGTTTTTAACCAGCTTGGTCTCAGAAGAGCTGCCGGCTTCAACATCTTTGGATTCGATATGGATAAACGCCACCACCGTATTTTTGTTTTCAGCAGAATCTGCTTCAGGAACATCGGGAAGTGTTTTTATGGCCGGTGCCCAGTCGAAATCATCACAATACCAGAATAATACGCGCATTGATTTAGCCCATAAATACAGACAATACATCCTTTCTTGCATTGGCATGTTGTATGGTGACCTGGATTAGATCTTCCGGCTTTAATTCAATGCCTCTTGACAAAGGCAATTCACATTCAATCATGTATTCTTTTAAAAGAATTTGATAATTATTTCTTTTTTTAAAAAGAACAATCGCCTCTTCTTTTTGCCCGATTTGTTTTTCAAGATATTTCAGTAACCAGTAGCGATGGCGATTGAATTGAATTTTAGCAACATGACTCATGGGCTGCTCAAGGATCTGAATGACATTATTGATTTCTTCTCGCGTCGAAGGCGTTTCCAAACCGAAAACTGACCGAATCTGTCTTTGAGTGGCAAGATCAAAATATTTCCGAATCGGTGATGTAGCGGTGACATAGGCATTGAGTCCCAGACCCGAATGTTTTTCAGGTTCAGGGTTGAGAATAAAACGGCTCAAAAGCTTTCGCTGCATACAGTTTTGAAACAATGTGCCATTATTTGCTTTATAGAGTCTTTCTCTGGGTGATGCCTGGGATCTGTAAACAGCAGGAACTTTATGTTCTGCCAAAAACTTGGCCATTAACCAGTTTGCCATGATCATTATCTCCGAAACCAGCATTCTCCCGGGGCTTTCTCTATTAACCCGACTCACAGAGATCTCACCATCATCGGCGATCCAGATATGGATATCCGGAAGGGTTATCTGAATAGCCCCGGCAGACATCCTTTCCAAACGGAATTTTTCCGCGATGTTTCGAAGGGCAATAATATCTTCATTCTCATCTGCAATGACATTGACATCATAATAGGTCAGCTGTTGAGAGACTCTGATGAGACTGGGGGTAATTTCATAATCCATGATATCATAGGATCTGTTTAAATTTACCAATATACTGATTGCGGGACGCAGTTGGCCGGCTTTAAGACTGCAAAGATCTTCAGCGAGAGAGGATGGCAGCATGGGAACTTTCTGATCGGGCATATAAATTGAGCTACCGCGAGAAAGAGCTTCCTGATCAATAATGTCCCCCTTTTTAACAAAGTGTCCAACATCAACGATATGAATACCCAGACGATAATGATCACCGCAATCCTCTAAACTGATCGCATCATCATAGTCTAACGTTGCCTGCCCGTCTATGGTCATCAGGGAAACCATTGTTAAATCTTTTCGGTGCTCTGCGTCTAAAGAATCTTGGGTTGAAGCGATAAGCCGAGTCGTATATTGATTTAACTCATCAGAAAAAACAGTCGATATGTCATACCGGTAAAGGTCTATATTTTCGTTTTCACGAAACACGCCCAACTTGACCAAGACATTGAAAAGTTCTTCATCAGGATCTATGCCTGCCCTTGCAAGAATTGCCTTGCCAAGGTCGTAGTTTTCATTTTCTTTTTCAAAAAGATAAAGTGATTTGAGTATATCTACGATTTTTAATTTATCCTGGGGTATTAAAGGATTAGGGTCGTTCATCACGTTTGCCAGCCAGTCTCCTCCTTCTTGGATGATACGATTCCTTCGTTCCAATTGTCTTTCACAGGAAATCTTTCGTTCGACGTGGTCTTGGGTGTTCGGGAAAAATCGATCGTGCTGGAATTTAAAATAAAGCCTGTTTTGAAAAAACGCCCTGATTACTGCGGACTCGTGATCATCATTCGGACTGTCGGGGAAACAGAATTCCGTCATGGTCTTCAAATCGATCCATTCTTGCTCCGTATTTAAAATTTCCCACAATTCCTTGATATCGACATCGTCGATTAAGGCATTACGTCGGCTGACGATCTCTTTTAGGGTGTCAACCATCTTATTTCGTCCCATGGACAAATCGAGGCATGTTTTACACGTGTGTGCCACGCGGTTGGATGAAAGGTTGACTTCACGGTTGGATTCGGTTAGAAGTCTAAGTCTTTGATTTTTAACTTCCAATACTACCGCACACATTATCTTTTGGCGGTCAATATATTCAACGATGCTTCCAGTTTTCATAAATGATTAACATAACAGGCACCGGCATGAAAGTCAATGTGATGACGAATAGGAATATTTCACAAATTCGATACATTTTGACATCATTTTGAATTATAAAATATCTTTTGATGCTTTCATGCACCGTATGGTTTAGCGAAACAATCGACTAATGTTTGACCCGTATCAGATTCTGTTATAAAAGTGTTTATTTACAATAAACAATATATTTTATGAAATCTATATATTTGATAAAACCCTATCTTGAAGAACGACGGCTTTTCATCGTCATCGGACTTGTTTGCCTCATCACAGTCGATTTCCTTCAGCTATTCATCCCTCGTGTCATTAAGTGGGCCATAGATGATCTTACCAACCATCGAGCCGATGTTCAATCGCTGTTGATATATGCGATTTACATTGTCGGTATCGCTGTTTTTATCGGCATTTTCCGTTATATATGGCGACGCTGCCTCCTTGGAACTTCCAGACGGGTAGAGGAAGGTCTGCGCAACAAACTTTTTGCCCACCTTCAAACACTATCCGCCTCATATTTCGTTAAAGCCAAGACCGGCGATCTGATGGCCCACGCCACCAATGACATTCAACACGTACGAATGGCCACAGGCATGGGCATGGTGGCACTAACCGATGCGGTTGTTTTAGGTACGGCAGCCATCGGCTTCATGGCTTATATCAATGTAAAGCTGACGCTTTTTGTTCTTATCCCCATGCCGATGATCGTTTTCGGAGCCCGTTTTTTCAGTAAAAAGATGCATCGTTATTACGGAGAGGTCCAGGGAGCGTTTTCGGATCTCACCGAAATTGTAAGGGAAAGATTTGCAGGCATTCGCATCATCAAGGCCTACAACCGTCAACAAGAAACCGTATCCAAATTCGAATCCGTATCAAACAATTATATTGAAAAAAACTTGGCTCTCGCAAGAATTACAGGATCTTTTTTTCCGATGATGGTCTTTTTTTCCAATATTAGCCTTGCCATTGTCCTTTTTTTAGGGGGCCGACAGACCATAACTTTTACCATTACCCCCGGAGATTTCGTCGCGTTTATCAGTTATCTCGGACTTTTAACCTGGCCTATGATGGCCACGGGGTGGGTCACAAACCTGATCCAGCGTGGAAAAGCTTCTTTGGACAGGATCGACAAAATCATCCAAACTCCGCCGGAAGTCGACGATATGCCTGAAGCAGTATTTCTTAAACATGCCAATGGATCCATCGCCTTTGAATCGGTGTCATTTTCTTATGCACCTTATATTGATACCTCCAGTCTCGCACCGGTTCTGCAAGGAATTAACCTAAAAATAGAGCCGGGTATGATTCTTGGGATTGTCGGTCCTCCGGGAAGCGGCAAATCGACCCTTTTAAGTCTCATCCCCAGGATTTTTGAGGTTGTTAGTGGACGCATTACGTTAGACGGCATCGATATTCAAAACCTTCAAATCCGAAACTTGAGATCCATGATCTCGTATATGCCTCAGGAACCCTTCTTATTTGCAGGGACCATCCAAGAAAACATCACCTTCGACAATACCAGCGCAAGAGATCCGGAATTGATTCAGGCGGTCCAAGGCGCATGTTTTTATGATACCGTCAACGATTTTCCTGAAGGTTTTAAAACCGTTGTCGGCGAAAAAGGGGTGGTCCTTTCCGGCGGTCAGAAACAGCGCGTTGCCCTGGCGCGAACATTATTGAAGGATTCATCCATTATGATACTGGATGATCCCATCAGCCAGGTGGATATTAAAACCGCTGAAACTATCATCAATACCATTCGATCCATGGCCGGTAAGAAAACCATTTTGATTGTTTCACATCGACTTTCAGCCGTTCGGTTTGCCGATCAGATTATCACCCTTGATCGTGGTCGTATCATTGAGTCCGGCACCCATTCGGATTTGATGGCAACTGATGGATATTATGCCAAAACATTTCGTCTTCAGGAGATAGAAGAAGAATATGCATACTGATTATGGATACTTCGAAGAAAAACAGCTTGGCAAGCCCTATGATATCAAATTGCTGGGACGTCTGTATCCATATACAAAACCTTATAAGCTGCTGCTGTTAAGCTCAATCGTTCTGATTGTTCTTCTCACCCTGCTGGATCTTTCTCTGCCTTACATAACAAAGATTGCCATCGATCGATATATTGTACCAGAACAGATATTAAAAGAGAATCGGATGGTTGATTCGGATGAGGATAAAACCAGAACCTTAAAGGCTGATATGGCCGATCCACAAATCGCATCCATTGTCCGCAAATATTCCGATCTTTTTAAGGTTCGGGGATCTTTTGCATTCATATCTTTTCGTCACCTTAACAAACTCGACCAAAACGATCTCTCGATACTGCGAAAAAATGACCTTTCCGGAGTCGCTTTTATCACGGCTGTTTTTCTTGCCATCGTAATCTTAAATTTTGTTCTCAATATCGCCCAGGTTTTAATCATGGAATATGCCGGTCAAAAAGTTATGCATGATCTAAGGGTGACCCTGTTTAAACATATCCAGAGCCTGTCGGTGGCATTTTTCACACGCAATCCGGTAGGTCGACTGGTGACACGGGTGACCAATGATATTCAGAACATGCATGAATTATTCACTTCCGTCATCGCATTTGTCTTTAAGGATCTTTTTCTGCTGGTGGGAATCGCAGCGGTGCTTATCGGCATTCACCTTAAACTGGCCCTGGTTTCTTTTTCAGTGATTCCATTTGTTTTGTATGCCTCCTTTCATTTTTCGGGTCAGGCCAGAGACGCTTACCGGACATTGCGAATAAAGATTGCCGAAATAAACACCCGATTTTCGGAAACCATCGGAGGACTCAAGGTCATACAGCTCTTTTTGCAAGAGAAACAAAACTATTTAAGATTTAAAAATCTTAATCACGAGCACTATCTGGCCGGTATGAGACAGATTCATGTGTTTGCGATTTTTATGCCCGTTATCGAAATCCTGGGTGCGGCTGCTATTGCCGTGGTAATTTTTTATGGCGGCGGCGGTGTCCTATCGGGAACCATAAGCCTGGGTGCCCTGGTAGCGTTTTTGTCTTACATGCGGATGTTTTTCAGGCCTATCCGAGACATCGCTGAAAAATACAATATTTTGCAAAATTCAATGGCATCGGCCGAAAGAATATTTCTGTTGTTGGACAGTTCCGAAACCATACCACAACCGGCTACCGACATTGATTTACATACAAAAATCAGATCAACACCCGCAAGCACGGAGATTGATAAAATTTCGGAAATTTCTATGGAAAAGGTTTCTTTTGAATATGTTAAAGATGAGCCCGTGCTTAAAAATGTTTCCTTTAACATAAAAGCCGGTGAAAAACTGGCGGTGGTTGGACCCACGGGATCCGGAAAAACATCGATCATTAACCTCATCATCCGATTTTATGATCCGACGTCCGGAAGGGTCCTATTGAATGGAGTTGATATTAAAGACAAATATATCAAAGATTTAAGATCAAAAGTGGCCCTGGTGATGCAGGACCCTTTTTTGTTTTCTGATACCATCCGAGAAAACATTACATTGGGGGTACGTAATCTTTCGGAATCAAGTTTTCAGCAGATTTTGCAGGACTCAAACTGCAAAACTCTGGTGAACAGATTGCCCATGGGGGTCCATACGGTGCTTTCCGAGGGGGGAACATCCATTTCTAGCGGTGAACGCCAGCTTATATCCATTGCAAGGGCCTTTGCCCGTAATCCGGATCTTATCATCCTTGACGAGGCAACGTCATATATCGATTCGGAAACCGAGGTTAAAATTCAGGAGGCTTTAACCAAATTGATGTCTAACCGGACGTCAATTATTGTAGCACACAGACTTTCAACAGCCCGGGAGGCTGACAAGATCATTGTACTCAACAGGGGACAAATCATCGAAACCGGTAACCATTCAGAACTGATGAAGCGTCAAGGGTTTTATTACCGGTTGAATCAGCTTCAGGGTTAAGTATATAAAGCCATTTTTCTATTGACAATTTTTGTTTTTTTTGCATTATTGCTGAATTTAACAGAAAGGGTATTTTTGCTTGTCAATTTGAATGGATTATGTTTTAAAACACATTGTCCAAATCCTAATAATAATCTAACATTTCAAAATTATTAACCAAAGCTGAAGGAACCCGGAATGGGTAGCGGGTTCCTGTTTTATTAACCCAAATACAATAGAGGAGGATTGAATCCATGGCTTACAATGCGGTAGAAATGGCCGACTGGCAGATTTCAGAAGCGGCCGAAGAAAACATGCCTACTCCTGAGGAATGGCGGGAGAAACTGGGTCTTGAACCCGATGAAATTATCCCCCAAGGGAGACTGTGCAGACTGGATTTCATGAAAATTATCGAGCGGCTCAAGGACAAGCCGGATGGCAAGTACATTGAGGTTACCGCCATCACCCCCACCCCATTGGGTGAAGGTAAAAGTACCACTTCCTGCGGCCTTATGGAGGGTATGGGAAAACGCGGTGTGAATGTTGGCGGGGTTTTGCGTCAACCTTCCGGTGGTCCGACCATGAACATTAAGGGAACCGCGGCCGGCGGCGGCAACTCTTTGCTGATCCCCATGACCGAATTCTCCATGGGTCTCACCGGCGACATTAACGACATCATGAACGCTCACAACCTGGCCATGGTCGCCCTGACCGCCAGAATGCAGCATGAACGGAACTACAACGATGAACAGCTTGAACGTCTGACCCGTATGGCCAGGCTAGACGTCGACCCCACCCGGGTGGAGATGGGCTGGATCTTGGACTACTGCGCCCAGTCCCTGCGAAATATCATCATCGGTCTTGGCGGCCGCTATGATGGTTTCACCATGCAGTCCAAGTTCGGGATTGCGGTCAGCTCCGAGCTCATGGCGATTCTTTCCATTGTCTATGATCTGAAAGACCTGCGTGAAAAACTGAACAACATCACCGTGGCCTTTGACAAATCCGGTAAACCAGTGACCACCGGCGATCTGGAAGTCGGCAATGCCATGACCGCCTGGATGCGCAACACCATCAACCCGACTTTGATGTGTACGGCTGAATACCAGCCCTGTATGGTGCATGCCGGACCGTTTGCCAACATCGCCGTGGGACAGTCATCCATCATCGGCGACCGGGTCGGCCTGAAGATTTTTGACTACAATGTAACCGAATCCGGTTTCGGTGCCGACATCGGCTTTGAAAAATTCTGGAACGTCAAATGCCGCTACAGCGGGCTGAAACCCCACGTTTCCGTACTCACCAGCACCATCCGGGCCCTGAAGATGCACGGCGGTGGCCCCAAGGTCGTGGCCGGATTGCCGCTGCCTGCTGAGTATAAGAAAGAAGGTCTTAACTTTCTGGAAAAAGGTGTAGAAAATATGGTCCACCATATCAACACCATCCGGATGGCCGGTATTAACCCGGTGGTCTGCATTAACCGCTTCCATACCGATACAGACGCCGAGGTAGCTATGGTGCGCAAGGCGGCGGAGGAAGCCGGAGCCCGCTGTGCAGAATCCACCCACTGGGCCGACGGCGGCGACGGTGCCCTGGAATTTGCCGATGCGGTCATCGAAGCCTGTGACGATCCAGGCGATTTCAAATTCCTGTATCCTCTGGAAACCAAGCTGCGTGACCGGGTAGAGCTCATAGCCAAGAACGTCTACGGCGCCGACGGTGTGGCCTGGACACCTGCAGCTGAAGCCAAGGCCAAAATGCTGGAAGGTGATTCCAAGTACGATGATTACACCACCATGATGGTCAAAACCCATCTTTCCCTCACCCACGACCCGTCAGTCAAGGGTGTACCCAAGGGATGGACCCTGCCCATTCAGGATGTGCTGATCTTCTCCGGTGCCAAGTTCCTCTGTCCCTGCTGTGGTGCCATCAGTCTGATGCCTGGAACCAGTTCCGACCCGGCCTACCGCCGAGTCGATGTGGATGTAGAAACCGGCAAAGTAACGGGACTGTTCTAAACTTAATACGTTACATATGAACCATTTGTGTTAATGGGGTGCGGAGTTATTCCGCACCCCATTTTTTTAGTGATAGCAATTTTCAAAATAGCGTTCCTTTTCCGCCACCGAATAATTTCGTTTAGGTCGGCAAGAACTCACAAATAAAAGCGCGTAAAAGAGAACATGGCGATGGCTTTTTAGAATATATTATAACATATTGATTTTATAATATAATTTGAAAATTTTTGAGGATGTTCTCTTTAACGCGCTCTAATTTGATCAGACAGCTTCCCGACCTAAAGGAAATCATCCGGCAGTTTATAGCAAATTGCCACAGGAAACGATTCAATTGAAATATATTTATGGATAGACACTGGTTAAATATTCGGTCTATCTTCGCAGACTCTCATAAAGCGCGATTCCGACGGTTGTGGATAGGTTCAAACACCGAATGTCTGATGAAATAGGGATGTGGTAGGTGGCTTGTTTATACATGGATATGATCCCTTCCGGAAGTCCTTTGGTTTCTGATCCGAAAACAAGAAAAAGCCTGTCCCGAGACGGCAAAGACCAAAAAGGAATCGACCCGTTTTTCGTGAACACGGCAACTTCTTCTTTTCCCGGTGCCATCTCATGCTGAAAACGCATAAAGTCGTCCCAGACTGAAAGTTTGACCTTGTGCCAATAATCGAGACCTGCTCTTTTGAGTTCACGATTTTCAAGAGAGAAACCCAGGGGTTTTATCAGGTGAAGAAATGCATCGGCACCTAAACAAGTTCGACCGATGTTTCCGGTATTCCAGGGCACTTGCGGTTCCACTAAAACAACGTGACGTTCAATCCTATTGATAGGAATATTTTGAATATGATGGTTCATTTAGCAGCAGGTGTACCACAGTAAGGACAGTATTCAAACGTTTTCTCTAATTTTTCCCCACACTGGTGACACGTCGTCTCCTTGATATCCGGCCATGTCCTGTTATATTCTTCTTTGAATTCATGCACCGTTCTTTCGCATCTTTCACACATGATAAACGGTTCTCCTTTTTTGACTCTTATAATCGGAATGAAAAATAGATTAAAATAATGGTCCACCCGTTTGTAGTAGGATTGGTGAAGACCGCATATCGGACATTGTCTGGGGGTATTGTCAAGCACTTTTATTTTCGGCGTAACGCCGGCAATCAAAAACATCTGTCCCTCTTATTACTAAAAACCCTGACATAGAGAACCAGGACTTGATTATCTCTATAAGGGATTTGCTTTTTTGGGAAGTTCATTGAAGAAAATAGGAATTAGAAATCAGTAATCTCAAGTGGTTTCCCTTATCCCTGGTCGCCTCTTCGTAAGAGTCCGGAATCCTTCGGACTGGCGCCGCTGAAGGCGGGTAAACCTCTTTGCTTCTTTGCTCTTTCCTGTTTATTTATACCACACTCACTGGGTGATGCATATAGTATACGTTGTGAAATATATCAACTGTGCGGAATTTTTTTTAAATGGATGATAAACAGGTGATTGATACATGAGGAAGGAAAAAAATTAGTCTCTGCCGGCATATTACTTTATTTTGGTGAAATCGCGCTTGATTTCACTGCCAAAGGGTTTAGCCTAAAAGGTAAAGACCTCTCTTAACCGGCAGAGACTGAACACCACCGGACGGGTGGTGGGGAATGTAAGGTGAAACGACTTGTATGGAATCTATTTTGATCGCAGGAAGTCAGTTTTCATCCTTGCCAAATACCGGATATATTTCCAGACAAAAGGCGCGCCATTTGCAATCCACCTGATCGCAGTCCATCATTCCCATCTGAAAACAGTCTATATTACCTTCGGCTCGCTGAATGCTTCGAATTAGGGTTGCAATATCGAGATAACTCTTTCCAGAATGTTTCCCCATACGCTTGGATACCGCCATTGAAATCTTTCTATTCCCCTCTGGGCGATCATCGCCACTTAAAGGATCTTTATCGTTTTTTTTCAGCATACATCAGGTAAGTGTTGTGCCTTGCAATTTCTTTGTGCAGTGGAAAATCATGGATTCCTCAAAAAGAGCCCAATGAAAGCCTGAGCGGAACATTATAACTATATTCCTCGGTATAGTCTATACTACTTCCATCATTACGTTTTACAGCAGTCAACTCCATATCCTGTATGGCTTGCAGCAACTTGCACTCTTTGACGCACTTCTCCTTCGGCAGATTCCTCTTGGAGCAGTTTTTACATGGAGAAGAGATCATGTTTCCCCCTTTTATCGAATGTTATTCAAAGAACATCCAAGACAATTTTCGATTTATTATTAACAGGTTGTAATCTCTATTGTCCATAGAGGGGAAGGTTTATTTTAATGGGAAAAATCCCCATGGGGCGGGAAGTTATCCCGAATATTACGGGGGAAAAGTCAAGGGTTCATTCTTTCCAAAGATCCACGTCGATAAGGCCAAGTTTTGCGGCATATCGAATCAACTCGATGGTGCTGTGAAGACCGAGTTTGCTCATGATATTGGCGCGGTGGTTCTCAACGGTCTTTGGGCTAATGAAAAGCTTTTCAGCAACCGCTTTGCTGGAAAGTCCCTCCGCCAGAAGTCGCATGACCTCTTGTTCCCGGGGTGTCAAGGTAGCGTAGTCAGCATCCGTAATCTTTGCCGCTTTTAAGGGTGATTTCATAAGGTTTTCAACAACAGCGTGGGAAACAGAGCTGTCCAGATAGTAATCTCCCTTTGCAACAGATTTGAGTCCCTGAAGAAGCCTTTCGGAGGCAGATTCCTTGACCACATATCCCGTTGCTCCGGCTTGAAACGCCTCTGCAATATAATCAATTTTTGAATGCATGCTGACAATTAGGATTTTTGTATCCGCTAAAAGTCCCCGCAAATCACGGGTGAGTTGGATGCCGCTTTGATCCGGCAGGGATATATCAACAACCACCAGGTCCGGCTTAAGCCTTTTGGCCATCTCGAGCCCTTCATGGCCACTTCCTGCCTCTCCGATCACCTTGAACCGGTCATCGCGTCCGATAATCGTTTTGAGTCCTTCCCTGAAAAGCGGGTGGTCATCAATGATGATGATTCTTTTTTGTTCAGCCACGTTTTTTCTCCTTATAGGGAACTTCAATAAATACTTTTGTACCTTCATTGGGCCGTGATTGAATTTTCATTTTTCCGTTGAGCAAGCTGACCCTTTCCTCCATACTTCGGAGCCCCATCCGTTTCTCTTTTGAAGCCGCAGTTAATCGTTCTTTTATATTAAATCCTTTACCATCGTCCTCTATACGAAGGATAATATTGGGAAAAGATGCAACCAGTTTAACAGTGACTTTGGCAGCTTCAGCATGCTTTTTAATGTTCCACAGCCCCTCTTGAATCAAACGATACAGGTTGATCTCGGTGTTCGAAGGAATTTTTAAATCATCCATACCGGCTGCAAAAAAGTCGATGTCCAGTTCATTCTTTTCAGAAAACTCTTCGCAATATTGATAAATGGTGTGGACAAGTCCGAGCTGATATAGTCCCGGAGGGTGTAAATCATATGCCATATCCCGGATCGCCGATATGGATCTTTGAAGAATTGTTGAGAGTTGCGATGTCTTTTGTCTAATTTCATCCGGTATCAACGGGTGATTATCAAAAAGGGTTTCCCAGCTGATTTTTAATAAAGAAAGCTCTTGAGCCACATTATCGTGCAAATCCCGAGAAATCCGCTGACGTTCTAGCTCCCGGGTTTTTAGAAGCTGTTGAGAGAGGGTATGGACATGTTCTTCGGCCAGTTTTCGATCTGTGATGTCACGAGCAAAAACAGCCACACGTTTGACTTCTCCTCCTGGATTAGAAACCGGATAAATGACCGTATCATGCCAAATGCCATGCCGCTCATCCACAACTCGTACCGGTAGGCCTGTTTTAAAAACCTTATTTACATTTATCATTCTAAGACCGGCGGCTTGGTATGAGAATAAATACCAGATACACAATCCCACCATTTCATCCGGAGTTTTTTGAAATTTCTGAGCATACGTGTCGTTGATGTCGAGAATGATCCCCTCCTGATCAAGTAGCACAACCGCATCGGTGGTTGCGTTCAAAAGGGCTCTGGCCATCTCTTCACTTTTCCTGAGTTTCTCCTGGGCCTGTTTGGTATCAGTAATATCAAAA
>Ga0209536_100009048_pt1 | contig 14831 bp, 12 predicted proteins | sample DeeMarSeWOR28_12_FD_187461 | JGI IMG/M metagenome (GOLD analysis project Ga0209536, IMG submission 187461) | Marine sediment microbial communities from White Oak River estuary, North Carolina - WOR-2-8_12 (SPAdes) (version 2) | ecosystem: Environmental > Aquatic > Marine > Intertidal zone >...
CAGATCATCATTCAGTGAAGAGGAGGGAACCATGGTGGTGGATGAAAATTCCGGAATGGAACGTCTGGTTGTATCCGGCGTCACCCATGACAAAGACCAGGCCCGCATAACCTTAAAAAAAGTTCCCGACAAACCGGGAATTGCATCCAAAATTTTCACACCGATCGCACAAAGCGGTATCGTGGTTGATATGATCATTCAAAATACCCGCGCAGAAGGACAGACGGATTTAACCTTTACCGTCCCGAAAGCCAGTTTTAAGGAAGCGCTGGAAATTGAACGAAAGATCGCCAAGGAAATCGAGGCTGAAAATGTACTCGGTGATGAGAATATTGCCAAAGTTTCGGTGATCGGTGTCGGGATGAAGGATCATTCAGGGGTGGCGTCAAAGATGTTTGCGGCGCTTGCCAAAGAGAACATTAATATCATGATGATCAGCACCTCTGAAATTAGAATCTCCTGTATCATCGAGGAAAAATACACCGAGCTGGCCGTGCGGGTGCTGCATTCGGCTTTTGAGCTTGACAAAGAGGCTTTATGAAACGATTTAGCAGGGAACAGATGATCTTTGCGCTGGCTGTAAGCGCCATCATCCTCGCTATTACGATGTATCGCTATTTTTATATGTTCTGATGAGGCAGGATCGCCAAATTGGTACTGACTTAAAATAATCTTATCATTTGCGTGAATGCTCTATTTTTTGCTTGCGCAAACACCCTTTGTATTGCTACTAAATACCTTGCCATTATGCCTGCCCTCAGGTGTACTGGTAAGGGCTGTCCCGGTAGTACTTGGAAGGGCTATTGGGACAGCCTGCTCTTACCAGCCCACTCTCCCTTTTCACCCATTCCCAGAAGAATAAAAAAGGCAAAAATACGAATGAAAGGTGCATAGGTATGACCCTTTTTTTTAATGCTTCCGATTGCGACTCCACAAGCAGAATTAATTAAAGCCTAATCTAAATTTTGCCGATATTTTATAATGAGCGTGTTGGGAATAAACGCGCTGCTCACTTTTGTGGGCCTCCTTGAGGGCGGCCGGGGGGGCTGCCCTAACTATATAAATTTATAAGAAATCAATAATGAAAAAGCAGCAAAAATATCTCCTTGCCAATAAATTAAAATATCTCAAATTAGCCTATATTATTTCAAGATATCGGCTGTCAGGTAAAAAACCACCCAAAAAGCTGATCGAAAAAGCCAAAATTGCCAGAATTTTAGCGGATTATTCCACAGAAGAATTGGAAAATATTGTGAAATGTTGAACTTTCTTCACACAGCATTATCAATCATTACAGGTTTGCTTGTTGCAATGTGTATCTGGTTTATATTCAGACGATCAAATTAACAAGATGAACTAAAGTTTTCACCAATTTTGCCGATATCATATTTAACAGCGGAAGAGCAGAACACTCGTTCCGCACAACCAATTATCAGGGCGGTCCTACTCGAGGGAATCGCCCTTTCCATTTTTAGGATCCATCTTGACTTAATCATATCATAGCTGTTAACAATAATCCCGGCGCAAGGATTCGACTAACCGTAAGGTGTCGCAAGGGTTGAAAATGTTCAACGGCTTGGGATGTCCTTGCGCTACTCCTCACCTTTAAAAGCCAGGGAATCGCCCTTAGGGAGCATATCAATCAAAAAATTTGCCAAAATAACGGCGCTCTTTGCGCTGATATTGACGTTGACCTGCTTCGCGACCGAACCTGTCCATGCCGCTCGCAAGGGCAACCGCACAATGCAATCCTTTAGCAAGGCGCAAAAAATCCTGATAAAAGAAATTTACCGCTGCCACCAGACCACCTTTTATTGTGGTTCCCAGTACACCCAGGGAAGATATGTTATTCACAATGCCGGGTACATTCCCAAAAGAAGATCGAGGAGAGCGCGCCGGCTTGAATGGGATCACATTGTTCCGCTTTATGCCTTCGGATACAAATTCTCAGAATGGCAAGATGGTCATCCGGAGTGCCTGGATACCAGAGGCAGACCTTTCAAAGGCCGGAACTGTGCTGAAAAAGTAAATCGAAAATTCAGGCTTATGCAAAGTGATCTTTATAATCTGGTTCCCGTCATCGGAGAAATCAGGGGGCTGAAGTCAGATCACAATTTCGGTATGATTCCTGAAGAAATGCAGGAATTCGGCGAGTGCGATATTGAGATCGCCTTTGATAAGATTGAACCGCCTTTCGAAATAAGAGGGGATATTGCCAGGATATATTTTTACATGGACTGGGCCTATCCCGGCTATGATTTCATCCGTAAAGAAGACCATAAACTGTTCAAAGCCTGGGATGAACAGGACCCTGTGGACAGCTGGGAATGTGAACGCGCCCAACGGATTGAAAAGATACAAAAAAACGAAAATCCTTTTGTCAAAAAAGCATGTGATAAAGCGGGATTGTGGTGAGCGTTACCATCGAACTTTCGCGATATGCGAACTGACATAAACAGCGTTAAAGCACGTCTTCAATTTCTGCGGCAATGCGGGCCGCAGCCTGCCTGGAATTTTCGGCATCCCGGATGGGTCTGCCAATCACCAGATAATCCGCACCGGCGGCCACGGCCCGGGCCGGCGTCGTAATCCTTTGCTGATCCTCCTTTGCAGTAACCGTCCAGGCCGGACGAATCCCCGGGGTGACCGCAAGAAACTCCTTACCAAGGTTTTCCTTTATCTGCCGTACCTCGAGACCCGAGCAAATCACCCCGGCACAACCGGTTTCATGGGCAATTTTAGCCCTTTGCATCACGGTGCGGGGCATATCATTATATAAATCCTCGCGATAACCGGATGTTTTCAAATCCGCTGCGCTAACGCTAGTCAGAACAGTGACGCCCAAAATACCGACTTTGCCGCTGCTGCCTTCGACGGCCGCCTCAAGCATCCGCCGGGTTTCACCCACATGAACCGTAGCAAATGCAACCCCGAGATCTGAAATCCGTGCCATCGCCCGGCCTACTGTCGCCGGTATGTCGTGAAGTTTCAAATCCAGAAATACCCGGGCAGCGCTTTTCTTATGGATGAACTCAATAATGTCAGGCCCCGAACGAACAAACAGTTCAAGACCCACCTTGAACAGCCCCACACTTTCCGCCAGCAATTCGACATAATGCCTGGCATCGTCGCCGGTAGGGACATCCAACGGAAAGATGATAAAATCCTTGCCCTGTTTCATAGTTACTCCCGGTCATCGCAAATATAATTATGAGAAAAACATAGCGGAGGGATGTATCTGTTTCGGGTTGCGGGTTACGTGTTGCGCGTTCTGCAAATTCAATCATTCGACTCGCAACCCGCAACCCGAAACTCGCAACAACAGTATCTCAAACGCTATGAATTAATGAAGCGGCGAAACACACCTTGAACTATGCTTCCCCTAAACTCCGCCGTAATGTTTCTTCATCCACCGCTGGTAGTATTCGCCGCTTTTGACCTGTTCCACCCAGGTCTGATTGTCCAGATACCATTGGATGGTTTTTTTGATCCCGGTGTCAAATGATTCATCCGGCATCCAGCCCAGTTCGTCTTTCAGCTTGCTGAAATCGATGGCATAGCGAAAATCATGCCCGGGTCTGTCTTTGACAAAGGTAATCAGTTCTCTGCGAGGAGGACCATCGGGCCGCGGCACCATCTTATCGAGCAGGTCACAGATACGATTGACCAGATCGATGTTGGCCATTTCGCATTGACCGCCGATGTTATATGTTTCGCCGCGGGTCCCGGCCTGCATGATCCGCCAAACCGCTTTGCAATGATCGCTTACATATAGCCAGTCCCTAACATTGCGGCCCTCCCCGTAAACCGGCAGGGATTCGCCTTCCAGGGCATTTAAAATCATCAGCGGAATCATTTTTTCCGGGAACTGATAAGGCCCGTAGTTATTCGAACAGTTGGAAATGGTCACCGGCAATCCATAAGTTTTGGCATATGCCCTAACCAGATGATCCGAAGAGGCCTTGGATGCCGAATACGGACTGTTTGGCCGGTAGGGCGTTTCTTCGGTGAAATGGCCAGCCGGGCCTAACGATCCATACACTTCATCGGTGCTTACATGATGAAACAGAACCAGCCGATTTTGCTGCCCACGGGCCATTTCCAGCAAGCAAAAGGTTCCCTCGATATTGGTTTTAATGAATGCATCCGGTGCTGCAATTGAACGGTCGACATGAGACTCGGCCGCAAAGTTGCAGATCGCATCCACCGCATAAGTTTCAAATACATCCTTCAATGCATTACGGTCACAGATATCGGCCTGGATGAAAATGTAGCGCTCCTTGAATTCATTTTCGGCAGAGGTCAGATTTCCCAAATTGCCTGCGTAAGTCAGTTTATCGATGTTGATAATGCGCCCATCAAAATCAGGATTCGAGAGCAGGTAGTAAATAAAATTTGTTCCGATAAAACCACACCCGCCAGTAACCAGAATGTTTTTCATTTAACCTCCTGCTTTTCCTGTAATGTCCTCACGTAAAGCTTTGCGCATTTCAAAGCAATATAGCAGCAATACAGGTGACTAAAGTGAGCTAAAATGAGCTAAAGCGCCTAAAGTTGAGGAATTCTATCATTTGTATGCAATAAGGTAGAGCGCAGCGGCACCTTAACTTTAGTCACTCCCCACTTTAGATCACTTTAGTCGCTCGCTACTTTAGCTCCCGATAATCTACTATCTTATCTTAATCGAACGATAAAGTAAATTTTACTTCACCGGAGCCTTTAAAATAAGAAATATATTGAAATAATTGACTTTATGATGATATATGGTACATTTTTGATACCAACGGATAAATACTTAATATTTATATTTTATGATGTCAGACAACATTCGGTGCCATGTCGCTGCCGGCAGCTACCATGTGGCTACCACAAAGCGAATGATCCTGGAAGCCTACCTGGGAACCTGCGTGGGAGTTGCGCTGCACGACCCTGTGGCCGGTGTCGGGGGCATGATTCATCTTTTGCTTCCGGAGCCCATATCTGATGAAGGCGCGTCCCAGCCCGAAAAATACGCATCTACCGGATTCCCGCTTTTTCTGCAGGCCTTATATGATGCGGGGGCGACATCTGAAAACATGCGAGCCAGTATTGCCGGTGGCGCCCTGGTGGGCCCGATAGATGATTCCGATCTCGAATTGGACATAGGGGGACGCACCACCGAGCGCGTGATGCAGTTCATCGCCGATGAAAACATTCAGGTCGAGAAACAGGAAACCGGCGGATTTTTTACCTGCCGCCTGATTCTGAATTTAAATACATGGAAATCCCGAATCGAGCCTGCCGGGTTTGACAAACTTTCAGCCAGTGCCGATATTAAAATACCCGAGCCGAATGAAATCAGCAGATCTGCAGAAAACATACGGCCGATTCCGCAGGTCGCTTTAAAAATTTTGCGAATAATTAATGAAGAGCTTTATGAAATCCAAAATTTAACCGAAGAAATCCGGAAAGACCAGGTGCTCAGTGCCCGGACGCTAAAGTTGTGCAACTCGGTTTTGTTTGCCAGTCGAAACAGGATCGAATCTTTAGATCACGCCCTGGTCATGCTCGGGCAACATCTTTTGCTGAAATTCGTTATCTCGGCATCTTTGAACAACTTCTTTACTCAGAGCGGACAGGGATACTCTCTTTGCAAAGGCGGATTATACCACCACGCGGTCGGAACGGCCGCGATTGCAGAAAAATTGGCCAATGTGACCGGCAAGGTAGAACCATCGCTGGCTTACACAGCCGGTCTGCTTCATGATATAGGCAAGGTGGTTCTCGATCAATTTATAAATTCGGGGGTTTCTTTTTTTTATCGGGAATTAAATGAGCACGGCAAAAACTTTTCAGATATTGAAAAACAGGTGCTGGGTACGGATCATGCCGAAGTGGGCGTTAACCTGGCCCGCAACTGGTCTTTTCCGGCGTCCCTGGTCGAAACCATCAGATATCACCATGTACCCGAAAATGCAGAAGAGCACCCGGCGCTTGTCCATATCGTGTACCTGGCCGATCTTCTAATGAGCCGATTTCATACCGGACTGGAGCTGGAGCGCTTAAATACCGATGCGCTGGCTGCCAGAATGGACGCAGTCGGACTTTCGATCTCCGAATTCCCGCAGCTTGTTGATCATATTCCGGTCCAGGCGCTGGAATCCTCTCCGGAAATGGCTCTGATGGCAACATGAGAGTTGATTAGCGAAGAAATTTGAGGGTAAGATAATTGGCCACAGACCCACACTAACATTTTGTTAGACCGACATGATCGGTCCAAAGAAAATAGTCTGTGGATGTCTGTGTGTGTCTGTGGCTAAAATATAAAAACTATGGCAAAAGCAAAATCACAGAAGAAAAAATTGGTACAGATCAGCTCAAGTCAGCAGGCGCTTTTACGCAACCTTCCGGGCGTTGATCACCTTTTAGCACTTACCGCTGAAGACGTCTTTTTTAATAATATTCCCCCGGTGGTGGTCGTCAACTCGATTCGCAGGGTAATTGATAACAACCGCCAGGCAATCCTCAACGAAGATTCGTCTATAACTGATAACAGTCTTTCGGATCCCCACCTGATTGATGCGGTCAAACATGCCGTTAAAAGGGCCATGACACCAAATTTAAGAAAGACAATTAATGCTACCGGGGTGGTTGTGCATACCAATTTAGGCCGCTCGCTGCTGGCCGCTGAAGTCGTTGAGAATCTTATTGTGATTGCCGGCCGTTACTCAAATCTGGAATATGATTTAAATATCGGAAAACGCGGCTCCCGTTACAGCAGCGTGGAAGATCTGATATGCGAAATCAGCGGTGCGGAGGCGGCCATGGTTGTCAATAACAATGCCGGAGCGGTTTTGCTGTGTCTGGAAACCCTTGCCAGAGACAAGGAAGTCATTGTTTCAAGGGGTGAGCTGGTCGAAATCGGCGGATCCTTCCGCGTACCGGACGTAATGGCTAAAAGCGGCGGCATTTTAAGAGAAGTGGGCACCACCAACCGCACCCATCTGCGAGATTATGAAAATGCCATCATCGCCAATACCGGATTGCTGCTGAAAGTCCACACCAGCAACTACAGTGTGGTCGGCTTTACCGCAGAAGTCTCATTGCCTGAACTGGTCGATCTGGGTGCCGCCCACCAGTTGCCGGTTATGGAGGATCTGGGCAGCGGAACCTTTATTGATTTCTCGAAATACGGCCTGTTAAAAGAGCCCACTGTCCAGGAATCCGTCACAGCCGGAGCTGATGTGATCACGTTTAGCGGCGATAAACTTCTCGGCGGTCCGCAATCCGGAATTATCGTCGGTAAAAAAGAGGTCATCGACCGCATCAAGAAGAACCCGATAACACGGGCGCTGCGGATTGACAAACTTACCTTGGCTGCTTTAGAAAGCACCCTGCGACTTTATCGCGATGAAGACAAAGCCGCGCAGATCATTCCCACTTTACATATGATCATGATGCCCCTGGAAGAAATAAAAAACCGGGCGCAGAAACTGGCGGATGCACTAAAAAAGAGCGGCGATACGCGCCTGCAAATCCAGCTTATCGAGCGCTCTTCAAAAACCGGCGGTGGTGCGCTGCCCTTAATGGAGCTCCCCAGTTTATGCGTGGGTATACAAATTAAAGGAATAACGCCCAACACGCTCGAAAAAATGATGCGATCCAACGATCCCCCGATCATCGGTAGAATTGAAGACGATCTGTTTGTGATAGATCCCCGAACCGTCCAGAAAGATGAATTCGCGATTATTGAAACTGCCTTCGAAAACCTGACACAGAGAGCCTGAGAATATGCCGCGAGAATATGCAGCGCTATATCACACCCGGAAGTCGACACGCCACTTTCTTTATTCTAAAGCCGAGGTGGAAGATCCCGCAAAGAAGCGCATCCACACATCAGCCCGCATTCAAAAATCACTTAAATCGGTTTACCCCGACCTGCTCACGGATCATTCATTTGTGCATCACGCCGGCCGGCAGCTGTCTGCGACCAAGTTATTTGTCTGTATGGTTTTTCAAATCGATGATGACACCCGCACCCATTCGGAGCGGCCAAAAACCGACGCCGTAGCTGTCCATAAAATGGCCGCCAAATTAATCGATGATTTGTGCCGGCAGCATAATGGCAGCTGGGGGCTAGTAGATCCAGGCTTCTTCAGTGCTTTTTTTGACGGCAAGACGGAATCCTGGTGCCTCAAACTCATCCAGAAGCTCCAGAAAACCTTTAAAAAACAAATTGATACAACGGTGAGCGCCGGCATTGCCGGGTATCCCAAGCTCAACTATACACCGGCTGAAATGATCTCCGGTGCGTTCAAGGCACTGGATCATGCGTCATTTTTCGGCCCCGGCAGCACGGCGACCTTTGACGCCGTCAGTTTGAACATCAGCGGTGATAAATTATTCGATAAAGGCGATATCGACGGCTCAATTGATGAATTTAAGCGGGCCTTGAAACTGGATCCATCCAATATAAACGTCCACAACAGCCTGGGTGTCTGTTACGGCCTTATCGGGGATTATGAAGAGGCAAGATCGGCGTTCGATACGGCCCTGAAATTCAATTCAAACGAGGTTATGCCCTGGTACAATCTTGGCTTTATCAATATGCTAAACGGCGACCGCAATAAGGCCCTAGATCTTTTTCTGAAAGCCAACACCATAAACCGGGATGTGTTTGAAGTCGTATTTCAGACCGGCAGACTGCTATTGGAAATGGACCAGCCCGAAACCGGAAGAAAATATTTGGAACATGCCACCCGACTGGATCCGGAATCCGGGGCGGCATTTCGGTATCTGGGTGAATGCTACACGCGTCTCGGCAAAACTGAAGCGGCCATTGGGGCCTATAAAACGGCCATAAAACTAAATCCGATGGATGCGGCTTCACTGTCGGCCATGGGGTGGCTTTTTGATCAGCAGGGCGAAAACCCGGAAATTTCCGTGGTGTTCTGTCAGGAAAGCGTAGAGCTCTCCCCCGAAAACGGTCTTTTTCGGCAGCGCTTGGGACGGCTTTATCTTAAACAGAACCGTCTGGATGATGCCCTGAAAGAATTTAAAAAGGCGGATTTGCTGGGTCAGGATTCATCGGAATATATTACAAAAATCCTGAAAAGCCGGGAAGCCAAAGCCTCGTGACGACGCCGGCATAGGGGCTTGACACGCCAATTTTTTTCCTGTTTACTTTATGGGCGCGGTCCCATTTGTGATGTTCCTGGCGCCAATTAATGGCTTACTTTTCAGGTAAGAATACAACGATTCCGCGATATCAAAAAAAAATGGCGCTTTGATCCCTTGATTTCGGTTCGAAGCGTCAGGAGAATTCAATATGCCGATCTACGAATACCATTGTAAAAACTGCGACCAGGATTTTGAATATCTGGTCTTTGGCAGCGAGAAGCCGAATTGTCCATCATGCAACGGCAAAAAGGTATCCAAATTGATGTCCCCCTGCGGCTTTATCTCTAAAGGCAGTGGCGGTGAAACCGTGTCCAGTTCCGCCGGGGCATCCTCATGCAGCGGTTGTGCAGCATCCAGTTGCGCCGGCTGCAGTCACTAGCCCCAGATGAACGATCCCATCAAAATCGGAACCCGTGGCAGTAAACTGGCCCTGTGGCAGGCAAACTGGGTCAAATCCGTTCTTGAAGAAAAATTCCCGCAGCACCCTGTTGAGCTCATTGTTATTAAAACCCGGGGAGACAAGATCCTGGACGTACCCCTTGCAAAGGTGGGCGGCAAGGGACTCTTTGTGAAAGAAATCGAACAGGCTTTGCTGACGCAACACATCGATATTGCGGTGCACAGCATGAAGGACATGCCGGCTGAAATACCGGATGGATTGTGCATCGGCGCGGTTCCTGAACGCGAAAATCCATTCGATGTATTCATATCGCGAAGCGGACTCGGGTTTAACGCGCTGGATTCCGGCAGCATCATCGGCACCAGCAGCCTGCGGCGCGGCGCCCAATTGCGCCGCGCACGGCCGGATATGGTGATTCAGCCCTTACGCGGCAATCTGGACACCCGGCTCAACAAACTGGAAGCCGAAAATCTAGATGCCATTGTTCTGGCTGCCGCAGGCGTAAAGCGACTGGATCTTGAACATAAGATTACCGAGTATCTGAATCCGGATATCGTACTGCCTGCGATCGGCCAGGGAGCGCTGTGTATTGAAACGCGAGACGACGACCCCATCATCGGCCCCCTGGTAGAATCGCTTGATCATGCGCCCACCCGCACCGTGGTCAAGGGAGAACGGGCTTTTCTCAACCGGCTCGAGGGCGGCTGCCAGGTGCCCATCGCCGGACACGGTAAAATCAGTCAGGATCAGTTTATTCTGACCGGACTGGTCGCCGAGGTCGATGGCAGCCAATTGATCAAAGCGGAAATCAGCGGTCCCATGGATTCGTCTGAAGCCATCGGCATCGATCTGGCTGAAGAACTGCTTGCCAGAGGCGCAGATAAAATTTTGACAAAACTCAAATCGATACCACCCGGGAATTATGAAAGCTAACGTCTATCTGGTAGGGGCCGGACCGGGAGATCCCGGTTTAATCACGGTAAAGGGCAAGGAATGTATCCAGGCCGCCGATGTCATCATCTACGATTACCTGGCCTCGCCTGCCCTTCTAAAATATGCCCGCAAATCCGCCGAACTCATCTATGTGGGCAAGAAAGGCGGCGACCACACGCTTTCCCAGGACCAGATCAACGACCTGATTGTGGCGAAAGCCAAAACCGGCGCTATTGTGACCCGCCTGAAAGGCGGTGATCCGTTTATCTTCGGCCGCGGCGGTGAAGAAGCAGAGGTGCTCTTCAAGGCGGGTCTGTCTTTTGAAATCGTTCCCGGCGTCACTTCAGCGATTGCGGCACCGGCTTATGCCGGTATACCGCTGACCCATCGAAAGCTAACCTCCACCCTGGCCTTTGTTACCGGCCATGAAGATCCTAACAAGGAAGAAACAAGCATCGACTGGGCCGCCCTGGCAAGCGGCATCGGCACCCTGGTCTTTTTCATGGGGGTCAAAAATCTGCCCGAAATTACCCGCCAGTTGATGGATCACGGCAAACCACCGGATACGCCGGCTGCGCTGGTCCGCTGGGGCACAACCCCCGGCCAGGTAACGGTATCCGGTACACTGGACACCATTGTCGAAAAGGTCAGAGCTGCCGGATTGAAGGCGCCGGCCCTCATCGTGGTTGGCGATGTCGTGAATTTGCGGCCAAGGTTGAAGTGGTTTGAGAAGCGGCCGCTGCTGGGCAAACGAATTATTGTTACCCGTGCAAGGCAGCAGGCCAGCGATTTGGTCAGGCTGATATCCGATCTGGGGGCCGAATGCCTTGAGTTTCCAACCATCGAGATCATGCCCGCCAAAGACCCCGAACCCCTGCAGAAGGCCATAGAGAATCTGAGCGCCTATGATTGGATTGTATTTACCAGTGTCAACGGCGTTATTCATTTCTTTGAGCACCTTTTTGCTTCCGGCAAAGATGTGCGCGCGTTAAGCCACATGCAAACAGCGGCGATCGGTCCGGCAACGGCCGAACAGCTGCTTGGATTCGGGCTGACCAGTGACATTGTCCCCGAAACCTACCGGGCCGAATCCGTCGTGACCGCATTTAAAGAATTGGATTTGAAGGCAAAGAAGATACTGCTGCCGCGCGCCAGGGAAGCCCGGCCGATTTTGCCGGTTGAGTTGAAAAAAATGGGGGCGGAGGTCGATGAAATTCCCGCTTATGAGACCGTAACGGTAAAGGAAAATGCCGCTGAGCTCGTTCGGGTGCTCGAAGACAAAGCTGTTGATTTGATTACCTTCACCAGCTCATCTACGGTAAAAAATTTCAAGGCGCTGCTGCCGTCTGCAAACTTTCAGGCGCTAATGCAAGGGGTGATCATCGCCAGCATCGGCCCCATTACCACCGAAACGGCTGAAAAACTGGGTTTCGATGTTCACATCAGCGCCGAATCCTACACCATACCCGGGCTGGTTGATGCCATTCTGCGATACTATCAAAAAAACAACTAGTGCCTAAAGTTTTGGTGTCGCTACGCTCCATCTTTATTTAAAGAAATGACAGAATTCCTTAATCCCGCTACAGTGCGATCACTTTAAGCACATATTGTTTGTATCTTCTGTCGTTTTCCGGCCCGCATTGCCTGCCGAAGCGTAGCTCTTTAGAGCGAAGACTGGTCCTCCTGAGGCCGTGAGTTGCATTTCCGGCATAGCTCGACAGAGCGGCGCCGGACCGTTTTCTGGCTTAAGCTGGCAGAGATTCTTTTATTCAAATATTAAAATGTCACAAACGCCCCGCTTTTTCCAAAAAGCGCAACAATTCGGCTCCACACCAATTTTTAAAGGAATTGTGATATCAGATTACGATATCTGTAGTTTTGCCAAAATGCATGTATTCTCAATAAATCCCAAGTTGGGGGATATTTGGCTTTCTGGCAATATTTGAAATATTGGCTGATTGAAACCGCCCCGCAGGTAGGCTGGTTGTTATTGCTTACTTTAATCCGGCTTCTTTGTAATATTTTTCAGCCCCCGCGTGCAAGGGTGCGGAGAGACCATCCATCATATTTTCTTTGGTCAAAATCGCATAAGCCGGATGAAGCTTTTTGAAATCTTCAAAATTATCAAAAACTTCCTTGGTAATGGCGTAGACGACATTTTCTGGAACTTTGGCGGAGGTGACAAACGTCGCCTTTACACCAAAGGTTTCGACATCGGCATCATTTTGGGCACCCGGATAGAGCGCAATGGGAATTTTCGCTTTGGCATAGTAGGGATTAGCGGCAATGATTTTATCAATACCGGATCCGGTAACAGGAATAAATCGAACCTTGCGAGCACCGGCGGTGGCCTCTTTGATGCCGTCCCTGGGATGTCCGCCGGTGGAAAAAAAGGCATCAATTCGACCGTCCTGCAACAGACCGGGAGCTTCGGCGGCCTTGACGCTTTCGGCCGTTATATCTGATTTGTAATCAATGCCCACGGCGTTAAGCACATCGATGGAATTCTGGCGCTGTCCCGATCCGGGGTTACCGATATTTACGCGTTTGCCTTTCAGATCTTCTATTTTTTCGATACCGGCATCAACTGCAGCAACCAGTGTAATCGACTCCGGATAGACGCTAAATACCGCGCGCAAATTTTCCTGTTTGCCTTTGTCTTTCCATTCTGCCAATCCGTTAATGGCCTGATATTGCCGGTCGGATTGGACAACGCCAAACTCCAGATCGCCGGCCATGATGGCATTTACGTTAAACACCGAACCTCCGGTTGATTCGACTGTCGCTCGGATACCGTATTCGTCTTTTTTCTTGTTAACGATTCTGGCAATCGCCCCACCGGTCGGATAATAGACACCGGTAATCCCACCGGTGCCAATCGTGACAAAGGTTGTCTTCGCTGCCCCTCCTGCAGCTGCCTTTTTTTCAGTTTTGGCTTCTTCATCGGGCCCACAACTTATGAGAAAGGAAACACCGAAGATCAAGGCCAAAACAAAAATAGATACCTTTTTCATATGGACCTCCTTGTGGATTAACCCGTTTTAGATTAAGCTCAAGCAATTTCTGTACGGATTTCGTGTTACCTTTCAATTTTTCTAAACCATCATAAAAGCAGGCAATATATATACATCAACAATTCGGTTACATGAAGTTTGCCTATCAAATCAGAATTTTGAATGCAACAACTTTGTAATAAACTGGTTTTAAAGAGATTATGGGAAGCATTCGGCGTAGAACTCTTGGGATCGGTTATTCGATAAAAGTATTGGGTATTAGGTATTGGGTATTTGTGGCCGTGCAAGCAATTCAGAATATGAATAATTCTAAATAGCTACCGAAACTGATAACTGTAGTTTACGCTCTGCCTTCTGTTTTCTGTCCGCTGTCCTCTGTTCTCTGACATCTGTTATCTGTCAACCGTATTTCTCAGCCAGCTGATAGACGTAATTGGCCTCTTCTTCACGGCCACGTTTGCGACAGCCACCGGCGTAAACCTCACATTTTTCTTTCAATGTCATTACCGCGGCCTGATATTGCCGCGGGGTCAGCAGGTCGCTATCGATTATTTTTACCAAGGACTGGATTCTATATTTATCCAGTCCCGTTGCTTTTGAAAGAATGGCATACCAATAAAGCTCATGTATATTTTGATTTTCAACAACCGGAAGTGCTTTGGTTTTTATTTTCCAGCAAACCAACTGGCGTAGCATACTTAACACCTTGGTCTAGAGCAAATTTTATTGAACTACATAGAAATAGTAAATATGGTGAGATGGTCAGAAATTGGATGAAACCAATTAGAAAAATGATAGTAAAGTATGAGCGAGATAGACGTTCGATGTTAAAAGAATCCCATAAGCAAATACCATCAAGGCGTATAAAATTGACAGGCTATCAACAATACTTAGTTAGAAAACACCTTAAAGAAGGAAATCAAAGACGGTTTTATAAAAAACGAAATCGAAGACGATTTTAGGCTAACAGATTCAACTTTAAAATATATAAATTTGACTTTATGACACCTTTTGTCAGACGAAATCCAAGTTTTTACAAATTATCATTTTCACCAATTATCAACTCGGATTTCAAAGCCCCACTTCAAAACTACAGATACCTCCAACAAAGTGCAACTATCAGAAGGCCAAAATTCTTGCGATATTCGTTTGGTATCGCAACTCAGAAAGGTGAATCCGAGCCCATGGATTCGCCCTTTTTATCGTCCTAAAGCCGCATTCTATGGGGTTCTGATTTGACACCAAAACCAAAGATACGATAAGTTGCATATATCCATTTCGTATCTGGAATTTTTTCATCGAGCCTGATATTTGGTAGTTTCTCA
>Ga0209536_100009049_pt1 | contig 14831 bp, 14 predicted proteins | sample DeeMarSeWOR28_12_FD_187461 | JGI IMG/M metagenome (GOLD analysis project Ga0209536, IMG submission 187461) | Marine sediment microbial communities from White Oak River estuary, North Carolina - WOR-2-8_12 (SPAdes) (version 2) | ecosystem: Environmental > Aquatic > Marine > Intertidal zone >...
CGAGATGATTTACACCAACAACTGGATGAAGCTCGAGGTCGGCAAGGGGCGTTACGGCTTCATGCTGCGCGAGGACGGCATGGTCATGGACGATGGCGTTACGATACGTCTGGCCGAGGATCATTTCTTCATGCACACCACTACCGGCGGCGCCGCAGGGGTGCTCGCCTGGATGGAGCGCTGGCTGCAGACCGAGTGGCCCGAGATGGAAGTGTTCCTGACCTCGGTCACCGATCACTGGGCGACCGCTGCCGTGGTCGGGCCGAACAGCCGCAGCGTGGTCTCTGCGGTCTGCGAAGGCATCGATTTCGGTGCCGAGGCGTTTCCGTTCATGGCGTCGAAAACAGGCCTGATCGGCGATGTCGAGTGCCGCGTCAACCGCATCAGTTTCTCCGGCGAGCTGGCCTACGAGGTCAACGTACCGGCGAACTACGGCCGCTTCATGTGGGAAAAGCTGATGCAGGCGGGCGCGCAGTACAACATCACGCCCTACGGCACCGAGACCATGCACGTGCTGCGTGCCGAGAAAGGCTATGTCATCGTCGGCCAGGATACCGACGGCTCGGTCACCGTCGATGATCTGGGCCTGGGTTGGGCGATTTCGAAGACCAAGCCTGACTTCATCGGCAAGCGCTCGTTGAGCCGTCCGGACACGGTGCGCAAGGACCGCAAGCAGCTCGTCGGCCTGCTCACCGAAGACCCGCAAACGGTGATCCCGGAAGGCGCGCAGCTGGTCGATAATCCGAACGCGCCGTTGCCGATACCGATGATCGGCCACGTCAGCTCGAGTTACTACAGCGCCTGCTGCGGCCACTCGATCGCGCTGGCGCTGGTCAAGGGCGGCCGCGAGCGCATTGGCGAGACGGTGCACGCGCCGCTCGCCGACGGTCGCGTGATCAAGGCGACGATCAGCGAGCCGTTGTTCTACGACAGGGAAGGGAGCAAGGCCAATGCATGAATCGATAAGTAGTCATTCTACACGATGCGTGTCGCATGAAATTCCGGCTCTGTCGAGGTACAGATAATGGCTGATTTGTTTCAACAGCAAAGCCCCCTGGTGCAGGTCAGGCTGGACCAGCCGCGCGGCGGCGCGCCGCGCATCGAGGAGAAACCGTTTCTCGGCTACATCAACCTGCGCGGCCGTGCCGACAATACCCGCTTTCTCGCCGCCGTGCTGAAAGTCGTCGGCGCCGAGCCGCCTACCAAAGCCAACACCGTGATCGATTCCGGCGACTACCGCATTTACTGGCTGGGCCCGGACGAGTGGCTGATCGTAACCCCGGCGGGACGGCAGGCAGAGCTCCGCCAGGCGCTGCAGAAGGCGCTCGACGGTGTGTTCAGCTCGGTGGTCGACAATTCCAGCGGCCTGACCATGCTGCATATTAGCGGCGACAATGCCGGCGCGCTGCTCGCCACTGACTGCCCGCTCGACCTGCACCCGCAGGAATTCAAGCCGGGCCAGTGTGCGCAAACCCGGCTGGCGAAGGCGACGATGACGCTGTCACCGTTGCCCGGAGGGCCGGGGTTCGAGGTGATCATTCGGCGCAGCTTTGCCGAATACCTGCTGCTGTGGCTGCAGGACGCCGCGGTCGCATTCGAATAAGGCGCCGAGGGGCGTGCCGATAGCGACGCTCCGCATTCGATCATGTACCACGGAGAGAGACTCAACAGCCTCAGCCATCTTGTCGGCGGCGTGCTCGCGCTGATCGGCCTGGGCGCGCTGCTCACCGTAGCCATCCAGACGGACGATCCCTGGGTGATCGTCAGCTTCACCGTGTTCGGCGTCAGCCTGGTATTGCTCTATACCATGTCGACGCTCTACCACAGCTTCCAGCCGCCCGCGCTGAAGAACCTGTTTCAGTTGCTCGATCACATTTCGATTTACCTGCTGATCGCCGGCACCTACACGCCCTACATGCTGCTCAGCCTGCGCGATGGCAACGGCCCGCTGATTTTGAGCCTGATCTGGGTGCTGGCGCTGGGCGGTATCCTGAGCGAGGTGTTTCTGTCGGGCCGCTTCGTCAAGATCGTGCAGGTACTCACCTTCCTCGGCATGGGCTGGGCCTGCTCGATCGACTTTGCCAGCCTCGAGGCGGCCCTGCCCGCGGCGGGGCTGTGGTGGCTGACGGCGGGCGGCATTGCCTATACCGCGGGTATCCTGTTTTACGTACTCGACAAGCTCGACAGGCTCAACCACGCGCACGGCATCTGGCATTTCTTCGTGCTCGCCGGCTCGGCCAGCCACTTCATCTCGGTGATCGGCTACGTGCGCTAGTCGTCTTCGGGACTCGTTGAGTTCAGCCGCGCCGCGGCCGCCTTTGTCCTAGAAATAAAACTTCATGCCGGCGACGAACCAGCGCGTGTAGAGAATCGGATTGGCCTGGCCGCTGCTCGGCCCCTGGCCCTTGAAGCGTTCGCGGTAGGCGAGCGAAAACTCCATCGGCAGCGGGCTTTGCTGACGCTGATAGGCGGCGATGGTGGAGTAACGCAGCCCGGCGATAACGATATGGTGACTGGAATCCGTGTTCGCCTCGAGGCTCGAGTAATTGTAACCCTGGCTGCCGTCGATCCTGTCCTTGAACTTGGCGGTGTAGGTGTAGGTCAGGGTAAGGGCCAGCGCCTCGGTGGCGTGATAGCGGCCCGAGATTTCCAGGTTGTAGATATCGCCGAGTTCGCGGTCGACCCGCTCGCGATTGCTGGTCAGCACCTGCTCCGGGGTATCGCCGATGCGCATGACCTTGTCGTCGGGCAGCATCCAGTCATAGCGCAGGGTCAGGTTGAGCACGACATCACCCGGCGCGGCCACCGCGCCGTGCAGCCTGCTCTCGCGATCCGACCACAGGCTGCTGAGCAGGTAATCGTAATGCAGCCGCAGCAGTATCGCGTAATTGCCGTAACTCCAGGCGACGTCGTTGAGCAGGTCGGCATCGTCGGCGTAACCGGTCGGAATGCGCAGCCCGCCGGTCATTGCCAGCGCGGAATCCGGGCGCAGGTAAAAGCGGTATTTGCCGCCGAGCTCGATGTCGCCGAGGCCGTCGCGCTGCCAGTCTTCGATTCGGCCGAAGCCGTACTCGGCCTGCACCAGGTTCTGCACGTCGTCGATTTCGAGCGGCTGGCCGCCGATGGCGATCGGGATGCAGCACTCGCCGCTGACCGGATTCAGGCCGACGTTGGCGCTGCTGGTATCGAGCCCGGTGTCGACGTTATTGTTGATCCAGTAATAGGGCGCGTGAAAGCCGATCGACAGGTCATCGGTCAGGCCGTAGGCATAACCGAGGTCGAGCACGTCGATGGCGTATCGATATTCGACCGAGACATCGCCGAGCGTCGCGCTGCCGGGAACGAAAGGGTCGAGATCCGCGAGCCGCGGGAAAACGCTGCTGTCGAGCGGTGCGTTGGTAAATGGATGGGCGAGCGCTTCGCGATCGCCTTCGGAATTGTAGCGCTGCCGGGTTTCGTGGTAGCGGTAGAATTCCCAGTAGCCGAGTGACAGGCCCCGCGGCAAGACGAGAGCATCGTCGGCTGCGTCGGCTGCGGGCATCGTCGGCCCGAGCAACAGGCAGCTGATCATGGCTATGACTGCAGGCTGGCGGCCGCGGGACTTCATGGTCTCGTTCTCCTCGCGCTTTCCTGTTTACGAGTGCAGTATACGCCTTCGCGCTCGTCCCTGCCCCGTGCGGTGGCACCGGCTCGTTTGCCGTGCATTGGCCTGCATTGGCGGCTTCCCCTCCGGTTCGAATCTGCTCGTCGTCAAGGCGGTTTAATTCGGGGCGTGAGCGGAAATACTGCGCTGCGGAATAGTATCAGGCAACCAGATGGTGCATAGTATCGGTAATTCGAACCAGGCGTAGCGTTTTCCAATACCATGACGCAGACAAGGCTCATCGTTGAAACCCTGAAACGCGAGCTTCGCAAGCAGGGTATTACCTACCGCCAGGTGGCAGAGACGATCGGCCTTTCCGAGGCCAGCGTCAAGCGCCTGTTCGCCGAGCGGACATTCACGCTGACGCGCCTGGCCCAGGTTTGCGAGCTGCTGGGGCTCGAAATCGCCGATCTAATCCACCAGATGGAAAAAAACATCGAACTCACCGAGCGCCTGACGCTGGAGCAGGAAACCGAGCTGGTATCGGACGTCAGGCTGTTGCTGATGGCACATTTCCTGATCAACAAGCTCGAGTTTTCCGAGATCATCGACCTCTACAATATTTCGGAAACCGAGGGCATTCGCCTGCTCGCCAGGCTCGATCGCATGAAAATCATCGAGCTGCAGCCCGGTAACCGGGTGAAACTGATGATTTCGAAGAGCTTTCAGCTGATCCCGGGCGGGCCGATTCAGCGGTTCTACGAGAAAATCGCGCAGCAGGAGTTTTTCAATTCGAGCTTCTCCGGCAGGGGCGAGTGCCGGATATTCCTTTCCGGCATGTTCTCGCGCGACGCTAACGCCGAAATCATCCGCAAGATCAAACGCCTCGCCGAGGACGCGCAGGAGCTGCGCGAGGATTCCGAACACCTGCCGCTCAGCGATAAATTCGGCTGCAGCCTGGTCATGGCGATCCGGCCCTGGGAAGCGAGCTTCTTCGACAGTCTGCGGCGCGAGCCGAACCAGAAGAAGTTCTGAACGCCTGAGCGTGGCGCTCGACAGCGGCCGCGGCTACAGCGATACCGAGATGGTGCGGATGCCGTCCTCGAGCGAGGATTCGAGGGCCAGCCCGGTTTTTCGAATCAATTTCAACATGCGCGTGTTCTCTGCGAGCACGGATGCGTCGACCCGGCTTACGCCGATTTCGCGCGCACAGCCGATCAACCTGTCGAGCATTACCTTGCCGATGCCTTTGCCCTGCATGTCGTCGGCCACGGTAATCGCGATCTCCGAATGATCCGGGCGCTCCGAGCGGCGCACCAGCCGGCCGACCGCTACCGGGCACAGCCCGGTGTCGGTTTCGAGCTCCGCTACCAGCGCCACGTGGTGCTCGAAATCGACCCTGGTGAGGTAGTCCAGCTCGGCCGGGGTGAGGTCCTGCTTGATGGCAAAAAAACGGTCGCGCACCGTCGCCTTGCTCAGTTTCAGAAACTCCTCGCGCAGGCGGTCGCTGTCCTCGGGCCGTATCGCGCGCAGCCTGAGGCGCTGCCCGCCGGGCAGCGTTTCGCAGTCGTGATAGTCGGCAAGCCGGGTGTTCATGCGCCAATCCTAATCCGTTGTATGTTGCACTGCAACATAAAAAGTCAGACTGCTTCCGCAGCGGTTTTGCGCCAGCATGGGTTTTTTTCGGCAGACCTGATAATGTGAGTCCCCTCGATTCCGCAGACGACACCATCGATGCTGATTGACTACTGGCGTTTCGCGCTGGCGAACCCGCGATTCCTCGGTTTCGGTTTTTTTCTCGCCTTCCTGTCGAGCGCGGGCCAGACCTATTTCATCGGCGTTTTCGGCGCCGGCATACAGGGCGAGTTCGGGCTCGATGCGGGCAGCTGGGGCCGCACCTACATGATCGGTACGCTCGCCTCGGCACTGGTGATCAACTGGAGCGGGGCCCTGATCGACCGGGTCGACCTGCGCCTGTTCACGGCGGTAACCCTGCTCGGACTCGGCAGCGCCTGCCTGCTAATGGGCTCGGTATCGTCACCGCTAATGCTCGTTTTCGCTATTTTCCTGCTGCGCCAGTTCGGCCAGGGGCTTAGCAGCCATGCGGGTCTCACCTCGATGGCGCGTTACCACGACGCCGACCGCGGCAAGGCGATCGCGCTGGCGGCGATCGGTTTTGCCTTCGGCGAGGCGCTGTTGCCGGTCGCCGGCGTCTTCGCGGCCGCGGCGATCGGCTGGCGAAACAGCTTCTATATCGTTGCGCTCGCCGTATTCTGCGCCATCGGCCCGGCGCTGTGGCTGTTGAAGGGGCATGGCCTGCGTCATGCGCGCCATGTCGAGGCACTTGCCGAGCGGGCGCAGGCGGCCGGCGGCGACGTCGACTATACGCGCCGTCGGATGCTGTCGGAAAAGCGCTTCTACCTGATCTTGCCGGCGATGATCGCGCCGTCGATGATCGGTACCGCGCTGTTCTTTTTCCCCGCCGAAATCTCCGCCGCCAGGGGCTGGAGTCCGCTGTGGCTGACCGGCAATTACTGGCTCTACTCGCTGGTGTCGGTGGCGACGACGGTTTACTCAGGCCTGCTGATAGACCGTTTCGGCGCGCGCCGGGTGGTGCCGCTGTTCCTGCTGCCGCTGGCGCTGGCGCTGGTCGTGATCAACCTGTCGGACCACCGCTTCCTGGTCTGGCCCTACATGTTGCTGCTCGGAATCAGCAGCGGCCTTTACTTCACCGGCCTGAGCGCGCTCTGGGCCGAGCTTTACGGCCCTAAACACCTCGGTGCCATCAAGTCCTTCACCAACGCGGTGATGGTGTTTGCCTCGGCGCTCGGCCCGGCGCTGGTCGGCAGCCTGCTCGAGTGGGGGATGTCGTTCGCCGCGATCTCGCTCGGCCTGGCGGGCTTCTGCCTGCTGTCGACCGTGCTGCTGGTTTACGCGCTGCGGATGCCGAGCAGCTGACGCGCGGCTTCGCTGCCGGCCGGGCGGCAATCCCGCTCGGCCAGTGCGCCGACCAGGCTGGTCACCAGCTCGGCGGTGGAATCGGCGAGACTGCCGTCCGGCAGGTAGAGGTTGTTTTCGAAACCGATACGGGCGTGCCCGCCGGCGTCGACCGCGGCCAGCACGCACTGCTGTTCCTGGTGACCGAAGGCGCAGACGAACCAGTCTAGCCCGTCGATATCCTGTTGCAGGAACGGATCGAGATCGGCCGGTTGCGACTGGAAGTCGGCACGGTAGCGCCCGAGCACGAACAGCACGCAGCGGTGGCTGTCCGGGATGACGCCGGCGGCGCGGTATTCGAGGAAGCGCGGCAAATCGTCGGCGGAATAGAGGATGTGCTGGATATGAACGTCGTTCTCCAGGCTCCAGGCAAAAAAATCGCGGGCGAATTCCGGATCGGTAAAATCCGAGGTGATCTCGCGCAGCGCCATGCTGGCCATCTCCGGCCTGACCGCCTGGATGCATTCGACCTGTTGCGCCGGCGTATAGACGCCGACTGCCTCTGAGGTTACCTGCACCAGCATGCCGGGCGCGCGCTCGGCCATTTGCCCCAGCAGCTCGCGGTACAGTTCGGCGTCGAGCACGTGCTCGTCATGTTCGCCGCGCACGTGCGCGTGCAGCGCGCAGGCGCCCGCCGCCTGGCAGCGCGCCGCCTCGCTCACGGTATCGACGATCGACACCGGCAGGGCGCGGTGATCTTTCCTGGTCTTGCGGGCGCCGTTCGGCGCCGCCATGATGATGACCTCGCGCGTCACAGGCTGGCCAGCGTGGCACCGAGCGAGCTGTCGAGCTTGTCGACGATTTCGCCGATGTGATCGTCGTCGATGATAAACGGCGGCGCCAGCAGCACGTGGTCGCCCTGGCGGCCGTCGATGGTGCCGCCCATCGGGTAGCAGATCAGGCCCGCTTCGAAGGCAGCCTGCTTGAACTTGCGGTTGACGCCCTGCTGCGGCGCGAACGGCGCCTTGCTGTCGCGGTCGCTGACGAATTCCATGCCGATGAACAGTCCGCGGCCGCGGATGTCGCCGATGTTCGGATGCTCGCCGAAGCGCTCCTGCAGCGCGCTGCGCAGGCTCGCGCCCTGTTGCCTGACGCGCGCGATCAGCTCGCGCTCCTTGATTTCCATGACCACGGCAAGCGCCCCCGCGCAGGCAGCCGGGTGGCCGATGTAAGTGTGGCCGTGCTGGAAGAAGCCGGAACCCTGCTCGATCGCCTGGTAGATGGTATCGCTGCACAGCATCGCGCCGATCGCCTGGTAACCGGCGCCGAGACCCTTGGCGATAGTCATGATATCCGGCGCGATGCCGTCCTGCTCGCAGGCGAACAGGCTGCCGGTGCGGCCCATGCCGCACATGACCTCGTCGAGGATCAGCAGTACGCCATACTGGTCGCAGATTTCGCGGATGCGGCGGTAGTAGCCTTCCACCGGCGGCACCGCACCCAGCGTCGCGCCGACCACCGGTTCGGCGATGAAGGCCATCACCTGCTCGGGACCGAGGCGCAGGATCTCCGTCTCGAGTTCGTTGGCGACGCGCTGGCCGTAGTCGAACTCGGATTCGCCCGGCTGCTGGCCGCGGTAGGCATAGCAGGGCGAAACATGCGTGGTATCGATCATCAGCGGCGCGAAGGGTTCACGCCGCCACATGTTGCCGCCCGCGGCGAGCGCGCCGAGCGTGTTGCCGTGATAGGACTGCTGCCTTGCGATCACGCGGTGACGCGCGGGCTGGCCGGTTTCGATGAAGTATTGCCGCGCCAGCTTGATTGCCGCTTCGACCGCCTCCGAGCCGCCGGAGACGAAATAGGCGCGGTCGAGCCGGCCGGGCGCCTCGCCGATCAGCGTCTCCGCCAGCGCTTCGGCCGGCACGCTGCTGAAGAAACCGGTGTGGGCAAAGGCCAGCCTGTCGAGCTGTGCCTTGATCGCGTCGACGACCCGGGTATTGCTGTGGCCGAGACAGGAAACCGCGGCGCCGCCGGAGGCGTCGATGTAGCGTTTGCCGGTGCTGTCGATAATGTAGACGCCATCGCCCTGCACGGCGAGCGGCAGGTTGGCCTTGCAATTGCGGGGGAAAACGTTGCTCATGAATTACCTCGTCGCGGTACGCGCCGTCCGGTGTTTCGCAGCATTCTGACCCCGCCCCATTTCGGCGTCAAGCACGGCGCCGGGCGGCGCCCGCGCATTAGTCGAACGGCCTGAACTTGCCCGATTCCCAGTCGTAGGCGGAAAGCTCGGGCACGGCGATGTCGACGTACCAGCCGTGCAGCTGCAGCTCGCCGGACTCGACGCGCTCCCGCACCCAGCTGAAGGTGGTCAGGTTTTCCAGAGATACCAGCACCGCGTTCTGTTCGCAGGCGCGGGTGCGCTCGACCTCGCTGGCCTGGCCCATGGTGGCGAGCACTCGGCGGTGTGCGGCGGAAAGCATGGATACCCACGGCGATACGTATTTGAAGGCGGTGCCGTCGTCGCCGGATTCCATCATCAGTTTGATGCCGCCGCAGTGTGCGTGGCCGAGCACGACCAGGTGCTTGACGCCGAGTCCGATCACGGCGAACTCGAGCGCGGCCGAGGTACCGTGGTAGGTACCTTCTTCTTCCATCGGCGGCACCAGGTTGGCGACGTTGCGAACCATGAACAGGTCGCCGGGATCGGCCTGGAACAGGATCGCCGGGTCGACGCGCGAATCGGAACAGGCGACAACGGCGATTTCGGGCCGCTGGCCGCGCGCGACCAGGTCTTCGATCAGGCCGCGGCTGCCCTCGAAGCCGCCGTCCCGGTAACTGCGATAGCCGCGTACCAGCTTTTCCAGGGCGGGGGTCAGGGGGCTTGTCTTGCTCATACTGGACCGGATCCCGATTAAAACGGTAATGGTAGTTTACTGGTTCGGCCGCCGTCGAGCACGATGACCTGGCCGGTGACGAAACCGGCGGCGTCGCTCGCCAGGTAGACCGCGAGCCCGCCGACGTCGGCCGGTTCGCCGACACGGCCCGCCGGGTGCAGTTTCAGCAAACCGGCGCGGGCCTGTTGCGGGTTGTGCTGCGAGTCGATGTAGGCGTCGCTCAGCGCCGAGCGAATCCAGCCGGGCGCGATCGCGTTCACCCGTATGCCGTCCCTACCCAGATCGACCGCCATTGCCCGGGTCAGCGCATGCAAACCGCCCTTGCTGGCGCAGTAGGCGGCATGCTCGGGATTGGCGGCAAGTCCTTCGATCGAGCCGATGTTGACGATGCTGGCGCTACCCGCGGCGCGCAGCAGTGGCAGCAGCGCCCGGCTGAGAAAAGCCGGCGCGGTCAGGTTGACGGCCAGCATTCGATTCCAGTCGTCGAGCTGCATCTCCTCCAGCGCCTGCTCGAACATGAATCCCGCATTGTTCACCAGCGCGTGGACGCGGTCGTGGCTGTTGCCGACCGCCTCGGCTATGGCCTGGTAGCTTTGCGGCTCGGCCAGGTCCGCCTCGATCCATCGAACCCCCGCGTGCGCCGCCAGCGACGGCGGCAGCGGGCTGCGCTGCGCGATCACCAGGCTTGCGCCGGCGTCGAGCATGGCCAGCGAGATACCCTCGCCGATACCCTGGCCGCCGCCGGTGATAACTGCCGTTTTGCCCTCCAGCACCGTCATCGGCTAGCCGTAGACCGGCTTGGCGCCAGAGACTTCGACCGCGGCGCCGCAAACGTAGCGCGCGTCCGCGGATGCCAGGAAGCCGATCACGTCGGCGATCTCTTCCGGCTCGGCGACATGGCCCAGCGGTACGGTCTTGCCCAGCTCGGCGATCGCGGTTTCCGGGTCGATGCCGCGGCGGGCGAAGCCGGTGCGCAGCATCGGCGTATTGACTTCGTTCGGGCAAACCGCATTGATGCGGATGCCGTCGCCGGCGTGATCCCGCGCCAGGTTTTTGGTCAGGGCCGCGAGCGCCGCCTTGCTGGTGCAGTAGGCGACGTGCCCGGGCCCGGGGTAAATGCCCCAGGTCGAAGAAGTATTGACGATGGCGCCGCCGCCGGCCAACTGCATCTGTGGAATCACCGCGCGGCAGAGGAAAAACACCGAGGTCAGGTTGACGTCGAGCGCGCTGAACCACATGTCGTCGGTGGTCTCGAGTATGGTGCCGCGCGGGATGATGCCGGCGTTGTTGATCAGCACGTCGACGCCGCCGAGGCGCGCCACGGCGTCTTTGATCAGGGCCTCGCAGTAATCCTTGCGGCGCAGGTCGCCCGCCAGGTATTGCGTTTCCAGGCCGTTCGCGCGCAACTCATCGCAGAGGTCGGCACAATCCTCGTCGCTGCGGTCGGAGAAAAGCACGCTCGCGCCCTCGCGCGCGAACAGGTTGACCACGGCCTGGCCGATGCCGCCAGTACCCCCGGTAACGACTACTTTCTTGTCGGCGAAGCGCATGATCAGAAAAACCGTCTCGGACTGAAAGGGGCGATGTTGTGGCTGGGCTCCTCGCCGTTTGCCAGCTCGGCGACCAGCTTGCCGGTGATGCCGGCAAGCGTCAGGCCGAGGTGCTGATGACCGAAGGCGAACAGCACGTACTCCGAGCCGCTGCTGTAACCGATGACCGGCAGCGCGTCGGGCATCGTCGGCCGAAAACCCAGCCATTCCTGGTCCGGCAGTTCCGGCAGATCGAGCATCTCCCGCGCCTTGCGCGTCAGGTAAGCGAGATTGCGGGGGTTGTGCGCGCTGCCGTAGCCGGCGATTTCGACGGTGCCGGCGATGCGCATGCCGTGCTCCATCGGTGTCGCGTAAAACCCGGCGGAGTTCCAGCTCACCGGTCGCGTCAGCAGGTCCTGCATGCCGTTGAATTGCACGTGGTAGCCGCGCTCGGTGTCGAGCGGCACCAGCCCCATCGGTATGCCGGCAATGGATTTGGAAAAGGCGCCGGCGGCAATCACGATGCGCTCGGGCTGCAGGTTGCCGCCGTTACCGAGACGCAGCTGCACCGAATCGATGTCGTGTTCGATCCGCATCGCGCGCTCGGGTATGTACTCGCCACCGTTCTGCAGAAAGCATTCGAAATAACGCTGGCACAGGGCTTGCGGGTCGATCACGTGGCTTGCCGCCTCGAACAGCAGGCCGCGCTCGAAGCGATGCTTCAGTCCGGGTTCGAGGTCGACGATATCGGCGCGGTCGAGCTCGGTATAGTCGGCGCCCTGGGCGCGCCGGGCGCGGTTCGCCGGCAGCGCGCTCTGGAATTCCTGTTCGCTGGTGTAGACGTACATGCAGCCGTTTTGACGCATCAGGTCGCGCGCGCCCGCCATGTCGAGCAGCGGATCGAGACCCTCGTAGGTTTTCGCCAGCAGTTTGCCGAGCAGGCGGGTGGTGCGCGCCACCTTTTTCTCGCGGCAATTGTCGAGGAACTGGAACATCCACGAGGGATGCGAAAGCGCGTAGCCGAAATTGAGCGACAGCGGGCTGTCGCGCGAGGTCAACAGCGCCGGCAGGCGTTTGAACAGGTCGGGGCTGTTGACCGGTACGCAGCCGTAATCGGCGATGGTTCCGGCGTTGCCCGAGGAAGTGCCGGAACCCGGGTCCTCGGGATCGATCAGGGTCACCGCGAAGCCCTTGCGCTGCAACCACAGTGCCGAGCTGCAGCCGACTATACCGGCGCCGATGACGGCGATGCGTTTTTCGTTATTCAAATGTCGTGGTAATCGCTCGCATGATCCGAACGGCTAGTGTAGTGAATCCGGGCGGCGACCGAAACCGCTAATTGATCGTCATGGCCCGGGCCGCTACAGGCCGATCGCGCGGCGCAGCCGTTCCGCCAGTTCGTCGTGGCTGGCGGGATCCATCAGGTTGAGCGCGGGGAGGCCGGACAGTTTTTTAACCAGCGCGATCGCGGCGTCGGTGTTCGCCGAGCCGCCGGCGACGAGGTCGGGCGCGCGCTGAAACGCCTGCTGCACGCCGACCACGGCGTACGGGTCCTGCGCGCACAGCAGCTTGAAGCGGACCTGGTCGCGAATCATTTCCTTGGCGATGGCGCCGTTGTAGGGTTCCAGCGGCGACGCGCCGGCCTCGGCGACGACCACGTCGGGACGCTCGCTCGCGATCAGCGACAACAAATAGGGCAGCGCTTCGCGGTATTGCGCCTCGTCGACCGCGGAGGAGGGCAGCCCGGCGTCGACGAAGTCGTAGACCGCGCTGGCGCCGGCGTCGCGGAAGCTGAGCATGTCGCGGTAGCGCGCCGCGCCGGTTAGCTTGGCGCCGACCACTTTCAGCCCCATCGCGGTCAACAGGTGCACGATGACCCGGCCGGACATGGTCTTGCCGGCCGACATCGAGGTGCCGACGATGAGCACCACGGGGATGTCGAATTCGACGAGCTCCAGCGGCTTCAGGCTGCCGCGCATGGTCAGCTTTTCGCCGTTACGCAGCATGTGGCCCTGGTACTCCAGCCGCATCGGCGCGGGTAGAAACGGGGACAGGGACGTGACCTTGCCGAACAGGCCGGCGGCGGTGAGCGCGTTGAGTTCACCGTCGTCGCCGATCGCGCGCCAGTCGCCTACGGCCTCGAGGGTTGCGACGCGGGTGCCGAGTGCGCCGACAATAAGATCGTCTTCCATGACCTCGATCATGCGGCCGTTAGGCAGTTCCAGCGAGCTGAGGCGGCCGCGGTTGCCGCTGACTTTCGCCATGACATAGTCGCCGGTCTGCCAGTGCTCGCGAGCCAGCGGCTCGCTGTCGCAGGGGTTCTGTTCGATATCAGAGATTCGGGTTACGGATGAATGGAATGGCCGGGGCATGATTCAGTTCCTCCGTTTTGGCAGCGAATCGAGCGACGGCGTCAGCAGCAGCAGGGTGAGCAGCGCGCAGCGTTCGCAGAGGCGTTCGATTTCGATGAATTCGTGACTGGCGTGGGCGCCGTCGCCGACCGCGCCGAGACCATCCAGCGTGGCGCTGTAAAGGCTGGTGGTATTGCCGTCGGAGCCGCCGCCTGCGGTGGCCTGCTCCAGTTCGAGGCCGAGCTCGTCGCCGAGCGTTTGCGCCACCCGCCAGAGTTGCTGGTTAGCCTCGGTCGCCTCCATCGGCGGGCGGCCGATCGCGCCCTCGATGCGCAGGGTGACACCCGGGGTTTCGGCTTTCAGGGCGTGAATCGAGGCCTCGATGCGTTCCGCGTCGGCGCGGGTTTGCACCCGCACATCGATCACCGCGCGGCTCTCCGGCGCGATCACGTTCGGCCGCACGCCGCCATCGATCATGCCGACGTTGACCGAGGTGCCGTGCTCCGGGTCGTTCAGTTCGAACAGTTTCTGAATTACGTGCGATAACTCGAGTATCGCGCTCGCGCCCGCGCCCGGGTCGAGTCCGGCGTGCGCCGCCTTGCCCTGCACCGTAACCGTGAAACGGCCCACGCCCTTGCGCGCGGTCTTGATCTTGCCGCTGCGCCCGAGCGAGGGCTCGAGCACCATGCAGCGCTCGACGCGCTGCGCCAGCGCGCGCAGGTAGCGCGTCGATTCGCGGCTGCCGATTTCCTCGTCGGAATTGACGAAGCACAGCGGCGCGACCTCGGCCTCGAGACCGAGCTCGCGGATGCTCCTGAGCGCATAGACGATTTCCGCGAGTCCAGCCTTCATGTCATAGACCCCCGGGCCGCGCAGCGTGCCATTCTCGATTTGCAGCGGCATGGTTTCGAGCGTGCCGAGCGGCCAGACCGTGTCGCAATGGCCGATCATCAGCTGCGCCGGCTGGTGTCTGCCGCGCCGCTGCGGCGCCGCGTACAGGTGGCCGCCGCTGCTCCTGCCGGGTAATTGTATGACCCGGTAGTCGAGCTGTTCGAATTCGTCGCGCAGGCGCGCCAGTATCGCCGCCTGGCTTGCCGGGTCGGTGGACGGCGTTTCTATCGCGACCAGGTCCTTGACCAGCTCGATCATGTCATCCTGCTGCGCGCGCAGGTATCTCATCACGGGGTGTTCGCCGCTCATCGCCTTCAGCGCTTGAAACCGGCCGGAAGGGGCAGCTGGTTGCTGTCCTTTATTTCTGCGAACCTGCCCGGGTACAGGTAGGCCAGCAGCGGCGTGTTGAACACCAGGTCTTCGTCGTCCCTGCCGGAGAAGCGCATCGCGTCCTCGGCGACGCGGGCGGCGACGATGCGGCCGATGATCAGCGAATTGTCGCCGAGCTCGTCGACGATTTGCTGCAATTCGCACTCGAGAAAGAGGTAGCCGTCGCTGACGAAGGCCGCGTCGATCTTGTCGGCCGCGAAAGTCGGCAGGCTGCCGGTGATCGGCTTGCTGCCGTCGTCGCATCTCGGCGTCGCCG
>Ga0209536_100009050_pt1 | contig 14830 bp, 9 predicted proteins | sample DeeMarSeWOR28_12_FD_187461 | JGI IMG/M metagenome (GOLD analysis project Ga0209536, IMG submission 187461) | Marine sediment microbial communities from White Oak River estuary, North Carolina - WOR-2-8_12 (SPAdes) (version 2) | ecosystem: Environmental > Aquatic > Marine > Intertidal zone >...
GTGGTGAAGGCGTGACACACTGCCTCGTAGAAGCTCACCCCGCCGAGCATGAGGGCCGCAACCTCGGCCGCGGTAATGAGGAAGTAGACGCCCCACAGGAGCTTAGCGGTGTCCTGGATGCGGGGCCGGAGGCGGTCCGTAGTGGGCCCCGGTACCTCCGCCTCGAAGAGCTGCATCCCACCCACACCCAGGATCGGCAGGATGGCAAGGGAGAGGACTATGATGCCCATGCCGCCAAGCCACTGGGTCAGAGAGCGCCAGACGAGGACGCTCTCTGGCACCACGTTCAGGTCGGTGATCACCGTGGAGCCGGTGGTGGTGAAGCCCGACATGGACTCGAAGTAGGCCTGGATCGGGCTCGCGATCGTCCCAGTGAAGAGAAAGGGCAGCGCGCCGAAGGCGGCGAAGAGGACCCACGCGAGGGTGACGACCCCAAAACCCTCGCGGACCGTCAGCTCCTCTCGGGAGGGGAAGACTCGCAATAACAGGAGTCCGATGGCGGCGGAGAGGGTCGCGCTAAGGACAAACCAAAGCCAAGCCGCGTCTCGGTACCAGAAGGAGAAGGGCAGGGGCACGAGGAGCATTCCCGCGAGGAAGAGTAGAAGACCGCCCTGGATCCGAAGCGTGAGTCTGAGGTTCATGTCAGGAGAAGAACTCCTCCACACTCACCACGGCCTCGGGAAGCGTGAAAACCACCGCCCGGTCGCCGGCGGCAAGTTGGTTCTCCCCGTCCGGTATGATCACCTCCTCCCCCCGCAAGACAGCCCCAATGATGGCGCCGCGGGGGACCTGGATCTCCTTCAGGGGTTTGCCAAGGATATTGCTTTCCGCGGGGACCAGGAGCTCCATCACCTCGGCCTGGCACTCCTCCACCATGGCCATAGAGAGCACCTCGCCCCGACGGACATACTTCAAAATGGCGCTGGCGGTGGAGAGGCGGGGACTTATACAGGCATCCACCCCGATGGAGGGGGCCAGGGAGACGTACTGCGGCTGGCTTACTAAGGCAATGGCCCTCTTCGCCCCGCGCCTCTTTGCGAGCAGTGAGCAGAGGATGTTCCCCTCATCCTCCTGGGTGACAGCGACGAAGACGTCGGTGTCCTCAATCCCTTCATCGTGCAGCGTGTCTATGTCGGTACCCTCAGCATGGATCACCGCCACGCCGTCTAGGTGTTGAGCCAGATGCTCGCAACGGTCGCGGTTTCGATCTAGGATCTTCACCCGGAATTTCCGCTGAGCCAGCTCCTTAGCCACGCCTTCTCCGACCCAGCCGCCGCCGAGGATCATGATGTTTTTCGTGCGCCGCTCTCCAAAGCCAAAAAGGTAATTGATCGCCGGCAGCTCCTCCTTTCGGCACAGGAAGTAGAGAATGTCGCCTCTGAGGATCTTGTCCTGCCCATGAGGAACGACCGTTTCCTGTTGCCTGGATAGTGCTGCGACCACGAGGCGGTACGCGCCGCACAGGTCGCCCAGCTCCTTGAGGGTGATCCCGGCCAGCGGGTTATCGGCCCCGATGCGGTAGCCAAGAAAAACGATCCGCCCGTCAGCGAACTCCGCCACCGAGGCGGCCACGGGGTATGAGATGACCCTCACGAGCTCTTCGGCCACGACTGTCTGCGGGTTGATGAGGAGGTCAATGCCCAGCTTCTTCGCGTTGGCCGCCCACTCGGCGCCAGCGTATTCGATGTTCCGGATGCGGCTGATAATGGTGGGCACCCCGTACTCGTTCGCCAGCATGCAAGCAATCAGGTTCACCTCGTCCACGTCGGTGACGGCCATGAAGAGGTCCGCGTCTTGGATCTCGACCTTCTCCAGCACCTCCGCGCTGGCGCCAATCCCCTCCACCACCAGCGCGTTTAGCTTGGTCGCCAGCGGCCCGACCTTCTCGGCGCTGCGTTCGATGAGGGCGATGTCATGACCCTCCCGGGACAATCGGTCGGCAATTTGATAGCCTACTTCGCCCGCACCCACAATGATAACCTTCATCCGTCCAGCACCCTTCCTCCCCTTTTCCTGGGATCGTATCCGGCCAGAAAAATACACTCCAGAAAGGCTAGCCCGGATAAGAACTCCCTTTAGATGGCAAGAGTATAAAATCAAAGAGCGTTGTGTGTCAAACGTACATCTCAAGTCATTTGGATATTGGAATTTGGAATATATTTGTAATTTGTTGCTTGGGATTTGGGATTTCAAATTTTAGGCATTTAGGACTGGTGATGGAGGAATTAAGGGACCGGATGACTGTTAACGGTGGGAAAGAATACCCAGGGCTTCAGCCTTTGCAACCGCCTCCCGGCGGTTGCTACATCTAATTTCCGGCAGATGTTTCTCAGGTGCGATCGTATGGTTTCATAACTCTGTGGCAGGCAGAGACGCCTGCCCTGCTGAATGCTGGATCAAGTTGCTAATTCTATTTTGCATTGGTAATTCCATGGGAAGGTACACTTTATAATCATTCAAAACTTCCTCAACCCAATGTTGTTGACCGGTAGTTGATTCTTTAATATTATGAATTTTTCGAGAACTTAGCTGCATTGGAATATTGGACTAGGTAAGAAGGAGTAGCATTGTGATTCCTAAGGACCGTTTGCGCCGAATACTTGACGAGTATCACAGTGACCTAGTCTCGATTCTTGGCGATGATCTGGATACGATGGTTCTCTACGGTTCGCAGGCCCGAGGAGAGTCTGTTGAAGGGTCGGACATCGATGTTCTTTGCGTAATGAAGAAGCCTTTTTACTACGGTGAGCTGATAAACCGGACCTCCCAGGCGACGGCTAAGATAAGTCTCAAGTATGATGTCGTAATCTCACGCTCATTCGTCACCAGTGATGCTTACAAGTCTCCACAGAATCCCTTCCTGATGAATGTTCACAAGGAGCAGTTAGCTCTATGAACCCCGATATAGAAGCTCTCATTACAAAAGCCAAAAGGAGTCTAGGAGCGGCCAGAAGCCTTATTGAAGATAGCTACTTCGATTTCGCAGCCTCAAGAGCATACTACTCAATGTTTTATGTTGCCGAGCCCTGTTAGCGGTCATTGGTCAATCATACACCAAGCATTCAGGAGTGATCTCTGCTTTCGGCCGAGAATATGCAATAACAGGAAAGTTTGATTCCAAGTTTCATCGCTGGTTAATTGATGCTCAAGATTTTAGAAATATCGGAGACTACGGGTTGGAGGGCCATATTACCAAGGATGACGATACGTTAGTATGTGATTGGGCTGAAGGATTTATAGAATCTGCGGAGGACTTTCTAAGTGAAAAAGCAGATTAACATCGGTGTTGCCGATGCTGCAACCACAGCAAGAGATTTTATCGACGCATGGAAACGTGCTGAACGTGGAAAGAGAGTCAAAGCTGAGATTAAGCTTAATTTCCACAGCCTAGAGACTCTGCTGAAGACGCTCACCACTGCGCGATGGGTATTACTCAAAACACTTCACAAAACTGGGCCCACCAGTATACGTGCCCTAGCAAATAAATTGGCTAGCCCGGATATTTCATGAATTGTCGTTGCGAGGCCTCGAAGATGGCCGTGCCACCGGGCAACCGCAGGGGGTTGGACCCGAGGCGTACTTTAGCAGTACGTCGCAGGCTCCGACACCCGAGGACGCCCGGAAGGACGGCCATATCCAAGGTTGCAGCAGGCCATTCATGAAATATCCGGGCTAGGGATTATAAGAATGTTCACACGGATGTACGACTTTTGGAGAATGTTGGCCTGATTGAGCGAACCAGAGATGATACAGTGGAAGTCCCTTGGGACACCGTAGAGGCAAGACTTCAGCTGGCTGCTTAATCAGACATGGGGAACCCTGTTATCCGGAAAGCTGGGGGTAACAGGCCCAATCTATCTTTGTCACCTGTGTTTAGTGACCAGCAGGTATACCAAGGGCTCTCTCTTTTTTATTGGCCTCCTGGCGGCTTTTGAAGTTAGGTTTTATCTGTTTCCAAATCCAACAGACCTGCATCCAATAGTTTCTTGGCAATCTTATAGATATCTTTCTTGTCGCCTTCTTTTCTGATTTCTGCCGCAAGAACATAAAAAGTCACGGTCCGTTTATCGATTTTGTATAGAATCCTATATCTTCCTGCTCCATATACCGAGAGGAATCCAGCTAGATCTTTAACCAGTCTTTTACCTTGTTTTTTCGGTTCGTCAGACAGCTTTTGAATGAGATCTAAAATGTAATTCTACGGATGGGACAAGAGTCATTTCTTCGGATCAGCGGCGAAAGAGAATCTCCAAGACTTGGGCTTTTTCAACCTCCTGTGGGCGGCTGCTGACGTTGAGCTTCCTGTAGGCCTTATTCAGGTGTTTTTTTACTGTGTCTATAATATATTGAGCTTGCGCTCGAGACCGGAAGCAGAAATAGAGTTGATTTCAGATCACCAATTTACCATGCAAAGTGAGCATCAGATTTCTCTGCAATTCGGTTGAAACGATACATGTCAAACAGACCTGCTTCCACCGGTTCGTCCTTGAGATATTTCTGGTAATGCCAGTCTGCCTCCTCCCAGAAATTCGGACTGGTTCTTCTAATGCCATACTTTCTGGCAACATTGTAGTAGCTGAGTTGATCCTTGATCTTGAGGAAACTTTCAACAAACTCCTCTATCTCGTCTATGGAAACTCGGGTGAATGAGTTTGGATAGCTGCCCACATAACCCTTGACTAGGGTGAGGGTATCGTCATCAACAATGCGCCTTCTCTCTTCCCCAAACATGAATGAATTGTTGCTCAGAGCCTTGTTGCGGATAACGGTATAGGCCAGGTCTTTCTCCTTATTGCCAGCAACAACACGAATAAAGGCCACATCCTGGACCACCTGTATCTCAGGGCCGCGGAGCCCTGTCACTTTTTGCAGGGCCAAGTCTGCTCTCTGTTCAAGTGGCCCTGTATTTTTATCAACACAGTTTTTTTTCGGGCAGCGGTTCAAGTAGTCGTTCGGACCAGCAACTGGCCCCGCATGCTCAAGTATCTGTTCAAAAAACTCCTTTTTGGGATCGTTTGTCCTGTAGACAATTCCGGTGTCCCATTCAAGCCCCCGAAGAGGGTCCTCCAGGTGAATCTTATGTTCGGCCCTGGCGCCCTTATACCACTCTGCCCGTATCTCGGCGCGCTTATCCTTTGGTAGAAAGCTCAAAAAATTATTCTCTCCCTCCATGCGGAGAAAGTCCATATACAGCCGAGTTTCGAGTTGATGCCCCACGTTGCCAAACACATTAAAACCGGCAACCAGCAGGTAATGGATACGCTCAAGAAGTGGAAAGTCAATCACCCAACCGGTTTTGGGTATCTCTCCCACAAAACCCTTGACCACGCTGGCACTGTCAAAATGCCTGAAAATCGTTAACAGGGCATTGTCATTGTGGCCATCACCGTTCCAGATGTAAGTTATATCATTTCCCTTTTTGACCGGATCCAGTTTTGCAAGATACTTTCCCTTGGCATCCAGATATTTTTGTTGTTTATCTTGATAGTCAGTCCAGAGGCTCATGATGTTTAGTTTATTTTCCCCGCTGGCCGGTAACTCCAGATAATCACTCACACTGGAGATGAAGGCTGTATCGTTGCTGATGGTGTCTTTTTCCGGATCGAAAAAGGCAATAAAAAAGTGGTCATTAATAACGTTGAGGGCAATCTGGCCACGGCAAACAGGCCCTTTCATAAACCCCATGACGAAAAACTGGGTATCATCCAGCATGAACCGGTAACGAGATTTAGCAGGCAGATTCGCAAAAGTCTTGAACGGATTGGAGGCTGTTTTGGGATCATAGGACGGCAGCTTGCTTACCTCATAAGCGTCCTGCAGAAAGAGCTGCCGGTAGCGCTCCAACTTTTTCCTGTTCATTCGATAAACAGTGTGATTCTTCGACACAATGGTTTCTTCTACTCTACGAAACCGATAATAGAATTTTTCAACCCCGGGATCGTCATATGGTCTTACTGTATTGATCTCCATCACTGGTTCTCCTGGAGCCGTTTTAGATCGAACCAGCCGGTAAAACTCCCGGTCCGGTAAAGTGTCAAAATGGATATGGCCCATAAACAGATGTTCATAAATATAGCGTGATATAAGCTGCTGCTTCAGCGAAGTGCCGTTAAAGAATTCCTCCCACTGATGTATGATTTCTCTTGCCTTATCCGACATGGGTGGCCGCGGAGTAATCAGCCCCCCCTGTCGCAGCCATTCTACGATTGTTTTATTCTCTTTGTCGGTCAATCCGGGCAGCGCATACGGCATTCCCCACAGAGGATATTTTTTCTTGTATTCACTAAAATCTTCCGCAGTTGTACAGTTCTGTTTTTTGTCGAGACTGATATCAAAGCTGTCCGGTAATAGTTCCGTCTCCGGCTGGGGATTTTCCTCTTTCAGCTGCAGCATCAGATTAACCACGGAGTTTTCAAGGTTTGCTTGCGGGGTCTGATCCCTCTCGTTGAGAACGAAATGGAAACCCATCTGGCGCCATTCTTCCACTGAATTCGCATCAATAAATAGTCGGGTCGGCTTTTCCGGTCTCAATCTGGCACTGTAGACTCGCTTTGTGGTGCCGCCCCGCTCGAGTCCTTCGTAACAGGTCAGTTTCAGCTGACATGGCGCATCATAACAGCCGTGGCACACATCACAGCGACGCTCCAGTATGGGTTGCACCTCATCATAAAAAGAGATCTCATCAGCCTTATAAGAACTGACAGTCCGATCCACACTACGAACCGGCCCGTATCTCTTCTTAAACTGTGCAGTTCTGTAGGCACTGCATCCGGCCACAATCATCAGTGCCAGGATAAAACAGACAGTAGCTTTTCTCATAGATTAACTCCCGTCTTTGATGAACGTTTGACGCTCAGCGGTGGGTAGCAATCCTGATCTTCTTGATAGCCCCGGACCCTATGTTGACAAACTCCGGCACATTGGCGGCATAGGAGTCATCGCTGAAACGGGATAAACATACAGGGGGACTGTCAACCCCGTTTGCATCAATGTGGGTCAGGAAAATTTCGGTAAAAGGGGTATTGGCCTTGGAACTAAACAGCATCCATTTCCCATTGGGCGAAAAGCTGTGCCAGGAGTTTAAAAGCTCACGGTTGCAGCGCATCCTTCGAGCCTCTCCCCCGGCTGCAGGTATAATAAAGAGTTCGCTATCCGGTTGGAGCATGATGCCGGTTCTGCTGCGGGTAAAGACAATCCACTTGCCGTCCGGCGAATATCTCGGGAAATAGTTGCTCATGTCGTTATGACTTGCACCTTTCAGAGGCTCAGGTATCCCGCCGTTTCCTTGATTGAACGGAATCCTGTAAAGATCAAACTGGATGGGAAACTTTTCATTCAGTTCATGAATATCAGCATCCTCGATATGGGTTCGGATGTCTGTGATGTCTTCATGGTACTCGTTTTTTGTGGTTGACCTGGCAAAGACAATATTCTTTTCATCCCAACTCCAGCTGGGGTCTGTCTGGACAAAGTCATAATCATCAGCTCCGGGAAGGAGATGAAACTCCCTGCTGTCAATCGAATACCAGGCGAGCACGCCGTAAGTTGGGAAGAAGAGTTGGCAGAAGGCAGGTTCATTGGTCAGGGCGGCATAGGATACCTCATGTACCGTACTCACCAAGTATTTTCCGCTAGGCGATATCTTGGCAAACAGCCCCCTGGTTCTTGGCAGAAGTTCCGGCTTGGGAAAATCATTCCAGGTAATGAAATCCTCCTCAGACAATTCAATATTCTCCCTGACCGGCGTGATAAAATGAGCGCCGCTGTCATCCTTGTAGTTCATCTCCATGCTAATTAAAGTGCCGTCTTTTGAAAAAATATGACAGCTCGCACAGACAGGAAGATTCTCCATGACGACTGGCGGTTTTTCATATGAAGAGATATCACCGAGACGCCACTTTATCTTTCTAAAATTTTTCTTTCCGACTCTAAACGGAAGCTGAACCTGCCGATAGAATATTGAGGCATCAACACGATCTTTTGAAGTGGAAATGCGGATGCTGTTTTTTGCGGTGATGTTGTCTGGTTGTTTGTGGTCGAAACCGTAGACTGTTATTTTCGCAGGAGCACGGATTGAGTTGGCTTTGATAGCCTCCCAGATCGATTGATCCGGGGCCCAGTCCTGCTTGTCAGAAATGGCATAAATGGGGCTGCGCTGGCTGCTGAATTCGACCATGATAAGCCAGTTGTTCGAAGCTGCGGTAGCGTCATCCCACACGACAACAGGTGCTGCAATCTCAGGAGGAAAAACAGCTCCGTCATAGGGATAGGTAATGGTCAGACCGGTGTTGTTTCCGACTTTCTTACTATTTGTAGTGAACTTCTGCACCAGGTGTCGGATACTTTCCGGCATCTCTTCCGAACCACGCACCTGGCTGTCCCAACTGTTGATTCCAGAAAATCCGCAATGGCTCAAGGCGACACTGACCAGCAGAATAAGAAGCAGGTTCAATTTCTTTTTCATTACCATTACCAAAGGTTCATACTTCATGTTTTATGCTATGGAAAACGGTTGGCAAATTGCATCAGACGTTTCTTGATGCAAATTCTGTTGCCTATATACGGATTTTTATGACTCTGTTTCGTATTGATGTTTACCAACCGGCTTAATTCCAGGCAGCCACATTTCTAACAACTTCTTACCCAACCTGCCGCTTTTGATTGTTAGCATCCCTGAGTCAGGATATCGGAGGATTTTGGGCGGTCGTTAGATTAGCACTCAATGGCGTAGAGGACAATAGCCTACTTGGAATTTATCACCGAGTAGTGGCAACCAGCATATTGTGTTCCTCTCCACAAACAAAAAGCGTGAATAGAATCGGCATTCCCCTCCTATCGTTAACCTGGTAGAATTCACTCTTGGTTATAGCGTCTTATGTTGGATTTTATGGAAGGGACTGCCAAGGTCTCACAACCGCACTGCCGCCAGGATGGCTTCAGCGAGACTCTCAACCCGGATATTTCATGAATTGCTGTCGCGAGACCACGAAACTGGGAACCCGCTTGCGGGACTGGGCGAAGCGCAGCAGGGATTCATGAAATATCCGGGTTGAGCATCCTTGGCTTTCGACCAATCGAAATCTCATCTTATTTTATGTCACACACTTGGCTAAACAAATCAAACACGGTGGAGAAAAAAGAGAATGAAAAAGATTGTTTCCACCTTACTGCCCACTGGAGACGGATTCAGCGACCTTACGTTCAGACTAAACAGCCTAATCATTCCAAGTGAAAACGGGAGGACAACATCATGACAAATTCCAGTCAAACATCCAGTCAGGTAACCTTTGTTGCCAATGCCCTTGAGGCCTTCATTCGTATCGGCATCGTCGGCCTGCTGGCAATTTGGTGTTTCCAGATCGGCCGCCCCTTTATTCAGATTATCCTCTGGGGCGTCATTATTGCTGTGGCGCTCCGCCCCACCCACCGCAAGATACAATCTGCACTTGGTGGTCGAGGCAAGCTGGCGGCGACCTTAATCACACTCTTTGCCCTGGTCCTCGTCATCCTCGCAGGTGTTATGCTTTCTGGAACCCTGATCGACGGCGCCAAGGAGTTGTCGATTAAAATCAAAGAAGGAACATTGGCGGTTCCACCAGCCCCCCAAAGCGTCAAGAGCTGGCCGATTGTCGGTAAACCGCTGCATCAGGCCTGGAGGCTTGCCTCAGTTAACCTCGCAGCTGCCCTGAGCAGGTTTACGCCTCAGCTAAGAGCATTCAGCCAGTGGCTCTTATCAAATGCGGCGCGTACCGGGGTGGGAATCCTAAAGTTTATCGTTTCTATCTTCATTGCTGGTATTTTCTTGACAAAAGCCGACTCCGGTTATGAGGCGGCAAAAGCTATAGGTATGCGACTTGCGGGTGAACGAGGAGAAGAGCTTGTCGATCTTGCGGGCTCAACGCTCAGGAGCGTTACCAAGGGCATTATAGGGGTCGCCGTCATCCAGTCGTTTCTTGCGGGACTCGGTTGTCTTGCGGCCGGCGTACCAGGGGCGGGGCTTTGGGCCTTGCTGGTGCTGATTGTTGCCTCGGCCCAGCTTCCCACTCTCTTGGTCCTGGGGCCGATTGTTATTTATGTATTCTCCACTGCGAGTACGGTTACCGCCGTGTTGTTCACGATTTGGAGTATCTTTGTCGGTCTATGTGATAACTTCCTGAAGCCCATCTTGTTGGGCCGCGGTGTTCAGGTGCCCATGATCATTGTCTTCATTGGAGCGATCGGTGGATTTATAAGCTCCGGCATCATCGGCCTCTTCATCGGGGCAATCGTTTTTGTAGTCGGCTATCAGTTATTCTTGGCGTGGCTGCACCAGAAGGCCACGCCGATAGAAGAATCAAACAAGTCTTAAGGATTCATAGATTTTGGTAGTTCGAATAAATGAAATTGTTGCTTAAAAGGACAGAAACTGGGCCGCTAGATTATTTTCGACTCTTTGAGTCCACTACACTATTCTGCCGGAGCAGGGCAAAAAGATGCGAATCACCGTACCCTTTTCCAATGCAGAATCAACGAGAACTAGGCCACCATGATTCTTGACAATGCCATATACCGCAGCCATGCCAAGACCCCGACCCACATACTTCGTGCTGAAAAAAGGCTCGAAGACTCTGGCTCTTGTCTCCTCGTCCATGCCTCTTCCATCATCTTCGATCGTGAGGCATGCATACGGGCCAGGCTGAAGACCGGCATGGTCTATTGCATTCTCTTCATCGAGCTCCATGGTTCTGGTAATAATTCGGATACAACCTGATCTTTCAATAGACTCTGCTGCATTTGCTAGTAGGGCCAAGAGCACCATCTGCATTTGGGTGAGATCTACTTTCACATCACAAAGATGTTCCGACAGATCAGTCTCTACTTGAATATCGGGGTCAAGGCTGTGTTTGATAAGGGGCAGTGTGTCTCGCACAAAGCTACTCAACGAGATGTGTTGTGTGAAGTACTTCCCGCCCCGCGCATATGCCAACAGTTGACTGGTCAAATGAGCCATCCGTTTAGCGGAACTATGCAGGGGCTGGACATACTTTATTATCTCCTCGTTGTCCGGAAACCTCATTCTTAGAATGTCTGCATTTGGAATAACTGCTCCTAAGGCGTTGTTGAACTCATGTGCTATCCCACCGGCCAGGGTAGCAATAGCCTCCATTTTCTGCGCTTCCAGAAGTCGAGCTTGGAGGTTTTTCAGCTCGTTAATATCGGCGATGCTGGCCCTCATCCCAACTATTCTCCCTTCTTTGTGAATTGGGGCCAGGTTCACAAGAACGGCTATGTCTGAACCATCTTTCCTTACCATGCCGTACTCAGTGGCCACGAGCTCTTTTCCCTGTAATATCTCATCGGTGTGTTGAGCTAGTTTTGCTTTATCATCAGGGTGGATCAGATCCATCAGTTTCATGCCTAACTCGACATTGGTCTGAGAACAACCAAGGCTATTGAGGCCGGCCATGTTCATATAGGTAAGCTTCATATCAAGGCCAGTCTCACAGATGATGGTGGGCAACAAATCCGTTGTTTCCCTGAATCGCCTTTCACTTTCACGAAGTGCATCCTCCGCCCGATTTCGCTCTATGATTGTCTTGTTTTCCTTGATTAGAGTTAATACGATTACCATTAAGAGGCCGGACGCCAGGGCGAACACTATGCTGGAGGAACGTGATAATAGAGAATCGAGCTGTTCTCTCATGCCTGTGATGTCGTAGTATATTTCAAAAGCGCCCAGGAACTTGTCATCACGCATCAGTGGGACGTAGGTTTCTACCACATCAGCTGACAGTACCTGCCGTTCCAACGACTCCGTGTCCTTCTGTACTACCTCAGCGTGGATATTCCCCCTAGCAACTATTTCGTGAAAGTAGCTTTCTTTGTTTATGATCCCTACCTCTCTGGGATCCGTTGAAAACAAAACTTCTCCCGACTCCGAAAAAAATTTCAACTTAATGAGCTCAAAATTGTCTCGTATTTCATTTAACTGCTGAACCCCGTTCAATAATGCAATTTGCAATAAGCTCTTTTTTAACTCAATATCTTCTGAGACAAGCTGAGATGATAGATGTCTGGCTATACGTATCGCGTCATCCCTTTTCTCTTCAATTAATAGTTGAGTAAAAGAAGGATAAATAAATAGAATGTCGTACAGCGGCAACACTATTGCTATAGCTAGAGAGACGATAAGTATATTTCTCAGCAATGTGTGCTTGAGAAAATTATTTGCAACAAGTATTTCGTTAAATTTCTTCATATTTACCTGAAATCCCCGTGAACTTAGACGTGGCCGTATCGGTGCCAATGAGTCCATACTCCCAACTATCAATAACGGGGAAGGAACCTATAAGCCTTGCTAATTCTACGAAATCGCTGATAGGACTTTAGAAGTGAGACCGAGGAGGCTTCACGGGAGCTGAAACGAACCCCTCTAGCAGAAAGGTTGTGACTAACAGTAAGACTAACCCTATCAATGGCAAGGTAGTAGGAAATGATAGACCAATCCCCATGTGAATAAATGAGTGGGAGAGAAACGTACAATTTCCTTCGGGATGAAATTCGATACCGTGATGATCTATCGCTAATTGAGGAAAGACCAGGTCGAGAACAATAACAATATGCAAAACCGCAATTAATATACATACCTTTTTCATAGGAAAAATTTTAACCCATTGATTAGAGGATATCAACCAAAGAAGAAGTCTCCTGGCTGAAATAAAAAAAACCTCTCCCCTTGTCTCAGGTCCCGCCTGCTCGGCGGGGAGGGGAGAGGAAAATTGGAGACAGGATAGTGATCTCAGCGGTCGCAGCAGGTAATGTGTGAATTATCCGGGCCAGCCAGGATATTTCATGAATGGCCGTCGCGAGACCGTGCATACGAGTGTGCCTGCCCGCCACCTGCCCGCTCGTGCCTCGCAGTGGCAGGCAGGTCGCGAGCGCTCAGGCGAGGCGGGCGGGCCACCGGGCAACCGCAGGGGGTTGGATTCCGTACTTGAACAGTACGTCGCGGGGTGAGCTTGTCCTCCTTCGCTACGCTCAGGACAAGTTCCCACGTCGAAGGAACATCCGAGGACGCCCGGCTTCCGGCTCGTAGAGCCTACAGCTCGGAGAGAAGGACGGTTATAGATTACGGATTGCATATTGCGGATTTGAAATTGCATCAGACCAAGCAAGACAAAGCAAACGGTGGAAGTTAACCCTAATGTTGCATACCCAAACCGGCAAAAATCGCTGCGCTCGCGTGATAGCGTGCCATCTGCGAGCGTACTCGCCTTGGACAGGATATCACGTACGGTTAAGTACTGTTCATCCTGTCCCAGCCTGCGCGCGCTCCGCCTCAGGCGGACGCACTCTGACGCGTTTTTCCTCGGCGTGGGTATGCAACATTATGGTTAACGTTACATTCTTGTTTTACAAAGTTGAAGATCCTGGAACTGGCGATCTACGCCAGAGCACCATTGACGCGGATGTTTTGGCCTGAAATCCAGCGGCCTTCATCGCTAACAAGGAAGGCGATCACGTCGGCAATGTCCATCGGTTCTCCCAAGCGGCCGAACGCGGACATTTGGGCCAGGTTGTCTATCTGTTCCTCGGTCTTACCGCGTCTGAAAAGTTCCGTATTAGTTGGACCGGGGGAGACAGCGTTTACGGTTATTTCCTGCCCACCCAACTCTTTGGCAAGTACTCGAGTTATTTGCTCAACTGCACCTTTGCTTGCCGCATACAAACCATAATTGGGAAACATCAGGTTGGTAACCGTGGAAGAGATGTTAACGATTCGTCCTCCCTTACTCATTCTCTGTGCCGCTTGCTGGCAGGCAAAGAAAACGGCTTTGACATTGACTGCAAAAATCTCGTCAAAGTCTTCTTCAGTAGCTTCAGCTATGGGCTGAGTGTACAAAATCCCTGCATTGTTTATCAAAATATCTATCTTGCCAAAGTGTGCAACGGTTTGCGCGAAAAGAGACTGAATGTCTTTGGTCTTTCCGACGTCCGCCTGCACCGCGAGGGCCTGGCCTCCCAGGGATTGAACGGTTGCTACAACTTCATCAGCCTCCATTGCTTTGGTGGCGTAATTTACAACTACAGAAGCTCCCTCTTTGCCCAACCTTTCGGCGATGGCCCTACCAATTCCTCGTGAAGAACCCGTTACCAAAGCAACTTTCCCATGCAGCATCTTAATCTCCTTTAAGGAGGGTCGGCAGACTACACTCATCAATTGTTTTTGAGAGAGGTGCTATTGTTGCCATTTTCCTCCTCGTCAATTGTTATGGGCTCAGGTTTTTGGGGATAAATGATGAGTCGATCACCTGGATGGATGGGCGCTTTGGGGTTCAATCGGTTCCATATGATGAGAGAAGCAAGGGGAACTTTAAAGCGCTCGGCGATGGCGGTAAGGTGGTCTCCCTCTTTTACCAGATAGGTCTGCTCCTTTTGGTTGGATGACCAGTGCTTCAGGAGATCTCGATATCGAGCTTGAAAATTCTCGGAGCCCTCTGTGGGAATCAGAATCGCATGGTTCCCCTCGGGCAAATAGTGTCCTCGAATTTCGGGATTCAAATCTTTGATCACCTTAAAATGGGTTTGCGCTGCCTGGGCAATAATTCTGATTGGGGTCTCCTTGAAACATTGGACCCGGACCCGATCGAAACTAGTTGCGGGATAGTAGTCTTCTTCAGCGAGATAGAACCCATATTTTGCTGGATCCTCAAGAATCAGCTTTATTGCGATAATTCTCAATACATACCTTTGTGTTTCCAGGGGAAGGTATAACTGGTAGTAGTTATTGACTCCCTGTTCAACGATTTCAGCATTCAGCCCCTCTTCCCCCATGTTGTATGCGGCAGCA
>Ga0209536_100009051_pt1 | contig 14829 bp, 10 predicted proteins | sample DeeMarSeWOR28_12_FD_187461 | JGI IMG/M metagenome (GOLD analysis project Ga0209536, IMG submission 187461) | Marine sediment microbial communities from White Oak River estuary, North Carolina - WOR-2-8_12 (SPAdes) (version 2) | ecosystem: Environmental > Aquatic > Marine > Intertidal zone >...
TATCAAAAGTAACCGATTATAGTGCCGCTCCTGCAACCCGGAGTGGTACACATGCGAACCAGCAGCGGTAAAAATAGCACAGATATTCAATACCATAAGAGTGAAACAACGCTTATCGAGATCATTCGCGCACAGCAGCCTGGCTGGGTGCACGCTATCTCGATACTGCTGGAGCGCTATGAAAATGCGCTTCTTCGCAGATGCCGGTACCGCCTCGGCAATACGCATGATGCCGAAGACGCGGTGCAGGAAACTTTGCTCAGGGCCTATAAAGGCATCCCGGGTTTCGAAGGGAAGTCCAGTTTCAGAACCTGGCTTTACATCATTGCCGATAACCAGTGCAACACCCTGGCTAGCCGGCGCGCCCGCTACACGATGAGCGATCATCTATGCACACTGATCGAGATACACGAAGACAGCACTCGTAACCGTGAAGCATTCGAGGACAAGGCCCAGGTGAACCTGGCCCTGAATACCCTGCCAACAAAAACGAAGCAGATATTAAAAATGCGATATTACCTGGAACTTTCGCTCGAAGAGATTGCACATAACCTGGGCATCGGTCTCAGTGCGGCAAAAATGCGTCTTTATCGAGCACAGGATGCGTTCAAACACCACTATAATGATTCAATAGCGACAGGCTGGATCCATCCAGGTGAATTAACTTAGTCACGTACCAACAAAATAATTATCATTAAACCATCGACTTGCAGGATGATTCCGGGAATCATAACCTGCACTATACGACCGACAGATAAAAGATAAGGAGTCATTTATATATCTTCTTATCTTTGCTGTATCACAGGAATAATCGTACAGTATTAGCGAGCGACTAATGAGGAAATCAACCCATCGTATTTTTGCCGCGATGGCCATGTTGCCATTTATTGCTGCTGAAGCACATCAGTTAACAGAAAATTTGTCACTGGATGGTGTAGTTTCCGGTGTCTTGCAGTGCCAGGAACTTTCAGAGGATACCGTTGGAGAAGACACCTGTAAAAGCGCCATTCCTTTACAGCCGGCGCTGACTTACCAGCCGTCAAAGCATGACAGGTTATTTCTTAAACTCGGCTTTGCTGCAGGTAATGGCTTGAATGAAGTATCCCCGTTCAATATTCCATCCTGGGGCGCCGACCTTGAGGATGATGTGGAGAATATTAACGGAAGCGGCAGGGACTATGTCCTGGAAGCCTGGTATGAACACGTTATTGAGCTGGATCGCAGAAACAGGATCGGTATTACGCTGGGGATAATCGATGCCTCGAATTATCTGGATCAAAATGCTTTTGCGAATGATGAATATATCCAGTTCATGAATCCCGCGCTGTCCAATGCGCCAAACACGTTTTTTCCTGCCTATGATCTGGGTGTCGCGGCTGCGTGGTATATTGGTGAATGGAGTTTCTCAGGTGTCATCATGGATGTTCATCAACTCAATAGTCCCGGCAAGTACACCTTTTATGGCCTTCAAGCAGGCTACAGGCTGGAAACAAAGCTGGGCACAGGTAATTACCGCATCTCGGTCAACGGCGACAGGGATTTTATTGACGAGGTCGGTCGAAGCAAACAGAAAAATGACATATTGCTAATCTCTGCCGACCAGCAGTTTGGCAATAGAATTGGTGTGTTTACCCGTGTAGGCTGGCGGATTGATGATCAGTTGATCAATTATCGTGCAATCTACAGCGGCGGGATCGATATCAGAGGCAGCACCTGGGGCCGGGTTCTGGATAACATCGGGATCGGCCTGGTTTACCTGGATGGCGGTAACAGAAGAATAATTCGAACCAGAATTGCAGAGGCATACTATCGCACAGTTATAAACCCTTACCTGGCATTAACCGGCGATATGCAGTACATGCGAGATCAGTACTATCAAAGAGCAGGTGCCGAAGGAATTAGCTATAGCCTCAGGGCGAGCGTTAACTTCTAGCCCGCTTTTCTAACCAGGAGGTGATGATCATGTAGAGATTCGGATACACAAAGGATTTTGCGAAGGAGCGGAATAACTGTGCACTTCCAGCGGAGTAGAATGTTCTATGAATCCATCAAGTGCAGGTTCGCCTATCCGGTGAGAAATGCGGGCTACACCACTGCTGTCCCGCTTAACAATTTATCAGATGAGATCGAACACTGATATTAAAGCGATTCTTTCACTACCAGTTGCAAAGAAACTTGAAACACCAGGGGCCCATAATCCTGATGCTACTGCACTTGCGCGTCATTACGAGCGAAGTGAAGCATGAGATGCCTGGAGCATGTAACCCACGAAGTGCGGCACCAAAGGGGCAACACATGGATGTGTTGTAATCTCCCAAATCTCGCTTGACTACAACGGCTTAGGTGCGGTTTTTTAACGCATACGCAAGATACAGGAGATTGCCACGCCGCTGTCGTGACTCGCGATGACGAGTAACTGGGACAGCAGCAGGGTCAGCGCCGATATTTATCTTGCAAATCAGCCTGCTCGTGCTCATCGTTAGCCCATGACACCAGGCAATTTTGTTGTTATTGTTTGAATCACTGATGACCAGAAGCCTTATTAGTATTAGCCCAAATACCTGAACATGAGCAAATAATAAAATGTCAGACTCATTGACCAGTATCTCTGATAAAGCTGGCATGCCTCCCGGCTCGCTTGTTCATGTAGGGTATGCTCATGAGGGCGAATGCAGTATATCCGTAATCGACTACAGCAAGGAGAATATCGAGGAGCGGAGTATCCACTCGATCGATGAGATATTGTCCTACCTCGATAGCAACACGGTAACCTGGCTCAATATTGAAGGTCTCAAAGATATTGAACCCATTGACTCAATTGGACGGATATTGAATATCCACCCACTGGTTCTCGAAGACATACTTAATACACATCAAAGGCCAAAATTCGAAGAACACGATGACTACCTGTATATTGTACTGAAAAGCCTGTCGGTGGAAAATGAAGCGTCTTATGTTGGTTACGAACAAATAAGCATCCTGGTACTCAACAACATAGTTGTGACTTTCAAGGAAAGGAAGGATGAAATTTTTACACCGCTGAAGCAACGACTGAAGAACAGCAAAGGCCGAATCAGGAACATGGGCACAGATTATCTGGCCTATGCGATTCTTGATACGATTGTTGACCAGATGTTTTTTATCCTGGACTCCATTGACGAAACCATTGAGACCACCGAGGAGAGACTGCTGCAAAACCCCACTTCAGAATCTTTAACCAACATTCAGCAGATAAAGCGAGAATTGATACATATACGTAAATCCACTTCACCTTTGAGAGAGTTACTCGCTGAAATCCTGAGAAGCGATACCGCACTAATTCACGAAAAGACACATATTTACTTCAGGGACGTTTATGACCACGTATTGCGTATCACTGAAACAATTGAGTCATACAGAGATTTGCTGTCAGGGCTACTGGACATATATATGTCCAGTATCAGCAACAAGATGAATGAAGTTATGAAGGTGCTGACAGTGTTCGCCTCTATATTCATACCATTAACTTTTATCGCGGGGATTTACGGTATGAATTTTGAATATATGCCGGAACTCAAATGGAGATGGGCCTACCCCGCACTATGGGTCTCATTTATCTCAATCCCGGTAGTCTTAATTATCTATTTCAAGCGAAAGAAATGGCTTTAGAAACCAACGCCAGCACAAATACCGTAAAACTGACCATTGCTTTTCTGCTGATGTTTGCAATTGTATCGATTTCTTTTCGAGTCCTGATGCGAAGTGACGGGGCACTGCCTTCCGGTGACTCAGCCTGGACAATAAACGCGTGGCACATCATAGAAGCATCGGACAAGGGCGCCACTGTTTTTATTCCACCTCCATGGGACACGCGTAACGCACGACTATACTCTCAATCCTTACACCACCCAGGCTTGCGCCAGCGTAGAACCAAAGAAGACAAAAAGGATCGCGATATTGTGCTAGCTGCCCCTCAGGCCGGTGAATATACCGTCAGGTCAACGTTCAATATATATGTATCTCACCTGCCGCTGGCGGAGCCGAGAAAACCAGACCTGTCGGAAAACAATCGCGCATCATGGCTGTCTTCTTCCAGCGGTATTGAAGTCAACACTCCCACTACAAATAGAATTGTGGATCAGATAGCTCGTGACAAGCCCGAATCGGAACGACTGATCGAATTGTTGTTCAACTTCGTGAGCAACAATATACGCATTGCCCCGACCACAAGCAATGACTCCGAAAGGGCGTTAAACAACAAACGCTCAACCGTTCTTGGTTCGACGCGCGCATTAGTGGCCCTATTGAGAACAGCACACCTTCCTGCACGCGTCGTTACCGGTGTGGATCTGCAAAATCCGCAACAACACATACGATACTGGGCAGAAGTATACGACGGTGAAAAGTGGCTGTCCCTCGATCCGGCCACTGGCTATTTCAATGAATTGCCCATATTTTATATACCGATGCGAAAAGGTGACGATCAGTTAATTAAAAGCGAAAACGCCAGCCTAATGAGCTCCACATGGGAGATTCGCAGGTTGCCCAGCTATGAGGGCTTATTGACAGCCGACACGAAAAAGCCAACTGACATCCTTGATTTGACTCGCCTCAACCTGCCCAGCCGTGAAATCCTGTCGCTACTGCTACTGTTGCCCCTGGGCGTACTTTCGACAGAACTGCTGCGCCAGTTTGCCGGCATTCGCACATATGGTACGTTTACGCCGACACTATTAGCGCTCGCTCTTACCAGTGTCGACTGGACAACAGCAATTGTCGTATTTCTGCTGGTGACCGTTATCAGCGTTGCCATCAGGGCCTCAATGCCAGATCTGAACCTGCAACGCACACCCCGACTGGGCATCGTTTTCACGCTGGTTGCAATGAGCATGACCATTGTTGTCTCAGGCATCAGTTATTTCGATCCCGATGCTGACAACACGGTAACATTATTGCCTCTCATCGTTCTTACCATGCTAGTTGATCGTATCTACACGGTATATGACGAAAGGGGATTGCATTCGGCAATTGTGCGCCTCATATGGACAGTAGTGGCCGCAACAGTATCGCTTTTTGTACTGCTGCAGGAACACTGGGGCACGTGGCTGGTTTCGTATCCCGAAATACACGCCATCACACTGGCCGTGATTATCATGACCGGCCTTTACAAGGGACCAAAACTGAAAGACCTGCCATCGTTCCGCTGGCTGCAGGAACCTGCAAGGGAAATGCGCGACAGAAAGACTGACAAAGGTCAGTCCGAACAGGCTGGGGACAACCTGTAAGTCGCACCGGAATCTATCAGAAACTCACCCTTGAGAAAATTGCGGCCAATGAGCAACTCATAATTCATGCCTCTGCGATCAATCAGGTTAACCTCTACTTTCTTTCGTACATTGCCAATACACAGATCGAGAAGAATTACCGGTCGCCTCTGCCTTTCACCAAAATGGCGTTTTATTCTTGCATGGCGTACGACCGGCGCCTCAATGATCACAGTTTCAATATCCCGGTTTGTGATGCTCATGCGTACCCAGGTTTCACCATCATGCGTGACGAACTCAGGGTCACGTGCGTCAATAGATGAAGTTCTGGCGCCAGTATCAAGTTTTGCATGAAGCATGATTTCATGCGGATACAGCACAGCATTCTCGACCCAGCCAGCCCTGATCGGTTCAGATGCGATAGTCTGAAGACCGGTTAAGGCCAGCATGAAACCAATCACCATCAAGGACGACTGCTTACTGGCTACAAACTGAGTTATTATCATTATTTCATCACCAATAACAGATCCATATGTTGACATATTCGCCAGGCAGGAATACTACGCCTGGACTATAAACCCTTATCGCTCAAGAAATTTTGTGTAAGCAGATACTTCAATCTCATCGTGGAGGCAGAACACATACAGGGCAACGACAGCGGCTGTTATATTAAAGCCACCTCATCCGCCTGAAGATATAAGCCAGTGTACTGGCAATACCAGCCATGACAGCGATCAGGATGAAATAACCGTATTGCGATTTCAGTTCCGGCATATATTCAAAGTTCATGCCATAAACACCGACCAGCAGGCTGAGCGGCAGGAACACAACCGTCACTACCGTAAGTATTCTCATCACCTGATTCAGACGGTGCGAATTTAGACTGATATAGCCCTCGATCAAGTCGTTGATCACAGTTTGATACAGTTCGGCCAGACTGTTGAAGCGTTCTGCCTGCGAAGCAATATCCTCATATTCATCAGACCAGTCATCCAGTTTCAGGCGCTGCGAATAACGGCTTAACTGTTCCAGGACCGACACATGGTACTTTAGAATGCGGCGCATCTTTCTCAAGGCCGTATTGTAGCCGACCAGCTCCTGCATAAGAGCTTCGTCCAGATCCTGCATAAACGTATCTTCTATTTGATCCAGCCGTTCTTCCAGGTTGAGCAGAATTTTGCCATAGCGTGTAACCATTCTTCGCGCCATTAATGCAACAACATGATAAGACGAGGAAACCTTGCGTTCTCCACTGGCCACCTTCGACCACAGAGTTTGCAGATATTCTGATTCTTTATTATGACGGGTGACGACAAAATTCTGCGCGGCAAACATGGCCATCTGCTGGGTATTGAAATCCAGCGTGTGTGATTCACTGTCGAGTGGCTTCATCAACAGGAAGAGCAGGTCCCGGTCACCGCTGAATACCGGTGGATGGCGGTCACGCAGGGCGTCTCGCACTTCGGCCTCGGGCATAGCCAGCATCTCGACCAGTAACTTGTGATCGGCATCATCGACGGCGCCCTCGATGTCAACCCATAACAGGGCTCCTGGAGTTTGCTTCCACTGTGTATACAGCGAAACGTCTCCGGTTATGACCTGGTTATTTTGAATCAGCATCCATTTCTGCATCTTGATCTCCGCTACCTACACGAGAGTATTCCTGCTTTTTATCCGCCATGCGTAAAGCCGCTATTTCAGTTTCTCCCAGCACGCTTTTGACGTGTAGATCTCGCTGCGGGAAAGGAATTCTTATGCCGTGCTCATGGAACTTGTCCCAGACGTTGAGCAACACTTCACTGAGGATGTTAGCACGGCCCTGCTGAGGGTCGTCAATCCAGATACGCAGTTCGAGGTTAACCGAACTGTCGCCAAATCCCATAAGTTGCGCTCTCGGTTCCGGCGTGAGCTCCACCCTGGGGATCATTTCGGCTGCCTCGACACAGAGTTTCATCGCAAGACGGACATCTGAATCATAAGAGATACCGATCGGCGCTTTCAGTCGCACCAGGTTGTCGCTGAAAGACCAGTTTTCCACCCGTTGTGTAATGAGCTCTTCATTCGGAATCAAATGTTCTATGCCATCTCGGGTTATCACCGAGGTATACCTGAGCCCAAGGTAGTTGATCCAGCCGAAGGTGGCGCCGAGTGAAATCACATCACCGGGTTTGATCGACTTGTCCATCAATAGGATAATGCCACTGACGAGGTTGGAAAATATTTTCTGCAGTCCAAAGCCCAGGCCAACACCCAGCGCACCACTGAAGATTGCCAGTGCGGTCAGATCAATACCAACGCTGGTCAAGGCGATTAAGATGGCGAGCAGCACCAGGCTGATACGAGTCAGTTTTGAGATCAACACCCGGGTAGACGCATTGGTCGTTTTCGATCTTTCCAGGCGTTTTTCCAATAATGAAGACAAGGCTGTAGCAAGCCACAGTGCAAACCACAGCGAAAAAGCGATTCTCAATACAGAGAGCGGTGAAAGGCGGATCTGACCGATATTGAGTGACCAGCTGTCTAACAGCACCATGGTCGCATCGAGCAGACCGAAGATATTCAATGCAGCAACGGTCCAGGCAGATATTGCGATTATGCGGGCGATAGTGGCATTTTCCACCAGCGCCGAAGCGAGTCGAATCAGCACCCAGGCCGTGAGCAAACTGACCACTGTCACCAGTGCATGAGTGCGCAACTCCAGATAGACTGCCACATGGATTGCCAGCCACTGCAAAACCAGCCATGCAATCGGTATACTGATATCTCTTAGGGCAACCCACAAGCGCCTGAAATTTGGCACCCGCTGGGTGTATTTCAACATCAGGTCGAGGAAACGGTGGATCAGCGGTGACACAAGCCATCGAGCGATGGCGAATACAACGATAATGGTAACAAACTGCGGCCAGAAAGTCGGGTCTTTCAGCACGGTTAGCACATACTGAGCAAATTCAGTCAGCTGTTTGAATAGCGCATCAATATTAAAAGGTTGAGACATGCCTATATCTATTGTTTTACAGTACTCAAAAAGAAATTAATTAAACAGTCCAGTAGCATTATTGTAATAGACTTTGCCCCTGGCGTGTTAGTCACTTATAAGCCATTAAATGATCTCCATTATTTCGAGTGAAGCTCGATTGAACCTTGATGAGTAAACAGATGCAAAATATAGATTGACCGCTGCATCCAAATGCTTTAGATCAACCCACCTAACCCGCATTTCTCACCAGGGGGTGGGATCATTCCGCCCCCTGGTGAGAAATGCGAGCTAATACCAGGAGGCACGCCTGCCATGCACGACTTGACCAATTCCATTGAATTTCAGATGAGCTTACTGCTTTTCGTTTCTCTCGCAGGCTATCTCATTTCGTCGCGAATTGGGCAACCCGCCGTGGTCGGACAGATTCTTGTCGGTCTGGTCATTGGTCCCAGCGTCCTGGGATGGGTGACGTATACCGAGTTCGTCAGCAGTATCGCCCACCTCGGGGCCGTTATCTTGCTCTTTGTCGTGGGGCTGGAGTTCAAGCTCAAGGACATCGCCAGCTTGAAGTACCTGGTGATCGGCTTGATTGGCGTTATCATTCCATGGATAGGGGGCTATCTGGTAGCGACCGCATATGCGTTTCAACACGATCGCGCTGTCATCATCGGCGTGGCCCTGACTGCCACCAGTATTGCCATTACCGCAGATACCTTGCGCGAAATGGGCCGGTTGAACAGCGATGTGGCAAAAGCGATCATCGGTGCCGCGGTGATTGATGATGTATTGGCACTGGCAGCGCTGTCTATTGCCAATGACATGGCTTCAGGATCCGTGACAGTGACATCCTCCATGATTATATTATTAAAGGCCATGGCTTTCCTGTCTATTGGTTCGCTGGCAGGGCGTTATCTGCTGAGCCGTATGGTGTTGCGCATTGACAGCTCAGCCTTGGCCCCAAGGTATCCGGAAATCGTGTTTATATTCGCGATGATGGCGGCATTTTTCTATGGCATGGCAGCGGAACTGATCGGGCTATCTGCAATCGTCGGATCCTTCGTCGCCGGTGTATCTATGGAAGGGATTGGTCTGAAAAACAGCAAATCATTTAAAGAAGGCGCTGAATATCTGCGTATCATCTTTGCTTCGGTATTTTTCGTCTCCCTTGGCGTGCTCGCCGATGTCAGCGCCATGACCTGGGAGCTGATGGAATTCGTGCTGGTGATCACCATTGTGGCCATAATCACAAAACTGATTGGCTGCGGAATACCGGCAAAAGTCATGGGCATGAACTGGCGTGACGCTACGATCCTGGGAATCGGAATGGCGCCACGCGGCGAAGTCGCGATGATCGTGGCATTACTTGCTTTGAATCAGGGCATCATCCAGCAACCGGCTTACGTGGCCCTGGTGTTGATGGCATTGCTGACAACCATCATCACGCCTTTGGTTCTGCGCAATCTTTTTATGAAATAAACATCGGCGCTGCATAATCAATTTATCCACAACATCTTTTTCGTAACTGCACTTGCCTGAAGACTTATGTCGACACTTTGCTTTGTTCGATTTTCAACACATACTTTACCAGCATAATCCACGCCGGGCTTAGCAGCAGTGACATGGAAATCACCACGACTGTCATCCGGTAAGCATAGTCTGAGATAATGTGCGCCTGAATACCAACCGCTGCCAAGAGAAAGCTGAATTCGCCTATCTGCGATAGCAGCGTGCCTGCATAGATGCTGTCCCGCCAGTTATCGCCCAGCATGCGCAGAATCACACCGTTAATAAAGGTATTGGTGATCAGGACCAGAAATATCAGCGCACCCACCTGGTACCAGTGGCTTTGTAGAAAATCGAGGTCGACCAGCATGCCAATAGATACGAAGAACAGCGCGACAAAGACCACCCGGAATGGCTCCAGGCTGTGATGCACCCAGCGAGTCTCCTTTGCGGCACCGATCAACATGCCCGCAACAAATGCGCCGAGGGCGGTAGACAGTCCAGCCAATCCCGTAAGCAATGACAATCCCAGGCAGACCGCCAGTGCTGCGAACACATGCATCTCCATGTCTTCGCCGAGAATCCTGCCCAGCGGCAAATGGATGGTATTTTTTACCGCAATGTAACCAACAATCACAGCGATCAGAACTGAGCCGCCAGCCTGCAAATAAATATTACTGTGTTCCGCATCGGAGCCACCAAACATCGCAAGGATGATGAGCATGGGAATAACGGCAAGATCCTGGGCCAGCAAGATAGCCAGCACGTTCTGACCGACTTTCGTATCAAACTCTTTCCAGTCATGGAGCAGCTTGAGCACAACAGCGGTACTGCTGAGGCTGATAACGAAGCCGATCAGAACAATGCGCTCAATCGGCCAGTCCAGAATCAGGCCCAATGGCCAGACACAGCCTATGCTGACAAGAATCTGAAGCAGGGTGCCAAGCACCGCCACTTTCCAGTTTTCAATCAGCTTTCTCGGTGATGCTTCCATGCCAATAAAAAACAGCAGCAGCACAACACCGATGGCACCTAGACGGCCGAGGATCACTTCATCCTGCACCAAAGCTATGCCGTGTGGGCCAAGTACGACACCGGCAATCAGATAGCCAACGACATGCGGTTGCTTCAATGAACGCAGTAACAAGCCCAAAATCAATATTGCGAGAATAGCGCCAACAGTATAGGGAAGAACTGGATCGAGATGCATGGTGGCAAGGTCTTAATACGTGCTTGAGAAAGCGCGCAGTATAGCAGTCATATCATTCATGAAAATATCTGCCTGAAGATGCATGTTTATCATCGCATCATACCCCATCGTGAAACAGCTGCGGGTTACTTCGGTTTTAGCGAAGATTCAGCTGCCATCTGCGAAACAGCCTTCGCTTCCTCATCAGTCTGCATTTTGAACGCTGCAGTCGCATCTGCTGAATGCACTGTGATCTGGGTGAAAGGAATGACCCAGCCTTCGCGGTTGCAGGTGTCCACGCAGGCCTGCTGTATCATGCGTTGTGATTTGAAAAAGGCCTTTGCCGCCCGCCCACCAAGAATCATGTAAATCTGGTAGTCAAGTGAGCTGGCACCGGCTTCTTTGAATTCGACCATAATATCCTGAATATCTTCTTTCAGTCCGGCCTGTTCAAATCGAGAGATTATTGCCTCACGCAACAGCGATGGAATCTTATCCAGGCAAATTGCCTGATGCTGGTAGTCAACCCCGAACGTGCATGCCACACCAAAGCCTTCCACTGACAGATTGCGAATGTTCTGGCCCAGAAAGTCTTTTGTAGCGATCTGAACCCGGGCGTCCCTGACTAATATTTCTACCCGTTCAATCGATTGGCGCAACACCTTGCCGAAGCTGCCATCGGCAAGCAGGATATAGTCGTCCGGCCTGCATGGAAACCAGAGATCTTCACCAGCAGGTCTGGAAGTGAACTCATTGATGTCATGCAGGGGCAAGCGCAACACACCTTCCAGAAGCGGATTTCGCAAGATCGAATAGACGCTGAGTGAAATCACCTCGAATGGCACGCCATCGTAAACCAGGCGCTCTTCCTCGCGCACAGGCCCTATTCCCAGCAGTAGCCGCAATTCGGCTGCATAGCGCGGCAGCGTCTGTCGTAAACTGAGCGCTACACCCGCGAGTGCGACCAGGGCCAGCGTGATGAGTAGTACATCACCACGGACATAAAACACCATAAGAACGGCCAGAACGATAACAACTGCCGTAAACAGTCGATAAGAGTATATAACCAGTGGCGCGCGTGTTGTGCCTACATCCCGCCGTATTCGATATAACCATTGCCAGTACAGCTCGAGCAATCCCTTCAAAACCAGCCAGATCAGTAGTCCAACGACAATGGCAATGAATAAAGTAAGGCCTCTGCCAAGAAAGAATTCTGTGACTGCGTCCCAGACAGATGATTGCCACGTTGTGCCCTCTACTTTTAGACTGTCGAGCTTGAAACGTGCAATATCCAGTGCACGCAATGTATCCTCCCTGCGGATTTCCCAGTCACTTAACAACCGGTTTATCGGCTCGACCACCCAGGCGGGCACATTCTGCTCCTTGAAGAACCGCAGTGATACCAGCGCCTTTTCAATTTTTTCCAGCTGTTCCTGGTATCGTTCTATGTCCCTGCGCAGAGCATCCATCTGGCGAGGCTTTGACGTGATTTCCTTCAGGGTTGCAATCAGCGGTCTGCTGATCTGCTCCAGCTCATCGCGCCAGTTTATTTTTTGATCTGGCTGATCAGCCAGCACCGACAGATTGATGCCACCGAGAGCAAGATGTTCGAACGAACTTTGCAAGCTCGATATTTCGTTCATGAGACGTTCGATTTTCTTCTGTATCTCCAATAACTCGGATGGATCCGTAATCAGCTTCAGCTGCTCACTGAGCTCACGAACAGAGTCTCGCTTCATATCGATGGATTTCTGGAGAATCGCCAGACTGTCTACAGAATCCATGGGCTTAATATGTGTTTCAGCCGCTTTCACTTTGCCTTCTGAGGGCTGCACTTCTGCGAGAGCTGGCACGCATGCAATCAGCAGGGCAATCAAGGCCAGGTTTCTCAGCAAGACACCAGAGCAGCAAGCTGTGCATTTGGCCGTAAGCGTAATCCGTGAGCGTGAGCCAGTGTGTCGATAATTATCCGGTAGAGACATAGTCATTATGTATACCCATGTAGCTGCATCATGATCACGCATGACCGTATTCAATACAACGGCCGTTTTGTCTGACCAGGTTTTGCATAGATAGAAATCAGATCTTGCTTAGGAATTAAGATGATTTTTGTAAATAAACATTTTGAAAGATACAAAATCGCCACTGTTCAATCAGCGGCTCCGGTAAATCACACCGCGTCTTACCAGCCACTTTTCAATCTCTACCACAAACAAAACCAGTGAAGACAATGCCAGGCAAACCGCAAGATCGAACATCGGCAAGGGCTCGGTATAAAAAATACTGTTGAGTGCAGGCATATAGATGACTGCCAGCTGCAACAGCAACGTCAATATTACCGCACCCAGCATTGGCAGATTACTGAATATGCCGATGCGGAACAACGACTCGGTTTCACTGCGCACAGCCAGGGAATGAAACAGCTGTGACACGGTGAGCACCGTAAACACGATGGTTTGCCAGTACGTGACATCACGTTCAATCGCCCAGGCCATCGCAGCAATGGAAATACCCGCAATGAACAGCCCTACCCAGATGATATGCTGCCACATGCCGTGTGCGAAGATATTTTCCTCCGGAGGCCGCGGCGCGCGCGCCATGATGCCGCGCTCCGCGGGCTCGGCGCTGAAAGCCAGTCCCGGCAGACCATCGGTGACCAGATTGATCCAGAGGATATGAATGGGCAACAGCGGTATCGGCAAGCCGAGAAACGGCGCCAGAAACAATGTCCAGATCTCGCCTGAATTCGAGCTCATTGTGTCCTTGATGAACTTGCGAATATTGTCGAAAATCGACCGCCCTGCCCGCACTGCGCGCACAATGGTGGCAAAGTCGTCATCCAGCAAAACCATGTCCGAAGCCTCGCGTGCCACGTCAGTACCTTTCTGCCCCATGGCCACACCAATACCGGCACGTTTCAGTGCCGGCGCATCATTCACCCCGTCGCCGGTCATCGCAACAAACTCACCGTTTGACTGTAAGGCTTTGACGATACGTAACTTCTGCTTCGGCGTGACCCGTGCATAGACCCGTATTGACTCAACAAGCTGCGCAAACTTTTCGTCTGAGAGTTCTGCCAGTTCATCACCGCTCAGCATCGAATCCTGGTTCCGGGTAATGCCAAGTCGCCTGGCGATAGCCATCGCCGTTCCCGGATGGTCCCCGGTGATCATTACGGGTGTAATCCCGGCCGTCAGACAATCGGCGACCGCTTGCGGCACTTCGGGCCGGGGCGGATCGATCAGCGCTACCAGACCGATAAAAGTCAGATTCTGTTCGATGATGCCAGCATCGAGCTGTTCAGGCAGCAAGGTAAATTCGCGTCTGGCAAACGCAAGCACGCGATAACCATCATTGGCCAATCGGGAAGCTTCGGCCAATATGGCCTCGGCCTCAAAAGTGGCAGACGCCTCGTTGTATTGCACGCTGTTACAGAGCGGCAGTATGATTTCAGGCGCGCCCTTGGTATAGGCAACCACCTGCTCAGAAGACGGGTGTAACGTGGTCATACGCTTGCGTTTACTGTCAAACGGAATCACACCCAGCCGAGGCCGTGACTCGATCAGCACGGTCTTATTGTAGCCCGACCTGACGGCAGCTTCATATAACGCCAGCTCTGTCGGCTCACCGGCAGGATTCCCATCCTTCTCGGCGATATCGTTGCTAAGCGCCATTGCGTACCCGAGCTCCGCCCCGGCCCCACCAGCCTCTGAAGCGGGCATCGACTCACGCCATTCTCCTGAGAAAAAGAAAAGCTCGGCACTCATGCGGTTTTGTGTCAGGGTACCGGTCTTGTCAGCACAGATAACGGTGACTGAGCCCAGGGTTTCGACCGCCGGCAGATTACGCACCAGCGCATTATGTCGCGACAGCTTGCGTGCACCCAGCGCCAGTGAAATCGTCACAACGGCGGGCAA
>Ga0209536_100009052_pt1 | contig 14828 bp, 12 predicted proteins | sample DeeMarSeWOR28_12_FD_187461 | JGI IMG/M metagenome (GOLD analysis project Ga0209536, IMG submission 187461) | Marine sediment microbial communities from White Oak River estuary, North Carolina - WOR-2-8_12 (SPAdes) (version 2) | ecosystem: Environmental > Aquatic > Marine > Intertidal zone >...
CCAGGAAATCTCCTGCCACTTCCCCTCCCCCCGCTCTCCGACTCTCTTCAGGGGACGGGTCAGACGGTCGGGGTGATTGATATATTGCGTCATGGCCAGGCATCTGGAGCAGAGACGCCCTTGGTTCCAGGGGTGCTCCGGGTCACCTTCGATTTTTACAAGTTTACCGTCTTCGATATGTGCCAATACGCCGCAGCCGCCGTGACAACCAGGCCCGGCGGACCAGGTGGTGGTGCGCACAATCTGACGGTCTTTACCTTTCGCCATAGTATCTTTTCTCGCTTCGCCCCGATTATATCCCGCTCAGGTTGGAGAGCGCAAATAGAAAGAAGATGACTTCTGTACTCTTATTAGCAGTATGTATCAAACCAAGACATGTTTAATCCTGTATACTAATAGCCGAGTTCAGATTATGGATTACTACGAAAACGTTAAAAGAGCCCTTCAATTCATCGAAGATAATTTAAGAGAGGAAATATATGTCGATGATATGGCGAGAGAAGCTTTCTATTCACAGTTTCATTTTATGCGTATATTTATGCAACTAACGGGCGAAACTCCAGGAGCATATTTAAGAAAACGTAGACTGACAGAAGCAGCCACTGACATTCTATCTGGGAGAGGCGTCCTTGAAGTGGCACTGGACTACCACTTTAATTCACAGGAGGCATTTACCAGGAGTTTTAAAAACTATTTTTCGGTGACCCCGGGGCTTTATAGAACCAATGGCTCAAACAATACAGGTCTGCCAAAACCTGAACTCAAAGATAAACTATTTATTATACCGAGAGGAGGTACATTAACAATGCATAAACAGCCCGAAATCAGAGAATTACCAGAGTTCAAAATAATCGGATATCCTTATTATGGTATCCCGGATAGAATCCCCGAAATGTGGGGGAAATTCGAAAAGATATACAATGATATCTATAAAAAAGACTTGAGAGAAAAAACATATGCCTTCATCTTTAACTGCCACCGGGAAATCAATTACATGATATCTATAGAGGTCAAAACTCTGGATAAAGATATTCCTATGGAGTTTGCCGGCAAAATCGTCCCTGCAGCTACATGGGCTATGTTTGAAGTAACTGGAGACACTATTGATGAGACAATGGCATATGCTCATAGTGAATGGTTTCCAAAATCAGGCTATGAATATTCAATGCCTTGCGAAATGGAAATACGGGAGCAGAATTTTGAATACTATCCCCATCGGCAAACCGACACAACGAACGTCTTTTACTACTGTTATCCGATAAAGGAAAGAGCGAAATAGGAATCTTTTATATAATAACCTTAGCTAAAGATAATTCGATACCGATTATCTTCAGCAATGCAGGTCAAGAACAGTCGTTGTTCCTGTTGCTATACTCGTTACAGGAGGTAAGAACACGGAGAACTGGGACAAGATAAATGCTGTACAGCGTATGCAGGACTATATCGAACAGCATATAACCGAACCGATAACCCTGTACATGCTGGCGCAGACCGCCGGGTATTCTCCCTGGCATTCGGTCAGGATTTTCAAGGAGTTGACCGGTAAGACCCCGTTCGAATACATCAGGGCGCTCAGGCTGTCCCGGGCAGCCGTAAAACTTAGAGACGAAAATACCAGGATTATAGATGTTGCCCTTGACTTTGTCTTCGATTCACATGAAGGATTTACCAGGGCGTTTTCCCAGCAGTTCGGAATAAATCCCAGGAAATATGGCAAGAACAAAAAGCCTTTAAAACTGTTCATGCCACATGGTATCCGTGGTTCCTACCTCATAAAACAGTACAAGGAGGATAGCATGTCTGAAAAATCGAATGCCAATACCGTTTTTGTGCAGGTTGTCGACCGCCCTCAAAGAAAGCTTATTTTGAAAAGGGGTGCTAAGGCAACAAACTACTTCGAGTATTGCGAAGAAACCGGGTGCGACGAGGTATGGGGCATACTTTGCAGTATCAATGAGGCCCTGTATGAGCCAATCGGAATGTGGATGCCGGAAAACCTGAGACCAGAAGGAACATCGGTCTACACCCAGGGCGTCGAAGTACCCGATGATTATGCCGGCGAGGTCCCCGAGGGGTTTGAAATAATCGACCTGCCGCCGTGTAAAATGATGGTCTTCCAGGGACAGCCGTATGACGACGAGGACTTTCATCAAGCAATCGGAGACCTGTGGGAAGTTATGAAGAAATACAACCCGGAGTTATACGGTTTCACCTGGGTGGATGAAGACGGGCCGAGGTTTCAGCTGGAACCGCAGGGGTATCGAGGCTATATCGAGGCCAGACCGGTAAGACAGGTAAACGTGAAATAGCCGACGACAGTTACTACGAAAAACAGGTTGAGTTATCAAAAAGGGCGGCGAGTCGATTCTCGCCGCCCTTTATTACTAGATAATACTGAGCAAGAAGGAACCTTGCGTTGTCTCTAATCTAAGCTTCCTCCGTTACCATCCACACCTGCGAAATTGCTTTGCTCAGTCGGTAGTTACGGATAGTCGGAGAAAACAGAAAAGCAAAGATGGCTATGCCTGCTGCAATGCTGCAGAGGATTATAGTAATCATCTTCGGCCCACCGAGAACATCAGAACCGATCCCCGCTATTAGACCGCCTAGGGGCGACAAGGCCATATTAAGGTTGACAATGCTGGTCACCCGGCCGCGTAATTCATCTGGTATCGAGAGTTGGAGTAATGTCTGGTTGGTAATCAAGAAAATTACTTCAAAGAACCCGGCGAGTGCCAGGAACAGTAAGGCAGTCCACAATTCTGTGCAGAAAGCAAAGCCTATTAAAGATATACTGAGCAGGAAAAGTGACGCGAGCTGTAAGAGACCCCGGCGCTCCACGCGACCCAGCGATGCGGTGACGATGCCTCCAAGAATTCCACCAACACCAACGAATGCTAACAAAAGACCCAGCACATCAGACTCACCGGCAAAGATGTCCTTGGCAAAAATAGGGGGGAGTATGGTAAAGATTGGGATGATAAAGAGTGGGAGGATAGTCCCCATCAGCATAAAGGTTCGAGTGACTCTTTCCTTCGCCACGTACCGTATTCCTTCTTTAATATTTTGAAGAGCTGAGTTTGAAATACCACCTGGTTTTCGCGGCGGAAATCGGATTTGCAGGACACTAATTGCTATCAGTGCATATGCGACGGACATAACAAGGAAGTTGCCTCCGGCACCAAACCAGATGATGAGAAAGCCACCTATTGCCGGGCCGAAAGAACGCATCAGACTCCAGCCTGTTTGGACGATTGCCATAGCGTTGGGAGTATAAGCCCGTGGAACCAGGTCAAAGACGACGACTTGTCGGATAGGCATGTTAAGGGCTACTCCAATGCCACCAAGTAAGGAGAAGGCGAAAAGATATGAGATTTGAGCCTGGCTGAAAAGTAGTACGAGACCGAGTGCAAGCGTAATTATGGACAACCACCCGTTCATAATCAGCATGAGTGTGCGGCGGTTGAGACGGTCTATCAGGAGCCCGGCTATTGGTATCAGGCCTAGTGCTGCCACAGAGCGGACCAGGTTAACAGACCCCAGCAGTGTACCGGAGCCTGTTATATCATAAACAAGCCAGCTTACTGTGACCTGCTGAATCCACTGGGACGCATTTCCGAGGATGGTTCCTACCAGCAACCACCGGAAATTGCGGATACGCAACGGTGTAAAAGGACCAATTTTCTCTGGGGGTGTGGCTGTATCAGGGTTTAGTTCACTGGTCATCGTGTTTCTCAATAAACTTTACCACACATAAGGGAAGACTTGCATGGCAGAGTTTTTCTTGTTGGAAAGGTGCACGTTGACAAAGATAAGTATCGGGCTATAGTATAATGTGCTGTAATCAAGAACCAGAAATACTGAAAAGGCAATATCACTGAAAGGGAATAATCATGGCAGAAAAATCATCGACTACCAAGACAATCCAGGAGGCTGCCAGGGAGACCAAGGTATGCCACGAGGCTGATGTGGTGGTGGTGGGGGGTGGCCCTGGGGGCCATTCGGCGGCGATAGCGGCGGCACGGAGCGGCGTTAAGACAGTGCTTGTGGAGAGATACGGGCACCTGGGTGGCATGTCTACTGGCGGCATTGTCATACAAATCCCCCACATGAGTGACGGCACCGAAGAGCAACAAATAATCGGACTAGCTCAGGAATGGCTCGACAGGCTGGATGCCGTAGGTGGATGTCTCCATCCACGACGTGAAGATATCGGTTCCAGTGATGAGAAGCTGGTGTCATACTGGCGGCGCTTCATGGGTAACACGGTCAGGGGACGGATAAAGCAGACTGCATGGGTGGACCCTGAACTGTTGAAATGTGTCCTGAATAACATGGTCGAAGAGGCAGAAGTAAAGCTGTATCTCCACTCATTGGGCACCCAGGTCATTGTCGACAAGGATAGAGCGCAGGGCGTCATCTTTGAGAGCAAATCGGGAAGGCAGGCAATACTGGGTAAGGTCGTAATCGACGGTACCGGTGACGGTGACCTGTTGCCGTTGGCCGGGGCAGAGTTTGATGGTGAGCTCGATCCCAGGCTTAGAAGCTCCATGATGGCTCTGGTATTCCGATTGGGCAACTGTGATTACCAGAAACTCTGCGATTTCAGGGAGACCGAGCCGGAGAGATACCGAGACCTGATGGCAGAACTCGCCAGTGTTGCCGGTACCCGCCTTGTACCACTGCCGTCACCTCGCAACGATGTCCTGTGGGTAAATAACTGGTTGCCTGACCTGAACTGTATGAATGTGGAAGACCTCACCACCCTGGAGGTCGAAATGCGCAAGATAATGATACGCGGGCACGAGTTCATGAAGAAGAATATCCCCACTTTCGAAAACAGCTTTATCATGGACACGGCGCCCCAGACGGGAACGCGTGGTGGGCGGCGCTTAATCGGTGAGTGCGTCGTAACCAAGGAGGACTTACAGGCCGGTAAGGAATACGATGATGCCATAGCCGTAATCCCGCGTTTCGACGCGCTGGGAGATACTGCTTCCATTCAGATTCCTTACCGTTGCCTGGTGCCGGTTAAGATAGATGGTATGCTGGTGGCTGGCCGGAGTTTCTCGTCGGATGCGGCAGCTAACAATATGGTCAACCTAATCCCTCATTGCATCGCCATGGGACAGGCGGCCGGTACGGCGGCAGCACTCGCTGTCAAGGGCGGTGTCAATGTCAGGGATATAAATATCGGGGCCTTGCAGGATAGTCTGGCCAAGCAGAATGTGCCTCTTCCTGGTATACCTTCGACTGTATAGGAGCACTGGGCAATAGATACATTTACCTTATTATCATTTTATAGTCATTAAAAAAGGGGAGCATTTGTCGCTCCCCTTTCGTGTTTTCGAGTTGAGATTCCGGCTTATAGTTTGATGAAGCCTTTCGGTATTGTGAAGCCTATGATGGATTGCTGTCAGTTCTGTTGGTAGAAGATTTCGGGGGGTTAATCAGGAGTGCAAGTACGGCTCCTATTCCTAGAAAGACGATACCTACCTGGAAAGCAAGCATATAACTCCCGGTCGCATCAAAAATAAATCCGGCAATTACAGGGCTCCCGGCACCAAAGACCGTCAGAATCGGAGCAGTCCATCCGAGAATTCGTGCGTAGTGTGTCCGTCCATAGTATGCCCCCAGAATAACAGGGATGTTAACGAGCATCCCGCCGTAGCCAATGCCACAAAGTACCGAACACATATATACCAGTGGTAGCGTATTAGCATTCATGAGAATCATGATGCCAGCGAACATCAGGGTCAGGCATACAGTAATCAGGTATTTGCCTTCGAATCTCGTACCCAGCACTCCAAATAGCAGTCTGCCCATGATGCTAATTCCGACCATCAGCCCCAGCGCGCTGGCTGCTGTCAGGTTGGAGAATCCCTTATCCTGGAGGTATGCTACCTCATGGATTATTAAAGTGCTGAAGGGAAACCAGAGAGCAAGGTCACAGGCAAGTATCAACCATAAAGCCCGGGTGCGTAACGCGGCCCGGACTGTCCAGTCCATCGGGGTCTGGTAGACTCGACTCACGACTGGACTTTCGGTATGAATTCCCTGTGCTGGACTAGTGATACCATCAGGTAATTGTCCCATTTCCTCAGGTTTATTTCTCACGAGCATGCCTCCGACGACTACCGCTAGTACCAGATGTATAAAGGCCAGAGATGCCCATGCTACCTGCCACCCTAGATTGGTGATTAGCCAACTGATAAATGGCGGAAAGATAAGCCCACCGACACCCCCTGCGACCAGAATCAGGCTTATTGCCAGTGATCTTCGATGGATAAACCAGTTATTTGCCATAGTAGTAGTAGGCAGGAATGACCCGAATGAAATGCCAATCCCTGCTAATACCCCGTAAAATAAATAAACGTGCCAGACTTCTTCAACAAAGACCATGCCGAATAGACCAAGGGCGGCCACTGTGTTACCGACAATGATGTTTGTTCTGGCACCGAACTTACTAATACTAATACCAACCAGGGGGCCAATCAGTCCATGGGCTACTTCAGAGGCGGTGAGAGTACCGGATAATGCAGTCCGGCTCCAGCCGAACTCCTCCGAGAAAATCGGGAGGAATACGCCGAACGAGTACACATGATCTCCGCACATGGCGAAATATACTGCCATTGCCCCGGCCAGTGCTATCCATCCGTAGAACCTGTTTTGCTTCAAGTGTATTGTCATTTCAGTCCAACCCGATTTAACTTATTATAGCACCCAATCTTACAGCTAGTAGTTCAAGTGAAGTACTCTATTGTCGAATCATCATTACCATCTCACAAGCATAAAATCAGATTCGCTGATATTTTTAAACCAGAATAACATCGGGATGTTTGCCAAGCTATGCGTTTACAGAATAGTATCTAGACTTATTTATAGATCAGTAATAATTCAGCCCATCGTGTGATTGAGTACCAACTCCGTCAATCCATGCTGACCGTAGAATTTGCTCGGGTTATATCGGGTTAGGTAGTATAGTATATAGTATAAAATCGACGACAAAGAGTTGGCCATCACCGACTATGAACTGTCGCTTCGAAGGAGGTCTGTTTGATGTCGACTCATCCATTAGAGGAGCTTATTCACCCGAGGTCGATTGCAGTTGTTGGAGCTTCTGCTTCCGGTCGTGGTGATGGGTTTCTTTCTCCATTGCTGGAGCAAGGTTTCAAGGGGGCCCTCTATCCGGTGAACCCCAAGTATTCGGAGGTTATGGGGCTAAAGGCTTATGCCCGGGTGAGGGACATTCCTGGGCCAGTGGACTATGTGATATCTTCTATTCCGGCGGCCGGCGTCCTGGAACTGATTGCAGACTGCGCTGACAAAGGGGTAAAGATTATTCACCTTTTCACAGCACGGTTCAGCGAGACTGGGCGTAAGGGCGCTGCCGAACTGGAGCAGGAGATACTGAAACAGGCAAAGAAGGCTAACATTCGTCTTATCGGGCCGAACTGTATGGGGCTTTACTATCCGGCCGAAGGGATTGCCTTTGATAGAGGTATGACCAAGAAATCCGGTTCAGTAGGACTTGCATCCCAGAGCGGCCAGGCAGTAGAGGAAATCACCGGCCTGGCATCACATAGGGGCATCTATTTCAGTAAAGCTTTCAGCTACGGTAATGCCCTGGATTTCAATGAGTGTGACTATCTGGACTACTTCGCCCAGGATCCGGACACAAAGCTGATTCTCATGTACATTGAAGGCGTTAGGGATGGGCCGCGATTTCTAAATTCGTTACGCGCTGCGACGGCAGTGAAACCGGTTATCATCCTCAAGGGCGGTCGTGGTGAGGCGGGAACAAGGGCCACAAATTCACATACCGCATCACTCGCCGGCTCAAGGGAGATATGGAATACCCTTGTCAACCAGTCAGGCGCTGTCAGCTCTGAAGACATTAAAGAGTTGATTGATATTGCCTTAGCGTTCAATTTCTTACCAGAGATACGCCACCGGAATGTAGGCGTTGTCGGTGGTAGCGGCGGTAGCAGCGTCATGGCAGCCGACCTCTGCGAAGAAGCTGGCCTGAATGTTATTCCGTTGCCTGATGCCATACGGCAGGAACTAAAAAGGATGGGCAATGCTGTCTGGGACTGGATTGGGAACCCGGCTGATTTCTCGATTTCAATGGGTGATGATTCTAGTGCCAGGGACGTAGCAAAACTGATGGCTGCTCATCTTGACTTTGATTTCCTCATAACCTTTGTTAATGGTCCATGGTACCTCGGACCAGAGCCTTTCTCTCTCGAGCAGCACCTGAAACGCTATTCATTACAAGATATTGGGAGCAAACCGCTGCTGATTGTATTTCAGGACACGGCTCGCTATTTTATTGATGAGAACAGGATGGCGGAGTACGATAAAATTGTCACCGAGATGCAAGTTAGCTTTATCCAGCGTGGATATCCGATTTATCCGGACATCAAGCGGGCTGCCCTGGCTGTTTCTAAGATGATTGGTTACTACGAGAAGAAGTGATATCTGATTCCGTTCAGCATCCAATATTTAGTATTTAATATATTGTTTAATAAAAAAATACTAAAGTGTGACATTGAACAAAATCGGGGTGTTTGTCCAGCCATGCGTACTCGTGGATGATGCCGTTTGCGTCTAATTTAAAGTGAAACATGAAACTCAACGAATATCGCTAAACCGCAATTGTCTTTAGGATAAGGGGATTTCTATCACTCATAAGAATATGAGCAATCTTTGTGACTGTATAACAGCATTGCGTCATGCTTTGACCCATTTGCAATTAACTCTATAGATCAATCCTTTTTCTGGATTGAGGTTTCATACCAAATAGAAAACGAGTGATGTTGGTTCGCCTAACCAAGATGTCATAAGCAAGGACAGCCACGACAAAAGAGGATGTTAGGATGATGGCATACTTGACTCCAACACCAAAACCCCATTGGACTACGAAGAAGGCGATTATGATGATAACAGTATTGTGCAAGATATAGATTGGATAGGCTCCTTCAGCGAAATATCTCAGAAACCTGTTACTAAAATTCAGGAAGCGTCTTCCATAAGCTACTAAAGAAAGTATAAAGAACCATGGAACAAATGCATTTCTATACTCACTGGTAATGCTTTCAACCCATGCGGGCATATTTGATGGCCAAAAGTCTGTACCATCCATAGTGATAAACCCTATTAACGGCACAACTCCCAGGAGAAGCAGGACAAGCCTATATCTGTCTATCCTATCTATAAAACGATGATCGGACATCGAAATGAAGCCAATTACGAAGAATGTAATGTAAAACAGTGGATTCCCACCGGCTATCCAAGGAAATTTGCTTATCGGTATTAACAGAGCTGGGAATAATAGAAACAATACAACCGGGTTGATTAGGATGCTTACTATTCGTCTAACCCATCTCTGACCTGCTTTACGGCCAAAATAAAGAAAAAGTGGCAATGAAATTAAAGAATATACGAAAAGATGCATGATGAACCACAAAAGGCCTATAGTAAACCCTCCAAGAAAAAAACCATCCATATCGGCTGTTTGCAGGTGAAAAAAATTGGGTAACCAGGAGATGAAAGATTGGGAATAATCAGAGTGATTAAGTAGCCCAAGATAGGATTGCGGTGGGATGAGCACCAGAGTCCCAAAGATTAAGGGGATAAAAAGTCGCTTAAAGCGCTCTCTAATGTATTCGGCACCACTCCGTTTCTGTAATGCATAATATGTAGAAGCACCTGCCAGCAAGAAAAACAGGCTCATATGCCAATGACCTACTGCCCAAACAAAGACATAGGTTATTAAGGGACTCGGTTGGTCATTCTTAATGTAGAAGTTGCCCCAGGGATGGAAAATACAGGCAGTATGGTAGAAAAAAAGGAGAAACACTGCCATTAAACGTAACCAGTCTATGTAATATTGTCTATCTGATGTAGCTATCAATCGACTAGCTTCTATAATAAAGATTAGATGATTTTACTAGAAACCAAACAAGGATGTCGAATTAAAGCGTAGGTTGATTGTATCCTTTATGTTATAGGTATCCGGATCTGTATTCGACATTGAACAAACATCGGGATGTTTGCATGGACGTAAGGTGCATTTGACTTTTTGGTATATTGTTATAAACAAGGGGAGCAGAAATACTCCCCTTGTTACTATTGTGTCTGAGTTTCAGATTAAAGGCTGACAAAGTCTTTCGGTTCAAAATTCTTTTCAAAAGTCCATATGTGGGCAAGTCCGTTCTTCAAACTGTAAAGGACCAATTCCCGGCCTTCATCTACCAATTTCTGGAAGTTCGGTCGCTGTTCCAGAAACTTCTTCGTCACAGTGGTGTCTTCAACCGGCTCCACCCTTCCCCTGACTCTTAGCTGGATACGCTCTTGATAGTTGTTGAAACAGAACTCAACCTCCGAGTTCTGCTCCAGTTGTTTGCCTAGGTCCTTGTCTCTCCATGTCTGGAATAAGATTCCATCCTCATCGGCCTTTACTATGCCTATGGCGCGGACTCGCGGGGCGCCCTCTTCCACTGTGGCTAGATGACTGGTCCGGTTTGCGTTCAGAAACTCCAAAATCTCTTTTTTATCCACATTACACTCCTAACTTCAGGTTATGCACCAGGTGGCACGTAGAATGTCGAGTAATTGACATCGAATTTATGGCATTCTCAGTCATGAAATAGCCTGCTAATATCAGTTAATAGCTGGTAAGATATCAGGAGCCCTGTCCACTCCTTTGCCGTGCCGGCTGTACTGGTGAATGGCGCCACCCAACGCTTCTACCCGGCTGTCAGCGAATACTCTGACAGCTGCTCCGGTCACGAGTCCATATCCAATTTCATTATCTTCTTCGAGCCTAAGTGCCGCCTGCAGTTCCTGCCAGCCGCCTTCCTCATCGTGGCAATCGCAGATAACCGGAGCAAAACCAAGGCAAAGGAAAAGCTCAGCACTGGCGTTATCATCGGGATCTCGCCAGCGGACCCATTCTTTTGCCAGCATAATCGCTCCTGCCGAGCTACCGAAAAAGGGCTTCCCCTGCCGATACAGCTCAGTCAGAAAATCAATCATATTCTTTTCCCGCAATACGCGCATGCCTCTATCTACGTCTCCACCACTGATAAAGACGATGTCCGCCGATTCCAAAACATTCTTTGCCTTCTTCAGGTCAGCCTTGTCGGGAGAAATCAGGGCGTGGTTTACCCTGTGTGCTCCTGCCTCCTTGAGAAATTCCGTCATGCGGTTAAAAAAGTCCTCGTTGTCACCGTTGGCTGTTCCCACGTAAGCTATTGCCGGCGATGCCTTCGCACTTTCGCCAAAAACTGCCCTGAATATGGGGTCCGGTGTCTGGCGGTTTCTTGGTCTTCCGCCTGCTAGTAAATATACTGGTTTCTCACTATGCATCATTTCACCGACCTGAGGATACTAGGCGACTCTTTTCGTGAAATATCTCTCATCCAGGTATTTCTCAATGTCTATGGGGAAGAGGGCCTTTGCTATGGAATACTTTCCGGAGTCTTCCGGGGAAAGAGTGTCCTCGTAAATGACTGACAAGCTCGCCTCTTTTCCATAGAGACCTCTTAGTAATTCAGATGCTTCGTCGGTAAGTCTGGCTTTATCGGGGAGCTGGCTTACCAGATGCAAATCGTATGCCTTATCGAAGACCTGTTCCAGCCGGTATTCCTCAATACTACTCAAAACACTCAAGGTATCATCCAGTTCGCGTAGAGTCACGAGCCTGCCCTCGCAGGTCAGGGTTGTACTTATGGCTCTGCCTTCGATTGCGGAGAGAATAAAGCCGGAGTTCCGGCCGCACGGGCACTTTCCTTTCTCATCAATGCGGACTAGGTCTCTGATATCGAAGCGCACCATGTAATACCAGGGATTTTTAAAAGTGGTCACCAGGACTCTGCCTACAAAAGGGCCGCCGTGTTCCGGTTTCAATGGTTGAAAATCTATCCGACAAAATTCGCTGTTTTGGTGAAACTTCCCTTCCTCACATTGCATAAATACAGACCCGGTTTCGGTTGAACCATAGGAACTGGCTGTTGGCGTGTCAAAAACCTGGCGAATCTGCCGGTAATGCAGTTTAGTCGGGTACTCATAAGTGAAGACAATGAGTCCTGGCTGATAGACCTCCTTTTTACTTTCTGCGGCATAGCGGCATAATTTGGCCAGCAAAGAAGGATTGGCCTCAAGAAATACCGGTTTGAAGATATCTAATTCTCCTATCATTCTGTCCATAAGCTCTGGGGACCACGTTGCCGGATTTGTCTTTTCATTGAGAAAGAGGAACCGTGACAATCGTCTTTTCTCCATTGGGAGGTCAACAGTGTCTGAAACAAATCCCACGTTAAGAGGGTTAGCCAGAATCGCCTCCGGATGTTTCCCCGTCGCAATCTCACTGGCATAAGAGTTCAGTTTCCATGAAGCCCTCTCTGAAGCATCCCACCATTCCTGGTTCCAAATATTGGTCACACTGATGTCACTCGAGCCGCTGGTGTTTGCCAGCTCGATTTCTCCGCTTTCCAGACCTCTCTTTACATCACGGTCTGACGGCACCAGACCGTCAGGAAAATTCTCACGGATTTCCGTCTTGTAGAAGGCCGGCATCGCTTCATAACGTACGTCAACAGGGTATCCCTGACCGGGGTCATAAGTCCGCCATGACCTGTAGGCGTCTACCTGGCTGAGTGAGGTCTCCAGAACATTTAAAGATTTGCTGTAGTAGTCTGGTGGAAATTCCCAGTCAAAAAGCACTCGCTACTCCTTTTTAATTGAAATATGGCATAATAACCGTTCCATACCGACTCGAAGTTCCGGCTCCGGATATCATGCGGCTCGGTCCGTTATGTGCCGGCTAATGTTGTTTGCCGGGTCTTCAAATTTTGGCGGGCAGGATGGCTGTGGCTGACCCCGGTGTGGTTACCTGTCCTTCTTTGGTCTCTGTCCAGACCTCGCACTCAATGTAGTGGTCACCATCCTGGACATATTTTTTGGTAACCTTGCCCTTACATATCATAGTGGGTTCCTTACTGAGTGCCGGTCCAGGAACATCCATACCGCGATACTGAGCGCTGAGTCTCCTTAGAGTACCCTCTTCACCTATCCAGTTAACCATCATATTTGACAGATAGGCATACTTTAAATTACCCATAACGATAACATCGGGAAGGCGGGCGACCTTCTGTGAGTAGTCCCTGTCCATGTGGATAAGTACATACTCCTCGTTGGCTCCGGCGTACCGGTTCAGTTCCATCAGCGTTACTGCTTTCTTGTAGGGAGGTATCTCCATCCCTACTTCAACATCATCCCAAAAGAGTTGAGCCATTTCTCTATCTCCTTATTTCATCTTAATACTGGCTGAGAACGGTACCGCGAGCAATGCCGACAACCTCGCCGTTTTGGTTGGTGAATTTTCTCTCGGATGTCGTGATGATTAATTTACCTGCCCGACCTTCTCGCTCGACGATGTCGACAATCTTGCTTTTGGTGGTAATCATATCACCGGGGCGAATTGGCAGGAAATATTCGTAATCATTCCCCCCATTCATACCGACACGGGCTGGTGGTAGGGGTACCCGTTGACGCTGCGCGCCACGACCCAGGGTGGTGTAGAAGCACCACGGTGCTATGATACCGCCAAACCGGGTCTTCTTGGCGTACTCCTCGTCGACGTGCAGTGGATTGGGTGGGTCAGGCCAGTTAATTGCTCTGGCATAGTCTTTGATTGCCTTCATCTCGACTAACTCGGGAGGACTAACTGTCTCAACCCCGATGGCAGCCCTTACCTCATCGGTTATCAAGGATTCCTGGGCCATATCTATTACCTCCTTAAAATTATATGATATTACCGTGTGTCACCACTTGTATATATTGGCGGGAGCATTATCCCAGATACGCCGCTCTTTTTCAGAGGGAGCTTCTTCTACGCCGGACGGCTTGCCAAATAGCATTGTATTCCGGTGTTCACCGTAAACCGGCCATTCACCCAGGCCTTCACATTGGGGGTTACCGGTACGGGCAAACGCTATCCAGGCATCCTGTACATTTTGGGACAGCACATCGGCGGACGGGTCGGTACCCACGATATCGGGGTTAAAGGTCCCCCACAGAAAGCCACCGTCCATACCGTGGAAGGCCCCAAACATGCCGTTTCTAGCAGAAGCTTTCCAGGTAAACATGTAGCCGTATGCCGGATTACCGCGACTCCCGTGTGCCTCGAGCATCTGGGTGGTGGGTATCCAGAACATGCGCGCCGTCATCACGGTGAGGTAAATTTCAGAGGGGGTAGGGGTGATACCTCGTTTGGAGAGTGCTTCATGATACGCTTTCACCGTGTCTGTCATATCCCAGTCGGGCATCATCCTCCTGAACCGTCCGAACATGCGTCCCTCGACTAGGTCTATTATTGCCGGGTCCATTGCCTGCCAGGTACGCCACTCATCTGCGGTTGTGCCTGCAATCAATGGAATCCCATCTGCCGAACCCGCCCGGATACTGTCAATCGGCAGCTCAGGGAATACCTCACCGTCAATTACCAGCATGGGTCCACGGGCTCCCTTCGGTGCTGGCATTGCTTTGACATAATTTGCGAGCACCTGTTCCATGCCCAGTGCCTGCAGGGAACTGGCATCTCCTCCATTTTCGAGAACGTGGATGAAGTACTCAGCGTAATTATTAGCTTCATTGATGTCGGTCAGGAAGTGGGCGGAGCCACTTTGCGAGATTGCCTTGTGGAAGAGTCCTCTGGCTTCTTTCATGGCAAGCAAGGCAGCAACGCTGGCACCTCCGGCCGATATGCCGAAGATGGTGATGTTGGCGACGGCGTAGGTCACCTCCTCGTCCTTGGCCTGGAT
>Ga0209536_100009053_pt1 | contig 14828 bp, 14 predicted proteins | sample DeeMarSeWOR28_12_FD_187461 | JGI IMG/M metagenome (GOLD analysis project Ga0209536, IMG submission 187461) | Marine sediment microbial communities from White Oak River estuary, North Carolina - WOR-2-8_12 (SPAdes) (version 2) | ecosystem: Environmental > Aquatic > Marine > Intertidal zone >...
TGTTCTTGCAGAGTGGGTGCGATCCTGGCGTTGAACAGCGATGTCTTGCCCGCCCCTGACTGAGCATAGACAAGAACCAGGGGATGGCTGAACATAAGCGAGACGATTTCTTGCGTCTCGTGGTCGCGCCCGAAGAAACGCTCTTGATCGCGCGCGGTTCTCTCAAATGGACGCGGCCCCACGTACGGGTTAAGTCCTTTCTGATCGTTAGACATATCACAAAGCCTCCCAACGCTCCCGAAGTTCACGAGCAAACTGGCGGGCCTCGCCCCAATAAACGCGTACTTTGATTTTCCCGATCTGGTCGAAGTATTTGTCCAGATACCCCTTCGCTTGCTCCGTTTCCTCGCCAGAAAGGTCGCCCGGTGGCAGTTGAACCGCTATCCCCGGGTAGCCAAGGCTGGCTCCCAGTGAACCGACCAGACCCCGTAGAACCACCCGAAAGTTCCAGTCGGTCAAGCTGTAGCCGACGAACAACAATGAGGTACCCGCCAAGGCCTTGCGGATGGCGGGGGGCAAGAGATCCTGATCTCTGGAGAGACGGATCAAAAAGTCCAGGTAGTCGCCCTCGGTCAGGACCATAGACTGGGGGAGCTCGGTGTGGCCGTGCAAATGATACACAAGCGGGTTGGCCGGCGTCGGCTGGTACCCCGAGGCGAAAATGGACTCCGCTCCGGTTACCTCATCGAAGCGGTTCCAACGACAGAACTCCCGCTCGGGGGCCTGTTTGCGATCCTTGAGTGCCTCGATCATGAAGTTATCATAGTTGGTGGTGATGTAGATCGGCAGCCTAAGATCGGCCAGAACACCGTGGGGTTCATCCGGTGCGGAGAAGTTAGGTGGGGGTACATCCTGGAATCGTCTCCGGATGGCGTCCTTGGGAAACATCTCGTCCTCGGCAATAGCGAGGAACTGAGCAACCCGGGCCAGATCAGTTACGTCTGGCAAGGGATAGTGGTGGTCTTTTGCCCATTGCTCCGCAATCTCTGAGCCCAGGGGCAGCGTTCCGGCACTGGCCCCCGCCCCAATAAAGGGTGTGCAGCGCGCTTCCTGGATCAATCCCAGCAAACGTTCCCAATCTGCCTCGCTGAGTGAATCGGGCATTTCAACCTCCTATTTGTGAAGAGGCTATCTAATAAAACAAGTCCCAGACTTCCGAGATCTCCAATAGTCGACTTCGACTTCCAAGGAACTTCCAGAAGCCGCGGTTTCGTCGCGCTGAAATCCGTGCTTGAGACATAGATGTCACTGCCACCATTGCGGTTCTCTTCCCACACGAAGTAAACATCTCCCGATTCATAGACGGCGACGGCAGGATCACCATGCACAACTGAATCGGTTTTGTCATTCACGCGTGTGCTAGTACTCCAAGGGGAATTCGCTAAATAGCGAGAAGGAGGCACGGCAGAAAACATAACTGCATAGAAAATTACGACAACCAGCAGTGCCCTCTGTCTTTCCATTGCCTCCCGCTGACTCTACATACACCATCCTCACGGGGGAGTTGCCAGTTGTCCGACAACCCTCACCCAGATATCGACGTGCATTCAGAGAAAAGGCCCGCCTTGAAAGCAAAAAACCACTTGTGTGAGCAGACCGCGTCTTTGCGGTGGAAAATCGACTTGCCCCGGATGATAGGGCTATTGAACGTAACAGGCTCTATAGATGGGGAAGCCGCCTGAGTGATACCCAATCTTGTTGTTCCCATTGTATCACATTTACCCCACGCTTTCAATAGGTTTTTTGGCGAGGGGATACTTGGTCCGAGGGCCTTGAACCAAAAACGGGCAGCCAGAGATGACTCTCTGAACTGCCCGCAGTGCGGTTATCCGGGTGACCTCGACGCATCCCTAATCGGGCGGCGCTTCCTCGGCCGCCGGTTCGGCTTCTGGCTCGGCGAGGGCGGCCTCCTCCGCGGCTGGCGCCTCCTTCACCTGAGGCGTCTCCTCCTTCTCCTCCCACAACACCCAGATGACGCCGATGGCCAGCACCACGATCGCGCCCACCACAAAGGCCCAGGCCGGCACGGCCGTCACTTGCTGCTGCGCCGGGGCCAGCCCCCCAACCCCCAGCGCCATCCCACCCAGGGATGATCCCATCGCCTTGAACCCACCACCTTGCATCATGATTCCTCCTTCCCCTTTGGTCTACCGACACGCCCTAACCAAAAACCAGCTCCACAAAGCGTCGGATCAGCGCCGTCGTGCCTGGGCTTTCGCGAAAACGGCTTCGAGCGGCCCGGCGCTCCTCTTCGCTCATCACCGATGCATAGCCTTCGAAATAGCGTTGAAAACGCGTCCAATTCTCCTCCCCACTCAGCTCGGGATGGAACTGTGTGGCCCAGATCGGCTGGCCGGGTATCCTGAGCGCCTGGTAGGGGCTGCGTTCGCTGAAAGCCAGGTTCACACAGCCCGGGGGCAATGCCGCAGCTCGGTCCTTGCGCCCCAGTTGCGCCGGAAAATGGCGCGGCAGCCCGCCCAGCAGCTCGTCATCCTGACCCGCTTCCGTCAAAGTCAGGTCATACGTGCCCACTTCCATGCCGTCCGCGTCGTAAACGATCTCGCCGCCCAGCGCCTTGACCATGACCTGGAACCCAAAGCACGAGGCGAAGGTCGGATGCCCGCGCGCCACCACCTCCTGCATCAATTCCATGGCCTCGGAGAAGCATGGCAGATTGGCCCTGGAGACGTAAAAATCGCCGCTGCCGCCTACCATCAGCGCATCGTAGCCCAGTACCTCCCCCAGCGAGGGCGGGCACGACAGCAGGTCCCAGGGCACGATCTGCTCCAGGTCCAGCCCGGCCTTTTCGGCAAAGGAAGCGCGCTCCTCGGCCTGGGCCAAATCCCCGTAATTGCGCGCCTGCAACAAAAGAATCTTTAACGTATCGGTGCTACTCATCTCGTGTCCAAGTGCCTCCCACTTCAACCTCTTGTCACCAGCCAGGGCCGGCGTATGCTACGGCGATGATTGTACACCATCTTTGAGAATCTGGGTACTTCTATGCCTGAGCCAGTCCCCCTTGTGGTGTTGTCAGGCGGGACCCATCGCGCAAGGCACTAAGATTCCCTGAATTTGATAATATTATGAACTTGATCTATAATGTGTGATCACCTTGATGGAGAAGTGTGTAACTAACATCCCCCACCTGCCGGGTGGTCCCCCTCGCGTGTCTTGCTGCTGGTGAGGGAGGCCCTGGACTGCCCTTGTGTCTGGCAAGGTCGGTGTGGTCACAATGGAAACTGGCCGCCATCCGCGTGATCCCGTGTCGGGTGGCGATCGCGTCAAAGGAGAGTCTCATGGCACCAGGCACTTACAAGATCGGAACGGGTATCTATGATATCACTGGCCCTGCAGCTGAGGTAGGCATGTTTGGATATAGCGAACCTGACCAGAAAACCCTCGGCATCCTTTCACGTTTGTACGCGCGAGCATTTGTTATCGAAGATCGGGGAACGCGCGTTGCGATCGTGATCGCCGATACCTTGTCCTGCACCCAAGCTATGAAGATGGAAGTGGTGAAACGCCTCAGAGACCGCTTCGGGCCGGAAACCTACACAGCCTGCAACGTCCTGATCAGCGGCACCCATACCCACAGCGCGCCGGGCGGTACCTCTCACTACCCGCTCTACAACGTGTCCATTGGCGGGTTCGTCAAGCAGAACTTCGACTGTATTGTGAATGGCATCGTCGAATCAATCGCCCGGGCCACCGCGAATCTACAAGACGGTGAGATATTTGTTAACAAGGGGCTGCTCTTGAATTGCGGGCAGAATCGCTCGCTGGGTGCGTATGAACGTAACCCGGCCGAAGAACGAGTCAACCAGCAGCCCACCGATCAGGAAATGACCGTGCTCAAATTTGTGAGCAGCCAGGACGGTCGCCCTCTCGGGGTCCTGACCTGGTATCCCATCCACCCCACCAGCCTTGGCCAGAACAATCGTCTCATCAGCGGTGACAACAAAGGCTACGCGTCGTATCTCTTTGAACGCGCCATGGGGACCAACGTCAAAGATACGGACACCTTTGTCGCCGCCTTCGCCAACTCCAATTGCGGCGATGTGTCCGGCAATGTGGCGTTCGGTGCTCCCCTCGGCCAGCCCCAGGATTACGAGCACATGAAGTTATACGGCCGGCTCCAATTCGAAAAAGCCAGGGAGCTGTTCGATTCGGCCAGCCGTGCACTGCCCGGCCTGGTCGACTACCGGCACGCGCACGTTGACATGTCCAACGTCAGGAATGCGCAGGCCGAAAGGATCACCGCCCCCGCCGCCATCGGTGTCTCCATGTTTGCAGGAAGCACGGAGGACAGCCGGCCAACGGTCTGGTACAATCCCGTATTCGAAGGATTGGGCATCCCGCCGGAGATTGAAGGCAAAACCAAAACCAAGGACTTCTCCTTGCCCAACCAGCAAGCTGATTTGGACATCAAACGGAACTTGCTGGCATCTCTGACGATGGTTGGCCTGGAGGTCGCTATTCCACCCGACTTTGACTGGCCGCAGGATTTCGAGAAGCTTCACGGCGAAAAGCCGATCATCGCCGCGCTGGGATTGGCCGAGCCCTACCCGGCCACCCCCGAAGTCTTGCCGCTACAGCTCATCCGGATCGGCACCCTTGCCCTGGCCGCCATTCCCGCCGAAATCACCACCATGGCCGGTCGCCGGCTTCGCAAGACCATCGCCGAGAGCCTCGCTCCCCAGGACGACCTACAGGTAATACTGGCTGCCTACTCCAACGCTTACGCCGGCTATATCACCACGCGCGAGGAATATGACGCCCAGCATTACGAAGGTGCCTCAACCCATTTCGGCCCCAACACCCTGGCGGCCTACCAGCTGGAATTTGCCAGGCTGGCCACCGCCATGCGGGAGGATAAGCCACCCGCCCCTCAGATAGCAGAGGCATGTGCCGGTGCTGAAGCGGAAATACGCGACCTCTCGCACGAGGTCAGGCCAGCCGCCATTCCGCGGCGCGACGACCATCCTCTGCCATTCCATCAGTTTGGGGACGTGATTTTTGGCAAGGACGCCGCGCCCAGATACGCTTGCGGTCACAAGGTCATCGTCCAATTTTGCGGCGCCGACCCCAAGCACGATCTCAGGCTCCAGGATACATACCTCAGAGTCCAGAAAAACGTCGGGGTTGGCGGCATCACCTGGCAGGACATGTACTCAGATCACGATGACTGTACCGAATTCAGGTGGACGGGCCTGCTGGACGGCAGCTCGATTGCAACCGTCGCCTGGACGATCCCGGAGGATGCCGAGCCAGGCACCTACCGCATTCGATATGATGGCGCCAACAGGCCGTCATATCGGTTGCGCTTCACGAACCGCTCCAATGCACCGGTTACCCTGAAGCTCTTTCATCCCGCCGATTCGGTACGGCTTATACCGCGCCAGACGATCGATCTGGCGGCCAACGAACATGGGGAATTTGAGATACCCAGAGGCTGGAATAGAGAGGCGCAGGTACACTTCGACATGCCTGGCCAGGCTGCGGCTTTACGCACCCTGCAAGCCGGGGCACTGGTCGACATTACACCATCCCAGACAATCCAGGTCACAGGCAGGGAGGACATAGAGGACGCGGACGCCTTTTCAGGGACCTCGCGCGCCTTCGAAGTCGTCGAACATGTGCCGGCTGGTGAACTGCTCTTCACGAACCTTTGCGACGGGCCGGTCACCATAAGGCTCTTCAGCCCCGCCGACATGGTGCGGGCCGTACCGCTTCAGATTATCGTTCTGTTGGCCAACGATAACGAGGGATTTCAGATACCCGGGAACTGGGGTAACCGGGCGCAAGCGCTCTTCGAAATCCCCGAGAAGGACCCGCAGCTACACACCATCGCCGACGGCAAACTGGTTGACATCAGGCCGTCCAAAGAAATTGAAGTGCGATAGCCTTGCTGTAATTGCTCTGCCCCCAATCCACAGGCATCGGTAATATCATAGCCATTTACGGGTTCAATAGAACTGCAGCAATGCCTGGGGTGGCCTGCATTTTTGTCGGCCCATTGCAGCGACAGACAAAGTATGCTAGGATTGTGGTATCCGACTCCACACGTTCGCTGCTCAGCAGACCCGAAAAAGCCTCGGAGAGCGTTAGATGGCCACGCCCCCTTATGCTCGCGCTCAGGACTTAACGCTCCTGACCACCAAGCTATACATCCCACTACCCCGCCCAAGCTTGGTTCCACGTCCCAACCTGGTCCAACGGCTGGATGAAGCGCAGCGCCTGGGCCACAAGCTAACCCTCATCTCTGCACCCAGGGCGACCGCCTCCTCGACAAAGGCTATCTGGTAATCGACGCCAGGGGCGTGGGGTGAATAGACGGCAGTCTGCAACATCCACGGTACCTGGCCGGCGAAGGGAGCCAGACAGTGCAGGGCCGTGCCCTTCTGTACCACCAGGGCATCGGGCTGTCCCCTCATGATATCGGGCAAAACCTTGCTGACCGACTCCAATCCCGGCGGTAGCTCGACGTAGCTATAAGCAGCGCCGTGGTCCAGGGCAACGGTCAGAACTTTGCCAGAGGGGGTTGGTTAAGCAGGCGGTTGAGCCGGGTGAGCTTGCCAAGAAGCATAGTGAGAGTCCTCCGAGTTCAAATAAGTGGTGTAAAGAACCGTTCGTTGAGATTGGGGGTCAAGAAAACTGATTATAGCATGCTGGGGCGCTTACTCAAAAAGGTGAGACCTGCTACCCTGTGCTGTGATCTGGTGGGCCTGCATGGCAAGTAACGCGGGTCGGTATTTTTGCCGACCTGTCCCTCCATATTTCTATTGAGACGGGACCGCTCGAAAGAGCGGTCTTTTTGCTTAGGCAGAACCCATAGTTTCACCGATGCGCCTGGTGCGAGAATATGGGACAATAGTCCTAAGTATACCTTAGTATACCTCAACAATGATAGCAGGAGGAGACAACGATGATCAAAAGGCTTGGGGCCGAGTTCGTCGGAACTTTCTGGCTGGTTCTCGGGGGATGCGGCAGCGCGGTTATTTCAGCGGCCTTCCCGGATTTAGGAATCGGGTTTCTGGGCGTGGCGCTGGCCTTTGGTTTGACCGTATTGACTATGGCATTTGCTGTCGGACACATATCCGGCGCTCACTTCAACCCGGCCGTCTCGATTGGGCTGTGGCTGGGGCGGCGCTTTCCTGGCAGGGATGTTCTGCCCTACATCATTGTTCAGGTGCTGGGCGCGATTGTAGCAGGCGGGGTGCTGTATATCATCGCCAGTGGTCAACCGGGGTTTACTTTGGCCGACGGTTTTGCCTCGAATGGCTACGCTGAGCACTCGCCAGGTGGCTATTCTCTGCTTTCCGGGGCGGTGGCAGAGGTCGTCCTGACGCTGATGTTCCTCCTCGTCATTATGGGCGCCACCGACAGGCGGGCTCCGCAAGGGTTTGCGCCCATCGCCATCGGTTTGGCACTGACCTTGATCCACCTGATCAGTATCCCCGTTACCAACACCTCGGTCAACCCCGCGCGTAGCACGGGTGTCGCAGTGTTTGTTGGTGGCTGGGCGCTGGCTCAGCTCTGGCTTTTCTGGGTCGCTCCAATCGTCGGCGGCGCGCTGGGCGGGCTTGTCTATCTTCTGATCGGTGGCAACGGCGAGCAGGAAGCTGCCTAGTACCCCATCATAGGAATTATGATATAGCAAGGCCACGCCCGTGGCGGCTAAATCTAGCTTATCAAAATCACTTTGATGGGGCACTAGTACTACAACCGTATTTCCCTTATGGCGGCGAGTAGCTTTTCACAAGTTTAGTGATGATCCTGAGCCTGTCGAGGATGATGGTCTCGCGTAATGCACACCCTTCGACAGGCTCAGGGTGCTTCGGTCAACTAAGTACGATTCTGGCACTAGGTCGGCGCGCCCTTTCTTTGTCAGTCATATAGCTTCGGTGAACAAGGGGATGCTCGGGCAAATCGTTGTCCGACAAAATACTTACATATAAGTGAGGTAAAACTATGCAAACTTTCTGGAATCAAATCACCCAAGTCGTTGGAGCTTTCATCCCCAACCTGATTGGGGCTCTGATTATCCTGGTCATCGGCTTGATCATAGCCTGGATCGTGTCGGCCGTCGTGCGAGGGCTACTGCGCCGCACCAACCTGGACGACCGGATCGCGGGCTGGATTACCGGGGACGGGGCTGATGGCAAGCCCATGGAAGTCGAGAATGTGGTCGGCAGAGTGGCCTTCTGGTTGGTCATGCTCTTCGTGCTGATCGCCTTTTTTGAGGCGCTGGGTCTGACGATCATCACCCAACCCCTCAATCGGCTGCTGAATACCATCTTTGAGTACATACCCCAAATACTTGGGGCGGCTGTGCTGCTGTTGCTGGCCTGGATCATCGCCTCGGCGGTACGCTGGCTGGCTGTGCGCGGGCTGGGCGCTCTCAAGCTGGATAAGCGTCTGGGCGATTCGGCTGGCGTCGAAGAAGAGCGCATGCCGGTCACCAAGTCGATCGGCGACGCCCTCTACTGGCTGGTCTTCTTGCTTTTCCTGCCCGCCGTCCTGACCGCGCTCAACCTGCAGGGCTTGCTGGTACCTGTCCAGGGTATGGTAGACAAGGTGCTCACCTTCTTGCCCAACCTGTTTGCGGCAGCCCTGCTGCTGCTGATCGGCTGGTTTGTGGCTCGCCTGGTACAGCGCATCGTGACCAACTTGCTGAGCGCCGCCGGTCTCGACCGGCTCAGCGGGCGCGTGGGACTCGAGTCGGCGATAGGCGGACAGACATTGTCCGGGCTGGTGGGCCTGATCGTCTACATTCTGATCCTCATCCCGGTGATTGTCGCCGCCCTCAACGCGCTCCAGTTGCAGGCCCTCACCCAACCCGCCACCAACATGCTCAATGACTTCCTGGGAGCTCTGCCCAACATCTTCGCCGCCGGCCTGTTGCTGGTCATCACCTACATCGTGGCGCGTCTGGTGGCTGCGCTGGTCAGTACGCTGCTAACCGGCGTTGGCTTCAATACCATCCTGATGCGGCTGGGCTTGACCAAGGCCGAGCCGGGCACAGGCCAGCGCACCCCCTCCGACATGGTGGGCTATCTGGTGCTGGTGGTCATCATGCTGTTTGCTGCCATTGAGGCGGCCGGGCTGGTTGGCTTCACCGAGTTGGCCACGCTGCTGACCGGGCTCACCGTCTTCGTCTGGCAGGTGGTGCTGGGCCTGGTCATCCTCGCCATCGGCCTCTGGCTGGGTAACCTGGCTGGTAAGGCCATCGAGACCGGCGTCTCGGTCAATGCCAGGCTGTTGGCTACGGTGGCGCGGGTGGCCATCTGGGTGCTGGCCGGCGCCATGGCCTTGAACCAGATGGGCCTGGGCAGCGAGATCGTCAACCTGGCCTTCGGCCTGACGCTGGGCGGCGTTGCCGTCGCCGTGGCCCTGGCCTTTGGCCTGGGTGGGCGCGAGTTGGCTGGTCGCGAATTAGAGAAGTGGCGCAGGTCGCTGGAGTCCGACCAATCCTAAAAGCAAGAGCGAGCATCCCCCTCTGCACGTAGCTCGAACGCCCACGCCGGGCCGTGGTCCGCTGAGGAACCCGGCCTGGCGTGAGGCGTGGCATAATAGGTAAAAAGTCATTCTCAAGCCATTTCAAACATAGTCGCTAAAGGAGAGAGACCATGTCTACAGCAACAACCGCAAATCAAAGGAGAGCGCGCGGATCCTTGTTGAGGCGCTCCCTGGAGTACGTTGAGGGTATTGGCCCTGTCTATGCCGGGCAACTCGCAGAAATCGGCATTCGCACCCCCCAGCAACTTCTGGACCAAGGCGCCACACCCCAGGGCAGGATCGAAATCACCGATAAGTCGGGGATCAGCAGACACCTGATCCTGGAGTGGGTCAACCACGTCGACCTGTACCGCATCAAGGGCGTGGGCTCCGAATACGCCGACCTGCTGGAGGCGGCCGGTGTGGATACGGTCGTCGAGTTGGCACAGCGCAACGCCCAGAACCTCTACACCCGCTTGGTCGAAGTCAATGAGGAGAAGCAGCTGGTGCGCAGGCTGCCCACCGCCGCGCAGGTGGGGGATTGGGTTCAGCAGGCCAAGGGTCTGCCGCGGGTCATCCAGTATTGATCCGCTCCGCCTGCCGTTCACTCGGCTGGCAGCCAGACCCAGAAGCGGGTTCTTGCCCGCTTCTACACCTAGGCGGCCTTTCGCAAGGTGCAACCCCCCAGGGGGGTTACACCTCAGCAGGTATCGATTACGTTTCATAATCTCAGAAGGAGGCAAAAGACGTGGAAGACATACAGAGTATACATTGGCTTAGTTTCTTGCTCGGTGCTCTGGTGGGCTGGGTTCTGGAGTGGGTTCTGGATCTTCTCTTCTGGCGCCGCAGGTACACTCGCACGGTCCAAGAAGACTGAGGTGCAGACAGGCACTCAACCCTTGGATGCCCAGGGGGAGCAAACGCTCCAGGCGCAACTGCTGGGGTGGCAGGGTCTCGAAACGCAACTGGCAGCCCACCGCAACGAGCTTCAGGCTCGCAACAGCTTGCGCACACGTTATTAGGGAAAGGTGAGCCGATATGACCGTTGAAACGAAGCGGAACACGTGGCTATACGATGTCTTCAAAGCCCTGGTCACGCTCGCTTTGATAATCATCGTTGTGGACCTGGCGCTGCAGGCGCAAGATGCACTGACCGAGCCGGCGGAACTGGTCGTCAGCGCGCCCCAGGCGGAGGCGACTGTGGGCGAGCCCGAGACGGAGCCGACCGTGGCCGGCCCCGAGGCGGAGGCGACTGTGGGCACGCCCCAGGCGGAGGCGACCGTGGGCGCGGCCGAGGGGGAGGCGACTGTGGGCACGCCCGAGGCAGAGGCCACTCCCCAGGCGGAGGCCACCGTTGTGGAGCCTGGAGCTGGTGAGGCAACACCTGCCAGCTCGGGAGCGCCCCCCGGCCAGGTTTATGTGGTCCAACGAGGCGACTGGCTGAAGAAAATAGCCGAGCAGTTCTGGGGGGATCAAGAGCTGTATACCCTGATCGTCGAGGCTACCAACGCCAAGGCAGCCGAGGACGCTACGTTCAGGGTGATCACCAATCCGAACCGCATCTATCCTGAACAGAAGCTCTGGATACCAGACCGCTAGGGCGTGTGTACTGGCTGAATGGATCAAGGCGCAGGCACTTGATCTACGATGCCGCAAGACCGTTGCACTGGAAAATTCTAAAGAAAGGAGGAAGATGCTATGTTGAATTTAATAATCTGGCTTGTTGTTGGTGCGATCATCGGCTGGCTGGCGAGCATTATCACCGGCCGCAATCGGCAGCAGGGCTTGCTACTCGACATCGTGGTGGGTATCGTCGGGGCCTTTCTGGGTGGAGTGGGCTACAACCTGTTCACCGGCCGCGGGCTGACCCTGAGCAGTGGTGTGGACATCACCAGCCTGGGTGGTTTTGTGGTGGCCCTGATCGGCGCAGTGGTGCTGCTGATAATCGTCAACTTGTTCACCCGTAGGTAACACATCTCGGTTATGGGTCGGCTGGGTGGGTGACTGCCTCTGCCACCCAGCCGACGAAGAATAGAAACAGTTAGCAGTCAGGCAAGTTAAGTTATATCTCTACAAAAAATCTACCGAAAAGAATGCGAAAGGAGAATTATCATGCCAGGTAGAGAACGACGTCAGGGTCGACGTGAGCAAAGACAGGAGGACCGCCAGGAATTCGGAAGGCGTGGCACAGCTACGCGCTACCAGATGCGCCAGAAGCTGGTCTCGTTCGGCGACGACTTCTGGATCGAGAACGACCAGGGCCAGAAGACCTTCAAGGTCGACGGCAAGATGTTGCGCGTGCGCGACACCCTCTTTTTCGAGGACCGCAGCGGCAACAAGCTGTGCAAGATCCAAACCAAAGTAGCGCGCATCAAGGACAGCATGGAAATCGAAGGCCCCAGAGGCGAGCGCCTGGCCATGGTCAAAAAGGCGCTGATCACGCCGCTGCGCGATCGCTGGGTGGTCAAGGTGGGCAACGGCCCGGACCTGGACGTGCAGGGCAACATCCTGGACCACGAGTACAACATCGGCGAGGGCCGGGACAAGATCGCCGAGGTGTCCAAGAAATGGTTCCGTATCCGCGACACCTACGGCGTGCAAGTCGAGCAAGGCCAGAACGATGTCCTCCTGCTGGCCGTGACCGTGGCTATCGATATGATGGCCCACGAGGGCAACTAGTACACTTCGGCGTAAATAACTGTGTAGCTAGGTAGCATCCTGCCTGCACCTGCCCGTGCCTATACTTACCCTGCGGTAAGCACGGGCCGGCAGGGTAGGTATAGTGCGGCACAGGTGAGCCAGTCGAAGGATACGGATTTCCAGTGTCGTCATCCTTCGACGAGCTCAGAATGACCACCAAACTTGTGCAAAGTTACTCGCCGTAGGTGAAGTACGGTTGTCGTGTTAGGGTATGCCGGCGACTGTCCGGTAGGGAGCAGGCATTGCCAGTATCAAGCTTCTTGGCGTGAGGCCATTCACAGGACTGTGTCTTGCGTGGAATGCCCCTGGACTGCATAGGGCAGGCCCGCCCCTCCTTTCCCCGGACGAGCAAAGGACGAAGAGAAAGATGGAGATGAACAAAAACACGAGCGCGATGTGAAGAGTCTATTGGTACGTCCATTATCTGGTCCTCATCGCAGTCATCGGCTTGATACTCGTTGGCATCTCCTTCTACATCCAGGACGGCAAGCTGCACTTCATGTCATGCATAACTACGTGGCGCAGCTGTAGGGTACACTAAATCTAGAGGAATCCAAAGCGAAGTGCGGGACTTGCCAGCCAGGAGGAACGCATGAGACTTTTAATTGTCGCCGAACCGGGCCGTCTACGAGATGGGCTGCAGACGTTACTGGATTCGTTCCGTGCCCTGCAACCGGCCGTCGTCTTGGATGACGGCCGCTCGGCCCTGCTGGCCATCCAAAACGGGTGGCCCAATCTGGTCATCCTGGACTACCACGTGTTCGGCGAGACTACGCCAGAGTTCGTCCGGGCTATCAAGCAAGCACGGGGCAGGGCATACTGCGTCGTGGTGGCGCACAGGCTTGCCCAGTTCCAGCCGATTCTGGACTCCGGGGCCGACCAGGTCCTTTTGGAAGGGTTTTCGGCTGCGGAGCTCTCCAGAGCGGTGGAGCAAGCCTTGGCTCACATCCAAGACAGCGAAGCATCGACGGAAGTGACAGAATAATCCATGACCTTCAGAGTTCTATTCGTAGAAAAAGACTTGACCACGGCCGAACGATTGATCCCCACCTTGCAGCAAGAGGGGTACCAGGTATCCCTGGCCCATAGCCGGCACCAGGCCCTGAGCCGTATCCGGTCGGTGCGCCCGAACGTGCTGGTGGTGGACGTGGTATCTTTCGGCGCAGACGGCCACGGCGTACTGGACGCCATTCGCGCTCGACGGCAGGAGCTGCCGACCGTCCTGCTCCTGGCAAAGGGCGACCCGGTGGCCCGCGGCGGAGGGGAGGCGTGCATAACGCCACCCTTTACGTCAGGCAAGTTGCTCGACAGGCTCGGTAAAGTGGCCGAGGCTCTTCCACCCCGAGAGCTCCGGGCCGGGCCGCTGGCTCTGGATCTGGACACCCGGACGCTACACAAGGGCCAGGCCAGCTTTCGTTTGCGACCTATGGAGGCGGCCCTGCTGGCCCTATTCATGCGCCACCCGGGCCGGGTGCTTACTCGAAAGCGGATCATGAAAGAAGTCTGGAAGACCGATTTCATCGACGATACGCGCACCCTAGACGTCCACGTCCGCTGGCTCCGCCTGAAAATCGAGGACGATCCCGGCGCGCCCCGAATCCTGTGTACAGAGCGGGGCGTGGGCTATCGCTTCCAGGTGGGTGAGCCGCCGGAGCCGGAATCTGGAGAGCTATGACACATGAATTGATCTACCCAGAAAGCGCGCCTGAGGCCTTTCACCTGCTGGCCAAGCCAACGGGGGCCATCTGTAACCTGGACTGTACCTACTGCTTCTTCCTGGACAAAGAACTGCTCTACCCCGGCAGCAAGTTTCGCATGAGTGACGAAGTGCTGGAGCGGTACATCCGGCAGCTTATCGAGTCGCACCAGACCGACAGTGTGAACATCGCCTGGCAGGGTGGCGAGCCAACCCTCATGGGCCTCGACTTCTACCACCGGGCCATTGAACTGGCGGAGAAATACCGCCGGCCCGGCATGACGTTTTTGCACACCATGCAGACCAACGGCACCCTGCTGGACGACGAGTGGGCCGCCTTTTTCAAGGAGCACAACTTCCTGATCGGCATCAGCATCGACGGGCCGGCAGGCTTGCACGATGTCTACCGGGTGGACAAGGGCGGGGCGCCCACCTTCGACAAGGTCATGCGCGGCCTGAGACTGCTGCAGAAGCACGAGGTGGACTACAACATCCTGACCACCGTCAACCGCGTCAACGCCGACCACCCGCTGACGGTCTACCGCTTCATCCGCGACGAAATTGGAGCGGACTGGATGCAGTTCATCCCGGTGGTCGAGCGCATCAACCAGGACGGCCGCACCCTGTACCAGGAAGGCGATACCGTCTCCGAGCGCTCGGTGACCCCCGAGCAGTTTGGCCGCTTTCTGAGCACCATCTTCGACGAATGGGTGCGCAACGACGTGGGCCGGATCTACGTGCAGACCTTCGAGGCGGCGGTGCGCAATTGGGTAGGCATGCCCTCGTCCGGCATGTGCGTCTTTAACGAGACCTGCGGTCTGGGGCTGGCCATCGAGCACAACGGCGACCTGTACGCCTGCGATCATTTCGTCGAGCCGAACTACTTCCTGGGCAACATCCAGGACGAGCACATGATCGAGCTGGTCGCCTCGGA
>Ga0209536_100009054_pt1 | contig 14828 bp, 9 predicted proteins | sample DeeMarSeWOR28_12_FD_187461 | JGI IMG/M metagenome (GOLD analysis project Ga0209536, IMG submission 187461) | Marine sediment microbial communities from White Oak River estuary, North Carolina - WOR-2-8_12 (SPAdes) (version 2) | ecosystem: Environmental > Aquatic > Marine > Intertidal zone >...
CGCCAAAATCGCTCTCGGCAATGTCTGCCGGCTACGTTGTGAATACACGGAAGCCCGTAAGCATCTCATGCGCGCCTACACTCTCGCAACCAAGCAGCGGATGCCCCGTGAGGAGTGTCTATCTCTGGAATTTCTCGGCGATGTATTCCGTGATGAAGGCAAGCCACAGGAGGCGTTGCGTTATTACGCCAGGGGAAAGGCCATTGCCCAAGAAATCGCGCCTGAGGGTGATTTGATCATGGAGCTTTGGCGGCGTGAGGGAGAATGCTTGCAGTTGATGGATGACATTGCCCAAGCCATGCCCATCCTGGCGCGGGCGCGATCACTGGCCAGTAAACTAGGAGATCGATTTGAGGAAGGTGTGATCCACCGTTGCCAGGCTGCTTGTGCGGCTAAGATTTCTGACTGGGAATCCGCTGGGAAATATATCCGAGATTCAATCGACCTGTTGGAAGAGATTGAGGCCAGGCACGAGCTGGCCATTTCCTATCTACAAGCAGCCAACATTTACTCTGCCCAGGCAAAGGATGTGAAGCAGAGGACCAAGCCTCACATCCTCTTGGAGGATGCCTGGAATAACGGCCTCGCTGCGCAGCATATCTTCCTGAAACTGGGAATCGAGGAGTGGCTGGAAAGAGCGAAGCACACCATTTCCGCCATCGCGAAGCAGCGAGTGGCCGAGGCTCGTCATCGCCCGTTCGAGGTTGTCGGCGAAAGCTATGCTCCACCTGAGAACAAGATCCTGGCGGTCTCGATGGCCATGAGGAATGTACTGCAGATGTGTGATGCCTTTGCCGGCCATGACGAGGCGGTTCTCATCACCGGCGAGACAGGCACGGGCAAGGAACTCATTGCCAGACGCCTCCACGAGATGAGTAATCGGAGGCGAAAACCGTTCGTGGCGCTCAATGCGGCGGCGATTCCGGCCAACATGTTCGAAAGGGAATTTTTCGGACATCACAAGGGAGCCTTCACGGGAGCCGAGCATGATCAGCACGGTTATGCAGCGGAGGCCGACGGTGGCACCCTGTTTCTGGATGAAATCGCCGAACTCCCTCTCGAATTACAGCCCAAGTTGCTTCGGTTGCTCCAGGAAGGTACTTATCTGGCTCTGGGTAGCCCGGATCTGAAACATGCCGATGTCCGGTTGCTCGCTGCCACCAACGCCAACCTCAAGCGGCTGGTCGATCAAGGAAAATTCAGGCAGGATCTCTTCTATCGGCTGCGTATTCTGGAAATTGAAATTCCTCCCCTCAGGGAGCGTCCCGAAGACATTGTCCCCTTGTTGAATCACTTCTTGAGCAAGTCTGCTGGTCGTCAAGCCACTGTCTCTGAATACTTTGACGAGGTGAGTATCCAGGCAATGTTACGTCATGAATGGGAAGGTAATGTTCGTGAAATTGCCATGACCGCAAGACGTGCTCACATTAGCATGGCGGCCGAAGGCCGGGTCCGCATCGAATTGGGTCTACCACCGAATGTAGTCTGGCTGACTGGTCCTGAGGGCATCGCACGCGCGGCGGTGGCCGGCGCAGCCGACAAGGATGTGTTCCGCTCCCGTATCCTCGTTCTGCTCGAGGAAACCGGCGGCAATCGCTCTGAAACAGCGCGCCGCTTGGGGATTTCTCGTCCAACCCTCTACCGGTGGATGAAGCGCTTCAATATCAAGAGCTAGCTCACTTGACCAGGACCAGACGTTGCGCCTGCGTGTAACTTCCAGCCTGCAACTGGCAGGTGTAAACGCCCGCAGCCACAGGCTTACCCTTGCGATCGCATCCATCCCATCTCACCGAGTACTGACCAGCTGGCTGCAATTCTCCGGCAACGAGCGTAATGACCAGTCGCCCGGCAAGATCGTGAATGCTGAGGCGTACCGGTAAGGTCTGTGGCAGATCATAGGCGATGGTGGTTTGTGGATTAAACGGATTGGGGAAAGCATTATGTAATCGAAAAACGCGGGGCTGATCTGCGTCATCTTCGACTGGGGTCGACCCAGCCATCTCGACCACCGTCAGGATGCGATCGGCAGGGATATCGGTGATCACCTGTTCGATACCGCTAGGCCAGCGGATCAGCAGCGAGTCGGCCACGGCCACCTCGCCCAGGCCGAAGTGAGCCCAGGGCGGATTCTGGGAGAAGTGTCCAGTACCGCAAGTGATCTGGCGGACCTGGGACAGCCCGCCAGATACCAGATGCAAGTGAGTCCCGATCCCTGTCCTGTTCGAAGTGGTCCCCACCAGTTTGATCTGCAGCCAGTGGTTCTCGGTGCCCAGATCGTTCATGAGTACATAGTCCGGATCGTTTTCCTGGACCAAGCAAAGGTCAAGCCTGCCGTCGCCATTCAGGTCGCCGCAGGCGACGGCATTGGTCTTACCTACGGGGGCGGAGCTGATGACAGGCAAGGTCCCGAAATGATCGTTCCCGAGGTTCTCGTATAAAAGGTCCTGTTGATCGTATCTGGCCAGATAGAGATCCAGATCACCGTCATTGTCGAAATCACCCCAGGTAGCACCACGGCCATGGCCGCCGTCTTCAAGACCGGTATCTGTAAGCAAGGTCAGCCCATTACTGTTGCATTTGAACAGGCGGTCTTCCTGGCCATCGTTGACCAGATACAGGTCGAGATAACCATTGTTGTCATAATCACCCCAAGCCACTCCCTGCCCGTTGTGATAGTCGGCCAGGGCACCGCTGCCCGAGGCGTCGGTAAACCCAAGCGGGTGATCGTTGCGTAGCAGGAGGTTCGGCTCGTATTCATTGGTGAGGTACAGATCGAGATCATTGTCATTATCGAAATCGCACCAGGCCGCACTCACACCAGGTCGATCATCACTCACGACGCCTGACTGGGGCACAAATATCCAGCCTGTCCCCAGGTCACCGAGGCTTCTGAATAGCACATTGGGCTCGCTGTGATTGACCAGATAAAGATCCAGCAACCCATCTCCATCGAAATCAGCCCAGCTGACCCCTCTGCCAGCTCCGGAATTTTCGAGTCCGAATCCTGTGGCATCCGTGAAGACACCAGCACCCTCGTTGTGCAGCAGGCTGTTGGCTTGACCGGACCGGGAGATGTACAGATCCAGAAAGCCGTCATTGTCGTAGTCGGCCCAGGCGGCCGCAGTGCTGGCGCCCGGATCGCTCAACAGGCCACTGGCTGTTTCCTGGAAAACGTCCGCCCCTCGGTTTTCCCAGAGCAGATTGGGTTGCTCATTGTTGACAATGTAGATGTCTAGATCACCGTCGCGATCGCAGTCGATCAGGTTCACACCCTGGCTGGCCCCGGGGCTGGCTTCAGAGCCAAGCAGGATGGCCGTGAATCTGGCGCCGCAGCGGTCACAGCCTGCGCGGCCGGAACCAATATGGATCTCTTGCGGGTTGTTTTCCGGTAGTAGAATGGAATCTGCACAGTGCCTGAGGTCCCCGCTGGGAAGATCGCAAAACATCGGGTCCAGACTGAGGTTACCGTTGGTGTCAGCCTGGTCGGCGATGTTGCCGGTCCAGTCTCCGCCCTGGTTGCCAAAAATGTTGCATTGCTGCAGCGTGGGGAACATGCGGGGGTAGCATTCGAAGGCGGGTCCGGTGCCAAAGGCGATGTTGCAGCGCTGAAGACGTCCACTCGATCCGACCCCTGCGTAGATCACAGGTCGGGCCGACGGGCTGTTCTCGACGAAGGTACAGTTCCGGATCAGAGGATTGCATTCGATGAAAGCCAGAGCAGTGCCGGTCGCCTGCGCATCGTTATCTGTGAAAAGGCAATAGGTGAAGCGGGCATCGGCACCATAGCAGTACACAGCACCGCCGAGCATCGTGCTGTTGCCGCGAAAGGTGGTGTTCATAAGATGAGGTGAGCTGTTGATGATGCTCACGGCGGCCCCGCCACCCTGGATGCCGGTGGTATTGTCCTGGAAGAGACATTCCTCGAAGACCCCGGATGAATTGTCCATGCAGCTGACTCCGCCGCCGTGGGCCTGGACGCTGTTGCCGCTGAAAACACAACCTGCGACCTTGGCGAAACAGCGGGAATTGCAGAGCAGACCCCCACCGATTTCGGCCGTGTTGGCTACAAAGGCGCAGGCAATGAAGGTGGGATTGCCGTCGCCGGCGAAACAGCCGCCGCCGTACAGCGCATGATTATCTACGAAAACACAAGCCTCCAGGGTGGGGCCACAGGATATGCTGTAAAAGGCGCCACCGGCCGAATGACTGGTATTCGCGGAGAACATGCAATTGACGACCGTCAGATCCGATTCGATACAGCTGATGGCAGCGCCGTTGTTGGCAAAACCACCCCGGAGCGTGAAGCCTTCGATGCGGGTCGGAAGTGACAGGTTAAGGCAGGAGATGATCATTCCCTGTTCATTGGCGTCGATGATGGTGCAACCTGCCAGACCAGTTTCACTGCGGAGCACCACACCGGATTTCATCTGCAGCCCATACTCGTAATACTCACCACAGGCAACCTGCACAGTGTCGCCCGGCAGGGCTACCGCCAGTGCGGATTCGATGGTCCCATGATCGGCAGGTACGTGCCAGATGGTGGCAAGGGCCTGGCCAGCAAGCAATATTTGCCAGCAGAGAACGGAGAACCAGAACCAGGGGTTGCCTGTGTTCAGGTCAGTGGAGGCGAGAGTGCGAGGACTGCGCAGGGCTTGTTGGAATTCCATATCCACAGTTACCTACTACGCTGTCTGTGTGCGACTGGTTACAATACAAAATATGGGGAACGACTCCGTCTACACGGAGTGATTCCCCATAAAATGATCAGACCAGCGCGCTTTACCGGTAGAGGTTCTTCACACCGCCCCAGGTCTCATCCTGGGTCGCAACGGGGCAATCACCATTGATGACAGCCACGGGCTCGCCCGGTCCCCCGGTCGACTGACGCATCTCGATCAGATTGTTCGGATCGGCGCCATCAGCGTAAACCAGCAGTCCCGGAATGGACGGGAACTGAACCGGCTCCAGGTAGAAGGCTGCCGGCACCGACACGTCGACTAGCTGGAACGCGATCTGCATGACGACCACAGTCGGGAACATGTAAGGGTTCATCAGGGGCTCCGCCAACCCAATTGCGAAATTGGGTGGTGTGGCGGCATTGACCCACAGGCCTTCGGGCGCGTATTCGAGCACGAAGATAGGTCCATCGGTCGTGATGGCGCATTCCCAGCCATGAACTCCCATAGGGGCCGTGGGATGAGTGATCACCAGCCACGCGTAGTGCATGCCCTCGGGTAGTGTGACGCAGTTGCCGCAGGCGCAGGGATCGAAGTAAATACCCACTCCGTCGGGATCGGGATCAAGCTGCGCAAAGGCATTCCCGGAGATCAGCAGTGCGGCCGCGGTCAATACTAGCAATTTCTTCATGTGACTCCCCCTTTACGATGTGTACCTAGGCACGGCTGACGATTGAGGTTCCTCCTCAGATCACTACTGTACCGCATTTTGCGGACAAAACCAATTAAAAAGTTTAAAAAAGTTCGAATTTCTTTTAATTGGGTAGAAATAGCCATGAAGGCCACAAATAGGACAATTCTGCTGTTAAAAGCCTATATGACCGTATTTTAAGTAGATAAGGGGAGGGGACCGGAGTTGACCCCTCTCCTGGAGCGGTGTTACATTGCCAGGTCATGAAATCTGGCCACTTGGTGCTGCAGCGAGGAGTTGCGTGTGAGTGAGATCAGGCAATTGGCCCAGTATTCTCCCGCCGGACTGGAGCAGAAATGGTATGCGGAATGGGAAGAAGCCGGTCTGTTCACTCCGGACCCAGGGAGTGACCGGGAACCCTTCGTCATCACCCTGCCGCCGCCCAACGTGACCGGGATACTCACCGTCGGTCACTGTCTGGGCAATACCGTCCAGGATACCCTGATCCGCTGGATGCGCATGCGAGGGCGTCAGACCCTGTGGCTGCCCGGGACCGATCATGCCAGTATCTCGACCGAGCAAGTTGTTTCACGGCAGCTCAGGGATGAGGGGCTGGACAAGCGAACCCTGGGCCGTGACGCTTTTCTAGCCAGGGCTTGGGAGTGGAAAGAACAGACACACGGCCGGATCACCCAGCAGCTGCGCCGGCTGGGGTGCTCTCTGGACTGGACGCGCGAAGTCTTCACCATGGATGAGCAGCGCAACCGTGCTGTCCAGCATGCTTTCCTCGCCCTCAGAGATAAGGGTCTGATCTATCGTGATCTTTACCTCGTGAACTGGTGTCCCCACGACCTGACAGCCATCAGCGATGACGAGGTCGAACACAAGGAAGTCACGGGTCACCTGTGGTACATCCGCTATCCCCTGGTTGATGCCGAGGGACAGGTGACGGTCGCCACGACCCGACCCGAGACCATGTTCGGCGATGTGGCGGTGGCAGTGCACCCGGAGGACCCGGACAGGGCTCACCTGATCGGCAGCACGGTCCACCTGCCGCTGACGGACCGGGTCATTCCCATAATCGGCGATGAACATGCCGATCCCGAAAAGGGCACGGGCTTTGTCAAGATCACGCCTGCTCACGATCCGAATGATTTCGAGGTGGGGCGCAGGCATGGCTTGCCCCAGGTCATCTGCATGGACGAGAGCGCTTGCATGAACGACCAGGCTGGCCGTTTCGCCGGCATGGACAGGTATGCCTGTCGTGAAGCGGCACTGGCTGCCCTGCGCGAAGAGGGTTTGCTGGAAAAGGAGGAGATGCATATTCATCAGGTCGGGCACCATGATCGCTGTGGCACCATCATCGAGCCCTACCTGTCACGGCAGTGGTTCCTGCGTATGGGCGAGCTGGCCGAGCCGGCCATCAAGGCCGTTGAAGAAGGCACCATCACCCTTTTTCCGGAGCGCTGGATCGGAGTCTATTACAACTGGATGCGCAACATCCGGGACTGGTGCATCTCCCGGCAACTGTGGTGGGGACATCGGATTCCTGTCTGGTACTGCCTCGACTGCAACGCTGAGATTGCTGCTGATGAGGCCCCGACTACCTGTACCGCCTGTGGTGGCGGTCGGCTGGAACAGGATCCGGACGTGCTCGACACCTGGTTCTCCAGCTGGTTGTGGACCTTCTCGCCTTTGGGCTGGCCGGAGCAGACGGAGGATCTGCAGCGCTTTCATCCGACTTCCGTCATGGTCACCGCCGGCGACATCATCTTTTTCTGGGTGGCCCGCATGATCATGGCCTCCTACCAGTTTCTGGGAGAGCACCCATTCGGCGAGGTTCTCTTCACCGGCCTGGTGCGGGACGAGCAGGGGCGCAAAATGAGCAAATCGCTGGGCAACAGTCCTGATCCCATCGCTCTGATCGATGCCTACGGGGCAGATGCCTTAAGGTGTTCCCTGGTCATGCTGACGCCCACTGGTCAGGACATCCACTTTTCCGAGTCCTCACTGGAGGTGGGGCGCAATTTCTGCAACAAGATCTTCCAGGCGACCAAATTGGTGCTGGGGTACTATGACGCTGCTGGCATGGAGGTGAACGGAACAGCAAGTCAGCCTTCTGCCACTGATGACCTGGACCTGACCGGGGCCATGGCCAAGGCGAAGCCAACGGGACCGGCGAATGCGTTGGCCGAGGTCTGGCAGCGCACTTTTGGTGCCGAGCCGCCAGTCGAACTCCAGGATGACCAGCTGGTCTTGGAGGACTTGTGGATACTCGATCGGTTATGTGCCACGGCTCGCGATTGCAATCACAACATGGAACGGCGGCGGTTGAACGATGCCACTTATGCGGCCTTCAATTTTTTCCGTCACGAACTTTGCGACTGGTACCTCGAAGCCATCAAACCCCGTCTGCGCGATGAAGAGCGGCGAGGTACTGCGCTGATGGTGGCTGTCTTGACCCTCGCGCTCAGCTACAAGTTACTGCATCCTGCCATGCCCTTCATCACCGAGGAGCTGTGGAGCTGGTTGCCACCGACCCACGGATTCCTGATGTCCTCGCCCTATCCTACCTTTCGGGGTGATAATCCGTTTGTCACAGAGCGCCGCCGTTTCGAGCTGGTCATGGAAATCGTGACCGTTGTGCGTAACCTGCGCAGCGAGATGGGTGTGGCGCCGGGCAAGCGGGGCACGGTGATTCTGCGGGTCCAGACCGAGGAGCAGGTCGCAGAGCTAAGCGGAGTGGCCCAGCTGGTCGCGCTGCTGGCCAAGCTGGAGCAAGTGAAGGTTCAGCGGGGTGGTGAGGATCCGGCTCCGGCTGGAATCGGGGTGGCAGGACCGGTGGAAGTGTTCCTGCTGATGAGCGGGCTGGTGGATCTGGCCAATGAACGTGAACGAATCGCCAAGGAACTGGCCAAGGTCGAGGGCTGGTTGAAGGGCGCCAGCGCCAAGCTGGCCAACGAGAAGTTCCTGGCCAATGCTCCGGCAGAGGTTATCCAGAAGCAGCGTGAACTCCAGGCCGAGAACGAGGCGAAGGTGGCCAAATTGCGTCTACGTCTGGCTGCCTTACAATGAATATGCGAAGAGATCCTGACGAGTATTCACCTGGTAATGGTTGATTGGGGGTGACATGACCGGCGACCTGAAGACTCCGGGCGAGCTGTTGCAGGAAGCGCGCCGGGCCCGCGGCCTCAGCATCTCCGATCTGTCCGCCAAGACTAAGATTCCCGATCGTATACTGCAAGCCATCGAGCTCGATGATTATCAGAAGGTTTCCGGTACCTTGTACGTGAAGAGTTTCTTGCGTACCTATGCCGAGTATGTGGGGCTCGATCCTCAGGAAATCCTGGATCTCTATCAGCGCCAGCCGGGTGTGGTTGACGAGGCTCGGGGGGCGCGTGCCACCACGACCCCGGGCGGCCACTTTGCTCCCCAGGTGCCCAGCCAGCCAGCCACTCCCCAGACCATCGGCAAACCTCCTGTGGATGAGGAAGCGGTCGGGGGTGATGTCTGGAAGGAGGACGTGCAGATCCGCCGTGTCGGCCTGTCGGGCCGCAGCCGCTTGCTGTTATGGTTGGGCCTGGTGGCCATCATCGTGATCATCGTTTTTCTGGTCAGCAAGGGGATCCGCCGGGGTGGCGAAGGAGACCGGCGGCAGCCAGGATCAGCGGCCACCAGCGCCGTGTCTGACCAGCCGTCTGATACCGCTGTGGATTCAACCGCCAGGTCGGGGTCAGGATCCGAGATCGTCGATCAGCCCGCCACCGAACCGGCCACGCCACCGCAGGCCCTGCCGACCGTAGCCGAGGACACGAGGGGCCCGGAATCGGAACCGGTGGTCGAACAAAAGACGCCGGAAAATCGCCTGGGGCTACCCAGCGCTCTGCGTGGTGACAGCACCCTTGTTTTTGCGGGGGGGCGCCAGGCTCGGCAGGTCGTGCGTATCGTGTGTGCCGAGCCCTTGGCTGTCGAGGTTCGCTGGTTCGGTATGCGGCAACCATTGACGGCGGTCTGGACGCTCGATCCCGCGCCCTTGCCCGCACGTGGCATCGAGCCAGGACGCGGCTACCGGGTGGGCGAGGGCCTGGTCCTCTACTGGGGATCGGATTACGACATCGAGATCAAGCTCCCCTCTATCTCGGGCATCTCCGTCTCTCTGAATGGAGAACCTGTCTCCCTGGACGAGGCAGCAGTCGGGCGGTGGCGTCTGCTGAATCCAAATGTCGTCGGTCGGTAATGACAGGATTGCCCGATGAGCACCTTCCGGCTGCATGCTCCCTTCCAGCCCACTGGCGATCAACCCGAGGCCATCGCGGCGCTGACGAACGCTGCCCACCGCCGGGTGCACTACCAGACTCTGCTAGGCGTGACCGGGTCGGGCAAGACCTTCACAATCGCCAATGTCATTGCCGATCTCGGGTTGCCCACTCTCATCTTCAGCCACAATAAGACCCTGGCGGCCCAGCTCTATGGTGAGCTCAAGGGCTTCTTTCCTGAAAACGCTGTCGAGTACTTCATCTCGTATTACGATTATTACCAGCCGGAGGCGTTCATTCCCGCCACCAATACCTACATCGAGAAGGACACCAGCATCAACGACGAGATCGAGCGTCTGCGGCTACGGACGACCAGCAGTCTGCTGGCGCGCGATGACGTCATCGTCGTGGCCAGCGTCTCGGCCATCTACGGCCTCGGTAATCCGCAATCGTTCAAGCGGAACATCCTCTCGTTGAGTGTCGGGGCCGAGATGGCGCGTGACGAGTTGTTGCGCACCCTGGTCGAGATCCATTACCAGCGCAATGATATCGAGCCAGCCTATGGCACATTCCGGGTAAGGGGGGATACGGTCGATATCCGTCCGTCCTTCGACGATCGCATGTTGCGGGTTGAATTCTTCGGAGACGAGATCGACCGCCTGGCGTACATCGAGCCCACCGGCGGCAGGCCGCTGGAATGTCTGAACGACGCTGTCGTCTATCCGGCCAGTCAGTTCGTCACCGAGCGCTCCGATCTGGCGCGGGTGACCGACGAGATCGCCCGCGATCTGGAGGATCGACTGGCGGAACTTGACGCCGCGGGCAAGGTGCTCGAGGCCCAGCGTCTGGCGTCGCGTACACGTTACGATATGGAGATGATCCAGCAGGTTGGTTTTTGTGCCGGTGTGGAAAATTACTCTCGCTATTTTGATGGCCGCTCACCGGGCGAACGCCCAGCCTGTCTCATCGATTACTTTCCCGCCGAGTTTCTGCTGGTCATCGACGAGTCCCACGTGACGGTCCCCCAGCTGGGCGCGATGTACAACGGTGACCGCTCGCGCAAGCTGAACCTCGTGGAGCATGGCTTCCGGCTGCCGAGCGCCCTGGACAACCGGCCACTGCGTTTCGAGGAGCTGGAAGAACTGTTACCCCGGACTATCTTTGTCTCGGCAACTCCTGGAGACTACGAGCTGCGAAAGAGCGAAGGGGTGGTGGTCGAACAGGTGATCAGGCCGACGGGGCTGATCGATCCTCCCATCGAGGTCCTTCCAGTGGCCAGCCAGGTCGATGATCTGGTCGCGCGGATCCAGGAGGTCATCGCCCGCGAAGAACGTGTTCTGGTGACCACCCTGACCAAGCGCATGGCCGAGGATCTTGCGGAGTACCTGGGACAGCTGGGTATCCGGGTCGCTTACCTGCATGCCGACATCACGGCCCTGGATCGTATCGAGATCCTGCGCAAGCTGCGCCTGGGGGAGAGTGACGTCCTGGTCGGAGTGAACCTGCTGCGTGAAGGCCTGGACTTACCCGAGGTGTCCCTGGTGGCGATTCTGGATGCAGACCGCGAAGGATTCCTGCGGTCGGAGCGGAGCCTGATCCAGACTGCGGGCAGGGCGGCACGCAACGTCAATGGCACCGTGATCATGTATGCGGATCGCTTGACTGATTCCATGCGGCGTGCCATGGACGAGACCGAGCGCCGGCGAGCCAAGCAGATGGCCTACAACCGGGAACATGGGCTGACGCCCCAGACCATTCACAAGACCCGTGCCGAGATCCTCCAGGCCACACTGGCAGCGGGAGAGCGGCGGTCTGGTCCTGAACCGGCGACCGAGGCGAAACCCTGGGAAAAATGGATCAGTGAGGATCACACTCCGCAGGAACTGCTCACCATGTTGCAGGCGGAAATGGAAGCCGCGGCGGACCGCCTCGACTTCGAGCAGGCCGCCCAGTTGCGTGACCGGATCGAGGATCTGCGTGCGCAGTGGGGTCTACCGGTGCGTAGTCAGCCGAAGGGAAAGAAGTGATGTCTGGCGCTTCCCTAAAGTTTCCCCATGACGAGTGGTTGACGACCCTTGTACGGCAGAGTCTGGCAGAGGATGTGGGCAGTGGCGACGTCTCGACCAACCTCACCGTCCCATCCGGAGTCAGGGCCGAGGGCCAGGTCGTGGCACGTCGGCCGGGGGTTGTGGCAGGGCTGCCGATCCTGGAGGTCCTGTTTGGATCGTTATCTTCTGAAGTGGCAGTCTATTATGAGGCTGGGGATGGTGACCCGGTGGTTGCCGGCGCCGTGGTGGCCAGGGTTAACGGTCCGGCCCGGGCATTGCTGACCGGCGAACGGGCCGCCCTGAATTTCCTGCAGCACCTCAGCGGCATCGCAACCTTGACCTCTCGGTTCGTAGCTGCGGTCGCGGGAACGCAATGCCTGATTTTGGACACGCGCAAAACCTTGCCTGGTTATCGGGCCCTGGCCAAGTATGCCGTGCGCGCCGGCGGTGGCCACAATCATCGTCTCGGTCTCTATGATCGCATCATGCTGAAAGACAACCACTGGATTGCCACTGCCCGGAGCATGCCGGAGCTGGTGACACAGGCGCGCCGTGATCATCCCCAGCTTGCCATCGAGATCGAGGTGGACAGTCTCGAGCAGCTGGCCCAGATATTACCGCTGCAGGTCGCATGGATCTTGCTCGACAACTTCACGCCGGATCTGATCCGTCAGGCAGTGGAGCTGCGTGACAGTGTCGACCCGCAGCGCCATACTTGCCTCGAGGCCTCGGGCAATCTCGACCTCGCCAATGTGCGTGAGTATGCCCTTGCTGGAGTGGATGCGGTTTCCATCGGGCGCCTGACGCATTCGGCTCCCGCCCTCGACCTGGCCATGGATCTCGATTTCCTGGCTGACGGTCAAGAAAGGCCGTAAGGATTGAGTCTGCCCACTCACAGAGACTGGTTCGGCCTGGATGGGTTTCAGCCCGGTTCCCATTTCACTCATCCTGCTGCTGAATGTTACCTGCTGGATGAGGTCGGATCGACCAGTGATTTTCTGCTAGGGAGGGGAGATCCGGCTAATGGCCGTCGGTGTCGCTGGCGGGACTGGGGCTGGGAAGCCGAAGCGGTGACCAGGCATCTGCCGCCAAAGGATTCGCTGGCGGGGACCCTGGTTGTGGCGCGGAAGCAGACTGGCGGCCGAGGCAGGCAGGGCCGCACCTGGCTGGACTGCGGGGGCCTGTTTCTGTCCTGGATCTGGAAAGTCGATCTGACAGCTTTGCGTTCAGGACTGGCAGTCTGGGTGGGACTGATCGCTGCCGAGGCGCTGGCGGCAGAGTACCAGATCGATATCAAACTGAAATGGCCCAATGACCTGCTGATTGCCGGCCGCAAACTGGGCGGTATCTTGCTCGACCGCAGCGGGCCCGAACCGGCCGGCCGGATCGTGGCGGGCTTGGGATTGAATCTGCGAGGGAAGCGCAACGATTTTCCATCTGAACTGAGAGGGCGAGCCACCTCGTTGCAGGAACACCTGCCCCGCCAACCCACGCTTGCCGAGGTGGCGGGACTGATTCTAAGGCGCCTGGGGAACGAACTTCCCAGCTTTCTGGCCGCTGGCTGGGCAACCTACCGCCGCAGCTATGCGCGACGGGACTGGTTGGCGGGGCGGCGCGTGACCTTGCCGGCCGGGCAGGGTGAGGTGCCGGGTTTCGTGGCGGGGATCGACGAGAAGGGGGCGCTGCTGGTGGTGACGGCCAGCGGTATCACTCATACCTTGCAGGCCGGCGACGTTCATCTGACCGAGCCCCGGGTGGGCGACATGCGGATCACGGTGAATATCCCGACCATGTTGTCGCGGGGTGGTGCGAAACGTGGGCAGGCCGGGACGCCGGGATTCACTGCCACAGTCCAGTCGGAAAAAGACAGCAGACCGGAAAGAGGGTGACGTGAAGGCGCTCGTTGCGGATGCAGGCAACAGCAAGGTGGTGCTGGCCCGCTGGCGGGAGACGGAGGGACAGAGGCTGGCGACGATCGAGCGTCTTCACCAGGCAGGCACACCACGCACGGCCAGTACGCGACGGGCCTGGCTCACCGAACTGTCCCTGCACCGGGCGCAGAATCCTGGTTTGGGGCTGGTTCTTGCGAGTGTCGTACCGGATCTGACCTGCGCCGTGCAAGACACTTTTCCGGATTGCCAGGTTATCGATCACACGCTGCCATTTCCCTTCGGTGTGCAGGTAGAGGAGCCGGCCGATGTGGGGGCCGATCGATACTGCAATGTGGCGGCCGCCGTGAGTAAAGGTTACCGTGATGCACTCGTGATCGATGTGGGCACGGCCACCACTTTCGACCTGTTGCTGGAGGGGGATTTCGCGGGCGGACTCATCGCGCCGGGCATGGCTCTGGCCGCGGCGAAGCTGGCCGAGGAGGCGGCGCGCTTGCAGCCGGTCGCCTTCGAACCCTGTCCCCTGGAGGTGGGCAAGAGCACCAGAGCCGCCATGCAGGCGGGGACTTACCACGTGGCAGTCAACGGCGTGCTGGCCACGGCGAGGGCCCTGCTGGCACACTACGGCTCACGACCGGTCATTCTGACTGGTGGTCTGGCAGCGACCATCAAGAATCCCGACTGGTCGTGGCAGCCCGACTGGACGTTGATCGGTGCCGGGTACCTGAGCAGCTTGACCAGCAAGTAGTTTCCCAGATCAACATGTTTTCTACAGGTTAATTCGTTACCAGACAGGTTCCAGTACTATTGCGGTTCTAACGGGATTTCAGAGGAGGAAATCATGGAGAATGCTGTCGAGACACTGGTTCAGTTCGCCACGAGTTACGGGTTACGGGTCATGAAGGTTGACAACGGATGCATTCGTGGCACGCTCGGGTGTCAAGCGGTTTCGGTCTCGATCCGGCGTTCGGCCTACTCTTTGCCGTGATGTCTTTTCATCATGTCGATGAAGCGGTCAAACAGATATACAGCGTCATGCGGGCCCGGGGAGGCTTCGGGGTGATACTGAACGGAGAAGAGAGGGAGCTGCTTGTGCCTGAGCCCCTCGAGCGTATGGTCATTCAGGTTCACATGAGTTAGCACGACCTCGGGGTCATCGATGGACTCCATGTCCACACAGAATCCGTGATTTTGAGAGGTGATCTCTACTTTCCCGCTCGCGAGATCCTTTACGGGCTGGTTCCCACCGCGGTGACCGAACTTGAGCT
>Ga0209536_100009055_pt1 | contig 14828 bp, 12 predicted proteins | sample DeeMarSeWOR28_12_FD_187461 | JGI IMG/M metagenome (GOLD analysis project Ga0209536, IMG submission 187461) | Marine sediment microbial communities from White Oak River estuary, North Carolina - WOR-2-8_12 (SPAdes) (version 2) | ecosystem: Environmental > Aquatic > Marine > Intertidal zone >...
AAAGTACAAGTCAGCAACAGACTCAGGCTCAGGCGTCGGCATAGGCGTAGCAGCAGGCGCTTCCTCCACGTACAACGCAGTTTCAGCGAAAGAGCCATAATATGATTTAGAGCCATCGAACGAAGCTACAATAGTGTATTTGCCTGGAACTTCAGGTACAAATTCAGCGCTGAAAAAGCCGCTTGCATCACTTGTCGTTCTGGCAACCTCGTAGGCGTTGTTATTCGGATCAAGCACCTCGACAACTACATCAACACCGACGATGTCTGCTGGACGCTCAAACTGCTTATACACGTAAAGCATCCATTCGCTCATGTTCGCATCAGAAACAGCGGGAACACCATTCGGAAAGCGCATCATTAGCTTAATGTCATTTGTGCCTGGAGACACATCAGTCACCATACCTTCCACTAGTACCATGTCGCCCTCGACTGAAACCTTCGGTCCCGCTGAAACCGTCATGGCGCTTGCTCCCTTGCCTATGGCGAAAAGGCGCTGGCTGTACGTGTCCATTGTTGCTATTATGCTATCTCCGATGAGTGCGCGGCCTCCCCAGAGGGTTTGACGGAACAAGCCGTCTGCTCTCCATATTACGTCTCCAGTTGTAGCGTTGAGGCAGATGAATGGTGCGCCGCGTGGTCTTGGATCAATGGGTGAGTGCTCCAGATGACCGTAGTAGATTTTGCCGTCAGTCCAGAACAGGGGGTAGAGCCACCAATTATTGCCAAATAAGAATTCCACGTAGGGATCTTCTGCTTCGTAGGTCCATAACTCGTCGCCTGTCTCGGTATCTACGCAGTACACTATTCCACCGGTTCCAGATGTATAGAGTTTGCCTTCAACCAAGACGGGCATTCGCTCTCGGCTGATTCCATAAAAGTTCAAGTAAATCATTCCTTCAGTTTCCCATAGAAATTCGCCTGATTCAGTGCTGAAGCCATAGCGTATTAAGCTTGGACGCGCAAACAACACGAAAACACCATCTTCCGCATCTAGACTCTGAGTGTAATATTCTATCTCTTGATCACCTTCTTCCCATTCAGAAGGAGCATTCCAAGTTTTTGGTTGGTAAATCATCGATCCTTCATCCCCTGGCGCCAAACTGAATGCCCATGATATGACATGCGTAGTGTTAATGCTAGCACCGAGTACTCTGTCACCAAGCCAAACTTTCCTGACGCTTCCAGGTAAACCAGTTGGGAACGTGAAATTCAACGCGTAAGCTCTATCAGGATTGGCTTCTGAAGCGTTATACACTTCTAAATCCGATCCTGGTCCCCAACTGCCAGTCCATGAGACAACAGCGGATAGGTTCCACAGAGTCATACGACCTTGTCCCAAACTGATTGAGTAGCGGTAGATTCTGCCATCGGTTTTGTCGACAATTGTGGTGCCACCAGGAACATCTGTTATGGTTAAACGTAGGTCTCCAATGAACGGGTCGAACCCGTACCAAGTGCTGCCAACAGTTACCCACAGATACGCGTAACAAGCGTGGTGGTTGTATGTGTCCCAGTAGAATATTTGACAGAAATCAATCGTTTCATTGTCTAAGAAGGTTTTAGTCCATAGTTCTTCACCTGTATGTAGGTCTATAGCGGTATATTCTAGTGGCCTCAGGTGGGTGTCAAAGGTGTAGATGAGTATTCCGCTTACTATGAACGCATCGTTGAATTTGCCTTCGTATGCATCTCCGATACTGTACATATGTTCACCAGTAGTTTCTCCTCCAGCAACGCCTCCAATCGCCATCTGCTTTGACCATAGTATGTGCGGGCTCTCAGGCGCATCATCGTTGCCAGGAGCGTAAAAGTTCTCCGGCTCTCCCCAGCCCTTCGTCAGCCAGCTTCCTGAAATCGCATACCACTCTCGCAACTGCGAATCTATCGGACGAGTCCAGTATTCAGTTGGAAGTGCATGCCCAGGATAAATGGGTACCGGGTCTTCTTGCACGACAAGCTCCAGTATCTCGCTTTCACTGGCTGCATATGTTATCTCACCGCCCCAATAGTCGGTTGTGTTTTGTTCAGGGAAGTGCGTTTGCAAATAGTACGTACCCGGGATGTCAGGCACGTATGTTCTGCCTGTTCCACCTGTCGAGTCGGTTCTAATGTTTTTTATTGTATCAGTTTTGTTGTCTGGTCTCTCAATGGTTACCCATAAGTCCTCCCAGCCCATTTCTACGGAACTAAGGGATGCTGTAATTCCAATGTGAAGCAACACTTCTTGGTTAACGCTTGCTGGGTTTGGAATAGCACCAATGAAGGGCCAGGTCGTTGTCTGTGCTGTAGCATATTGATTATCAGCTGGTGAAGCAAGAAGCGAAATAGCCATAGCCAAAATAATAAGCAAAGCAGCAGCAATAGTAGTTTTACTTTTCGAAGTTGTCATTTTCTCTTCTCATTTAATTTTATTTTTGTTGGATAATAACAAAAATTAATCCAACATAATACATTATTGTCGTAAAATAGTAATAAATTTAACGGAAATAGAACTTAGCGCGCGCTAAAATGGTTTCAAAATCCTTAAAAACGTCAAAAATGAGAAAAAAATCTCACTCTTTTAAAGATACTGAAGTTTCTAGATAGCCAAAAAATTGGCTGTGAAGGCGGTTCATTTTGTAATTGGAAAACTAGCCCATATTACATAAATTGCTATACAAGTCGACAAAAACACTATAGGGACTAGATATAGTTTTGTCGGAGTCTTTTTTATAACTTCTTATCTGCAAGTGTGGTTTTTTATTAGAACACATCAATGAAAAAGGTTTTAGACTGATGATTTTAACATCATCTATGCTAAGTATTTCTCGATAATTTTTCATTAGTTGGTGACAATAATCTATTCTAAGGTTTAATTTGGGTTTTACGGCTGTTTTTGAAGGCAAAAACGCTATATAAGGTTAAAAACAAAATTAAAGCTTAGAGTTGAAGTGAGGTGATATTTCTTGACCGTTAAAATAGGGGACTATGATTTCGATGGACCATTCAAGTCAACAGATTCAATTGATGATAAATCAGGGATATACGCTGTTCTTCATTACAAAGAGGGAAAATGCTACCTTTTAGATATTGGTGAATCCTCAAAAATGAAGAAAAGAATTGAAGAACATGATAGAAAAGAATGGGAAAAAAACTCAAAGGGCGAAATAGAGTATTCAGTATATTATACTCCTAAACTCAAGAAAAATGGCCGAAAAGAGATAGAAGCGAAGATAAGAGATACGTACCGACCACCCTGTGGAAAAAACTGATTGTGTTTTTCCAGTATTTCCCCCTTCTCGAGTTTTTGAAGTTTTCAGGGATGGTGCAGTAGCTAGTTTTTACTCGATTTTGGACATGAGAGTAAAATTTAAAAATGATATTCGAGTATTTCCTATTCTATAGTGACCTTTTTGGTCCCGCAGTCACACATAAGGGCTAATTTTCGTTCAAAATAGGCCTTAATTATGCGGGATTCCCCTAAGATAGGGGTAGTTTGGCAGGCTTCCGCTAAACTGTCTTAAAGGAAAACACAACGAGACCAAGACTCTTTAGAACTTGGGAAGGAGACTTTAGCATGGTTGAAATTGGCGATTTGCTTAGATGTCCTAAATGTGGCAATTATGGGCGTGTCGTTTGGGTTTCAAAAGATGGGCAAACTGTAGGTGTTCGCTGTTCATCCCGTCATATATTTACACCAAGACGCAACGTAATTTCCACACCAACAAACAGAAAGAATACTAGAATTGAAAAAAACATGGTTTTCTTGGTGAGCATATAACGTTGGGATGAAATTCAGAATCTTGAATTATGTCTCCATTCTGTGTTAATGAAAGACTGGAGTTAAGTAAAGGTTCTAACAAGCAATGTACAACATTAAAAAATTGCGTTTTTCCTCAATTATACTTAAATAACGTGGCGCGAACATACATGAAAAGGTCTTTTGGTAATAGGCAGGTAAGCTGTTTTAGACCGCTTTTTTCTTGTCTTCCAAATGTTGTTCCATTATTTTGAACAACGCGAATTTGACCTGAATATGTGTGGTGAAAATGGGTAAAAGGAAAGTTAAGAGTGAAGAAGAACTCAAGAAAATGGTTTTGCCTAGTGTAAACGATGTTTTAGGCGTTGCTACTAGGGTTTTAGGCGCTGAACGTTTTTTGGTTAAATGTCAAGACGGTAAAGAGCGACTCTGCCGTATTCGCGGCAAAATGAAGAGGCGCGCATGGGTTAGGGAAGGGGATGTTGTTTTGGTTTCCCCCTGGGATTTTCAATCCGACAAGCGAGGCGACATTTTCTGGCGATACAGAAAGAACCAGACAGCATGGCTCAGAAACAAAGGGTACCTCAAGTTGTAATTAGATTATTACATGCTGAAATGGAAAGAAACAAGAGAGTGGAAGATTAAAACCTAAAACAAATCAAGTTTTTTGATAATTTCCTTTTTTCTGTTTCTAACAGTAACTTCGGTTATTCCTGCTATTTGTGCGATGTCCTTTTGTGTCAAATTCTCTCTCTCTAATTGACACGCTATATAGAGGACTGCAGCCGCAACTCCCGCAGGGTCTTTGCCCACTGTTATCCGCTTGCGTTTAGCTCTACGCAAAATCTTGAAGGCAACACCTTGAACCTTCCCTGAAATATGCGCTTTCTCAGCAAACCTCGACACGTAACTTGAAGCGTCGTGAGAAGGCACCTCAACATCAAGAGTGCTTACAAGCAAACGATAAGCCCTTGAAACTTCACCTCTGCTTCGAGAACTAACTTTCACAACATCATTCAGAGTTTTAGGGGTCTTAGTAAGCCTACAGGCAACATATAATGAAGCAGTAACTATAGCCGCAATGCTTCGACCACGAATCAAATCTTCGTCAAGGGCTTTTCGATAAAGAACTGCAGCCAACTCTTTAATGGTTGCTGAGACGTGAAGTTTTTCCGAGAGCATCTGAAGTTCACTCATAGCCTGTATTAGGTTTCTATCGCGTGATTCGTATACCGTTGACCGCATGTGCCATTTTCTAAGACGCCATGCATGTCGTTTTGCTTTAGATGAAAGACGATTACCTGAAGCATCCGTTAAACCAGTGATCGTCGTGTGTAATCCTTTGTCAAAACGCGCATAGCTAACGGGAGATCCTATCCTGCTATTAGACTGCTTCTCTTCTAATGTGTACGCGCTCCATTCAGGGCTTTGATTAAGCATGTTCTCGGCTAAAACTAAGCCACATTCTGAACATACAACTTCACCGCTATTGGCGTCCGTAACGAGATTTAAGTCGAGGCATTGGGGGCAGCCTCTTCTATTCATTTGTATTGTATTTTGCATTTTTCTCATTAACTCCATTGTAATCTACAGGTGTCCCTTTGTGACTTTTTTCTTCAAATGGGGATATGGCTACATGCAGGTGAGATTCCACCTTAAAAATCGTCTATGATTCTTTTCCGATGGTATAAGGGTAAATTACCTGTAGGTAACATATTTATACTCGCGAACCTTTATAAATATTAGGGTTCATAATGCCCCGACCTCATGGTTCAATTGGCGAAACCAAATTCAAGATATTAGCAATTATATTTTCAAATGAATCTACTGGAAAAGAGTCTTATGGCTACAACATTTGGACAATCATGAAAACGCAATTTCACTGTTACCTTGAGGACATTAATCTCCGCAATATTTACCGTCATCTCAAAGACTTAGAAGAAGCAGGATTGATTACAAAGAGCGCTAAACAAGGAGTCGAAAATGCTCCGAAACGTCAACTATACTCAATAACAGAAAATGGAAGACAGCTGAAGAATAAATTCAACAAATATCTTCAGATATTATAATTATTGACATAGCTAATATTCAAAACGAGCCTTTCAAAAACGCTATTAAATCTGCAGAATTACCATTGAAATTTTGATATAATTCTACCACATTCAGAGCAAATTACCAGTTGTTCTGACTCAGTGATTCTAACTTCGGTCTTCAATGAACCGCAAACACATTTTTGAAACATCATTTGACTTTCAGTTCTTTGCATTAAAATTCACCTCTTGATTTCGTTTGTTTTAAGCGCGCGCTACAACTGCGATTCTGATGCGTTTTTTGCCAGAATAATCGTTCATGTCTTCTCTCTTGAATATAGACAAACTTAACTTCAAGACCTTAAACTCCTTATATATTGTAATCATCTTACTGGCTTTCTACAAAGCATTCATCGACAATGGTATAGGTACATTATTGGTGAGCCGACAATTCTCGTAATTCTAAAAAGCAGCAAGCTCGATTAACAGTCTGCTTTAACGTTAGGCATCTAATAAATGTTCACAATTACCATTACAGGAAGATGATATTCAGGAATTTGTAAGTGGCTCTATTAGCTCGAGAGATTTCCTGTTCTAATTTGGCAGATTTATGATGTAAATATATATAAGAAGCCGCAAGTAACGCAACAAAAACGTGAAAAGCAAGCTATTGGGATGAGATAGTATTTTCTATCAAAAAGTTCAGCTTGTTTTTCCTTTGGAGTCGTTATCATGAGTAAAAAAAGTATGATTAACATATATCAAAAATCTATCGTGAATCACTTGAGTGAACGTATACCAGATGGCAAATGGAAAGACTACAAGTGGCAACTGGAGCATTCAATAAAAGATATTGCTACTTTCGAAAAGTTAACTGGAATAGTTTTCACGGAAAAGGAACACGCCGAATTTGAAAAAACCGTCAGCAAGTTTCCGATGAGTATCACCCCATATTACGCGTCGTTAATAGAGAAAGAAAATTACCAGAATGACCCGATATTCAAGCAGGCTTTTCCTAATGCAGCTGAACTAAAGATTTCAAGGTATGACATGTCTGACCCTCTGCATGAAGACAAAGATAGCCCTGTTGAAGGAATCACGCACAGATATCCTGATAGGGTGCTTTTTCTGGTCAGTAACCGCTGTTCCATGTACTGCAGGCACTGCACACGAAAAAGAAAAGTTGGTGACCCCGACCATATTCCTTCAAAAGAGCAGATAATAAAAGGCATCAACTACATCAGAAATAACCGCCAAGTCCGAGATGTTCTGCTCTCAGGCGGCGACCCCTTCATGTTGCCTGACGACCATCTGGACTGGATTCTAACGGAATTACGCGAAATTCCGCATGTGGAAATAATTAGAATCGGCTCAAGAATGCCCGTTGTTCTTCCCTACAGAATAACTGAAGCGCTGGTGGAAATGCTGAAGAAGCATCATCCAATATGGTTGAACACCCATTTCAATCACCCAAGAGAGCTTACACAATCAGCTCGAGAAGCACTACGAAAGCTAGCAGACGCGGGGATTCCACTGGGAAATCAATCTGTGCTGCTTGCTGGCGTAAACGACTGCCCACGAATAATGAAAAAGCTCAATCAAAAGCTTGTGCAGAATAGGCTGCGCCCATATTACCTGTTTCAATGTGACCTTTCTGAAGGGCTTTCTCATTTTCGAACACCCATTGGAAAAGGTATTGAAATCGTGGAGAGCCTTGTAGGACATACCACTGGCTTTGCAGTGCCCACTTATGTTGTAGATGCTCCAGGTGGCGGTGGGAAAATCCCGATTATGCCGAACTACGTTATTTCTTACTCGACAAACAAGGTTGTTTTAAGAAACTATGAGGGAATTATAACCACGTACAAGGAGCCAGACAGTTATGAACCTATTTTCTGCGACAGAAACTGTGCGAAATGTGTTTTACAGTTGAAGCTGGATGAGGCTGACGAAACCAAAGCGATAGGCATTGAGAAATTGTTAACAGATGTTAACGATGAAATTTCGCTGGTGCCGAATGGAAATTCGCGTTTAGAACGAAGAAACAACAAGGATTAATTAGTCAAGTGTTTACGATGTCCAAAGACGAGAGGTTGAATTTCAATATTAGAAATGTGAAGCTGGAAGATATAAAAGAAGTTTACAGGTTGCTTGCGGAGAATAGGCCGTATGTTGGTTTGAATTCCCGCTACACTTATTTTCTTCTCGCTAAAGACTTCTCAGACACTTGCGTTGTTGCAGAACATGATGGAAAAATTGTTGCGTTTTCCTCAGGATATGTTTCACCGTCTAGACCTGACACGTTTTTTAATTGGGAAACCGTTGTTCACCGAGACTACCGAGGCCACAGCCTACAAAAACGCATGTTACTACACCAGATTAAAATATCAAAAGCCGAGTATTTCGAAGGAACTGTTAATCCCTCAAACAAAATTTCCAAAAGGAACTTTTGTGAACTAGCTGAATTGCTGAATACCAAGTGTGAAAAAAGAACTTTGTTCAACGAAGAAGACTTCGACAATGACGGGCATGAAGCCGAAGTCCTCTACAGAATCGGACCAATATCTCAAAACCAGCGCGCGCTGCCAGCTATTTTTCGAGGACAAAGCAACCTCGCAGCGTTCAAAAATGTGGCTCGAAAACTAAATAAATTGACATGTAAACATGTTTACACTGTGGCTATCCCAATATAGTCGGCTACGTACTACATATTGACTATTAGAGTTCTTTAGAGGAAGAGTCGGATCTGCTAAATGCGCGCGCCAATAAAATGTTGGTTTTCGGGAGATATCTCCACTTGTCTGGTGTTCGAGTCCTATCGGCGACGTTTTTTGAACTACGATCTTGCAAAAGGCAATTCTCAACCACTATAAGTGCGATGTTGCAAAATGCCAAAAAGCGGGTCCATCAGTTCTAAGTAGTTTTGCGAAAAAACGTTTCTGCATAGAATTTCTATTAGGCGGCAAATTTGCGGGTGATTCCAGACCTTCAGGGTTGTCTCTTTCATGTGTTGTTTTGAAGGAGTTTCATGACATCTGGGAAGTCTATGCCTAACGCTTTGGCTTTTTCTGTTGTTGGTACTCCGTTTGGGGTCCAGCCGCGCCGTTTGTAAACTGCATCTTTCAGTTTCTCGTATTCCGCTTCGCGGTATTTTCTTAAGGCGGCTATTTTCTCCTCTGTTGTTTTGCCTGTGGGGTCAATGCCAAGTTTTTCCTTGAGTTGCGTATCGTATCGTTCTCTGCGGCTCTCGTACTCCTCTTTTGTTACAGGTCCAACCGCTCGGTACGGCACTGTATCGTGTTCTCGTGTTCCGCAGCCCATGCGCAGGTTGAAGATGCGCTGGAAATTGTAAACTTTTTCACTCATCAGTATTAAGTCGTCCACCGTCACTTTCTTGCCTGTTACTGCATAGAAAAGTTTGGCGTAGGTTTCAACATGCACCATCACTTTAGCGGGCTCTTTCGTCTGCTTGTTGCCTTCGGGCACAACATCGTTCCATGGAAGCTTGCACAAGCCATTAAGCCCAAACCAAGTGCGCCACATCGGAAACCAATGCAGATTCTCCGCTTTCTGCTCAAAAGTCGGCATCAAATTATGAACCATGTCAAGGAAAATCAACCACGCCTCATCATGCTGCGGACCCTTAAGCGTCAAGCCGTAACCTCCCTGCTGCGCCAAAGACTCTTTAGTCACGTACTCCGAGAACTCTAAGCCCTTCGACTCCATGCCGATGTCCTGCATGACACGCTCGTCTGCGCCGTACTTATCTGCAAATAGCTTTTTCATGTTGCGAACACCTTGACCAACCACGACACCAAAGCCTTCGCCACGCGCCATCTGATGCACAAGCTCCAACGCTGCGTCCTTGTTGCCAAAGCACAAATCTAAGCCTCCTGTGGCTTCTTTGCCAATTAAGCCCATCTCATAGCACTCCATGGCGAAGGCGGTTGCGGTTCCCACGCTAATCGTGTCCAAACCATAAATGTCACAGTAATAATTCATCTCAATAATGTAGTCTACGTCGAAAATGCCACAGTTGCTACCTACACCAGCAGCCGTCTCGTACTCAGGACCAGTGACGAAAACCCGCTGTCCCCTGTACGGGCCAGTCTTAAGCTCAAAATTCTTCACTACATGAGCACATGACATGGAACAGCCCATCCAGCAACCGTCAAACCCTGCATCGAATTTATTTCGGTAAACTTCCCTACCCAGCTTTTCCGCATCTGGATGACAACCATACCTGAAATTGTCCACTGGTAACAGGTCAAAATTGTTCATTGCTGACACAAGCTGCGAAGAACCAATAACCGCCATCTCATTCTGTTTCGGGTCAAGCGCCCTTATCTCCCTATTATAAGCGGTGCCAATCTCTTTCACCAAATCAGCATCAGCTGGACCATTACTCCCAACAGTGATTTTCCCCGAATACTTAACCACGATAGCTTTTACCCTCTTATTTCGCAGCACCGTGCCTATGCCGCCTCTGCCCGCCTGCTTGAACCTATCCACGCGCCTTGCTACATCATACCATGAAATGTTTAAGCAACCCATCAACGTGTGCTCAGCACCAGGACCTGACGACACAACAGATATGCTAAGCGGATTACCACCGCCGTACTTCTCCGCTATAGCTTCCATTATCAAATGCGTCTCCGAAGGAAGCGCCGTAGCGTCTTCAACTTGGACTCGGCATTCATCACCGTCAATGAATATAACCACTTCTGACTCAGGTTTGCCCTGCACCTCAAGGGCATCCCACCCCGCGAACTTCAGGTAAGGACCAAAATAGCCGCCTACATTCGAGTCCACCACAATGCCTGTTAAAGGCGAAATGGCTACGGCGATGCTTTTTCCACCGCCGGGATAAACTGGAATGCCGCCTAACGGACCTGCAGCTAAGCACACCTCGTTTTCAGGGTCATCCCACTTCACTATGCGGTCTTTAGGCAACGCGTTCCAGAGCAGCCAGATGTTGAAGCCGCGTCCACCAGTGAACGTGTTCTTCATTTTCTCCGAAACAGGTTTGCTTGTGATTCTCATTTCCGACAAATTAACATGCAGGGTTCTGTTGTTGTAGCCTTTTTCCAGTTTTTTCGGTTCGTACTTGAAATCAGTTTTCACCATGGTTCACCCTCTCTCCCAATATTCCGTAAGGAAAGACAGCATAGCAAATAGGCTTTTTGTTACCTATCCTTAAAATTGACGGAGAAAAGGTGTGTGCAGTTATTTTCTGATTTGTCCGCTGCCGAGAATGAAGTACTTCGTGGTGGTCAAGTGCTGAACGCTCATGGGTCCTCTCGCATGCAGCTTTTGCGTGCTGATGCCAATTTCTGCGCCTAATCCGAATTGGTTGCCGTCCGTGAAACGTGTGGACGCGTTCCAGTAAACCGCCGCCGAATCCACTTCTCTGATGAAACGCATTGCCTTGTCGAAGTTCGCTGTTAGGATTGACTCGGTGTGTTTGGTGCCGTACTTGTTTACATGCGCTATGGCTTCGTCCAAGTCTTGCACGACTTTCACGCCGATGATTAAGTCTAAGTACTCGGTGTACCAGTCTTCTTCAGTGGCGGGTTTCACGTCTGACACTATTTTCACTGTTCTTGGGCAGCCTCTAACTTCAACGCCTTCCGCCTTAAGCGCCGCGATTGCCATGGGCAAGAAACGCTCCGCTACGTTGCTGTGGACGAGGAGTTTCTCTGCAGCGTTACACGTTCCTGGTCTCTGACATTTGGCGTTTATGATTATGGGCACCGCCCTGTCCAAGTCAGCGTCTTCTTCAACGTAAATGTGGCAGTTACCCGTTCCTGTCTCGATAGCTGGAATGGAGGCTTTCTCCACCACCGTCCGTATCAAATCAGCGCCTCCGCGAGGAATCAGCACATCTACGTACTTGCGCATTTGCATAAATTCTTCGGCGACTTTTCGGTCAGTTGAGCTGACAACTTGCAAGGCGTCAACGGGCACGGCAGTTTTCGCCAATGCACCGCGTAACACTTCGCCTATTGCGATGTTGGAGTTTATGGCGTCTGAACCGCCTCTGAGAATCACTGCGTTGCCAGATTTTATGCAGATTCCCGCTGCGTCCGATGTAACGTCGGGTCTGGACTCGTAAATTATGCCCACGACACCTAAGGGCACACGCATCTGACCAATCACTAAGCCGTTGGGTCTGGTCCAAGTTTTAATTATCTCACCCACGGGATCCTCAATTTCAGCGACCTCTCGCAAGCAACGCGCCATATTTGCTATTTTGCGGTTGTCCAACGCCAGCCTGTCCAGCAAAGCGGCTTTCAAGCCTTTGGCTTTGGCTGCGTCAGCGTCTTTCTTGTTAGCTGAAAGAATCTGCTCCGCGTTTGCTTCAAGCGCCTTAGCCATCTTGCAGACCGCCAAGTTCTTCTCTTCAGTTGACAGTTTAGCCAGCTGAACTGAGGCTGCTTGCGCTTTTTTACATATGTCCAGTATCATTTTTCTTCCCTTACAAGCTGTATGTGTTTTCGTTCAATAACTTCTTTTTGCCTGATATACCCGAGTTTCTTCTTAACTTCACTGATTTGTAAGCCTTTTATCAGGTTTAATTCGCCGCTATTGTATTTCGGATTTCCCTTCGCAAACTCCACGTTACTTGAATCGACTATGCCCACTACATCGCCTACGTTGAAGTGCCCAATTATTTTGCTGACGCCCACCGGCAGCAAGCTTGAACCGTCCAGTATGGCTTTTTTGGCGCCTTCGTTAACGTGGATTTGACCTTTAACTGAAGCGCCGTATGCTATCCACCGTTTCACCGCAGGCATCCGGTATTGAGGCTTAAAGTACGTGCCAACTTCCTTACCCGCCAAGATGTCCGTGAGCACGTTTTCTCTTCGACTGTTAGCCACCACCACGGGTATGCCACATGTCGTGGCGATTTCCGCGGCTTTCACCTTGCTTTGGATCCCGCCTCTGCCCCACCTGCTTTTCCCGTTAAGCGCATTTTTCAGTTCCGAGGTGATGTTATCAACGGTTTTTATCACCTTTGCCTCAGGCTTCTGCGGGTCAGTTGTGTATATACCGTCAACGTCTGACAATATGACGACGAGGTTTGCTCTTACGGCGTTGGCTACGAGCACCGAAAGTATGTCGTTGTCGCTGAAGTTCACCCTGTACCCCTCAGTCAGCGGCATGAGCTCGTCAACTGATGTCACGTCATTCTCGTTTATTATTGGGACCACGCCCGTTTTCAGAAGCATCTCCAAGACGTTGCATGTGTGCAGGTAGGAGCCTCTGTTGGAAAGGTCCTCTGCGGTTAGCAGGATTTGGGCAACTTTTAACCCGTGTTCCTTGAACAGTTCGCGGTACTTCGCCATGAGCACGCTTTGTCCTGTGGCGGCTGCGGCTTGCTGAAAAACAATGTCATTCGGCTTCGGAGGTATGCCCAGTTCGGCTATGCCGGCGGCTACTGCTCCAGATGTAACTATGACTAGTTTGTCGCCTTGCTTGTGTGCGGCGGCTATCTGAGCCGTTAGCCTACGCATTTCTTCCTCGTCGAGTTTCCCTTGGCTTGTGGTTATGCCGCTGGTACCGACTTTAACCACCACTAATCTCTGAGTCATTCAACTTTACCTTCTTGTGTAATGTGCAGGCGACACGGATTTTTTCTTGGTACTGCTTTAGTTCATCTAGCTTAAAAAAGCAACCGCAAGGCAGTTTCTGAAGTGAAGGTTAATTACGGGTCAAGCGAATCTAATTGGGAGGCGTAGCGGAACCGTGAAGATTATAGGCAAAAACCTTAGGCAAGGCTTCGTTAAGGTTGTTCCCAGCTCTGACGATGACCTTTGGCACCTGTACAATGTCGTTTACAGGGGCGACGAGGTTTACGCCTACTCCTCGAGAGCCGTAAAGACTGATCAGGAATATTCTAGGCCGAAGAGCGCCGAGCGTGTTTCCGCGTTTATGGGCGTCGCCGTGGAATCCGTGGCTTGGGACAGGTTTCTGGATAAGCTGCGTGTTCACGGAACAATCATTCAAGCGCCGGACATTATGCCGACAGGTGCTCACCACACGCTGAACATAGCCTTGAACCAGCCTGTGACCATCGTGAAGAAGGAGTGGCCTAAGCATCTTCTGGACAGGCTGTTTCGGGCAAGCAAAACCGAAAAACCCATGTTAATCATCGCCATAGACGACGAAGGTTTCGCTGTAGCCGAAACCAAGCAGTATGGCGTAGACGTCAAAGTGGAAGAGCGCATGAAGCTGCCTGGAAAACTTGAAGCCGACAAGCGTGTAGCCGCCACAAAAGGCTACTTCAAGCGCGCAGTAGACAGCCTAGGGCAGCTTTGGTCGCCAAACCACAGCCCCATAGTCATCGTGGGCGTAGGCTTCGTGAAAGGCGACTTTGTGAAGTTCCTGGCGGATGAGGCTAAGGACATGTCTAAGTCAGTGGTGGACGTGAAGAGCGTCAACAACGGCGGCGTAAGCGGCATCTACGAGGCGCTACGTTCAGGAGTTCTCTTGAAGGCAGCAAAGCAGCTGCGCATTGTCGACGAAACCGAAGTCATGGAGGAAGTCATGAAGCGGCTGGGAAAAGGCGAAGCCACAATAACCTACGGGCTAGACGCGGTTGAAAACGCCATAAACATGGGAGCCGTCGAAAAACTAGTATTAGCAGATACGGTGCTGCGGGAAGCAGGCGAAGAGCAACGTCTACACTTGGAGAAGCTCATGCGAGAAGCAGAACAGCGAAGAGGCATCATAACCGTAGTCAGCACAGAACACGAAGCAGGCGAAAAACTCCTAGCACTAACAGGAATTGCCGCGCTCCTAAGATTCCCCATACACGGCACTTATTAAAAATAGACGCTTGTTACAACCTCCACTGATAGCACACTTCACTTTTCTGAGAGTTAAGTTCTCTTTTCAGCCCTCGTGCGCAAATCGTGTGGTCGTGACGCCTTCAGGTTAGGTCCATTGGCGCGTCAAAAGTCTTTTAAACTGAACCGGAATCAGCCCTATTTGGGTTTGATGTGTTCGAAAAAGTATATGCATCAGCGCTCCTCATTATTGGGGTCATCTTCA
>Ga0209536_100009056_pt1 | contig 14827 bp, 12 predicted proteins | sample DeeMarSeWOR28_12_FD_187461 | JGI IMG/M metagenome (GOLD analysis project Ga0209536, IMG submission 187461) | Marine sediment microbial communities from White Oak River estuary, North Carolina - WOR-2-8_12 (SPAdes) (version 2) | ecosystem: Environmental > Aquatic > Marine > Intertidal zone >...
AGACCCGGCTTTTAGATAACCTGTTGTTATCATGTGCTTTGCTGTTCTTTTGGTACGAGCTTTTATGACGAGTTTGCGCGGATTTCGCAGGCGATTATTCATGGAGCAGCTCAATCTGAAAAACTCCCCGACCCCTCAGCTATTTCATGATTAACGGAGTATATGCCATGCCTTCCGAAACCATCATACCCATTTTCCCACTGGGCCTGGTCTTGTTACCGCAGATGTCCTTACCGTTACATATTTTTGAGGACCGCTATAAGCAAATGATTAACGCGTGCATGGCGAATGACGGCGTTTTTGGTATCGTGTATTTTAGCGGCAAACAATTTGAAACCAGAGGTTGTACAGCGCGTATTGTCGATATTCTAAAACGTTATGATGATGGTCGTATGGACATCATCACAAAAGGAGAAAGCCGGTTTAGTATGGAGGCGCTTTCTGAAAAAAAGCCTTACCTGGAGGCGCGCGTCGAATTTTTTGATGACCGGCCGCCGCAAGATTCAGATTTAGAATCATCGCAAAAGTTGGCCCGCAGATGTATTCAGCTTCTCAAACAAATAAATGCCATGACCGGCCAATACGCCGATGGTGACTTTAACGACCGATTGGATCCGAAAGCAGTTTCTTTTTTGGCAGCGGCATGTGATGGTTTCAGCTATCAGGAAAAGCAGCGGTTTCTGGAAATGAACGTGACTGTCAAGCGGTTGCAAAAAGCCGCACGGGCTCTTGAGCAACTGATTCATCGATTGACCATCACAAGTGAAATAGAGCGCATTATCGGTGGAAACGGCAATTTGCCTGAATCTCTGAAAGAAGGGATCTAATTCGAATATTTCTCGCGAAATGCCTTGCGGCGCTCTCTTTTTTTGCGCAGTTTTAGACTTTGCAGGCCTCTTCGATCCGACCCGCTGCGGCGATGGCGCAAAAACCGTCTTTCCGGAAAATGCTCGGATGACGTATATTGTCGACGATCCGGCAGCGAACGGCGTCCGCCCCGGTCCTTAATGGATCGAGTATCAACTGTATCAGCCACTGAATTAAGCCTTTGCGGTATACGGGTTTAGCGCTTGGCCAAACGGGCAGATGTGATCTGCCACGATTGAAATCGTTTCTTGCGCTTTTTTGATATTAGCGAATCGCCTCTGACACTTTTTTGACAACTTACAGGTGCTGCTTGTTTTCTCAGTTGCCGGTTCGACATCCGGACAAAATTGAGGGCACAGGCTGACGTCTAAGGTCAGTCGGTCAGTTGATTTTTAAGAAATTCTTTAAGTCTTTCCTTGCCATCCTTGGAAAGCGATCGGGAAGCATCCAGCTCCTTTCCGTGTAATTCTTCATAACGCATGGTGGCCCTGATGGTTTCGAATTGCTCTTTGCACAGTACGCAATATTTGCACATCAGAAGGTGCATGCGAATCAGCACACGTTGATAGAAAGGCAAAACCCGATCCATGGATTCTGAAACCATTTCAGAGACTTCTTTACAGTTGTACATCCAGCGCACAGATTTACTCCTTTATGACCCTACGCTTAACCACTTATTTTCCAAGCAGCGCCGCAGGGACATGCGGGCTCGATACAGCATGACCCAGCTATTTGTCGCCGTTATGCCCAGCTCCTTACAAATTTCCGCTGTGCTGAGACCATCCATCTCGCGCTTGATGAAGGCTTCAGCCAGACGTTCGGGAAGTTCCGCCAGGCAGCGATAAAGGACATCTACAAATTCTTTTTGCTCATACAGCTTACCCGGATTGATGGCCCACTTACCGGGCCGTAATTGCCAATGCCCGTGTTCATCAAAGTCCGGATCTGACAGGGTCTCAATTTTATCGCTAGACGGTTCCCGGATTTTTTTCCGGATGTGATCGACGATTTTATGTTTGAGTATGGCAATCAACCAGGTTTTGACGGTGGACTGACCCATGAAATTTTCATGTGAACGCAGCGCAGCCAGAAAGGTTTCCTGGACCAGATCCTCGGCAACGGAAGAATCTTTGATTCTTGAAAGGGCAAATCGGTATAGAAAATCGCCATAGCTGTCCACCCACGATTCAGGGTTATCAATACCGGCGAGTTCAGGTTTCCGTTCGTTCATAATGTTATATATTTAGCTGACAGAAAGTCAGATATGATAATAACGCCTGGGCGCCAAACAGAGTCGTTCTGTGAAACCCAAATTGTCAAAGGTGCTGCATTCTGAAGAACTATAACAGTGTTTTATAGTGGTTGTCAAAAAAACGTTCCGATTGCAGAATGTTTTTTTGCTACAACACTTATGCCGCCATTTTTTTCGGAACATTATTATGACAAGCGGTATAGACGGCTTGCAATGGAGCTGACCAACAGAAACGGAAAAATAAAGCATCCAGGTCTTGGAAGGCGAATACAGAACGGTGACGGATAATAAGGCGCTCGTTAGCGACATGACCTTCACGATTACAGCAAATAAGGATGCTAACCGAGCACCTATTATCCGGATCGTATCGGCGTAGGTTTTAACTTAGCTTTTTGACGGCTTCGATGACCGCATCATAATCCGGCTCCTCCGAAAGCTCCTTAACATGCTGAATATACTGAATGACGCCATTGCGATCCACAACGAAAATGGATCGCGACAGCAGGCGCAGTTCTTTAATCAGCACACCAAAAGCACTTCCAAATGCCGCTTCGCGGTGGTCTGACAGGGTAGCGACCTTATCGACACCGGCGGCCCCGCACCAGCGCTTCTGGGCAAACGGTAAATCCGTGCTAACCGTTAAAATGACGACATCATCACCCAGTTGACCGGCTGTTTCGTTAAAACGGCGGGTTTCCATGTCGCATGTCGGTGTATCCAGAGAAGGTACCGCTGAAATAATACAAATCTTGCCTTTGAACGATGACAGTTTAACCGGGTTCAAATCATTATCCAGAACCGCCACATCTGGAACCGGATCACCGACCTTGAGTTCGTTGCCAAGCAGGGTAAGCGGATTGCCATGCAAGGTAACGGCTGCACTACGTTCCTTCATATCCATCTCCTTTCATTAGTACATCATATTTTAAAGCTTTGTTTAAATCTATATGAGCCCAAACATAATACTTTTTCAATTGAAATCAACGCTGTCAGGCCACTGATTCAAGCCTGTTCCCCAAACGCTTTTGCCGGGGTTTTGCACTTTCTTGACTCGGCCTATTGAAACCTTAACTTGGTGTAAGTTTCTTGAATGTCATGCGACCAAAGCTAAGATCCGGGAATAAATCCGTTTGGAAGGGAAGGAGCATCAGAATGGATCGGCGCTATTGGGGACTTGCTGTCACGATAACCCTATCACTTGTAATCGGTACTTTTAGGCCAGCCGCATCGAGTCGGGCTTCAGCGGTCAATCATGAAATTTGGGCCGAGTTGCTCGGAAAATATGTCACACCGGACGGCGTGAATTACACGGGGTTTAAAAAGGACGAAGACCGGCTGGATCAATATTTAAGGATCCTCGAAAACACGGATCCGGAAAAATTGCCGCGCAACGAACAGTTTGCCTATTATATCAATACCTACAATGCCTGGACCATTAAATTGATTCTAAGCGGCTACCCGGGCGTTCAGTCCATCAAGGATTTCGGCACGATTTTGAAAAGCCCGTGGCAAAAAGAATGGGTGCGTGTTAACGGCGATGTCATCACGTTGGATCATGTTGAGCATGATATTCTCAGACCGCGATATAAGGACCCGCGCGTCCATTTTGCCATCAATTGCTCGGCTGCCAGCTGCCCGCCGCTCAGGCCGGAGCCCTATCTGGCCGACAAGCTGGATCAGCAGCTGGATGACTCAACCCGCGCATTTATGAATAAAGTCAGCAACTACCGGTTGGAAGGCAACACCCTTTATGTCAGCCGCATCTTTAAGTGGTTTTCAGAAGATTTTAACGAAGATGCCCTGGGATTTTACCTGCAGTATGCAGAAGGTGAATTAAAGGAAAAATTAATTCGCGACAAAGACCGTATTCAGGTGAAATATTTGCACTATGATTGGTCGCTGAATGATATCAAAGCGGAACCAAATCAAAAATCAACCATGGAGACAGACGCATGAAACTCGCAATGATTGGATTGGGCAAAATGGGGATGAATATGGCCAGACGGCTGATGCAGGGCAACCATGAGGTTGTCGCCTATGATTTGAACGCAGAGGCTGTTCAACAAATTAGCAAGGAAGGCGCCAGCGGGGCGGCATCGCTGCAGGAGATTGTCGGGCAGCTTGCAGCGCCCCGCGTTGTGTGGATTATGCTACCGGCCGGCAAGCCGGTCGAGGAAACCATCAGCCACTTGCGCGAATTGTTGCAACCGGAAGACATCATCATTGACGGTGGCAACTCTTTTTATAAGGATGATCGGCGGCGCTACGAAACGCTTCAGGCGGCCGGCATTCGCTATATGGATGTCGGTGTCAGTGGCGGGATCTGGGGCCTGCAGGTCGGCTATTGCATGATGGTGGGCGGTGATGAAGCTGTTTTCAATTTTCTGGAGCCGGTATTCAAAACACTGGCCCCCAAAGACGGCTATTTATATTGCGGCAAAAGCGGCGCAGGCCATTTTGTAAAGATGGTCCATAACGGAATCGAATATGGCCTCATGCAGGCCTACGGAGAGGGCTTTGAAATTCTGGATGCCTCTGAGTTTGCCGATTCATTCGATTATGCTAAAATCGCTCACCTGTGGAACCAGGGCAGCGTCATACGGTCGTGGTTGCTGGAGCTGGCTGAAGATGCCTTTAGCAAAAGCGCCGGGCTGACCGACATAAGCGGTTTCGTGCAGGACTCCGGGGAGGGCCGCTGGACGGTGCAGCAGGCCGTGGATACCGGGGTACCGGCTGAAGTCATCACGCTTTCGCTGATGCGGCGCTTTCGCTCCCGGCAACAGGACCCCTTCAGCGAGCGCGTGCTGGCGGCCTTAAGGCGTGAGTTTGGCGGACATGCAGTGGTTAAGAAAAAAACATGAACCGGAGGAGATTAAAATGGAAACAAAGACCGCTGACACCGACACAATTGAAAACACCATGGCAACAGTACGCGCGCCGGATCTGGGGCTGACCGCCCAAGAGTGTGTCATGCCCGAACCCAGCGACCCCTGCACCATCATCATTATGGGGGCCACCGGTGATTTAACCTCGCGCAAGCTGATGCCGCAGCTGTTTAATCTGTACCTGAGTGCCGGCCTGCCGGAACCGTTTTTAATTGTGGGCGCCAGCCATATGGATGTCAGCGAAGCGGAGTTCAGGAACAACATGCAGGCAGCCTTAAAAAAGGCAGAGGTCTACGATGAAAACCGCTGGCCCGATTTTGCCAGGACGCTTCATTACCGCTGCGCCGATTTTGCGGATCTGGAATCTTTCAAACAAATGGCCCAGGCATTACGGGATCTGGATCAGCAGTTTAATACGCGCGGCAACCGCATATTTTATATGGCCCTGCCGCCGTCGGTTTACAAATCCGCTGCCCATCTGATCGGCCAGGTCGGCCTGGCAGACGAGCATCAAAACGGCAACGGCTGGTCACGAATTGTCGTTGAAAAACCCTTCGGCACGGATCTGAAAACGGCTGTCGATCTGGATCAGAGCCTCAGCCGCGATTTCACGGAACATCAGATCTTCAGGATCGACCATTACCTGGCCAAAGAAACCGTGCAAAATGTTTTGATGCTGCGTTTTGCCAACTCGTTGTTCGAGCCCATCTGGAATCGACGCTACGTGGAGTATGTCGCCATTACCGCCATCGAAGAGCTGGGCGTCGAGCATCGTGCCGGCTATTATGAACAATCCGGGGTTTTAAGAGACATGTTCCAGAACCATATGATGCAGCTGCTGGCGCTGACTGCCATGGAGCCCCCCTCCCGGTTCGAAGCCGACTATGTCAGAGACGAGAAGGTGAAAGTATTTCGTGCCTTGCGACCTTTCCAGGTGGACCGTCTCAATGAAAACCTGGTGCTGGGCCAATATGCAGCCGGCGCTGTTGATGGCCAGGCGGTGCGTGCGTATCGCGATGAAGCGGGGGTGGCCGCCGACTCTCTGACCCCCACCTTTGCGATGATGAAAGTCAATCTGGACAACTGGCGCTGGCAGGGGGTCCCGTTCTATCTGACCTCGGGCAAACGTCTGGACCAAAAATTGACCGAGATAGCCATCCAGTTTAAAAGCGTGCCGCACTCGATGTTTCGGCATACATTGGGCGAAACAATTCCGGCCAACCGGCTGATTCTGGGCATCTACCCCGAAGAAAAAATTACCCTGACGTTTCAAACCAAAAATCCCGGTGCCACGGTTTGCCTGCGCACCGTCACGATGGACTTTAACTATCAACAAAATGCGAGCGGCCCCGTTCTGGATGCCTATGCGCGCGCGCTGATCGATTGCATGCTCGGAGATCAAATGCTGTTCTGGCGCCAGGATGGCGTTGAACTGTGCTGGAAATTTCTGACACCGATCCTGGATCGCTGCGAGTTCTGTGATGATCAGGCAGAATTGCTTCATTTTTATGAAGCGGGCAGCAGGGGCCCGAAGGCGATCGAAAAGCTTTTGCAATAATTCAATTGCGGTGCTTTCTGAATCGTTTCAGCAGCTCAATTCTGGTTACTTGTTTCTGGCTTCTCGCTGCTGGCCTCTGGCTGCTCGCCCCTGCCTGTCGACGGTCAGATGCCAGATGCAAGGCGCCAGGAGCAGGTACCTGAGCAAAAGCTTATTGAAGACAGGATTGTGGATCCTTTACTTTTGAAGCGGAAAATGGAATCTAAGGAGAATCCGAAATGGAGCAGGTTATGCAATCAACGGTAGATCGCCGCAAAAAAGCGCTTGTAAAAGCACTCATATTAGTGGCATTTATTATCGGCGCCATTTTAATGGTGCGCTTGACACCGATCAAGCAATATCTGACCCCTGAGACATTGGGCCAGTATTTAGATATGACCGGCTTTTGGGGGCCGATTATTTTTATTATGATTTACGCTGCGGGGATCTGTCTGTTCTTGCCCGGCACGCTGCTCACCGCATTGGGAGCGGCCATTTTTGGCGCTTATTGGGGATTCATTTGGGTGTGGATCGGGGCCATGATCGGCGCCAGCGCGGCGTTTATCATCGGGCGAACGCTCGGACGAGAATTTGCTGCGTCTCTGATCGGCGACAAACTCAAAAAATATGACGACGCCATCGAGCGTAACGGTTTTGCCACGGTATTGTATTTACGGCTGGTCTACTTCCCGTTTACACCCATGAATTTCGGTATGGGCTTGACCAAGGTACGCTTTTGGGATTACGTTGCAGGAACCGGCCTGGGCATCATCGTCGGCACCTTTATATTTACCTTTTTTTTTGGAACCCTGAAAGAGGTCTGGGCGTCGGGCAACTGGGGGGAGCTTGTTTCGTTCAAGGTCTTTTTCTCCATCGGATTGTTTATTTTTTCGTTTTTTATCCCCAAGATCATCAAAAAAATCAAAAAAGAAGAAAGCTAAGTGCCGGGGGCTCTCGAATAACTGGCTAAATTCCCTGTGGTCCAATTAACATGAGCGATAAGGGGTGTTTGCTAAATCCGAATATCGAAGCACGAAATACGAAACAAATCCTAATCTTCAAAATCTTAAAATCTAAACTCATGAAAACCGGATGTTGGTATGTTTCATGCGTTTCGGGCATTTGAATTTGGGATGTTAAATTTGTTTCGGATTTCGGCATTCGGATTTCGAATTTATTATAAATCATATTATTAGACACCGAATGCCACCAAAATCCAGGCTATCTTTAGTGTATGCCTATTGAAGAGGGAGGAAGAATGTCGAGCGAACTTGACCAGCTGTGTATCAACACGATTCGAATGCTTTCAGCCGACGGGGTCCAAAAAGCCAACTCCGGGCACCCCGGAATGCCCATGGGCGCAGCCGCCATGGCATATGTTCTCTGGACGCGCTTTTTACGGCACAATCCAAAGGATCCGAAATGGCCCAACCGCGACCGCTTTGTGCTCTCGGCCGGGCACGGCTCGATGTTGATCTATAGCCTGTTGCACCTGTGCGGCTATGACCTGTCGCTGGAAGAGTTAAAAAATTTCCGTCAATGGGGCAGCAAAACACCCGGTCATCCCGAATATGGCCTTACACCGGGCGTTGAAACCACCACCGGCCCGCTGGGCCAGGGATTTGCCAATGGCGTCGGTATGGCCATGGCCGAACGTTATCTGTCAGCCCGCTTTAACAAGCCCGGTCACCCAATTATCGATCATTACACCTACGGCATCGTCAGCGACGGAGATTTGATGGAGGGCATTTCACATGAAGCCGCCTCGCTGGCCGGTCACCTCGGTTTGGGCAAGCTGATCTATTTCTACGATGACAACCACATCTCCATCGAAGGCAACACTGATATTACATTTACGGAGAACCGCAGCGGACGCTTTGAAGCTTATGACTGGCATGTTCAAAATGTTGAAGACGGCAACGATCTGGTGGCGCTGGAGCAGGCGATTATCGAAGCCCAGAATGAAATCGACCGGCCGTCTTTGATCGCTGTCCGAACGCATATTGGTTATGGAAGCCCTAATAAACAGGATACCGCCAGTGCGCACGGCGAGCCACTGGGGCCTGAAGAGCTTCAGCGCACCAAAGAAAATTTAGGCTGGCCGCCGCAATCCGAATTTCTGATTCCGGATGAAGCCTTGAGCCATTTTCGCAAGACCATCGAAGTCGGTCAGAAACTGGAAGCTCGCTGGCAGAATGCTTTTGAAGCCTATCAAGCAGAGTTTAAAGAATCGGCCGCTGAGTGCCGCCGCTGGCTAAACGGTCGACTTCCGGACGGATGGGAAAAGGATATCCCGCAATTTGAGCCCGATGAGAAGGGGATGGCAACCCGGGTTGCTTCCGGAAAGGTATTGAATGCGGTGGCCCCGACAGTTGCCAACCTGGTCGGCGGGTCGGCGGACCTGGCGCCTTCTACCAAAACCCTGATTGACAATGAAACCGACTTCCAGGCCGAAAATTACAGTGGCCGCAACCTGCGCTTTGGTGTGCGGGAGCACGGGATGGGCGGCATTTTAAACGGCATGGCGCTGCACGGCGGTTTAATACCTTACGGCGCCACATTTCTCATATTTTCTGATTATATGCGGCCCGCCATCCGCCTGGCGGCCCTCACAGAGCAGCAGGTTATTTATGTCTTTACCCATGACAGCATCGGCCTGGGTGAAGACGGCCCCACCCATCAGCCCATCGAACAGCTGGCGGCTTTAAGGGCGATACCGAACCTGCTGGTCATACGGCCGTGTGATGCCAATGAAACCGCCCAGGCATGGCAGGCAGCCATCCGGCACCGTGGCGGACCGGTGGCCCTGGCGCTGACGCGTCAAAATCTTCCCACCCTCGACCGCCAATCACAATATGCATCCGCCGCAGGCCTGCACCGGGGCGCCTATATTTTAGATGAAGCCGCCAACAACCAGCCGCAGGTCATCCTGATTGCCAGCGGATCGGAAGTGCACATTGCCCTGAAAGCTGCTGAAATGATCAAGGCCAAAGGACCGGCCACCCGGGTGGTCAGCATGCCGTCCTGGGAGCTGTTTGAAGCCCAGCCGGCCGATTATCGCCAACAGGTTTTGCCGCCGGGGGTTACAGCCAAAATTGCCGTCGAAGCCGGCAGCCCCCAGGGCTGGCATCGCTACGTCGGCGATGCCGGCCAGGTCGTCGGCCTGGATCATTTCGGTGCATCCGCACCGGCTCGGACCCTGTTTGAAAAATTCGGGCTGACCGCCGAGCGGGTGGTTGAAAAAGCGCTGGAATGTGTTTAAACAATCTTTTTGTTTGGATCGAAAATACGAGCAAAAGGAGAAGGGTATGCCAAAACTGATCGAACTCGAGAAACTGGGCCAGTCTATCTGGCTGGACTACATTCAACGCTCTTTATTGACCTCCGGCGAGCTCAAACAAATGGTCGACTCCGGTCTGAAGGGGGTGACGTCCAATCCGGCGATCTTTGAAAAGGCCATCGCCGGAAGCAACGACTATGATGACGATTTAAAGCACCTGGTCAAAACCGATGGCTCGATTGAGCAAATTTACGAAGCGCTGGCCGTAAAAGATATTGTGCTGGCCACCGACGCGCTGCGCGGCGTTTATGATTCGACCAACGGCAAAGACGGCTACGTCAGCCTGGAAGTCAGCCCGGAACTGGCCTATGAAACGGAGAAGACGGTGGCTGAGGCCAAGCGGCTGTTTGAAACCGTCAACCGGCCCAATGTCATGATCAAAGTGCCGGCGACAAAGGAAGGTCTGCCGGCCATTGCCGAATTGATCGGCTGCGGTGTCAATGTAAATGTCACCCTCATTTTTAGCCTGCAAAATTATAAGGCCGTGGCTGAGGCCTATCAGGCCGGGCTCGAGCATCTGGCAACAAACGGTCCCGGCGTCAAGGGAGGGCATCCAATTGATCGCGTGGCCTCGGTGGCGTCATTTTTCGTCAGCCGCGTGGATACGGCTGTGGATACGGAACTGGAAAAAATCGGCCACACGAAACTGCTGGGCAAGATTGCGGTCGCCAACTCGAAAATTGCTTATGCCGAATACAAAAAGATTATTCGGCAGCCCCGCTGGCAGCAGCTGGCCGCTAAGGGGGCGCAGGTGCAACGCGTTTTGTGGGCCAGTACCAGCACTAAAAATCCGGACTATCCGGACAATCTTTATGTGGATGAGCTGATCGGGCCGGATACGGTCAACACCCTGCCGCCGGCAACCCTGGACAGTTTTCTGGACCACGGCCGGGTGGCCGAAACCCTCACCCGGGGGCTTGAAGAGGCACACCGCCAGGTGGCCCGGCTGGCCGAACTGGGCATCGATCTTGATGCCGTCACACGGAAACTGCAGGATGACGGCGTGGTGGCGTTTGCCAAACCGTTTGCCAAACTGCTGGATAGCATCGCCGAGAAATGCAAGCAAATAAAAGCAGCATAGATGGAAAAATGGAATGATGGAAAAATGGAACCATGGGCAGGAAAAGCAGATATTACCCTGATTTTACTTTTCAGAGCGACCATAAAAACAAAATAGATCCCGTTCCGTCAAACCCAATATCCAAACTTCCAGTATTCCAATATTCCACGGTATTGATTTGCGGCAATGCCGGTAAACTCTGATTTGATCGAAGGATTTAGACCATGGCTTTAAACAAGCAGGACGCATTAAAGCAAAAAGCGGCGCATCGCGCTGTGGAAGCAATCGAATCCGGCATGATCGTGGGTCTGGGTACCGGCAGCACGACATCGTTTGCCGTGATGCGGATCGCGGAGCGCATCAAATCCGGTGACCTTGCAAACATCGTCGGCATTCCAACCTCCATCCGTACCGAAACGCTGGCCCGGGAACTGGGTATCCCCCTGGCGACGCTGGATGAACAGCCGGAAATTGATGTGACCATCGACGGCGCCGATGAGGTCGACCCGGAGCTGAACTTGATCAAGGGCGGCGGCGGCGCGCTGCTGCGCGAAAAAGTGGTTGCACAGGCCAGCCGCAGGAATATCATCATCGTCGACGAAAGCAAGCTTTCCGACTGTCTGGGCACTCACTGGGCCCTGCCGGTAGAAGTGATCCCCTTTGCCGCCAGAACGGAAACCGACTTTATGCAATCGCTGGGAGCTGCGGTCAGCATGCGCCGCGATAATCAGGGGCAGCCTTATAAAACCGATCAGCACAATTGTATCCTGGATGCGAATTTCGGCCCGATGTCGGATCCAACCGCTTTAGCAAATCGCCTGAACGAACGCGCCGGTATTATCGAACATGGGCTCTTTCTGGGTCTGGCCAGCGAGGTCATCGTCGCAGCAAAAGACGGCATCCGTCATCTGGAACGCAAAGACAAATGAAAACACGTCGGCAATTTATTACCTGGGCCTTAAAACTGCTGGCCGTTTTGTGCACTTTTGTGGCAACGATCAGGGTCACGCTGATAAAGGCCTGGGCCCGAGCCAAACGGTTTATCGTTCCGCGGGACACGGATCTGTCGACCTTGCGCAATAAAGATCCGGCTACGCTGGACACGCGCAACCTGGAGATTTTGCCATTAGAGGCTTTTGAGACCATGGGGTTGAGCAACCATCCCGTGCATCTGCCATCATGGCGCCTGATCGTCGAGGGCAACGTCGCCGTGCCGACCCGAATACCCTATTCGGAAATCACCAAGCTTCCCTCGATTGAGCGCAAGGTATTGTTGATCTGCCCCGGTGTCTTCGTCAATCACGGACGATGGAAGGGCATTTCGCTGATGACGGTGTTGGATCTGGCCCGGATGGAACCCGATACCAGCCATATTCGCGTTTACGGGCCGCAGGGCGCCCGCGAAAAAGTTGAGCGCTTCCCGATCGCCGATATCCGATCCGATAAAGTCTTTCTGGCCTATGAAGTCAACGGTGAAAAATTACCGGTACGGCACGGGTTCCCGCTGCGCATTGTCGCCGAAGACTATTACGGCGACGATTGGGTAAAGTATGTTTACAGGATCGAGGCGATCAAGATGGAATCGTAACGCCGGTCATTGTTCCATTGGAGTGTTGGAATAAACCAATTGCGGATTTTAGATTGCGGATTGCGGATTGTAATATCAAGTATGCGCTCATTCAAAATCCAAAATTCGCATCCCAATATTATCTTTGCTTCAGTACCACAAGAAAAATACGAGAAGGAGCATTGGATGGACAACACCGATTATCGCTCGCAAATCGAGATTGCAAAAGGAAAGTTTGACTTTTTTGACATCACGCGGCTTGAAAAAAACGGCATCGCCGACATTCATCGCCTGCCCTATTCGATTAAAATCCTGGTTGAAAACCTGTTGCGAAAAATGGATGGGCGCGTGGTTCTCGAAGAAGATCTGAAAAATATCGCCCGCTGGCAAAAAAGCTATGATACACCGGTTGAAATACCGTACCACCCGGCACGGGTGCTGATGCAGGATTTTACGGGTGTTCCGGCGGTGGTCGATCTGGCGGCCATGCGCGATGCCGTCAAAGACCTGGGCGGCGATCCGCAAAAAATCAATCCACTGGTTCCGGTGGATTTGATTGTCGATCATTCGGTGCAGGTCGACTATTTTGGCAGCGCCGATGCCATCACCCGGAATGTCGCCAAAGAATATGAACGCAACGGCGAACGTTATGCTCTGTTGAAGTGGGCCCAGAAAAACTTTGCTAATTTCAACGTCGTCCCGCCCAACTCGGGCATCTGCCATCAGGTCAATCTGGAATATCTGGGGCGGGTGGTCATGACCGAAAAAACAGGTAACGGGACGCTGGCCTATCCCGATACCCTGGTGGGCACCGACTCGCACACCCCGATGATCAACGCTATCGGGGTTATGGGGTGGGGCGTCGGTGGCATTGAGGCCGAAGCCGTTACCCTCGGTCAACCCTATTACATGTCCATTCCGCAGGTCATCGGCGTCAAGTTTGTCGGTGAGCTGTCAGCCGGCACGACGGCAACCGATCTGGTGCTGACCGTCACCGAGTTGCTGCGCCAGCGCAATGTGGTTGAAAAATTTGTGGAATTTTTCGGATCCGGCATGAAAAACCTGACCGTTACCGATCGGGCCACCCTGGCCAACATGACCCCGGAATACGGCGCCACCCTGGGTTTTTTCCCCATCGACGGGAAAACCATCGATTATCTGAAAATGACCAACCGGGCCGACCAGGCCGAGATCGTTGAAACCTATGCCAAACAACAGGGACTTTTCTACACGGATACCGGCGAGCCCGAATACTCTGAAATCATCGAGCTCGATCTGTCCACGGTGGTGCCCTGCGTTGCCGGCCCGGCCCGGCCCCAGGACCGCATCACCCTCAGCGACCTGAAGCAGCGCTTTGCCACCCAGCTGGGCTGCACCTATGAGCGCGACGCCGATGTTGAACATATATCCAAATATCATGATGAATCCGGATCGAAAACCAGCCGCCCCGAAGACTGCAAGCCCAAAAAGAAAGCCTGTCAAATCGTCGTCAACGGCGAACCCGTCGAGCTCTGCGATGGGGATATCGTCATTGCGGCCATTACCTCCTGTACCAATACCTCCAACCCGTTTGTGATGCTGGGCGCCGGCCTGGTAGCCAAAAATGCCGTTGAAAAAGGACTGCGCGTGCCCGCCTATGTAAAGACTTCTCTGGCGCCGGGTTCCAAGGTCGTTATCGACTACTTAAAGGACGCCCAATTGCTTTCTTACCTGGAAAAACTGGGATTTTACCTGGCCGGATTCGGCTGCACCACCTGCATCGGCAACAGCGGTCCGCTGCCGCCTGAAATTGATAAGGCTGTTAAAGACAAAGATTTAACCGTGGCGGCCGTGCTGTCGGGCAACCGTAATTTTGAAGCCCGCATTCATCAGCAGGTGCGCGGGAACTTTCTGGCATCACCGATGCTGGTGGTGGCCTTTGCCATCGCCGGCACCATCGATATTGACCTGACCGGCGAACCGCTCGGTAAAGATACAGACGGCCGGCCGGTATACTTGAAAGATATCTGGCCGGGCGCTGAAGAAATTGAAAGCCTCATCCACCGGCATGTCAAGCAGCAGTATTTCAAAGAGGAGTACGCCAAAATCTTTGACGGCGATGAATTCTGGCAAACGCTTCCGGTAGCGGAGGGCACCACCTTTGAGTGGCAGGAGCAATCGACCTACATTCGCAAGCCGCCTTATTTCCAGGGATTTGCTCTGGACATCGGCAAACCGGCGGATGTTCAAAATGCCGGAGTGTTGCTGATTTTAGGCGATTCGCTGACCACCGACCATATCTCGCCGGCCGGGGCCATCCCGCCGGAATATCCGGCCGGA